>Ga0208181_1000653_pt1 | contig 16076 bp, 13 predicted proteins | sample MalvirDeepMed_s6_FD_184244 | JGI IMG/M metagenome (GOLD analysis project Ga0208181, IMG submission 184244) | Marine viral communities from the Global Malaspina Expedition - Malaspina viral metaG DeepMed_s6 (SPAdes) (version 2) | ecosystem: Environmental > Aquatic > Marine > Oceanic | place... | reverse complement strand
CTACGAGAACGGCTTCTTCGTGGGCCCGTCGCTGTTCGACAACGTCACGCCGGACATGGACATCTACAAGGAAGAGATCTTCGGCCCGGTGCTGAGCCAGGTCCGCGCCGGATCGTATGACGAGGCGCTTGAGCTGGTGATCGACAACCCCTACGGCAACGGTACGGCGATCTACACCGCCGACGGCGACACCGCGCGCGACTTCGCGCACCGGGTCAATGTGGGCATGGTCGGCATCAACTTCCCGATCCCGGTGCCGCTCTCGTACCACACCTTCGGCGGCTGGAAGAAATCCGCCTTCGGCGATCTCAACCAGTACGGCCCCGACGCCTTCCGCTTCTACACCAAGACCAAGACCGTCACCGCGCGCTGGTTCTCGGGCATCAAGGAAGGCGGCGAGTTCAACTTCAAGGCCATGGACTGACGCTTGGGCGGATCGCCCATCACAAAGAGCGCCCCGGACCGGTCAGGTTCGGGGCGCTTTTTTATGTGAGGCTTATGTTCTGCGACGTGGCTTTGCGGTTGCAGTCGCCGAAAGTTCTACGCGCCAGACTTGCACGCGCACAAAGGCCAATGCATACCCCACTCCACGAGGCGGCTCCGCAATGTCAGCGGGCGGCACGCCTCCGATTAAATGAGTACTTTTTTAACAAATAGTTGGTGAGCTGCCTTATGCCTGTCGCTTTCCGAATCCTGCCCCGGTCAGGCCTTGTCTACGTGCGGTTCGAGGGCCGCCTCCTGATCGACGAGATCATGGACGCTTTCCAAGAGTATACGCGGCATCCAGATGCCCGACCGGCCCAGAAGCAACTTGTCGACCTGTCCCGCGTCACCTCCATCAGCTGGGACTACGTGAAACTCATGAAGCTGCAGGCGCTCAAGGCCGGCTACTTCTGCGGCAGAGACAGCCAGACGCTCAAGGTCTATTATTGCCCCACCAAGCTGTCGCTGCGCATCTCCAAGGTCATCCTGCGCTCCTGGGATGGCGTCTCCCCGGTGGTTCCCATCCTTCAACAGCACGAGGACGGCGCGCTGTCGGTGCTCGGCCTGCGGCAGGACTGCGTTTCAAACCTTCTGGCCGATCACGGTTGAGGCCGTCCGCCGGGCTTGCCCGGCGGCGTCCGCTCTGCTTTGCTCGCCTGACGCCATCGCAGGGAGGGGCCGATGCAGACACCTGAGTTCAGCCTCGGAATCGAGGAGGAGTACCTTCTTGTCGACCGCGACACGCTGGCCCTGAGCGAGGCGCCCAAGCGTCTCCTCGAGGCCTGCAGCCAGGAGCTCGAGGGGCAGGTCAGCCCGGAATACCTGCAGTGCCAGATCGAGATCGGCACCCTGCCCTGTGCCGACATCGCCACCGCGCGCGAGGATCTCAGGCGCCTGCGAGCGGCGATCTCGAAACACGCCGCGCGCTACAACCTCGCCCCGATCGCCGCCTCGTGCCACCCGCTGGCACACTGGAAGAACCAGCACCACACCGACAAGGAGCGCTACCGCGACCTGCGGCGCGATCTGGGCGGCGTGGTACAGCGGATGCTGATCTGCGGGATGCACGTGCATGTGGGTCTTGGCGACGACCAGCTGCGCGCCGACCTGATGCGGCAGGCGAGCTACTTCCTGCCCCACCTGCTGGCGCTCTCGACCTCCTCGCCGTTCTGGCAAGGCATCGACACCGGGCTGGCGAGCTACCGGATCTCGGTCTTCGACAACCTGCCCCGCACCGGGCTGCCGCCGCATTTCACCAACTGGGAGGATTACCAGCGCTCCGTGCAGGCGCTGGTCGATCTGGACATCATCGAGGACAGCTCCAAGATCTGGTGGGACCTGCGCCCCTCGGCCCGGTTCCCGACGCTCGAGACCCGGATCATGGACGTGCAGCCCCGGCTCGAGGACGCGCTGATGCTGGCGGCGATCAATCAGTGCATCCTGCGGATGCTCTGGCGTCTGCGGCGGCAGAACCTGCGCTGGCGGATCTACGAGAACTTCCTGATCGGCGAGAACCGCTGGCGGGCACAGCGCTATGGCATCACCGAAGGTCTGATCGATTTCGGCGCCGCGCAGATCACCCCCTTCGAGACCCTCACCGAGGAACTGATCGCGCTCATCGCGGAGGATGCCGAGGCGCTGGATTGCGTGACCGAGGTCGAGCGCTGCCGCAAGGTGGTGGCCGAGGGCAATTCCTCGTCACGACAGCGGGCGGTGGCGGCAGCCCATCCCGAGGACGGCGAGGAACAGATGCGTGCCGTGGTCAGCCACCTGATCGAGGAATTCCACGAGGGGCTCTGACACCCCGCGGGCGACGGCTGACGCGAAACCGGGCAGATCGGCAAAAGAAATTGTCCTGCAGGCACCTCGGGGAGAGGTAATCGACTTGCGGAAACCCTAGATATGCCATGAGGATAGGGCGGCACCTGAACGCCCCGTATGAACAAAGGCCCGCGATCCAGAAATGCGCCCATGATGGTCACCCTGAGACAAACCACCTACCTGCTCGCGCTGCTCATCATGATCGGCTTTCTTCTGCATATCGGCAAGCCGGTGCTGCTGCCGGTGCTGATCGCGGTGATCTCGGTCTATATCCTGTTCGACGTGACCGCGCGGCTCGGACAGGTGCCGTTGATCGGCCTGCTGCCGTCGATCCTGCGGCGGGTCCTCGTGCTGCTTGCGTTCACCGTCGTTCTGGTCGCGCTGTTCACCTACGTGCTCGACACCTTCACGCAGGTCGCCGCCGTGCTGCCGAGCTACAAGGCCAATCTCGATAGCCTGATGACCCACGTGGCGCAGCTTGTCGGGGTGGATGATGAGCCGAGCTGGGCCAAGCTGCGCGCGATGACCTTCGACCGGCTCGAGATCCAGCCCTTCATCGGCCCGGTGATCCTGTCGATCCGCGGGCTTGGCGGCACGTTGTTCCTCGTGGTGCTCTACGCCTCGTTCCTGACGGCGGAACGCGCCGGGATGGCGCGCAAGCTCAACCTCGCGCTCGAGGGCAATGCCGATGCCGAGAACCGCACCATCGCGCTGATCAACCGTATCAACACGCGGATCGGCGATTACCTGTCGGTAAAGACGGTGGTCAACATCGTGCTCGGCGCCCTGTCCTTCGGGGTGATGCTGCTCTTCGGCATCGACTTCGCGCTGTTCTGGGCGATCCTCATCGCACTGCTGAATTACATCCCCTATATCGGCTCGCTGATCGGCGTGATCTTCCCGGTGCTGCTGAGCCTCGCACAGTTCGGCTCTTTCACCGTGGCCTCGCTGGTGGCGGTCTCGCTGACTGCGGCGCAGCTCTTCGTGGCGGGCTATCTCGAGCCGCGGATGATGAGCAGGGCCTTCAACCTCAGCCCCTTCGTGGTGCTCTTTGCCTTGGCATTCTGGAGCGCGCTCTGGGGTCTGCCGGGCGCGGTGCTGGCCGTGCCGCTCACCGCGAGCCTGATCATCGTCATGGCCGAGATCGACGCCACCCGCCCCTTCGCCATCCTGCTCTCGGCCTCCGGCAAGGTCTGAGCGGCGGGGGTTCCGCACAAAGATCTCACTCCGCGTCACATTTTCGGGAACCGCGACGCGCCGTCGCAGGTTGCGCCTCTACAGGGACGAGATTTGGCGGGGCGACGCTTGCAGCGAGGCATTCTACTGATCATTCCGACGTTTCTCGCGGGCTGCGAGGGGCGCCACAACTGGCTGGCCTCCGCCGGCGCCGAGGCGCAGCGGGTCGAAGAGCTGTTCTGGGTGCTTCTGATCGGCGCCGTGCTGATCTGGTCGCTCGTGATCGGGGCCGCCGTCTATGCCCATCGCCGACAGGTCGACCCTTCGCTCGAGACGCAGGCGCGGCGCTTCATCCTCTGGGGCGGAGCGGTGTTCCCGACCGTGGTCGTGGGCGCGCTGCTTGTCTGGGGGCTTGTCATCCTGCGCGACATCACCGCCGACGAGGGCGATCTGACGGTGCGTGTCGACGGCGAGCGCTGGTGGTGGCGGGTGATCTACGAGACGCCAGAGGGCGACGTCATAACCGCCAACGAGATCCGGCTTCCCGTTGATCGCACCGCGCTCTTCCGGCTCACCGCCGATGACGTGATCCATTCCTTCTGGGTGCCCGCCCTTGGCGGCAAGATGGACATGATCCCGGGCCGCGAGACCACGCTTGCGTTGACCCCGATCGAGACCGGCAACTGGGGCGGGCTCTGCGCCGAGTATTGCGGCGGCGCCCACGCGCTGATGCGCTTCGATGCCATCGTGATGGAGCAGGAGGCCTTCGACACCTGGCTCGCAACCCAGGCCGCGCCCGCACAGATCGCCGACGACGACCCTGGCCTCGAGATCTTCCAGACCGAAGGATGCGGCGCCTGCCACACCATCCGCGGCACCGACGCGCAGGGCCCGGTGGGCCCCGACCTCACCCATCTCGCCGCCCGCGAAAAGCTGGGCGCGGGGATCTACGAGATGACGCCAGAGACCATGGCGCGCTGGATCACCGATACCCACGCGATGAAGCCCGATATCGACATGCCCCCCTATCCCGACCTGCAGGGTGACCGGCTCGACCGGCTCGTCGCCTTCCTGTTGAGCCTGGACTGAGCCGCCCATGACCGACGAGATCGACCTCTCCCGCCTGCCGCCGCCCGAGCCCTATGACGAGGCCCGCGACACCGCGCAGCGCAAGCGCCTGATGGATGCGTGGCGCGAGCCGCCGGGCTGGAAGATCATCTCGGCGGTCAACAACTCCCATATCGGCAAATGGTACCTGCTGACCTCGTTCGGATTCTTCGTCTTCGCCGGCATCCTTGCCCTGATGATCCGGGCGCAGCTTGCGGTGCCGGGCAACGACCTGTTCTCGCAACAGCTCTACAACCAGCTTTTCACCCTTCACGGCACCGCGATGATGTTCCTCTTCGCCGTGCCGATCTTCGAGGCGGTGGCGATCCTGATCCTGCCCGAGATCCTCGGTGCCCGCGATCTGCCCTTCCCGAGGCTGTCGGCCTTCGGGTTCTGGTGCTTCGTGATCGGCGGCATCTTCGTCTGCGGCTCGATCTTCTTCGGCGTGGCCCCCGATGGCGGCTGGTTCATGTACGCGCCGCTGTCGTCGGATCCGGCCTATAGCGGGCTTGGCACCGATATCTGGCTGCTGGGCCTGTCCTTCATCGAGGTGAGCTCGATCGCCGCCGCGGTCGAACTGATCGTGGGCGTGCTGAAATCGCGCCCGCCGGGGATGCGCCTGAACCTGATGCCGCTTTACTGCTGGTACGTGCTGGTGGTGGCGGGCATGATCCTCTTCGCCTTCCCGCCGCTGATCGCCGGGGACCTTCTGCTCGAGATGGAGCGCGCCTTCGGCTGGGCCTTTTTCGATCCCGACCGCGGCGGCGACCCGCTGCTCTGGCAACACCTGTTCTGGATCTTCGGCCACCCCGAGGTCTACATCGTCTTCCTGCCCTCGATCGCGCTGATCGCCACCATGCTGCCCACCTTCGCGGGCCGGCCCATGGTCGGGCACAGCTGGATCGTGCTGAGCGCCGTGGGCGTGGCCTTCCTGAGCTTCGGGCTCTGGGTGCACCACATGTTCACCACCGGTCTGCCCGAGATTTCGCTGAGCTTCTTCTCCGCCGCCTCCGAGGCGGTGGCGGTGCCCACCGGCATCCAGATCTTCTGCTTCATCGCCACCATGCTGGTGAGCAAGGTGCGCCCCTCGGTGCCCATGCTCTTCGCCGGCGGTGCGCTGGCGATCTTCGTCTTCGGCGGGCTGACCGGGGTGATGGTGGCGCTGGTGCCCTTCGACTGGCAGGCGCATGACAGCTATTTCGTGGTGGCCCACCTGCATTACACGCTGATCGGCGGAATGCTCTTCCCGCTCTTTGCCGGCATCTATTACTGGTACCCGTTCGTCACCCAGAAGACCTTCAGCGCACGCGCCGGCCGGTGGAGCTTCTGGCTGATGTTCGGCGGCTTCAACGTGGCGTTCCTGCCGATGCACTGGACCGGCATCATGGGCATGCCGCGCCGGGTCTGGACCTATGACCTCTCGGACGGCTGGGCGGTGCTCAACATGGTTTCGACCATCGGCGCCTTCGTGTTCGCGGCGGGCTTCGCCGTGCTGGCGCTCAATGTGCTCTGGCCGCGCGGCAAGGCCCCGCTGGTCAAGCGCAACCTGTGGAACGCCGGGACCATGGAGTGGGCCGCGGAAGTGCCCGACAAGCCGTGGGGCGTGCGTTCGATCCCCTACATCCACACCCGCTACCCGCTGTGGGAGCAGGACGGCCTCATCGGCGAGATCGACCGGGGCGAGTGGTTCCTGCCCGATGCCGAGGAAGGCAAGCGCGAGCTTATCGTGACCGACATCCTCGACGCCCGGCCGCTCTTTGTGCAGCGCGTCGGCGGCCCGAGCTTCCTGACCCTTGGCGCCGCCTTCTGCCTCGGCGCGGTGTTCATCCTCGCGACCTTCCACCTGTGGACCATCACCCTGATCTTCGGCGCGGGTTTTGTCGGCTTCACGCTCTGGTGGCTCTGGACCGGCACCTCTCGGATCCCCGACACGCCCGAGAAATACGCCGGGCGCGGGCTGACCCTGCCGACCTACGCGCAGGGCAACCGCTCTCCGGGCTGGTGGGCCGTGTTCATCACCATGACCGGCGACATGACGGCCTTCATGGGGCTGGTGTTTTCCTACTTCTTCTACTGGACGGCCCTGCCTGATTTCCTGCCCTCCGCCGCGCACCTGCCGGGCCTTGGCTGGCTGATGCTGGGGCTGGCGCTGCTGATCGGCGCATGGGCGATGACCACCGCCGCGCGCGAGACGCTGGGCCACGGACGGCGCGGGCTTTCGATGGCGCTGCTGATCGGCGCGCTGCCGGTGGGCGCGCTGGGGATCGGCGCGTGGTGCTGGTCGGCCTATTCCAAGGGGCTCGACCCGACGGTTCAGAGCTTCGACGCCATGGTCTGGATGCTGATCCTGTGGATGGGGCTGCACCTGCTGCTGAACTGGGTGATGCACCTCTATGTCGCCGCACGGGTGAAGTTCGGCCATTGCACGCCGGAGTACCGCGCTGACCTGATGAACCTCACCCTGTTCTCTCACTTCCTCGCGCTCACGGCGGTGACGATCTTCGCCCTGCTGGCGCTGTTCCCGCTCCTGATGGGGGTTGGCCCATGAGACACGGCTCCGACGAGCAACCGCGCAACTTCACCGCCCCCGGAGACGCGCCCCGCGTGATCGATCAGGGCTCGGTCTGGATCCTCGTGGCCGCGCCCTCGATCTGGGCGGCGCATTTCCTGCTCAGCTACTGGGTCGCGGCGATCTGGTGCGCCAAGACCGGCCCGATGGCCTCGCTGGTCGAGCCGCGCTGGATCATCGTGGCGCTCGGGCTGATCTGCGCGGCGCTGATCGCTTGGTTGGGCGTCATCGCGGTGCGGCGCTACGGCGGGGTCTTCGTGATCTTCGAGGAGATCACCGAAAGCTCCGAGCGCGGGCGCGACCGGTTCATCGGACACGTGGCACTGCTGCTCTGCGTGCTGTCGGTGGTGGCGATCGGCTTCACCGTGATCCCCGGCCTGGTCTTCGCAACATGCTGAGCCCGCGCCGCCTTCTTGCGCTGGCGCTGCTGGCGGCGCTGTGGTTCTCGCCGCTGCCGGGGCTGGCGACCGGCTCGATGGTGCTGCACATGGTGCTGCATCTCGGCGTGACGGCGGTGGTGCCGGCGCTCTACGCACCAAAGCTGCGCCTGCCCGCCGGCGCCATGGCCCTGACACTGGGCGCAGTGGCCGAGATGCTGGTCGTCTGGGCCTGGCACCTGCCCTCGCTGCATCTCTGGGCCCGGCTGACCGCGACCGGCTTCATCCTCGAACAGGCGAGCTTTCTCGGCGCCGGGATGCTGCTTTGGGCCACGGTGCGCGCCGCTGGCGGCTTCGGCGGCGCCGTGGTGCTGCTTGCCACCACCATGCACATGACCCTTCTGGGCGCGCTGATCGGCCTGTCGCCGCGCGATCTCTACGGCGACATCTGCGCCGGATATCTCGGCCTGAGCGCGTTGCAGGAGCAGCAGGTTGCGGGCGCGATGATGGCCGGGGCGGGCGGCGCGATCTATCTCGTGGCGGCGCTGCGCCGGCTGGGTCTGGCGCTGAAACTGACGGAGGCCACGACATGAGGCGCTACATCATCGGAGCCCTTGCGGCGCTCATTGTCGTCGGCGGCGCGTTCTTCTTCCTCGCGCCCTACAACATCGCCGCCTCGGTGCCGCACCTGCCGGGCGTGGCCAACATCCTGCACGGCTATCTCGGAAACGCCGTGGCGATCCGCGCCGTCTCGATCGAGGTGCCGCGCCAGGTCGATCTCGAGGATCCCGGCCTGATCCGCCTTGGCGCCGGACATTTCGCCACCGGCTGCCTGACCTGCCACGGCGGCCCCGGCATCCCGCGCAACCCTGTGGTCGAGGGCATGCGCCCGGCGCCACCGATGCTCACCTCCGAAGATTACGACGCCAAGGAATTCTGGTGGATCGCGCGGCACGGGTTCAAGTATACCGGGATGCCCGCCTGGCCCGGCGAAAAGCGCGACGACGAGCCCTGGGCGCTCGCCGCATTCCTCGACCAGTATGACAGCTTCACCCGGGAAGGGTTTGAAATTGCAGCATTTGGCGAGGCCGGCGGTTATGACAGCGCCGGTGTCCGCTTCGGCGGCCTGCCCGGCGCGATCGAACCGGAGCTCGCCTGCGCGCGCTGCCATGGCGAGGACGGTCTGGGCCGCGAGGGCACCGCGCCGAAGCTCGCCGGACAGTCCGAGGCATGGCTGATCACGGTGCTCACAGCCTATGCCGAGGGCCACCGCGAGAGCGGCTTCATGGAGCCCCTCGCCGCGCCGCTGGCCAGCGAGGCGATCTCAGGGATCGCCGCGCGCTATGCCGGGATGAGCGCCAGTTGGCAGGGCCGCCCGCTGCCCTTCGGCGACCCCGAGCGCGGCCGGGTGTTGGCCGAGCAAGGCAGCGAGCACGATGACATCGCCAGTTGCGCGTCCTGCCACGAGGGCGCCGGCGCGGACGGGCTGGCCCCCAAGCGCCCCGACACTCCGCGCATCGCCGGTCAGGATGGCTACTGGCTCTACAATTGGCTGAAGATGTATCGCGACGGGCCCGTGCCCGAGACCGCCCGCGCCCATCTCATGCAGGCCGCGGCCAAGAAGCTCAGCGACGACGATATCGCCGACCTCACGGCATGGTACGCCGCCAGAGGCGAGAGCTGAACGCCCGCGCCATGCGGAGATTTGCCAAAAGCGCGGGCAAAGGCGGACGCTAGGTCTCTCATAAATGCGCTGCCGGCCCGCACGGCGCACAGGTCCGGGCCCTGCCGTGAAGTCAGGCGCGCCCCATGCGCCATGGCCCGTTGCATGAGGAAACGGGCCCATTCGGAAGTCGTAGCGGACATGTTTCATGCCCTCGCTCTGGCGCTTCGATAAAAAACTTCTTCCGCGTCACAAAAGTTTTGAATTGGACGCAACGGCAACCTCTTGCCTCACTTCGCTGCATTCAGACCGCTGAACGCCGGAGGCCGGACCGCTGCCATATCACGCCGCCCTGCACCGCATCCCGTTGCGCGCCCTCCTTTCAGGAGGACAGCGCCGACTGCAGCCGCGGCATCAGGGCGAGGTGGCGTTCGACCACGGCCAGCGCCCGCGCCTCATCATGAACCGAGAGCGCTGCGATCATCTCGCGATGCTCGTCCTCGATCACCTCGGTCTTGCCGAAGCCCTGCTGCAGCGACACCATCGCGACCCGCGACAATGGCGCCTGCAACCCGTCGAACACGTCGACCAGCACGCGGTTGCCCGCCGCCGCCACCAGCGCCTGATGAAACAGCCGGTTGATCTCCACACACCCCAGCAGATCCTCTGCCGGCATCGCCTCGTGCATCTCGCAAAGCCGCAGCAGCTCTGGGGGCAGCGTGCGCCTGTCGCGGCAGATCTTGCGCACCGCGTGGGTCTCGACCATCAGCCGCACCTCGTAGAGATCGCGCAGTTCGGTGGCCGAAAGGCGGCGCACCATCGCGCCGCGGCGCCGATGCAACTCGAGGTAGCCCTCCGCCGCCAGCCGGTTCAGCGCCTCCCGGACCGGCGAGCGCGACACGCCTGTCACCTCGCAGGCCATGGCCTCCTCGATGAAGCTTCCGGGCGGGAAATCTCCCTTCAGGATGCCTGCCCGGATCCCCTGATACGCCCGATCCCGCGCCGAAATCACTTCCGGCGCGCTATTTTCGACCGTATCCACAACTATACGACTGCTCATTCATCAATCTTTCACAAATATCCGCCGAACGCTTGCCTTCGGGCAAAACAAGGCTGGACAGAATCGATCTCGCTTTCTTGTATACATGACGTACACGCCAAGAGGACACGGCTTCGATGATGGACGGATCGCAAGGCATCACCCCAGCAGGCACATGGCGCGTCGGCGTTGATTCCGGCGGCACGTTCACCGATGTGTGCCTGTTCGACGAGGCCAGCGGCCGCATCGAGGTCTGGAAGGTCTCCTCCACCCCGGATGATCCCTCGCGTGGCATCGCGCAGGGGGTCGAGGAAGGCATGACGGAGCATGGCGAGGGCGCCGGCACCGATCCCGCCGCCGCCATCGCCTATCTCGGCCACGGCACAACCGTCGCCACCAACGCGCTGATCACCCATCGCGGCGCCAAGGTCGGCCTGCTAACCACCGAAGGCTTCCGCGACCTGCTCGAGATCGGCCGTCAGAAGCGGCCGGACCTCTATGATCTCTTCGCCGAGAAGCCGCAGACCCTCGTCCCGCGCGCGCTTCGCTTCGAGCTGCCCGAGCGCATGTTGCGCACCGGCGAGATCGACACACCGCTCGATGAAGACGCGGTGCGCAAGGCCGCCCGCGCGATGAAGGAGGCCGGGGTCGAGGCGGTGGCGATCTGTTTCCTCTATGCCTTCGTCAACCCGGTGCACGAGCAGGCCGCGCGCCGCATCGTCGAGGAGGAGATGCCCGGCGTCTTCCTCTGCGCCAGCCACGAGATCGCCCCCGAGTTCCGCGAGTTCGAGCGCCTCTCGACGGCCACGGTGAATGCCTATCTCGGCCCGATCATGCACCGCTATATCAGCCGCCTGACCCCACGCCTGCAGGAGCTTGGCCTGCCCGTGGCGCCGCACCTGACGCAATCGAATGGCGGCGTGGTGCGTTTCGAGGCGGCCGCGCAGACCCCGGTGCGGGCGGTGCTCTCGGGCCCGTCCACCGGCGTGGTCGCGGCGCAGGCCATCGGCGCCCGCGCGGGGTTTGACGACATCATCACCTTCGACGTCGGCGGCACCTCCTCGGACGTGGCGCTCATGGCCGGTGGCGAGACCGCGCAGACCAATGAAAGCGTCGTGCATGGCTACCCGATCAAGGCGCCGATGCTCGACATCCACACCGTGGGCGCGGGCGGCGGTTCGATCGCGTCGATCGACTCGGGCGGGCTGCTTAAGGTCGGCCCGGAAAGCGCCGGCGCCGATCCCGGCCCGGTCTGCTATGGCCGCGGCGCCACCGATCCCACCGTCACCGACGCCAATATCGTGCTGCAGATCCTCAACCCGGTCGAGATCCTCGGCGGGCGCATGAAGGTGCGCCGCGATCTCGCGGTCGAGGCCATCGCCCGGCTCGGCGAACGGCTGGGCATGGAGACGATGGACGTGGCGCAGGGCATCATCTCGGTGGTCACCGCCAACATGGCCAAGGCGATCCGGGTGATCTCGGTGCAGCGCGGCCACGACCCGCGCAATTACGCGCTGATGGCGTTTGGCGGCGCGGGTCCCCTGCACGCGGTGCGGTTGGCGCAGGAACTGGGCATGACCACGGTGATCGTGCCGCGCAGCCCGGGCATTCTCTGCGCCATGGGCCTGCTGCTCACCGATCTGCGCGCCGACTTCTCTGCCACACACCTGACAGATCTGGAGCCCGGCAACCTCGGCACCATCGCCGAGACCGTGGCCTCGGTCGAGGCCGAGGCCAGCGGCTGGTTCGACGCGGAAGAGATCGCCGCCGACAAGCGCCGCCTCACCCGCCGCATCGACATGCGCTACGATGGCCAGAACTACGAGCTGTCGATCCCGCTGCCCGAGGGCCCGGTGACCGAGACCACGCTGGAGACGCTCAGGCAGGGCTTCACCGAGGCGCATGAGCGGCTCTACGGCTTTGCCGTGCCCGAAGAGCGCATCCTGTGCGTGACCTTCCGCGCTGAGGCGATGGGCCTCGTGCAGAAGGCCGAGCTGCCCGAGCGCGCGCTCGGAGATCCCGATCCCAGCGAGGCCGTCATCGGCAGCCGCGAGGTCTGGTACCCCGAGACCGGCGCCTTCACCGAGACCACGCTTTATGCCCGCGAGAAGCTTGCCCCTGGCATGGCGTTCGCCGGCCCCGCCATCGTCGAGCAGATGGACACCACCACGCTGGTGCCGCCGGGGGTCACCGCCACCGTGGACAAGATCGACAACCTCATCCTGGAGCTCAGCGCATGACCGGTCAGCCCCTCTCCCACGCGCTTGACCCGATCACGGTCGAGGTCATCGGTGCCGCGCTTTCCTCGATCGTGGAGGAAACCGGCGAGGCGCTCGTGCGCGCCTCCTACTCGACCAACATCAAGGAACGCCGCGATTGTTCCACGGCTCTCTTTGATCGGCAGGGCCGCACGCTCTGTCAGGCCGAGCACATCCCGATCCACCTCGGCAGCTTCCTCGATTTCATCCCGATGCTGCTCGCGGATCATGATGAGGCCGACCTGCGCCCGGGCGACGTGTTCGTGGGCAACGACGCCTATCGCGGCGGCGGCACCCACCTGCCCGATATCGTGCTGGCCGAGCCGATCTTCGTCGACGAGCAGCTGGTGGCGTGGACGGTCAATCTCGCCCACCACTCGGATTTCGTCGACCGCGCGCATGCCCATATCTACCAGGAGGGCCTGCGCATCCCGCCGGTGCGCCTCTACCGGGCCGGTGAGCTGCAGAAGGACATCCAGGAGCTGATCCTGCTGAACTGCCAGGTCCCGCGCGAGCGCCTGTCGGACCTGCGCGCCCAGATGGCCGCCAACCGGGTCGGCGTGCAACGCTTCCAAGAGCTCTGCGCGCGCCACGGCACCGATGTGGTGCTGGCCTCGGGCGAGGCGCTGCTCGATTACGCCGAGCGCAAGATGCGCGCGGGCATTGCCGCCCTGCCCGATGGCAGCTGGCGCTTCGAGGACGTGTTCGACAATCTCGATTTCGACGACCCGATCCCCTTCGCGGTGACGGTGACCGTTTCGGGCGACGCGCTGTCGCTCGATTTCGAGGCGCCCGAGCAGATCCGCGCCCCGATCAACATGACCCGCACGGCGCTGCTGGCGACGGTCTATTACATCGTGAAATCGGTGATCGACCCGAAGGTGCTGCCCAACGCGGGCCTCGCCCGTCCGATCACCGTCAACGCCCCGCACGGCTCGATCCTCAACTGCAAGCATCCCGCCGCGGTCAACGGCCGGGTCCAGACCTGCCAGCGCGTCGCCGACCTGATCCTTGGCGCGCTCGCACAGGCGGTGCCCGGGCGGGTCTCCGCCTGCACCAATTCGACCTGCTCGGTGGCGGTGTTCTCGGGCACCCGCCAGAGCGGGCCGGATGCGGGCACCTACTGGGTCTATCTCGAGACCATCGGCGGCGGCGGCGGCGCCCGGCCGCAGGCGGACGGGCTCGACGGCATCCATGTCCACGCCACCAACACCTCGAACCTCCCCGTCGAGGCGCTGGAAGGCGAATATCCCCTGATCCTCGAGCGTTACGAACTGGTCGACGGCTCCGGCGGCTCCGGCAGGCACCGCGGCGGCATGGGCTTGCGCCGGGTCTATCGCGCCACAGAGGCCTGCATGGTGCATGTCGACGTCTCGCGCAACAAGTCGCGGTCCTGGGGCCTCGAGGGCGGCGGCGAAGGCGGCCATGGCAGCTTTGTCACCAGCCCCGGCTGCGATCCGTTCGAACGCGGCTACGGCACCCTGCGCGCCGGCGAATGGCTCGAGGTCATCACCCCCGGAGGCGGCGGCTACGGCACGCCGGATGAGGCCGGCGAAACGCAGATCGCGGCGGAATAACCCGCCCGGCACAATTCAACAGGGCCAGCAAGAGCCCGCCACAACCCGACAAGGAGACCCCTGCAATGACCACGCGAATGAACCGTCGCGGCTTTCTCGCCACCACCGGCGCCGCCGCAGGCACGCTGAGCTTTCTCGGGCCCAAGGCCCTTCACGCCCAGGATGGCGGCACGCTGCGCTTCGGCCTCTCGACCTATCCGCCGAGCCTCGATGCCTGGGCCTCGAACGGCACTGCCGCGGGCACCATCAAGCTGATGATCCACCGCGGCCTTCTGGGCTATGGCCCTGACGGCAGCCTGCGCGGAGAACTGGCCGAGAGCTGGGAGGTCGACGACGCCGGCGCCTGGGTCTTCACCCTGCGCGAGGCCACCTGGCATGACGGCAGCCCCGTCACCTCCGAGGACATCGCCTGGAACGTGCTCGAGGCGCAGAAGCCCGACAGCGCCGCCTACCTGCAGGGTCAGCTCGCCGCGATCACTTCGGTCGAGACGCCGGACGAAAAGACCGTCCGCATGGTCACCGATGAGCCGCTGGCGGTTCTGCCGGGCTGGTTCGCGCATTTCAACATGCCGATGATCAAGAAGGGCGAAGCCCGCGACACCACCATGGGCTCGGGCCCGTTCCTCTATGACAGCGCCGATCGCGGCGTGTCGATCTCGCTCACCGCGTGGGATGGCTACTACAAGGACGAGATGCCCAAGGTCGCGGGGATCGAGGCCATCGTCTATGCCGACGAGAACCTGCGCGTGGCAGCGCTCGAGGCCGGTGACGTGGACCTGATCGAATACGTTCCGTGGCAGGCGATGGACCAGATCGAAGAGAATGACGAGCTCACGCTGCAGGCCACCGACGGCCCGTTCATGTACCTGACCTTCAACGCCTCGCGCCCGCCCTTCGACAACCCGAAGGTCCGGCAGGCGGTGGCGCACGCCATCAAGCGCGAAGACATCGCGGCGGCGGCGTTCTACGGCCGCGGCGGCGCGCTCGAGCACCTGCCGATCGCCGAGGGCTCGGAGTTCTACAACCCCGAGCTGGCCAACGCGTGGAGCTACGATCCCGAGAAGGCGCAGGCGCTGCTGGCTGAGGCCGGTTACCCGGACGGTTTCGACTGCGTGATGCTGTCGACGGCGCAATACGGCATGCACCAGTCCACCGCAGAGGTGTGCCAGGCCTATCTGTCGATGGTCGGCATCAACGTGCAGCTCGACCTGCCGGAATGGTCGACCCGCGTGAAGAAGGGCAACGAGGGCACCTATGACCTTGCCGTCATGGGCACCGCGGCGATGAACAACGACCCCGACGGCCTTGCCACCGTGGTCGATGGCTCGCTCTCCCCGAGCTTCGTGCGCAGCTTCGGCATGGAAACCCCCGAGATCTCCGAACTCTTCGCCCGCGGCCGCGCCACCTTCGACGCCGAGGAGCGCAAGGCGATCTACAAGGAGCTGGAAGAGATCGCCATCGAGACCGTGCCGGTCGCCGGTCTGTCCTGGCGCTCGCAGGGCTACGGCATGCGCGCCAACGCCGAAGGGTTCACCGTGATGCCCGGCCAGCTTGTCTTCTATTCCGGCATGACGCTGGAAGAAACCGTGCTGGGCTGAAGCTGACCCCATGCTAAGATATATTGCTACAAGAAGCCTCGTGGCGCTGTTCCTCGTCTGGATCGTCGTCTCGGTGGTGTTCCTCCTCCTGCACCTCATTCCGGGCGATCCGGCAGAGCTGCTGCTCAGTCAGGGCAATGTCGCCGCCGATCCTCAGGCCGTCGCTGCGCTGCGCGAGCAGATGGGGCTCAACGCCCCGCTCTGGCAGCAATATATCGACCACATGGCCGGTGTGCTTACCGGTGATTTCGGCGCGTCGTTCCGCGACGGCGCGCCGGTGATCGAGCAGATCGCCCTGCGCCTGCCGCGCACCCTCGAGGTGATCCTCGCGGCCTCGCTGATCGCCACCGGCATCGGCGTGCCGCTGGGCACCTATGCGGCGATCCGCGCCGACGGCAAGGCCGATGC
>Ga0208181_1000643_pt1 | contig 16333 bp, 15 predicted proteins | sample MalvirDeepMed_s6_FD_184244 | JGI IMG/M metagenome (GOLD analysis project Ga0208181, IMG submission 184244) | Marine viral communities from the Global Malaspina Expedition - Malaspina viral metaG DeepMed_s6 (SPAdes) (version 2) | ecosystem: Environmental > Aquatic > Marine > Oceanic | place... | reverse complement strand
TGGGCGAAGCGGAAAAGACGCCCTGTACGACGCGGCCGGTCCCGCGCCGGCACTTGAGGCGATCCGCGACAGGGGGCCTCGCCGGCTCACTCGGCAACGGGCAAGGCGCGACACGCGGATGGTGCCGCGCCCCGTGCTTAGTGCCGCCATGCGAGCCGGACGTTGGGAACCGGCGCGTCAAGCGCCCTTGAACCCCGCGCCGGTGACGCGCTCAGGTCTGGCGGAACCGGTATGTCGTCCGGTTGCGATAGATCTGGCCGGGCCGGATCACCGGGTTCGGAAAGGACGGCTTGTTCGGGGCGTCGGGCCATGCCTGCGTTTCCAGCGCGATGGCCGCGCGTGGCCCGAACGCGTCGTGATCGGGATCGGGTTCGGCCGGCGCTGCGATGTGGTCGGCGGTGTAGACCTGTAGGCCGGGGGCATCGGTCTCGACCTCGAGCTGCAGGCCCGATGGTGCCGTGAACCGGGCGGCAGGCACGGCGCCCGGCGAAAGGCAGAAGTTGTGATCGATGCCCTGGCTGCCCAGCTGCCGAGCGCTGCGGAAATCGAACGGCGTGTCTGCGACGGCGGCGATCTCGCCGGTCGGGATCTGCTCGGCATCCACCGGCAGGTAGCGTTCCGCCGCGATCTGCAGGCGGCACGGGTCGATATTGCCGTCATCGCTCAGCGCGAAATAGGAATGATGCGCGAACGACAGCGGGCAGGGCGCCGCGGGCGTGGCTTCGGTCACGATCTCGAGGGCGCTGTCATGACAGCGATAGGTGGTGGTGATGGCGAGCTCCCCGGGAAAGCCCATATGGCCGTCGGGGAGATCGAGCGCGAAGGTGGCGTGGTCGGCGCCGTAGTCGGCCAGCTCCCAGACCAGCGCGCCCGTGCCGTCGCTGCCGCCATGCAGGCAGGTGCGGCCGCCCTCGTTGCGGTCGAGCGTCACCTCGCGCCCGTCGAGCGTGAACCGCCCGCCGCCGATCCGGTTGGCGTAGCGTCCGACGGTGGCGCCGAAATAGACCATGTCGCCGAGATAGGGCGCGAGGCTCGACGCCCCGAGCACCAGCGGATGCGCCACGCCCTCAAGCCGCAGGTCGCGCAGCCGCGCGCCGTGGCTCAGGAGCGCGGCACGCAGCGCCCCGCTGCCGATCTCGATCTGCATGACCTGCGTGCCATCGGGGAGGGTCCCGAAGACGGAGACCTGTTCTTGCGCCATCTCAGGCCCTCACTCTTGGAGCCGGAAGACCCGCAACCGGGCTCTCGGCCTGATACAGCAATCCTTGCGCCGCGTCGGGATCTTCGATCCCTTCACGTGCGGTGCTTACGTAGAGACGCCGCAGGTCGGGACCCCCAAGAGCCGGACAGGCGCTGTGCCGCCCGCCCACGCGGATCTCGCGGTCGAACTGTCCGTCGGGCAGGTAGCGCGCGACGCGGCTCGCCCCCCATTGGGCGTTCCACAGGCCACCCTCGGCATCGGTCACCGCACCGTCGGGAAACAGGCCTTCCGAGCGCAGGTCGAGAAAGACCTCGCGTTCCCCGCGCGGCCAGCCGCCCGCGTCGAGCGCCACCCGCCAGACGATCTGGCGGGCGGTGTCGGCGAAATAGGCCGTCGTCCCGTCGGGGCTGAAACAGATCGCGTTGGGGATCGAGATGCTGTCGTAAAGGCGCGTCACCTTGCCCTCCGCGTAGCGATAGATGGCCCCGGCCTCGGGCTCGGCGTGTTTGCCCATGGTGCCGATCCAGAAGCCGCCATGCGGGTCGGCCCGGCCATCGTTCGAGCGGGTGCGGTCGTCCTCTGCCTCGATCTCCGCCAGCCGCGCGCGTGCGCCTGTGCGGATGTCGAAGCGCCAGAGCCCGGTCTCGGAGGCGAGCAGCAGCGTGTCGCGGTCGATCCAGCCGGCGGCAGAGTGCATTTCGTCGAACTGCCACGCCAGCGGGCCGGTGGCGTCGAAGGACAACATGCGCGCCTTCAGGATGTCGAACCAGAACAGCTGCTGCCGTTCGGGGTGCCAGAAGGCCCCTTCGCCCAGCTCGCAGGGGCGCGTGTCGCAGATGGTCGCTGTCATGGCATCACACCTCCGGGGCGGATCTACGGGCTCTCTCCGCCACCTTGGCCGTCTTGGGCCCCCACCCGCAAGAGGCCGGGGGCGTCTTGCGGGTGGGGCTCTTCATTGTCTCCGGGCGCTTTGCCAAGGTCATTTCAGATCCTGCGGCAGCAGCGCCTCGGGCAGGTTCTGGTAGCAGACCGGACGCAGGAAGCGGCGGATCGCCATGGTTCCGACCGAGGTCGCGCCGAAATTCGTCGAGGCGGGGTAGGGGCCGCCATGCACCATGGCGTCGCAGACCTCGACCCCGGTGGGGAACCCGTTGCCCAGCACGCGGCCCGCCATGCGCTCGAGCACCGGCAGCAGGCGCTGACCCAGAGCGGTGTCGCCCTCGTCCATCATCAGCGTTGCGGTGAGTTGGCCTGCAAAGTGCTTCGCGACGGCGAGCATCTCGTCCTCGTCGCGAACGACGATGGCGATGCCCAGCGGGCCGAAGACCTCGTGGCCCAGCGTCTCGTTCTCCATCCACGCCGTTCCGGTGGTGCGCAGCAGGTAGGGCGCGGCGTTGCGCTGATCGCAGCTCGAGGTCATCACCTCCTGCACGCCGCTCTGCGACGACAGCGTCTCGGCCCCGGCGCGGTAGGCGTCGGCGATGCCCTCGGTGAGCATGGTCTGCGGCGCGGTCTCTTCCAGCGCCGCCTTCGCGGCGGCGAGGAAGGCCTCGGTCTCGGCGCCTTCGATCAGCACAAGCGCGCCGGGGTTGGTGCAGAACTGGCCTGCCCCCATGGTGAGCGAGCCGGCCCAGCCCTTGGCCATCTCCTCGGCGCGCGCGGACATCGCGGCGGGCAGGAAGAACATCGGGTTGATCGAGCCGAGCTCGCCGAAGAACGGGATCGGCTCCGGACGCTGCGCGCAGAGATCGAACAGCGCCTTGCCGCCGCGCAACGAGCCGGTGAAGCCCACCGCCTTGATCAGCGGATGCCGGACCAGCGCACCGCCAACCTCGTGGCTGCCGCCATGGATCATCGAGAACGTTCCGGCGGGCATGCCGGTGGCCTCGATGGCGGCGTGGATCGCCTCGGCGACGACCTCGGCGGTGCCGGGATGGGCCTCGTGGCCCTTCACCACCACCGGACAGCCGGCAGCGAGGGCCGACGCGGTGTCGCCGCCGGCGGTGGAGAAGGCCAGCGGGAAGTTGGAGGCGCCGAACACCGCCACCGGGCCGGTCGGGCGCTGGACCATCCGCAGGTCCGGGCGCGGCAGCGGCGCGCGGTCGGGCAGGGCGGGGTCGTGGCGGATATCGAGATAGGCACCGTCGCGGATATGCGCCGCGAAGAGCCGTAGCTGGCCGGTGGTGCGGCCGCGCTCGCCCTCGAGCCGGCCGGCGGGCAGGCCGGTCTCGGCGGTGCCGATCTCGGTGATCGTGTCGCCGCGGGCGTCGATCTCGTCGGCGATGGCCTCGAGAAACGCGGCGCGCTCCTCGCGCGTGGTGGCGGCGTAGGCCGGGAAGGCCGCTTCGGCAGCCTTAGCCGCCGCGTCGACCTGGGCCGGCGTGCCCTTCGAGACCGAGATCGGCGTGCCGGTGACCGGCGACGACGAGAAGGTGTCGTCGCTGCCGACCCAAGCGCCTGCGATCAGGTGTTTGCCGTGGAAAGTCATATCAAAGCTCCTCTTATTTGCCCCAGCGCAGCGCCATGATGTCGAGATCACGCGCCAGCTCCAGAAGCCGGGTGCGGGTGCGGGGCGTCATCGGCTTGAGCGGGTGACGCACATGGTCCGAAGCGATCACGCCGCCCTCCTTGTAGATCACCTTGCAGGCGCGCAGGCCACACTGACGGTTCTCGTGGTTGATCAGCGGCAGGCAAAGCTGCCACTGCGCCAGCGCCGCCGCCTTGTCGCCGGCGAGGTACTGACTGACGATAGGGCGGATCTTGTCGGCGAACATGCCCGAGGTCATGGTGCCGGTCGCCCCGGCATCGAGATCGGCCAGCAGAGTGACGGCCTCTTCGCCGTCGAAGGGGCCGATGATGTCGCTGCCGCCCGCGGCGATCAGCGCCTCGAGCTTGTCGGCGGCGAAGGGGGTTTCCATCTTGAAATAGCAGACATTCTCGATCTCGCCCGCCATCTTGGCCAGAAGCGGCACTGGCAGCGTCACGCCCGAGAGCGGCGCGTCCTGGATCATGATCGGGATCGAGATCGCGTCGGAGACCGCAGCGAAATGCTCGAAGATGCCGTCGGCCGCGGGCACCAGCCCGACGCCGTGGTAGGGCGGCATCATCATCAGCATCGCGGCGCCAAGCGATTGCGCGTGGGTCGCGCGTTCGATCGCCACCTGGGTCGAGAAATGCGAGATCGTGACGATCACCGGAACCCGGCCAGCGACGTGTTCGAGGCAGAGCTTGGTGAGGACGCGGCGCTCCTCGTCGGAGAGCACGAACTGCTCGGAATAGTTGGCAAGGATGCAGATCGCGTCGACGCCCTGATCGATCAGGCAGTCGAGCGTGTTCTTCATGCCCTCGAGGTCGAGCGCGCCATCCTCGAAGAAGGGCGTGGGCGCGACGGGCAGGATGCCGGTGAGCGGGGTTGTCTTGAGGTCGGTCACGGAAATTCCTCGAAGTCAGAAATGGAAGGGAGCGACGGTCTCGCGCCGGCCCAGCAGGAAGGCATCGGCGACGTGGCGCATCGGCGAAAGGTCCATGTCGATCCGGCCATTGCGCACGAGCTGCGCCATCTTGGCGTAAAGCCGGGGGTATTCCCCGTCGAGCCCGGTGAGCGCATCGCCCGCCGGGGCGCCGTCGACGAACATCTGGGCACCGCCATGGGTCAGTTTGAGCCTGCCCTCGTCGCAGACCGCCTCGATCTCCCAGGTCTGCTCGCCTTCCTGCCGGAAGTCGAAATCACAGCTGACCGCCGCATTGCCGGGGTGGCGGAAGGCGAGCTCTGCCGCGATCGGCGCCTGCCGGTTGTCGGGGAAAGAGAGCACCGCCTCGCGCAGGTGGATCGCGTCGGGCAGGATCTCGGTCAGGATCGACAGCGCGTTGATGCCGGGATCGAACACGCCAAGCCCGCCGGGCTCGAAGATCCAGTCCTGCCCGGGGTGCCAGCGCCGGACATCCTCGCGCCACGTGATGTGAAGAGATTTCAAGGTTTTGTCCGCCAGCCACGCCTTGGCGGCGGCGACCTGCTGCGCCTCGCGCGAGTGCCACGTGGCATAGATCGACAGCCCGCGCTCGCGCGCCATGCGCTCAAGCTCGGCGCATTCCGAGAGCGTAGCGCCCGGCGGCTTCTCGAGCATCACGTGCCGCCCGGCGGCCAGCGCCTTGGCGGCGTATTCGAAGCGCGGGACCGGGGGCAGACACAAGGACACCACCCGGATCTCGGGGCAGGCCTCGAGCATCGCGTCGAGGCTGTCGAAGGCGTCGACCCCGTCGACCGTGCCGGAGCGCGAAACCGTGGCGGCGAGCTCCCAGTCTTCGGAGGCCGAGAGGGCGGGAACGTGCTGGTCGATGGCGATCTTGCCGATGCCTGCGAGTGCGATCTGCATCAGTGCGAATCCTTTCCGACGGCGTTGCCCCGACAGCCCTTGAGGAAGTCGAGATCGGCGCCGGTATCGGCGCCCTGCACATGCTGCTGGTGCAGCCAGCCATAGCCACTGTCGAAGGTCTCCGAGGTCGGAGCCCAGTTGGCCAGCCGCTCCACCAGCTCGGCCTCGGAGATATCGAGATGCAGGCGCCGGCCGGGCACGTCCAGTTCGATCATGTCACCGCTGCGCACCACCGCAAGCGGACCGCCAGCGGCGGCCTCGGGGGAGGTGTGCAGGACGACGGTGCCGTAGGCGGTGCCCGACATGCGCGCATCAGAGATGCGCACCATATCGGTGATGCCCTTTTGCAGGATCTTCGGTGGCAGGCCCATGTTGCCGACCTCGGACATGCCGGGATACCCCTTCGGGCCGCAGTTCTTCAGCACCATCACGCAGGTCTCGTCGATGTCGAGATCGGGATCGTTGATCCGCGCCTTGTAGTCGTCGATATCCTCGAAGACGACGGCGCGTCCCTTGTGCTGCAGCAGATGCTTCGAGGAAGCCGAGGGCTTCAGCACCGCGCCGTTCGGGGCGAGGTTGCCGCGCAGCACGGCGATGCCGCCCTGCGGGGTGAGGCCCTTGCCGACCGGGCGGATGACGTCCTCGTTGTGGTTCATCACGTCGCGGACCTCGTCCCAGATGCTCTCACCCGAAACCGTGAGCGCGTCCTTGTGCAACAGCCCCGCCTCGCCGAGCCGCTTAAGCACCACCGGCAAGCCGCCAGCATAGAAGAACTCCTCCATCAGGTACTCGCCCGAGGGCATGAGGTTGACGATGGTCTCGACATCGCGACCGCAGCGGTCCCAGTCATCCAGCGTGAGGTCCACGCCCTCGACCCGGCCCGCGATGGCCAGCAGGTGGATCACGGCGTTGGTCGAGCCGCCAATGGCCCCGTTGGTTCGGATGGCGTTCTCGAAGGCCTGCTTGGTCATGATGTCGGACGGCTTGAGGTCGTCCTTGACCATCTGAACGATGCGCCGCCCCGAAAGCTGCGCCATGACCCGGCGGCGGCTGTCGACCGCCGGGATCGCGGCGTTGCCCGACAGCGCCATGCCAAGCGCTTCGGCCATCGACGCCATCGTCGAGGCGGTGCCCATGGTGTTGCAGGTGCCGGTCGAGCGCGACATGCCGGCCTCGGCCTCGAGGAACTCTTCCTGCGTCATCTCGCCGGCCTTCACGGCCTCGGAGAACTTCCACAGGTGGGTACCGGAGCCCACGCGCTCGCCGCGGAAATAGCCGTTCAGCATCGGCCCGCCGGTGACCACGATCGAGGGCACGTCGCAGGAGGCCGCGGCCATCAGCAGCGAGGGGGTGGTCTTGTCGCAGCCCACCATCAGCACCGCGCCATCGATGGGCTGGCCGCGCAACTGCTCTTCGATCGAGAGCGCGGCGAGGTTGCGGTACATCATCGCCGTCGGGCGGAAGGTGTTCTCGGAGGCCGAGAAGGCCGGGACCTCGACCGGGAAGCCGCCGGCCTCCCAGATGCCCGCCTTCACCTTCTCGGCCAGCTCGCGCAGGTGGCCGTTGCAGGGCGTCAGGTCGGACCAGGTGTTCATGATCCCGATGATCGGGCGCCCGTCGAAGAGATCGTGCGGGTGGCCCTGGTTCTTCAGCCAGCCGCGATGGTAGATCGTGTCGCGGGAATTGCCGCCGTACCATTCCTGCGAGCGCAGGCGCCGGGGCCAGGGGGCAGGTTTGAACGTCATGTCGGTCGATCCATTGCTAGGGTGAGCTGGGCGAGGCGGGCAGGGGGCGCGGCAGCCGCGCCCCCGGAGCGGCGCCTCAGGCCTTGTTTTTCTGGTAGACGTCGAAGAACACGGCGGCGAGCAGCACCAGGCCCTTGATGACCTGCTGGTAGTCGATGCCGATGCCCATGATCGACATGCCGTTGTTCAGCACGCCCATGATGAAGGCGCCGACCACCGCACCGATGATCTTGCCCGAGCCGCCGGACATCGACGCGCCGCCGATGAACACCGCCGCGATCACGTCGAGCTCGAAGCCGAAGCCGGCCTTGGGCGTCGCGGTGTTGAGGCGGGCGGCAAAGATCAGCCCGGCCAGCGCCGCGAGCATCCCCATGTTCACGAAGGCAAGGAAGGTGAGCCGCTCGGTCTTGATGCCCGAGAGCTTGGCCGCCTTCTCGTTGCCGCCGAGCGCGTAGATGCGGCGCCCGAGCGTGGTGTTCTCGGTGATAAAGGCATAGATCAGCGTCAGGACCACCATCGAGATCATCACGTTGGGCAGGCCGCGGAACCCCGCGAGCTTGTACATGACGTAGAACAGCGCGCCGCTGACGATGATGGTGCGGACCCAGAAGAAGGCGGCGGGCTCTTCCTCCATGCCGTACTTGCGGTTGGTGATGCGCTGGCGCAGGCCGTGCCAGACGATCAGCATCACCGCAACGACCCCGGCGACCAGTGCCGTGCCGTTGGGCCGGCCAAGCCCGGTGAAGTCGGGGATGAAGCCGGTGGAGAGCGACTGGAAGCTGCGCTCGAACGGGCCGACGGACTGGCCCTCGAGCAGCCAGAGCGACAGGCCGCGAAACACCAGCATCCCTGCCAGCGTGACGATGAAGGCCGGGATCTTCCAGTAGGCGACCCAGTAGCCCTGCCACGCGCCGATCAGGATGCCGGCGACAAGGGAGGCGGGAATCGTGGCCCAGACCGGCCAGCCCCAGTTCACCATCATCACCGCGGCCAGAGCCCCGATGAAGCCCATCACCGAGCCGACCGAGAGGTCGATATGCCCCGCCACGATGACGATCAGCATGCCGAGCGCCATGATGATGATATAGCTGTTCTGCAGGAACAGGTTGGTGATGTTGACGGGCTTTAGCAGCGTGCCGTCGGTCACCACCTGGAAGAAGAGCATGATCGCGATGAGCGCCACCAGAAGCCCGTATTCGCGCAGGTGCTTCGACAGGTACTGAACGAGGCTCCCGCCGTCGTTCCCGCGTTTGTTTTCAGCCAGTTCCAACTGTCCCTCTCCCTATTCCGCCGCGCCCATGGCGGGCTCGTCGACCACGTCGGTCACGATCATCGACATGATCCGCTCCTGGCTCGCTTCGGCTGCACTCAGCTCGCCGACCAGCGCGCCCTCGTTCATCACGTAGATCCGGTCGCACATGCCCAGAAGTTCCGGCATCTCCGACGAGATCATCACCACGCCCTTGCCCTGCTCGGACAGGCTGTTGATGATGTTGTAGATTTCAAATTTCGCGCCCACGTCGATGCCGCGCGTGGGCTCGTCGAGGATCAGCACCTCGGGCTCCGAGAACAGCCACTTCGACAGCACCACCTTCTGCTGGTTGCCGCCCGAGAGGTTCATCACCTTCTGGAAAACCGAGGGGGTGCGGATGTTCATCGCCTCGCGGTAGCGCTCGGCCACGCGGGTTTCCTCGCCCTCCGAGATGATGCCGTTGCGCGACACGCTTGGCAGGTTTGCCAGCGTGGTGTTCTTCTGGATCGTCTCCTCGAGGATCAGGCCCAGCGACTTGCGGTCCTCGGTGACATAGGCCAGCCCGGCATCGATGGCGCGCCCGACGGTCGAGGTGTCGACCTCGCGCCCGTGCATCTTGACCCGGCCCGAGATGTTCTGGCCGTAGCTGCGACCGAAGATCGACATCGCAAGCTCGGTCCGGCCCGAGCCCATCAGGCCTGCGATGCCCACCACCTCTCCGGCGCGGACCCGGAACGAGGCGTTGCGGATCACCTGCCTGTCCTTGTGCTCGGGGTGCCAGACCGACCAGTCCTCGACCTCCATCAGCATCTCGCCGGCGCGATGCGGGCGTGGCGGATAGCGGTTCGACATGTCGCGGCCCACCATGTCGCGCACGATGCGGTCCTCGGTGATGTCGTCGGTGCGGGTGTTCATCGTCGACACGGTCGCGCCGTCGCGGATCACCGTCACGCTGTCGGCCACGCGGCGCACCTCGTTGAGCTTGTGGCTGATGATGATCTGGGTGACGCCCTGCGCCTTCAGCTCGAGCATCAGGTCGAGCAGCGCCTGGCTGTCGTGCTCCGACAGCGCCGCGGTCGGCTCGTCGAGGATCAAGAGCTTCACGTCCTTGGACAGCGCCTTGGCGATCTCGACCAACTGCTGCTTGCCGACGCCGAGGCTGTCGACCAGCGTGCCCGGCGGTTCGCTCAGCCCGACCTTGTCGAGCAGGTCGGTGGTCATCCGGAAGGTCTCGCGCCAGTCGACGACGCCCTTGGTGGCGCGCTCGTTGCCGAGGAAGATGTTCTCGGCGATCGACAGCAGCGGCACCAGGGCGAGCTCCTGGTGGATGATGATGATCCCCAGCTCTTCGCTGTCGTTGATATCGGCGAACTGAGCGGCCTGGCCGTCGTAGCGGATCTCACCGTCATAGGTGCCGGCGGGATAGACGCCTGAGAGCACCTTCATCAGGGTCGACTTGCCGGCGCCGTTCTCGCCGCAGATGGCGTGGATCTCGCCCCGGGCCACCGTCAGGTTGACGTTGTCGAGCGCCTTCACGCCGGGGAATTCCTTGGTGATGGCGCACATCTCGAGCAGGGATGTCATGCCGTTGACCTCTCGTATTCAGGGGTGGGATCCGCGCGGGCGGCCATGCGCCCCCCGTGGGAGGCCGGGGCGGATCCCGCTGGGCCGGCGCCAGGGCCGGCCCGGGTCCGGGCGTCCGGGGCCGGTGGCCCCGGGCTCCGGTTTGCTCAGAACTCCGAGGCGTCGTGATAGCCGCTCTCGACGACGATCTCTTCCCAGTTCGAGCTGTCCACAAGCACCGGCTTGAGCAGGTAGGACGGAACCACCTTCTCGCCGTTGTCGTAGGTCTCGGTGTCGTTGATCTCGGGCTCGGTGCCGTTCTGCAGCGCCTCGACCATGTCGACGGCCACGCCCGCCAGTTCGCGGGTGTCCTTGAACACGGTGGAATACTGCTCGCCGGCGATGATCGACTTCACCGAGGGCAGCTCCGCGTCCTGGCCGGTGACGATGGGCATCTCGAGATCGCCATTGCCGTAGCCCACACCCTTGAGCGAGCTCAGAATGCCGATCGACAGCCCGTCATAGGGTGACAGGACGCCGTGCACGCGCTCGTCGGTGTAATGCGCGGAGAGCAGGTTATCCATCCGCGCCTGCGCCACGGCGCCGTCCCAGCGCAGGGTGCCCACGGTGTCCATGCCCATCTGGCCCGACACGATATTGATGGTGCCGTCGTCGATCAGCGGCTGCAGCACCGACATCGCGCCGTCATAGAAGAAATACGCGTTGTTGTCGTCGGGCGAGCCGCCGAACAGCTCGACATTGTAGGGCCCGTCGCCGAAGCGCTCCTCCATGCCGTCGACCAGCGAGGTCGCCTGCAGCACGCCGACCTGGAAGTTGTCGAAGGTGGCATAATAGCTGACATACGGGCTGTCACGGATCAGGCGGTCGTAGCTGATCACCTCGATATCGGCGTAATAGGCGTTTTCCAGCGCGTTCGAGAGCGTGGTGCCGTCGATCGCCGCGATCACCAGGACATCCACGCCACGCGTGATCATGTTCTCGATCTGGCTGACCTGGTTCGGGATGTCATCTTCCGCGTATTGCAGAATGGTCTCGTAGCCGGCGGCCTGAAGCTGCTCCTGCATCGAGTTGCCGTCGGAAATCCAGCGGGCAGACGACTTGGTCGGCATGGCGATGCCGATCAGGCCATCGGCATAGGCACCTGTGGCCAACACGAGAGCGGCGGCCGAAACGGCCGCAAGGGACTTGATAGTCATGAACTCCTCCACATTCGCGGCCGGCTCTTCACGCCGTGGTGGCCGCTGATCAGTTCCTGGTCTCCTCAACCACCGACTGCGTAGCGTTTTCGATCTATATCTGTAAAATGCAATCGTGAACAAAATCCATATCATTGAAGGTATGTCGGTCCGATGGATCTGAGCAGACGGCTGAAGCCGAACCACCTCAAGCTGATCGACGAGATCGCGAAGAAGCAGAAGCTGCAGCTTGCGGCCGAGACGCTGTCGATGTCGCAGCCGGCGGCGAGCCGGATGCTGGCCGATATCGAGGCCTACATGGGCACACCGCTGTTCGTGCGGCACCCCCGCTGGATGGAGCTCACGCAGGCAGGGCAGGCGGTGCTGCGCCACGTGCGCGTGGTCCTTTGGGAGCTCGAGACGCTCGAGGCAGAGGTCGAGAGTATCGCGGGCGGCCGCGCCGGCGTGGTGCGGCTCGGCGCGGTGACCGGCCCGGCGGTGGGCAGTTTGATGCCGGCCCTGCGCAAGGTGAAAGCCGAGAGCCCGGACATCGAGACCACGATCGAGGTCGGCCCGTCGGTGCAGCTGGTTCGCGGCCTGCAGGAAGGGCGGCTCGATTTCATCATCGCGCGGCTGACGCCCGAGCAGGACAGCAGCGCGTTTCACGTCTACCCGGCGCGCGCCGAGCGCGTCACGCTTCTGGTTCGCGATACCCACCCGCTGGCGGGTGTGCCGGACCTGCCGCTCGAGGCTGTGGCGGATTACGAATGGGTGATCCAGGAGCGTGGCTCTCCGATCCGGCAGGCGGTGGAGGCGGCCTTTCTCGAGGCTGGCACGCCGGTGCCGAAGAACGTGTCGAACTCGTCGTCGCTGTTGATCGTGCTCTCGATCATTGCTCAGGCCGACGTGATCTCGCCGCAGTCAAAGGAGGTCGCCGACCTCTTGACCGGAAGCGCGCTCGGCGCGCGGCTGGTGGCGCTTCAGATGGCCTGCGACATGACGGTCTCGCCGTATTTCGTCCTGTCCAACCGCAGCCAGCAGCTGCCGCGCGCCTCCGAGCGCGTGCTGAAGGAGGTGCTGAAGCACTTGTGAGCCGGGCGGTCCCGTGTGGTCGGACGCATCTGCACCGGTCGGGACGCGGTTGCGCGATCCGGTCGCCGGCGCGGGCTTGGGCGTGCGAGCCTGGGCTTGCGCGGGGCGTCTCTTGTGGCGGGCAACCCGGCACGTGGGCGGTCGTCCTTCAGTCCGTGCGAAGGACCTAGGCGCCGTCCGTTTCGCCTTCTTTCAGCAGATGCGCCCCGGCAATCGAAGCGGTGTTGCTGATATGGGTCCGCATCGTCAGCGCCGCCTTCGCGCCATCCCGCGCCCTGAGCGCTGCAAGGATCGCGTGATGCTCGGAGATCGAGGCCTCCATTCTCGAAACTTCCGTATTCGGGATCGGCACCCTCTGACTCTCGGTCAGGACGTCGTGAATGGAGCGGTAGAACATGCGCAGCATCGCATTCGGACAGGCGTCCGCGATCAGCGCATGGAACTCGAGATCGGCCTCCACATGCGCCAGAAGGTCGCCCTTCTGCCACGCCTGTTCGAAGGTGCGCGCCGCGGCTTCGAGCGCTGCGAGTTGGGTGTCGGTCATCACCGGGGCTGCAAGGCGACACATCTCGCTTTCGATGACGAGCCGGGTCTGGAACACCTCGGTGATCGAATATCGGGCATCGTGGCGCCAGGTCTGTTCGGCCTTGGGGGCGCGCGTTTGCTCGCCGACGACGAAGGTCCCGCGCGCCGGCAGGGTCCGGATCAGCCCGAGCGTCTCCAGGGTCAGAAGCGCCTCGCGCAGGGAGGCGCGGGAGACCCCCAGCCGCTCGGACAGGATTCGCTGCGAGGGAAGCTTGGCATCGGGAGGAAACTCGCCGCTGCGGATCATCTCCTGAATCCGGCGTGTCACCACTTCCGTGACCGGCAGCTTTCCAAAATCTTCTTCCATCGCTCTCATCCTAATTTTTGAGCACTTCCGCGGCCACGTCTCTCGCGCCCCGGAAATTAGTGATTGCACACTTGCAAAAATCTTGCCAGCGTGATCCTACCGGTATGACTGGTCAGACCAGTATGCTCGGAAGCGCTTCGGGTGCTAGAACAACAGGGAGATAAAAATGCTCAGAAAATTCATCGTTCCGGTTTGGATGGTCGCCGCTGGCGCAGGTGTCGCCGCGCAGGCCCAGGAGACGCTCAATGTCGGCGCGAACATCGGCAACGTGCCTTGGGAATTCCAGGATGAGAGCGGCGCCTTCGTCGGCTTCGAGGTCGATCTGGCCAACGCGGTGGCGGCCGAGCTCGGCCGCGAGGTCGAAATCGTCAACATTCCCTTCAACGGCCTGTTCTCGGCGGTGCAGTCGGGCCGGATCGACATGGCGATGTCGTCGATCACCATCACCGACGAGCGCCTGCAATCGGTGAGCTTCGCGCAGCCCTACTATGACAGCGACCAGTCCCTCACCGTGGGCGCCGAGGGGCCGGCCTCGCTGGACGAGATGAAGGACAAGGTGGTCGGCGTCGACACCGGCTCGACCGGCGACATGTGGGCGACCGAGCACGCCGAGGAGTACGGCTTCGCCGATATCCGCCGCTACGAGGGACTGCAGCCGGCCATGCTCGACCTGACCGCTGGCCGCATCGACGGCTACATCTCGGATATCCCGGCGCTGCAGTACTACGTGAAGGACAAGCCGGCGCTGCAGGTGGTGCAGCGCATCGAGACCGGTGAGAAATACTCCTTCATGTTCGCCAAGGACGCGGAGCTCGCCACCGAAGTCAACGAGATCCTCAGCGGCCTGAAAGAGGACGGAACGCTCGCGGAGCTGCACGAGACGTGGTTCGGCGCGACGCCCGAGGACAGCACCTCGACAATGACCGTTCTCGACATGCCGAGCGCAGAGTAATCGCGCGCGACCCGGGCGCGACAGCGCCCGGGTCCCTGCAGGGGATCCAGATGGACTTGTTCGAAACCTTTTTCAATTTCGAGGTGCTTGCCCGAAGTTTTCCGATGCTGCTCAAGGGGCTCTGGCTCACGCTGCAGCTGGGCGCCGCGAGCATCCTGGCCGGGCTCGTGCTGGGCCTCGCGCTGTGCATGATGCGGCTTTATTCGGTGCGCCCGGTGCAGATCCTCACGCGCATCTACATCGACGTCTTCCGCTCGATCCCGCTGCTGGTGCTGCTGATCATCGTCTACTACGCGCTGCCCTTTGTCGGCGTGCGGCTCTCGCCCTTCGCATCGGCGATGACCGCGCTCACGATGGTCTCGGGGGCCTACACGGCCGAGATCTTCCGCTCGGGGATCGAGGCCATCCCGAAAGGCCAGTTCGAAGCCGCCGCGGCCCTCGGCCTCGGCCATCGCCAGACCATGGTCGACGTCATCCTGCCGCAGTCGATCCGTATGGTGATCCCGCCGCTGACCAACAATTCGATCAACGTCGTCAAGGACACGGCGCTGGCCTCGGTCGTGGCGATGCCGGACCTGCTGAAGCAGGCGACGCAGGCGCAGGCGCTCGCGGCGAACCCGAGCCCGCTCATCGGGGCCGCGGCGATCTACCTCGCCTTCCTGCTGCCGCTGGTGCTGCTGGTCTCGCGTCTGGAACGGCGGCTCAACCGGGGGAAAGCATGATGTCGGGCTATATCAGCATCCGGAACCTGCAGAAGTTCTACGGCCACTACCATGCCCTGCGCGGCATCGACCTCGAGATCGCACGCGGCGAAGTGGTTTGCGTTGTCGGCCCCTCCGGCTCGGGCAAGTCGACGCTGATCCGCTGCATCAACCGGCTCGAGGATTTCTCGAGCGACAGCGCCATCCATGTCGACGGCGTGCCGGTGCTGCCCGGCTCCTCGCTGGCCAAGGTGCGCGCCGAGGTCGGCATGGTCTTCCAGAGCTTCAATCTCTTCCCGCACCTCACCGTGCGCGAGAACATCATGCTCGCGCCGCGCCGCGTGCGGGGCACGACCAAGGCCGCGGCGGCAGCCCAGGCCGACCAGCTGCTCGCGCGGGTGGGGCTGGAATCGCAGGCAGAGAAATACCCCAGCGGCCTCTCGGGCGGCCAGCAACAGCGCGTGGCGATCGCCCGCGCGCTGGCGATGGAGCCGCAGGTGCTGCTCTTCGACGAGCCCACCTCGGCGCTCGATCCCGAGATGGTGGGAGAGGTGCTCGACGTGATGCGCGACCTTGCGCAGACCGGCGTGACGATGGTGGTGGTGACCCACGAGATGGGCTTTGCCCGGCAGGTCGCCGACCGCGTGATCTTCATGGACGGGGGCGAGGTCATCGAGGCCGCCCCGCCGTCGGAGTTCTTCTCTGCCCCGCGCGAGCCGCGCACCCGCAACTTCCTGCACGCCGTGCTGGACCATTGACCACCACTACCAGACACACACAGGGGACAGCCGATGTCAGACCACACAGATCAACTGGACATGGAGTTCGTGCGCGGCGCGTTTCCCGCGCTGGCCAAGGACTGGGCCTTCTTCGACAACGCGGGCGGCTCGCAGACCCTGCAGGGCGCCATGGACCGGATCGTCGAGTTCCTCACCCATCGCGACGTGCAGATCGGCGGCAGCTACGAGATCTCGCAGCTCGCGGCGGAGGCGCTGATGGACGGGCGCCGCGCCGCCCAGACCTTCGTCAACGCCGCGCGACCCGAGGAGATCGTCTTTGGTCCTTCGACCACCGCGTTGGTGCAGACGCTCGCGGCCGCCATGCGCAGCCAGTTCGAACCCGGCGACGAGATCATCGTGACCCATGCCGACCACGAATCCAACATCGGTCCGTGGGAGCGGCTGCGCGAGTTCGGCGTGGTGATCAAGGTCTGGCCCTTCGATCCCGCGTCGATGCAACTGCGCCTCGAAGACCTCGCGCCGCTGATGGGGCCGCGCACCAAACTGGTCTGCGTGCATCATGTCTCGAACATTCTCGGCGCGATCAACCCGGTCGGCGAGATCGCCGACTTCGTTCACAGCCATGG
>Ga0208181_1000640_pt1 | contig 16397 bp, 16 predicted proteins | sample MalvirDeepMed_s6_FD_184244 | JGI IMG/M metagenome (GOLD analysis project Ga0208181, IMG submission 184244) | Marine viral communities from the Global Malaspina Expedition - Malaspina viral metaG DeepMed_s6 (SPAdes) (version 2) | ecosystem: Environmental > Aquatic > Marine > Oceanic | place... | reverse complement strand
TATCCCGGCATCGGCAAGTTGCTTACGCAAGAGTTCTTCATCTTCTTGACTGAGATCCAAAGACGGTCGGTGCAGTGGATTCAATCCAAAGGCCCGCCGGAACCGACCTGACGCATCTCCTCCCATTAGCTGCAACTGATCGACGAAGGCCTGTCTTTGCCCTTCATCTCCCATTTGCATCGCAGAAGTGAGAGCCGCCAACTCAGCACGTTCGTTCTCCAACTCCTGCTGACGCGCCTGCTGGGTCTGTTCGCCATCATACAACCCCGTCACCCCAGCTTCTTCCAGAGCCAACCCACGTCCGAACTGAGACTCCTGCTGGGCCAGTTGACGAGCCGCTAACGTGTCGGCCCCTTCAAACTGACCGGTGATGCCCGCTTCCCTTAGAGCTAAGTCATCAGCCGCAAATTCGCGCTGTAAGTCTTGGCCTGCAGCAAACTGACGCTGCTGGGCGCGTTGCGCGGCGCGTTGCGCTTCAAGGGTTTGATAATCAAGTCCGAGCCCCTTTTCAAACTGTTCACCCTGCTGCCCACGCGCAGCTATCTGCTCCTCAAGACTAAGGCCAAATTGTTCGCCCTGCTGGGCCATGCGCTCCCGATCTAATGTTTGGCCTGCGGCAAACTGACGCTGTTGGGCACGCTGCGCGGCGCGTTGTGCTTCGAGGGTTTGATAGTCAAGCCCAAGTCCTTTCTCGAACTGACCGGCTTGCTGTTCCCGAGCGGCTAATTGCTCCGCAAGACTGCGAGCATATTGGGTCTCTTGCTGCTGACGGCCAGCAACCTGCTCACCAAGAGTTCTACCGAATTCAGACTCCCGTTGGCCTAATTGGCGGGCAAACTGACCTTCTTGCTGCTGTCTCGCTTGGACCTGCTCGCCAAAAGTTCTCCCGAACTGCGACTCCTGCTGCGCCCGCCCAGCGGCCTGCTCCGCAAGACTGCGGGCAAACTGACCTTCCTGCTGCTGGCGAGCTTGGACCTGCTCACCAAAAGTTCTCCCAAACTGGCTTTCTTGCTGCACCCGCCCAGCGGCCTGCTCCGCAAGACTGCGGGCGAATTGACCTTCTTGCTGCTGGCGAGCTTGGACCTGCTCGCCAAAGGTCCGTCCAAATTGACTCTCTTGCTGTGCTAAACGTTGCTCATCAAGGGTCAGCGAGCGACCAAATTGACCTTCTTGTTGCAGTCTTTCAGCGGTTCGTAATCGCTCTTCCTGGGAAAGGCCCGCAAACGCAAGCTCTCTTTCCGACGAAAGTCCTCGCGCAAATTGACCTTCCTGCTGCTGGCGAGCCTGCACTTGTTCACCAAAGGTTCTACCGAACTGACTCTCTTGCTGTGCCCGAGCCGCTTCTTGGTCTGCAAGGCTACGAGCATACTGGCTTTCCTGCTGTTCGCGGCCAGCTACTTGCTCTGCGAAAGTTTGACCAAACTGCTCCTGTTGGATTCTTTGCGATGCGATTCTGGCTGCTTCCTGCTCAGACAAACCCCTTCGGCCAAGCTCGGCCTGAAGTTCTCGAGCGGCAGCTTGTTCTGCTAACCCGCCCATGCCAAGTTCGCGCTGTAACCCCCGAGCGGCAGCTTGTTCCGTAAGCGCCCCTCTTCCGAGTTCAGCCTGCAACTCTCTGGCAGCAATTTGCTCTGCAAGCCCACCTCTGCCAAGCTCTTGTTCAAGTGCTAACCCGCCTCTTCCGAGTTCAGCTTCAAGAGCCTGTTGCTCTCGCCTTAACCCCACATCCTCTGCCTGCTGTCGAGCCGCTAATGTCTGTTCTCCAGTGAGCGTCTGCCCCATCATCTCAGCTTGCTGTAACGCCTGTTGTCTCTGCCGAGCGGCTATCTGCTCAGCAAGTCCACCTCTGCCGAGTTCCTGCTGAAGAGCCAGTTCCTGCCCGCTCAAATTCAACCGACCCCTGCCAAGTTCCTGCTCAAGCCCCAACTGGCCCCTGCCTAATTCAGCATCAAGTTCTCTTTGCGCTCTGGCAAGCTCCCCTCGCTGAGTTATCTCCCGATGTCTTATATCCTGCTCGGAAGAACGCTGCCTCTCTTGCTCTGTAAGGCTTCTGCCAAACTCTGATTCTTGCTGGGCAAGCTGCTGCCCCGCTAACCCCAACTCGGCTCGGCCAAGCTCCCCACGAAGGCCGATCTCTTGTCCTCGAAGGCCCAATTCGCCTCGACCAAGCTCCCCGCGAAGGCCGATCTCCTCCCCGCGAAGGCCAACTTCTTGCCCACGGACCCCCAATTCGCCTCTGCCAAGCTCTGCTTCGAGAGCCTGTCGCTGCGCCGAAAGGCCCAACTCGCGTCCGAACTGCGCTTCCTGCTGCCGGCGGGCACGCCGTTGCTCTTCTAAGCCTCCCCGTCCTGCCTGGAAACCAATAGCCTGCCGTACGCCTTCCTGCTGACGACGTGCCTGCTCTGCCCCCAACTGCATCCGGCCCAGCTCAACCTGACCCTCAAACTTGCCAAGGACATCAGCCGTGTCCCCACCGCCACGAAGCAGCCCAAGCCGACTCAGCCGCTCAATCTGAGCCTCTCTCGATGCTTGAGTCTCAGTTTCAAACTGCGCCCGCAAAGCTGTTGTAATAGGATCATCCTGGCCGGGAGCCGCAGTAACATCCTGCATCATCCGCTGCTGTAAAGCTCCACCAAGTTCCTGTTGCTGCTGCTGGCGCTGTTGACGTTGCTGTTGCTGTTGCTGGCGTTGCTGTTGCTGTTGCTGGCGCTGTTCCTGGCGCTGTTCCTGGCGTTGCTGCCGGAACCGCTCCTGCTGAGACACACCGGGGACACTGCCGTAACCTCGCCCCCCGCGCCGACCACCACCCCTACCGCCACGCTGTTGTCCGCTGAATCCCCTTGGCATTAGACCACTATCCCCATTTCAGGCTTCTCTTCAATCCCTACAGGCTGATAAACGAGAACTGTCTTTCTAATCGTAAATGGCTCATCTGCCTGACTGTTATCGTAACGCAACTGCATGGCATTGGAGTATCCTAACAATGTCGTTGTCGTTGAGTCCGCAATCGCCGCAGAGCGGATCGAAGAAACTCCAATGGTAAAAGCTGTTACCAGAGCATCTGAAGGATCGCCTACCGAAACCAAGTCCGTCTTAGCAATAGTCTCTGTGGAGACCGCCTGGACTCGGACCTCGTACGATGTGTCTTGCTTTTCAAACTCATGTCGAGCTAAGATCCATCTGTTCTTCTGGGCAATTCCCCCAGGAGCGGTAGATGCCGTTCTGAACGATGCGTCTATGACCGACCCGTTATCATTGGTCCCTGTGTTCGTTTTGTAGACATCTCCATCACTGTAACCACCGCCATGAACGAGGTTGTTGAAGTAGGCACTCGATCCGAAGGCGAACGTCCACGGCCCCATCCACCGACGGTTACGGAAGTCCCACACAATGGCATTACTTACCGTCGCCTGACTCCCTCCCGCAGCAGTAGCCAACGGCAGAAAAAAGAGACAAAAGTTTTTCTTCGCATCCGTCACTGCATGACAGGCACCGGCAAGGTTGTCAAGGTCTACCCGATTCCAAAACCTGTCTCCATCCAGCCCTCTGAGTTTCTGAGGCTCCCCTGAACCATTCCACTCATAGACCCCGTCTTCGCGGATGAAGAGCTGATTCCCCAACAAGTCATTGGTGATTGATCTGGCTGAGATTGCTCCGAAAGTACTTTGGTGCTGTCTTGAGTAAGGAGTATCACTGGAACCTGTAGGGTAAACCGACCAGATTCCATCGGCGTTGTGAATAGCCAAAGTCGTTTTAAGGGGCATTAGCGCAGTCACAGGGCCATCCGTGAGGAAGAAGTTGTTAACTCCCCACGTCTCAATGTCTACCGAATCACTGTAGAACGTCTTGTCCTCTGCTCCTGTCCCTCCGGCTGTATTGCCGAACCACGCTCTGTTGTCCCAGAAGACACAGGTCCCTGCGCTGGTGAACCGGCTGTCTACATCAAGCGCAGCGGCATTGCCAGCCGCAGCTGTCCACTTGATAGGCGCATTTACCCCATTGCCATTACAGCCAATCAACGTCCCTGCGGCGTTAGCCGTTACCCAGTACTTGTCTGCCGTAACCGTGACAGCACTTCCTCGATCTGTCCATGTCCCTGAGTGGTCTTCCCAAAAGCTGGTTCCCGCGAAGGCAAACACTCTGGATGCAGACGCTGAGAAGCGATGCTTGCCGCACCCCGTAACAGAGGGTGTTCCAGTAATCGCTGTAGAGATGTGCTCATCGTATCCAGCTCGGTCGGTAACGGCTCCAGAGTCGAGGATCTCTGTATCCGACATGGATGTCAGAGTCTCAGGAGGCAAGTCCACCGCAGGACGAGAGTAGTCCACACCCCCCGTCCAGGGACCGTACTGAATAACCTGATTCATTAGGCCAAAGTCCCCGCCTGCACTCTAAATGCGAACATTCCACCCCCGTCTCGATCTCCGAGCATCCGGCTGGATGGAACAAAGGCACGGGCATTCCTCTCCAGAGACTGATCAATCACAGATTCCATCAAGCGAAATTCCATGTTCGCTGAATCAATAGACCCCAACTCAGACAGATACAAACCCGCAAGTCCATGAATTAGAGCAGGCTGCACCCACGCGGGGAACTTGGGGGCTAAATCTGTAGCGTCATCAGCTCCCCCCGCATCCAAGTCTGGAATGAAGCGATAATACCGATAGGAGATCGTGTTCGTGGAATCAGGAGTAGGATAGATGTCCACATCCCAGTACCCCGTACTGGAGTTCAGGTTCTTCAGCAGTACAAGCTGTGCTTCTCCTGATTCGTCCTCGTCAGGATCAAGCACATCCGTATCCAACGCTGAAGAGATTTGCAGAGACCTATCCTCCGTCTCATCTCTGAAAGACAGCGGTTCCAACACATCGCTTGCGAGAGAGTATGTGCGAGTCCCATTGGAAGTGGTGATGGACGCATCCTGAAACATCCATGACCACCTCACGCGGCCCGTAATGTCCTTGGCCGCGAGGTTGAAATACTCTCGACCGTTGTCCTTGAACTCTGACGAACTTGCTGTCAGGCCCGCTCTGCGGAGTCCAATATCAAGGATCTTATTAGGCGTCATTTAAGCCTCGACTGCGCCCTCCAGCATGGCCTCTTCAAACATCACATCATCCTCATTCGGGGCTCCGAAAGTCCCGCGCTGATTCCCAGCAACCCACGCCTCCTGGGCTGCTTTGAGAAGCGTAGGGTTGTTCGTAACCCGATCAGGGAAAGAAGGCATGAAATCAGGGCCATGCTCCGCACCATCTGTAAGAAGAGCCGCCTGCTTTACCTTGTCATCCGTCATCTTCTTACGACGATCAATAGGGCTGTCAGAAGACGCCACGCCCAGATACTTGCGACCTTCAGGCGATTCCGCTGCCATGCTTACGACAGACGCAGCGACATTCGGGTCCGACTTGATCTGCTCCACCACAGCCGGAACAATCTCCTTCACTGCGTCGTTGACAATGCCAGGGAGAGCTTCTGAAATCGCTTCCGCAACCATCTCCTTAGTACTGGGCCTGCCCCGCTTTGCTTCGCTCATAACGACCTTTCGTGATGATAGGGAGGGAGCCGAAGCCCCCTCCCTTGTAAAGCGTTTACGCAACCAATCCCTGAAGAACCACGCCAACGTGCCCCGTGTTATCTGGAGCATAGCAAGCGAAGCCAACAAGAGGTTCAGTTTCTGCATCCTTAAGCTGCACTGCGCCCGCAACGCCGTCAGACAGCGTCAGGTTGTCAGCAACAGCAATAGTCCCGTCCGCAAGGATCGTAGCAATCCCGGCAGTCTGGAGCCATCCGTAGTAGTTGGCGGTGAACGCAATCGGCGTAACCCCTGAAATGATGTAATCAGTAGCAGCGGTAGCACCAAGCACGTCGTACCACAAACTTCCAACGATAGCGATGTCAGACGATGTAGTTACAGCGACCTTGAGCGGATCGTAGAGGTCAATATCCACCTTACCACTGGTCGTTGCGCCCGTAGCACTATTGCTCTTAATGCGATACTGGATGCCTTCACCGTCATCATCAGTGATCTGCAGCAAGCCACCCGCGTAATCATTCGCGCTGATGCTCGCAAGGGTAATCTGAATCGCTGAAGAGCCAGCAGAGATGGAGAATCTGCCAGCAGATGCGATGATGATGTCATCCGACTCAACCAGAGCTGTGGACGAAAGATCCTGTGCAACCAACAGTCCAGCGTTGATGGCAGCTGCGGTGTATCCGTAGCGGAACACGCGGCCATCAGACAACTCAATCTTCTCGCCAATCGCGTGTTTGGGCGTCGAAGACTCCTCATAGATTCCCTGAGAAGTCGTTGAGCCCGCACCGTGACCGCCGATCCCATTGATGGCGTGATTGTTATTACGATATGTAGCCACTTCTTGTTCCTTTCCCCCTTTTCGTCAGGGTAGAACCCTCATTGGCTTGAGGGCAAGGTTAAACGGGGAGGCTCAACAGCACCTCCCCGAATAAGGATTTACGCACCAGTGATAGCGGTAGCTACGCCCTGGCGACGGCAGTTGTCAGAAGTCAACTGCAGGCCCACCACCAAGAACGCCACCTTGGCGAGCTGGTTCGGACCCTCTTTGAAAGGTGTCTTTGCGAAGTTCACGCCCTTGAGCAGCTTAATCTTCATGTATTTCATGTTGATGAAGTAAGCATGGGAAGAGGAACAATCCTGATCCGCAATCACAGGAGCGCCGTAAAACGGCACACTGTTGCCAGTGCCGCCAACCGCAGCGAACTGCTGGCTGGACGCACCGCTCAACTCGGCCCGAGCATACCCCTGCGAGGACAGAGCCTCGCGGTAGGCCCGCTGGATTGCAGCCGTGGTGAGAATGTGGGTAGGAGTGTCGTTCCCCTCAGAGATCGCATCCCAGACATCGAGGAAGCGGTCAACACCGTCAAAGACGTTGGTGGTACTCTGAGATATAAACGTAGCCGAACTTGAGTTCGACGTGTTGCGCCACCATGAATTGGAAGCGCGGTTGATGCCGCCAACAGTGCCCGTAGTAGGACTGTCAGCAACGATGTCCTGCAGACCCAGCATGGACTTGCCAGACTGTGCCCCGAAGATGGCGGCGTTTACCACGTCGCGCATCGTGAGCATGGACTGATCCGTCTTGGATCTCAGAAGATTGAAGACTCTCTGCGAGCCTTTGTTTTCCTGCTCCTCCGTGAAGGAGATGGTGATCGGCACGGCAACGTAGCGAACCGGGAAGAAGGCGCTGGTGATTCCGTCAACGGCATCCGTGTTAAGGGTGTCGTAACCGTCGAACCACTCACCACTGTTCTTCGCGTACATCAGATTGACCTGGAACTCTTTACCTCCATCAGAGATTTCGAGTCCAGACTTCTTGAACGCTTCCAGAGTGGGGTAGCTATCGAAGATGTTATCGGTAGGCTTCCCTTTTCTGGACCGTTCGGTCGCAGTCCATGCCGCATCCCAGGTTTCAGTGGTACTGGTTGCAGCCATTTCTTACTCCGAGAAATGGATCTGCTTACAAACCGAGGCTGTCTATTGCCTCCAACGCTTCACTCTCCGTGGAACTTCCAGAATTAACAGGCGTAGAAGCATTACCTGGATTCACAGCACCGCTGCGCTTGCTCTTCGCCTTCGTCGCCGCATTCGTATTGCGAGCATTCTGCGTTCTTTCCGCTGTTTGCCCACTGTACAAAGAAACCAGCTCCGAAATCGAATAGGGTTCGTTCGTTGTGGGATTCACCGTCCCATAAGACTTGAGAATCACTTGCCCATAGGTGTCCACAAGATCCCCATGCTCCTGCCGCGCTTCTGCGACTTCCTGGTTCAACTTTGCTGACTGTTCAGTCTGAAACTGACTCTGTACCTGCTGGAGTTGCTGCTGTAGGTAATTGATCGTTTGAGCCTGCTGATCCAGGGAATGTTGCAATGCACCGGTCTTATGATCGGTGAGCTGCTCCACCACCCGAAGACCCGCCTGCTCGTCAGGACCAAGTTGTGTGTACAGTTGCTGCACAGGATCGTCAGTCTGGAGCTTATTCAAGCCCCCTTCCAACATATCCTGATACCGCTGCCGCTCCTGCCGGATCGAATTCTGTTCCGTTTCGAGTGATCTGCGCTGATCGGCAATGTCCTGCATCTTGCGGGTGTAGTCCGCAAAACGCAGCGACCCTCCCTCGTCTGCTTGCAGATCGGTTGTGGTTGATTCCTGCGATTCCGGCTGGGATTGTTCTGATGTCTCGCCTGCGGGCTCCGTCGACTTATCCGGCAGAAGGTCCGTAGCGAAGTCTACTTCGACCTCGTTGGTCTCTGCCGGGGCTTCTGGGCTTGTCGCTTCGACAAGTTCAGAGTCCTCTGCCATGCTTTACTCCTATTCTCCCAAAGGGGAGAAATCTGTATCGTGACCTGTATCGGCCAACTGTGAACTTAAATCCTCCAGCGAATCTGCTACCAACGCCGAAGGCCCATCACTCTTTTTCGGAGGCTCATACTCGACTTCCCATTCGGGTACGCCGCGTACTGTGCCTCCCATATCTTCCATCCCCATCTTCTTCATCAAGTTCCTGCGGTGCTGAGATGACTCCACAACGCATCCGAACTGAGGATCAAACTTGCCGTACCCCGCTCCTGAATGAGTGTTGTGAATCCGCACAAACGCAGGAATGCGGTCTGCATGAGATCCGCAATGACAGGGTATCCTGCGAGGAATCTCCTCCTCAAACTCCGCATCTACATGAAGGTGGCCCTTGGCGCACCGATAGTCCGCGTATTTGATCAATCGAAGTCCTCTGGGCTGCGCTCTACGGCGTTTGCTGTTTCCTGGGCACTGGCCCTGACCTGGCCCGTAATCCCTTCAGGCGTAGGCTGACGGGCTGGAGCCTCGCCGCCGCCGGTCATGCCGCCCTGCTGTTCCTGATTCTGTATATGGGCGTCAATATGAGCCTGCGTGACCTGGACAGCTCCCTGCAACTGCTGTTGGCGAGCCTGCGACTCCGGTGACGCAAATTGAGCGGCGAGAAGCTGCAACTCCTGGTTCAGCTGCTGAAAGAAAGCACCGTGCGTCTCCAGATGAGTCTGATGGTCCTGACCGGGGTCCACGCCAGGATCTTGACCATTGATCAGCCAGCCGTCGTTCTCCAACTGTGCAGCGCGAGTCGCTTCCGCGTCCACCTCGGCAGACATGAGCTTGTCCACATCAGAGATCCGATACGAAGAGATCAGCGCCTTAAGAAGCTCCTCCTGATCCACCATCGGGTTGCCCTGCAGCATCGAATACAACTCCACGAACTGCTCCCTGTCGAGGGACTCGATCAGCGGCTGCATTGAACCAGCCTGAACACTGACAATGAAGTTGAGGAGGAAGTCCGACTGCTGCACAATCTGCATGACCGCAGAATGGCCTTCTCGGGCCATGTTCACCGCGAAGTTGTCAGGAGTATATCGCTGGTCTCCCATAATATTGAGGCAACCTGTGACGATCTTCTTATAGGCTCCTCCAATGACAGACTGCATCCACTCCCGATTCACAGAACCCGCAGAAGCGATCAGGGCAGACTCAGTAGCCGTCCTGCGGGGACTCGCGCCCTGCACCAGCTCATTAACAAGCGTGATCTGCTCTTCGTAGATCCTCGCGTCATTCTCCAACTCCAGCTGACCGTCAGGCATCCGGCCCCACTGCAACTCCCTGATGTTATTGGGATCTGCAATAATGAGGTCGCCATCGGAAGACTTCTTCAGCTTCTCCGCAATGAGAGGTTCCTTCTTGGCCTCGTTCGGAGACAAGACCGTCAAGCGCGGGAACCGCTTTAGAAGGTCAGCTCTACGAGAGACAGACTCGACCATCACGTTCTGGAGGTCTTCGATGTACTCAATCGGAGGAGTCGGCCAGTACCCGTCACCTGACGCATCGAACTTGATCGGTATATACTGAAAGCCCTCGGGCACCAAGTACCCCTGACCGTCCTCAAACTCACCCGTCATCAGAGGCTCGCCAGTAATCGGGTCAGGCACCGTGACCGCCTCCTGACGAAGGAACGGATGGGGCTCGTCGCGGATGAACCCGTCCACTCCATCGGCCATCGCATACAGCTTCCGATGAAGACGGTCGTGGATCTCCCACACCCGCACCATCTGACCATGCTCGATGGAGTCCTTGAACGCCTGCAACTCCTCGTCGCCTTCCTCGCCAGGGATCTTGATGCGAAGCAAGTCCGTATCGTCATCAGATATCGACGTAGGCTTGATCTGACGGCGGTTCTTGTAGCGTTCGTCCTTACGAAGGAACTCCCACGGCAACCACTGCTCCTCAATAATATACCGGCCCTCGCCAAGAATATGAGGAGGCGTAATGGAGTCGGTTATAAGATTCTGCGCGGGGATTCGACGCACATAAGGAAAATCGTCTCTCATTGAATCGTTAGAGACGTAAGGGGCAATAGAATCGTCCCCCGTAGGGTTATAACCGATCTTGAGCCAACCCACCCCGTAAAACAAAGCATCGAAAATCGCCTGCTGGACGTGTTCCTTTACGCCCATCAGCTGAATACAATCGTTAGCGACTTTCTCCAATAAGGTAGAAGACAATTCAGCACCGTCATTCTCCACCCGCAAAAACACGCGAGGATAATGGAACGACGTGCTTGCAATAATCGCCCTTACCGTAGGATAAAACCGGGATATACGTATTACCCGATCCAATCCCTTAATCGCGTCCTTATACTCCAGGTCATATCGCTGAAGAAGACGATTAGAGTTCTTGACGCGCTCCTTACGAGCGTCCTTGCCAATCTCAATCGCCCTACGCCAGTATTTAGGCGAAGCTGTGTCAGCTAACTTGGTTTCTTCTGCCATATAACAAATCTACACAGTGTGAATTCAATACGTCAAATACCCTACCCATACCGCTTATGAGTTGCATCCCCCGCCACAATGCTTGACAGCACGTTCTTGGCCTGGAAAGGGCCTCCCGGTTCCGGCTGGGTAAGAGGGGAGCCTGCATATTCATATAACATACCCAAGCCCAATGCATCCGCTGCGTGGTCCTCACTTTTCGGCTTGATCAACTCCGGCTTTCGAGGGTCTCGCTGCAGAATAGGCATCGTACGGCACAGATTCGGGCATTGAGAGCGATATACCCTCATATCACCCCTCGTTAAAGCGTTCTTAGTCACCCGCCAGCGGTTTACCACCGCCTTATGGTCACTTGAAGTCGGAGTCAGATACAATCCAGCCTCTGTGAAGATGTCCGATGCCGTATTCGGGCGATCTTCGTCCAATCGACGCCGAATGAACATATCGTGAGGAGCATAGATCCGGTCTGGATACCTGCCGCCGGTCCACGCATTGCCCTGAATCATGTCCATAATCCCTACAGCGTGCTCCTCCGCGTAACGATCCTCCTGATAATACTCCCCAACTACCCAAACCCGATCATCATAGTCGGTCGCCATCAACAAAGCACAAGTAGGCGACGATTCCCCATAATCGAGCGCCACAAACAAGGGCCAGTTCCCAGGAACCTCGTCCTCCTGACCAGGAGCCACCTCCACCTTCAATGAAGACCATGGGAAAAAAGCTCCCACCAGAGAGTTCCAATCCCCATCCAACCACGCTTTGACGAGTTCAGGATCACCAACCCCCTTCAGGCGCTGCACATAGTCAGGGTCCACGTCCAACAACTTGCGGTTGTCCTGCACCCTGGAAGGGATGAAACAACGCACCATAGAAGTCTCAGGGTCTACGAAAGGCTCCACCTCATCCAAAGGAATCGGACGAGAAGGGATCTTAAAGTAGTCCTGCACAGCACGATGACCCGCCCCGCCAGGGTTGCCGGTCGCCCGAATCCGCTTGTTCCGAGCCGGTCCACGCAACCTCGACTTCATCCGGTTGTAACAACTCAGATCCGACCACTCTGGAAGCTCGTCCCAACCAATCCAAGCCAAAGACCATCCCTGATACTTCACAAAGTCAAACACCGTCTCAAAATGCCGGAACTTCAACACAGAACCGCCAGGAAAGATCCACTGCGAAGATCCCACCTTGAAATCTCCACCCAGATGTGGATAAAACTGCTGAGAACGCATCACCAAGTCCTCCAAAGCAGGGTGAGATTGCCGAAACAATACCCCCTGCCAAGAAGATCCCTGATCCACGTCCGTCAGAAAGTCCCCCAACAGGAAATCCGACTTACCCCCACCCGCAGCTCCCCCAAAGAACAACTCGTCCACCGACGGACCGGAACGAATCGCCGCACCCTGCGGCCCAGGCTGGGGAGACCAGACGTTGTCAGGCACTCTTCTTCTCCCGCAGCGGCTGCTCCAACTTCAAACTGTCCTTCCACTCCTCTAACGTGACCTCCCGCTTGGGAATCACCACCTCACCCAAGTCCTTGCCATCCCTGCCCGTAACTTCAGCACGCTCCACATACCCACGGTCCTTCGCCAAACACTTCAACGCAAACAACACCGAAGGCACATTCCCAGCCTCCACCAACTCCACCAGCTTGGACTCAGCCAAATCACAGAACTCAGCCCGAGCATCATCCCGAACCTCCTTGAGCTTCTCCGAATCCTTCACACGCCTCGTCAGCTGCCTGCGGGTCATACCCAGACGACGAGCCGCCGCCGACACAATCCCCCGAGACGCCTTCAACGCCTCAATCACACTCTCTTCCGAATACACATAGTTCTTACTCGACATACCAACCCCCTGCGACTCACTGTCGCTTGTTTCGCTGTACAGCGACCCTACAACCAAGCCGCCTTTGCGCTCAAGCTGCATTTGCGCCCAAGACGCCTTTCTGGCAAATCTACACCCCAACCCATCCCACGCCAAGCGCTCCCCGGCGCGAAAAGACGGCTCCCTTACGATACAATTTTGGCTGCGGGGGCCGGCTATACCCCCGGGGCCCCCCCTGGCGGGTTCGGAAGTCGCCAGCAGCGTAAGCGCCTGCGCTGCAACAGCTTGCCGCTACAACTGCTACCGTCTGGCCCGCTACAGGCGCTACCGCCTGCCACAGGCGCTACCTGCCGCAGGTACTACCCTGCCCCCGTTCATTATACGTTACTCGCTGCAGGACGCCCATGGAGCGCAGGCGCTGCGCTTCGCAGCGGTAGCCAACATGACCCCTTTAGGGGGAGTGTGCGCGCGTTGGCCAGCCACCCTGCGTTCTCAGCGCACCACTGCGCCTACCCCCTTGCGCCTCTGTGTCGTCCCCCTGCTGCTCTATAGATGACATCGTCCTTTCGGGCGTGTAATGTGGGACAAGGATAAATATTTTCGCTGTACGGCAAATTATCCCTTGACATCCCTAACGGTCAGAGTTATACTTTTAAGTGGCGGTCGGGATAAGCCGACCACGATAAACCTGGGAGAGCAACAATGACCATCCACCGACATCAAAACTTATCCCGCTCCGAGATGGCCACAAAACTCCGTACCTACCGGGTGTAACCAGTAGCAAGCCGAAACGCCCGCAGGGATGCGGGTGTCCGGTGCGGGTGGTGCCGCACCGCTGACGATGGCAGCTACCATTCACGCACAGGAGCAAGCACAATGCCCGCCTTTTTCGTCCAATTCAACTCGGTCCGCGCAGTCGTCCACGACGAAACCGCGAAAGACGCCATCATCCGAGCCGAAAAGGAATATTCGGAGGTGGCGCAAGGGGTTGAGCCGGCCGCTGCAGTCCACAGCGCCATTGCGTACACATGCAAAATCGAGGGTTGCAGAAACACTGACCTTGGTCACCACACGCGCCTCTGCAAGGCCCACCGCTGAGAGGACTTGCAAGCCGAAACACCCGCAGGGAAGCGGGTGTCCGACCCCGGTGGTGCGGGGGCGCTGATGATGGCAGCTACCATTCACAACAATCTGGGAGAGCCAAAGATGAATATCAGGCACTATCGCAAGCACGTCTACGGGAAGGAATTGCTCTATGTCGTCGGTGACGAGGGAAAGGCGCTCGAAAAACTGACCGGCAAAATGACCGTGAGTCCGAGCGATCTGGAGGCCCTTCGAGCGCTGGGCCACACTATCGAACTCGTGCACGAACGCGATTGAGGGTAACACAATGCCAAGTTTGAAAGAAGCGCTAAAAGCCAACGGCTATTTCGATGGAGCTGGAGAAAAGCTACCTCGCATATCCGTCAAGAAGATCGGGGAGGGCCGAGAGCCCTGGGGAGATCCCTACTGGATCTATGCCGACGAACAGGGCCGACAGGCCAAACTCACACCAGATAGGGCCTCTAAGTGGGGCGACGGTACCGTTGAGAAGTACGTATTTGAGCAAAATTTAATAGAGGATGGGAGAGCCACATCATGATCAGCTTCTATCAGCGCAGCAACTACGGATCGCCGCCTCGCGTCTACATCATGGACGAACAGGTGGCTGCAGATCTGGAACGCCTCACGGGCCGGAAAACCCACAGCTTCGATGACCTGCAGGTCCTCACCAGCATCGGCGCGCAGTTCGTCGAGGTCGCTGACCCGCGACACTTCGCACGGGAGGGCTAACCGATGAGCGACCAGCCTCTCAACCGAATGACACCCGCGCGGCTGCGGTCTTTTGTCGCCACCTGCATCGAGAATCATTGGGCGCTGCTGGTAACCGGCTCGCCCGGTATCGGCAAGTCGGATATCATCGCGCAGGGCGTCGCTGACGCGGGCGCTGACAGCATCATATCGCACCCGGTTGTCAGCGATCCGACCGACGCCAAGGGCTTGCCATGGCCCGCTGCAGACCACGAGAGCGCAACCTTCTTGCCCTTCGGCGATCTGGCGCGCGCGCTGGCAGTTACCCGCCCCACCGCGTGGGTTCTCGATGATCTGGGCCAAGCTACCGACGCGGTCCAAGCAAGTTTCATGCAGCCGCTACTCACCCACCGCGCGGGCGGGCGTCAGCTACCGGAGGATCTGGTTTTCCTCGCCGCCACAAACCGCCGCGTTGACCGCGCAGCGGTCAAGGGAATGATCGAGCCGGTCAAGTCGAGATTCCTCAGTATCATCGAACTGGTACCCGACATTGATCAATGGTGCGCGTGGGCGCTCGACCATGGTATTTGCGCGGAGGTTGTCGCTTTTATCCGCTTTCGGCCTGAGTTGCTCGATGCGTTCGAACCGTCTGCGGATATCGTCAACTCGCCGATTCCGCGTACCTGGTCACACGTCTCGCAGCTCATGAGCGTCGAACTTGACCCCGCGATCCGCGCGGCTGCGATCTGCGGCGCGGTTGGCGATGCGGCGGGCGGCGAGTTCTTGGCGTTCCTCTCGCTCTGGGCTGAGTTGCCCAACATCGACCAAATCACCATCGACCCGGACAGCGCAGCGATACCCGCGCAGCCCGGAACACTCTACGCGGTCTGCACCGCGCTGGGGCGGCGAGTAACCGCCGGGAATTTCCCGCGCATCGCCCGGTACGCGGAAAGGTTGACCGATGCCAACAGCGGCGAGTTCGCCGCGCTGCTGCTGCGCGACTGCATAAGATCCGATCCTGCTGTCTGTAATACGACCGCGTTCGTCCACCTCACAACCGGCCCGCTGCAGGGCCTGATTTCAGGAGATGCATAATCATGACCGCTATCAATTCCCGCGCCTTGCTCGTAAACCTCTCAATCTCAACCTGGTCCGCGCGCAAATTCGACAGGGCGATCAGCGATGAAATCGCCGCGCAGCATAACGCGGCCCGCGATGCCGTCCGCGCCAATAAGTCTTTGATTCAGGGCGACACTTACAAGGCGCTGATCCGCGCGGCGCAGGCGGCGCGCACCGCGCACTATTTCCACACCCTTGCTTGGAGTGACGAAGGTTGGCGGCTGTTGCCCACCTCCAACCATGCGGCGTACACGGACGAACTGCGGGCGCTGCAGGGCCAGTTTCAGACCGCGCTGGCTGAGTTCGTCCGCGATTATCCGCGCCTACAGGAAATCGCCCGCGCGCGTCTTAACGGCATGTACAAAGACAGCGACTACCCGCACCCCGCCGCGATCAGCGACCGCTTCTCAATGTCGACAGAGTTCACCCCGGTCCCGGCGGCGGGTGATTTCCGTCTTGACGAATTGACCGCTGACGAACTGCAGCGGGTCGAGCAGTCCGTAACCAACCGCGTCGAGCAGGCGACCGCTGACGCGGTCGCGGACGCATGGCGGCGGCTGCATGAGGTTGTAAGCGCGATGCGCGAGCGGCTCGCGCAGCCCGATGCGGTGTTCCGCGATTCACTGGTCAACAACGCGCGCGACGTGGTCGAGGTGCTGGGAAGGCTCAATGTAACGCGAGACTCGAGCCTTGAAGCGATGCGGGCCAAGGTCGCGGCTGATCTGACCCAGTATGAACCGCAGGAATTGCGCGATGCGCCCGCGATCCGCGAGCAGACCGCCGCCCGCGCTGACGAAATCTTGACCGCGATGCAGGGGGCCTTTTGACCGCCGCG
>Ga0208181_1000635_pt1 | contig 16458 bp, 32 predicted proteins | sample MalvirDeepMed_s6_FD_184244 | JGI IMG/M metagenome (GOLD analysis project Ga0208181, IMG submission 184244) | Marine viral communities from the Global Malaspina Expedition - Malaspina viral metaG DeepMed_s6 (SPAdes) (version 2) | ecosystem: Environmental > Aquatic > Marine > Oceanic | place... | reverse complement strand
CACCGCACCTGGTCAGGCCTGGACTCATTGGTCCACGGTCGTGGACTCGGGCGGCGACTGTCCCGCATCGAAGCAGGGCAACGTCTGCGGCAGCTGTAGACGCTGCTGGTCAAGAGAGGTTAAACATGTCACGTACCCCAAACATTAATCACGGAGGCTGGAGGGTTCGCCCCTCAGTCATCAACGACAATCATTATGAATGGTGCAAGGCCAACGGACGAGACACGTCCTGGTACAAGCCTCAAGCTTCAAGCCTCAAGCACCAAGCTCATCAAGGTACAAGCTGCAAGCGTCAAGCCCCAAGCAGCAAGCGTCAAGCTCCAAGCCACAAGCGTTAAGCTCCCTGATCCGTGAACCACGGAAAAGTTTCACGAGCCTCGGACCAAGGGCCTCGGCTAAGATAAAAGTATTTCGTGGATGTGCAACATGCCACGCAATTTGATGTGGTGAAAATTTGAGTTTGTTTCCCTTTGCGACTTTTAATTCAACAGTGAAAAAGTGCCCAGAATTATTATACCCCAATAGATCAGGCATGCCGAGTATGCTAAGGTTTTCAATACGATTCCAGATAATTCCTGGGGTTTTTTGCTTAAGTTTTTTATATAATTTAGCTTCTGGACCCATGTGCTTTTTAAGGGAACACTAGTAGTCATCTTTAAGCTTCGTGGGAAGAATGAGTGGGGATTTTTTTTGAGTTTTCATAACTAGTCTATGAGTAGAACCCGTATGACCCAGATAAGGAATAGCATGCTCATGCACTTCCATTCGTCTAATCTCATGTAGGTATCCATTTACTTCAACAAATAAAACTGCATTAGAAATAGCATTTCCCTGACGGGTGCCTGTTGCATTTGCTGCAGTAAAATTTGATAAATATTGTTGTAGGTCTTTGACTCTCACTATAATCCTGCTTTCCGCGCGTCATTTAATTTATTATTAATCGCGTCGTGCATCTTCTTATTCTCTTCCTCTAACTCTGTCAATCTTTCTTGTAATTTTCCATTCATTTTTTGATGTGATTCATTAATCTCAAGAGAGTCAGCAACTCTGTTGAACAAATCATTATTTTCTTTCTTAACTCTATCCAACTCATTTTGCAGATGATCACATCTAGCCTGAGCTTCCTTAACTCGATTCGTTTCAATTCCTTTCATAATACTTAACTCACCCTCAGCTTCTTGAGCTCGCTTCTTCATCTTCTCGAGAGGAGTTCTATCTTTTTTCATTTCACCAATAATACACGCAGCCTTCAAAGCGTCTTTCTTTAAGCGCATATCTTCCTGAATAGGAACAGCATCTGCGTAACTAACTTTATGTGTTGTGGCTATTTCCCAAAGTGTAGGGTTATCTTGTTCTTCCCCTTCGTTAGGTGGGTTGTTATGACCAATTCCAATTGCTTCCTCTACTCGGTCGGCATCTCTATATTTTTCTAGTTCCCTATAGCTCTTATCTGGAAATTCTTTGGACAATTCATGCATTGTTTTTTCTTTCTTCATATTGACTTTTTATCAATGTTACCTTAAATTGTCAAATATGGGAGTTCCAAAAAGATTAACTGAAATGCAAATGAGATTCGCTGAATTTATAGTATTTGGTGGCCCAGATGGGCCTATGACTCAGGGTGAAGCAGCCATAGCGGCAGGGTACAGTACCAAGAGAGCCCGCTCTGAAGGATCAGAGCTAATGAATCCCAGGCTCAGTCCATTAGTTGTTTCTTATGTAGGCAAACTCAAAGAGGAAAGACTAGAAAAGCACAAAGTTACTTATGATACACACGTGGCTGAATTGGCTCGGATAAAGGAGATGGCTTTGAAGAAGAACTCATTCTCTGCAGCGGTAAATGCAGAAACAAATCGAGGAAAAGCAGGAGGACTATACATAGAGCGAAAAATAATAAAGCATGGTAAACTAGAAGACATGTCAGAGGCACAGCTAGAAGCCAAAATGAAACAAATTTTAGACGATTACGCACCAATTTTAAACGTTACCCCAGAAGCTGCATTATTGGACCAAAAACCACAAGAAACCAAAACAAAGAAAAAACAAAAAGCACCAGAAAATATTGTTGCCAATCCGACATCTAATACACATTCAGAAGAAGAGAAAACCCCAGCGCCAAAAGCACCAGCGTCCAACCCAACAACATAATTTTATCTGGATTCCACATTAATTTTTCTAAGTTCAGTTATGACCCCTCTAGGGAAGACGTTCCGATCACTATATGCCTCATCCTTCGCGTCATAGCTAGCAAAAGTCCAAATGAATCTCTTAGTACGTTTATAGATATACGCAAACGTAACCATTTTAGAGCACTCGAACTTATCGAACTCATCAGCCGTAGCATGCCCGCCATCCGCAGTTATGTCAACCCAAGAAATCTTATAAAAATAATATTTCTTCTTATTGATTATGACATGCCTATATTTTGATTTCTTCCTGTGCATATAGTACTAAATACCACAAAACTACTTACACCAAACACTTTTATGGCTCGCGCAGCCCATTCACGACGTTTTATACGTTTTACGTTTTTGTAAAACGTCGTACATTCAGCTATATATACCAACGATAATCGTTCATTTCGACGTTTTACGTCCTATTTGAAAAAAAAATATTTTCAAATCAATTTCGTGGCTGACAGTACTATGTATAAAACGTCGTGCCTCATTTAAGACACATTTATGCCTAGTTTGTGCCATAATGTCGCCTTAATGTTGCCATCTTTTCTTCAGCAAACGCGACTTTAGCCAGCAATTTATCGATATCGCCAGTCACATCATGGTGACCTGGTACAACATCCCCTCTTATAAGAGCATCAATCTTTACCAATGCCTCTTCCCCATCTGCGGTGTACCGCTTGATCAGGGCCTGGAAGATTCTTTCTCTTATTGTGCCTGCGTCTCTCATCTTTGTCCTCCTTTATTTTGTTGTCTTCAAATTCTGCTAATAATTCCTTTTCGTTTATACTTGGTTCTCTCATAATTTCAAAATATGCATCAAGTCTCTTTAAAAATTTATGCTTCCACATACGCATTTCAACTCCTTGAAACCTGAATTCTTGCAAATATAGGTCAGGAGTACATACCATTATGATCCCTTGTTCAATACTAGAGCCATGAATATAGTCATGGGCCATGGCATATGCAGCAATCTGCATGTAATAGTCATCAATCCATTCCTTACGTTTGGGTGAGTTTGCTTGTTTAAAATCCACGATGGTGTCCATATCGTTATGCCTACAAATCAGATCCGTGGTCCCTGCATAAAGGCCAGGGTAGAACAACGTGACTTCACTCCCGTAATACTCATCAATCGGCGTGAGCCCTTTTTCAATGAGCTTGTTCGCCATTCCTTTAGCCTGTTGTCCTAACGAGGTAAGATCCTCATACCCTCTCCCAAGAATAAAAGCTTCAATGAACTTGTGCATTGACGTGCCTCTCTTGGAGGCAAGATTCTTGATCGCTTCAGCTTGAGACTCTCCCACCTTAGCCTTCCACTTCCTGATGAATCCCTGGTCCTTGGTCCGTGATAAAATAGTCGTGACGCTGGGCAATCTTGCACCCTGTACGTCGTACGTTCTATTTCCTTCATCATCGGACCTCGGAACACGGACATAATTATATCTGTCGTTCTTTTTCACTATCTTCTCTTTTTCTTTTTAGCTTTAGCTTTTTTCTTCTTCTTCTTCGCTTTTTTCTTTTTAGCCATAGGTACCTCCTTTTTTAATTGGTTATAATGGTCTTCGTTTAAAATGGTGGGAATCATCTCGCTCCTTTTTTAATATTAGCAATATGCTCCATAGGTTGAAGATTACTCCAATGACAACACGCATGTTGTTGCACAGGACATCTAAAATCAAAATTAGACATGGCCTTCTTATGTTCTATATCCCATAGGCCATGATTTTCCCACGTCATCCACGGTTCAAATAAAGATTCTAAATGGCTTCGTAATTCATCGATCGTGCAACCAATCAATTCCATAGTTGAAGCTGATTTAAAATTACCTTTTAAAGCCACCCGAATCCTGTTTCTACAATTTTTTCTTAACTTAAAATTAATATCTGTTCTATATTTATTTCTTTCGTAATCTCTTGTGTGTTGTTTATTTTTTATAAACCATTCTTTTAAATATTCTTTATTTTTTAAACGGTATTCTTTTATATGTTCTATGTTTTTTAAATAGTATTCTTGGTGCCATTTTTTTCTGTGCTCTTTATTTTTTAAATTGTATTCTTTATAATATTCTTTTCTATCTCTTTTCATTTCTCCAGTCTCCTGACATCCTTGAGCGTTTCAATATCCTTAAAAGGAACTAAGGTTATCTTATCCTTTCTTCCCCAGTCGGATCTTTGGTAAATATGATAGGGCTTTTTTCCTGCCGCGTATGAATTTTTTTTTAATTTTTCTTGAACGAAGTTCAACAACTCTTCCCGATTCACCATTAACCAGTACTCCCCGCGCTCAAAAACAATATAGTCGGCGCGTCCCTTTACCCAACCAGGTTGTCCGCGGACATTGGTCCCTTCAATCCAGGCGCATTCGTCCTGTGTCTTGGAATCCCAACGATTCGTTTTCTTGAGGCCCTTGACATCGAACTTCAACGTTTTACCATTGAGTTCACCTTCCACATCCCAGTGTTCCTTGATGTTTTGGTAGTCGTTAGCCCATAAAATATTGCTCAAATGTCTTTGAGCAAATGCCTGTTCAACAAGTTTGGCCTTTCTTCTGAATTCTTCCCAGCTCAGTGTAGCCTCTCTTTCTTGATGTTGTAGGGTTTGACGGGTGCATTTTTAATCACTTCCATCATTTCCTCATATTCCTCATCATTTAATTGCGTCTTGTAGATTCGTTGAGCAATTGCCATCATGGTCCTTGCAACCAGTTCCGCAGGTTGTTGATGATCATTCAGAAGATGCATCGCATGCTCGAAGAGTTCATCGTATATTTTTTTAGTATCATCCATTTAGAGACTCCTTAAATTTTCCTTCCCAGGCCCATGATCCGTGGTGCTTGGTTGTGGATTCAGTGTTTGCATAAATTGTAAAATCATTTCCTCTCGCTAATTTGCAAAAAGAAACATCTTCACCCACAGCATAGCCATCGCTGAAACCAAAGTCAAAGAAGTTGTAATAGAATGTATGACTCTTGTCGGCGCTGGGTGTAGCTTTATTTTTAATTTTTAATTCAGGATGATTTTTTATAATTTTTTCAAAGACCACACGATCGATCAGCATCAGACCCGTGGGTCCTGCTTCAAGTTCGACCAGTCCACCAGGAAGAATAGGAATATTTTTAGGATCCTTGAACTCGACGGTGTAGATGTGTTTGTCTAACTTTGGCGCCTTTACCCGATACGGGGTACAGACAATATCTTTCTTAGCAACCAGCATTCTCATCACGGATTCGGGTTCGAACTCAACATCGGAATCGATGAAGAGTAGGTACTGATACTTCGTCGTTAGAAAAACAGACGTCAGATAGTTCCGCGCCTGATGAATGAGTGGAGATTTCATGGTGTTGATTCCTACTTCAATTCCGCTCTTACTCAGCTGCTGCACGAGCTTAATGACCGATAGCATCGTGTTGATTTTCACCGAGTCATAGCACGGCATGGCAATGTAAACAGTTGGTTTCATAATAGATCCCGATGCGCCGCCATGATGTTTAAGGGGTTAGAAAGCGACGGCGCACCAGCCCTTGGTTTTACCCAAGGGGAAATGGAGTTTGCTTTCGCCCCAACTCTGAATTTTAATTGTGTGGTCATTTTTTCACTTTTCCTGTTCTATAGGATGCCATTTGAATAAAATTAAAAGAAATGGAAATACGGGTTTCTTTGCTTTTATTAATATCTACATAATGATTTAAAAAACTGGGAAACATGATGAGTCGGCCTGCTATCGGTAGATAGGCAACATGTCTTAATAGACGCGGAGGAAGTTTATAAGGTGAAAGTTGTTGAGGTGCGGTCATGGAATAACCTGGTCTTGGATCTTCAATAATTAAATCACCACAATCTGCAGGAGTCTTAACATAATAAACTCCTGACCATTGGCAATTGGGGTGAATATGCGTTCGATTAGAACATCCTGGATAATTAATATTAGCCCACATGTTTGATAAAAAAGTTGGATGGACATAACCTTCCTCCATACCTACCTGTTGCTGAAATTTATTTAGTTCACTCACCAAAGGTTCATATTCTTTTTTAAGGTGCATATCGGTTGTACTATGCCAACCTCCTTGATTTGTGTTTTTTACACCTTTGTCTTTTTCCTTCCATTCCTCAATATTCTTAATGAGATTCTCATTAAGATTAGTGGCATCTTTTAAATCACACCAATAGATTGGAGTCGGAAAAAATAAATCCAAGTGTCTTTTAAAATCTTTAGGTTTAGCCATTATTTCTTTTTCGTTCATTTAAAAGGAGTACCTCCGAACCACATCACTAAGCTCTTACGATTTCCTGAAATAATGGGTTTAACTCTATGTACATGAAAGCTAGCAAAAAAGAGAGCCTGACCTTGTTTAAGTTTAAAAACAAAATTATTATTTGTATTATCATCTCTGCTAAAAATTTCTAGTTCACCTCCTTCAAATTCTTTAGGGTCATTTAAAAGTAAGGATAATGATATTTTCCGAACTGGAGGGACTGGAACCGCATCGACACTCATATCCATATGCCAAGTATAAAAGTCTCCTTTTGAATATTCACTATATTGACCAGTTTCACGCAGTTGCATACCTTCAAAACCAAAGCGATTTCTATTAACGAGTTCCATCCATCCTAAAATATCGCTATAAATTTTTGAAGCTTTCTCAAAAGGTATATGACTAACTTTACTTTTACGGGCTGTATAATCTTTTTTATTTGGATGCCCAGCAGTCATGAGACCTCCGTCTGATTGAGGCTCAGCTTGACCGAGCCTAATAAGTTCTTGGCATTGTTGTGGAGTAAGTATCGGCTTTGGCTCTCTGACTATATAAGATTTCCAATTAGGTTCTCTCATTTAGACTCCATTTTAATTGTGTGGACATCGTCTCTTTTTCCATTTTCTATATCCTTTTATCCATTCATCGTGATCCCGATATTTCCAGCGTTTGTCCCAGGCCCAGTTGTGAATGCGCCCTGACCAAACTTCGATCCATCGTAAAATATTATCTCGCATAATTCCTTTTTAATTTAGCTTCATATTTTTCCCTAACGTAGGGACGCTTGCGATACTCGGTCATGTAATTTCTTTTCTGTTCCTGATTTTCCTGTAGTCTGTAGTAACGTTTATTCGCTTCCTTTCGATTAATGATGTCTTGTTCGGTTCTCATCTGAGACTCACTTCGCTATCTGTTTCGATCCAGACTCTTGCGCCGCAAGATAAGGGTTTATCTGGTCGATAAATAACTGTGCTTGGGCCCAGGATGTCAACGTTGTGAGCATAACGATTCGAGTGGCTCGTCTTCACTGTGATGACAGGATTGCGTGTGCCGTGCTTTTTGTTGAAGCGGATCTTGTGCATGTTAACGTGAATTCTTTTTTTCATATCTTGTAAAACGTATAACGCACCGTTATCTCCTCTCCTTTTTTAATATTTTTAATTGTCACAAGATTCCATTTCGTTTTATATACCTCATCGTACATTTTTACTTTAATTACGTTGCCTTCATTGGCATGATTAATAAATCCACCTAAAGGAGTACGAAGAATTTCTTCTCCAATCTGCACGTGACTCATACCCAAATTAGTCGCTTGCTGGATCGGTTGATCCGCAAAGAGTCCTAAGCCATTGACTTTACTCTGTTTAATCGTTAGCGATTCGGGTAAGGGTTTGTACATGTTCTTTTCCTTTATCATAAATATGTTTCTTTATACTTTTTTCTGAATACATAATGGTTAATACATCCACACCATTATAAGCTTTCACATAAGCATTTTGACTAATGGCAATACTTGAGCCACTCATAAGTAGTGCAAACTCAGTGCAACCGCTTACGGTAATAAACATTATAAATAAAATCGTCAACTTGAGCTTGATCATAATTTTTAATCTCCCCTTCTGACTCACAGACCCAACACTGTTTCACTTGAGTAAGGTTCTGATTGTCTACCACATTTAAATAGCCATTTCCATGACAATTGTCGCAGATTCTAGTTCGTTTTGTAGGTACTATTAAATCTTTCATTTTTTCACAACCTCCCCTGTGTATTGGCCTTTTTCATTCCGAAAAATTTTATGTTCTTTATGCCATGCTTCTCTTCCTTTAGAATAAGCAAATGTAATATTTCCATGTTCATCAACGTAAACAATTTCAATTTTTAATATTTTTTTAAGAGGATGCGTGACCGTTCGATTGATACGATTGCCTCCTGTTTTTGTATTTTTTCGATCGTTGAATGTTTTTACATCCACGTAGCGTGTCTCTCCTGTTTTTTCATGTACAAAAACACTATCAATAGGTCCACTCATTTTATTAAAAACAAGATAGCCTAATTTTCTAAAATAGGCACCAGCTATTAATTCAGCCCAATCTCCTTTTTGCTTGGTTTTTTTTCCAAGAGAAATTTGCGTTTCTTTATCTAAACCGTTTCTACTTGGCATTTTTTTCTTTCTTTTTTATTGGTGAAATTTTCCAACGACTCTTCGCTGTTCTCCAGCCATTCTTAGAAACATCCCAATACCTCTTGCACAAGTTCCCCGTGCTTTTTGCCGTGAACTCATACTGCATATCCGTACTTGGATCGTAAGGTCGCGTAAGCTTTTTACCATCCGACTTGGAATAATAGCTTATAGTATGTTTATCCATATAGTTTTGGTCTCCCTCCTTTTTTTCCCATCGCGGCATAATAAGAATTTCCTGTTAAATGTTTTTTCTTAGGTCTTCCTCTTCCTCGTTTAGGCCCTTGTCGGTAATGAGAAGTAATGGGCACATCTACATTCCAACCATTTTTTCTTAATAAAATTTTTCTAATTCTTGTTTGAACATAAGCAGGGTTTCTTCCAGCCATTTCACATATATCTCTGAAATGAGGGCCCCCTTCTAAAAAGAAATGACGCGCTTGCTCATGATTAAAATCATATTGATTTTTGTGAGCTATGTTAGCGGGCACTTTCATGTTCAAAGCAGGAGGACCTTTACACGCATCTAGGGCTGCCCTGCATAGAACAGCAACCCACAGATCTTTTTCTGGAAGACTTACTTTGCCTTCGTCAATTGTTTCTTCTGCGTGTCCTACCCAGCTTGTAAAACTATTGTTTGCTCTTCCCATTTAATTTTCTATCTTTCTCTGTTGCTAACGCTTCTACGGTCTTACTAATGGATAATTTAGCATCGGGTAATAAAGTTTTGGACAGTCTTACCAATGTGTTATAGGTATCGTGTGTAAGTGAAACGTTTCGATATTTACTAATGTCTGTCATGTTTTCTTTCCTTTTAAGTTAGTTATAATATAGGATTTTAATTCAAAGATGTCAAGATGAAATATATACTAATAATATGGGTGTGCTCTTTTATTAACAATAATGGATGCCTCCCTCCCATTGAATCACCAAAGCTTTATGACTCCTGGTATGAATGCTCTATTACAGCGCATAAAGAATCTATGTCTCTTTTACAGAAAATGGGTTATGCAAATGTAAATAAATATCAGGTGGGTACTAAGTATAGTTGTAAGTTAACAGATACTTCTTGATAATGTGGCTAGAATGTGTTAAAGAAAAATTCTTACCTTTAATAGCTATCCCCTTATTTTCCCTCTCGGGATAGCTTTAGTTACACATATACCCAATCATGAGTTTACCATCATGGGTAAAATTTCCTTGGTCTGGCCCTGGTCCGTGATACGTGGTGTTTATTTCACGCCACGCGTTGGCTATTTCCCCGCAGTTTAGACCGTTTGTTTTGAGCTCGATTCTTTCGACCCCGCTTGTGCTTAGCAAGAGTATTATTACGATATATTTCATACTGGTCTACCGCAGCTTTGATGGCTCTTTTAATTTCTTTTTGGTTCGTGAACAAGTTTGCCATTCTTGAAACTTCTCTGCTGCATATGTCCTTTCTTGTTAAGATAGGTAATCCAACCACTGAATTTTGGATCTAGTAGAAGTACTTTTTTTATAGCCTTCTTCCAGCTCATAGCGTGCGTTAGGTCCGCTTCTCCGCCTTCTTTCGTTACTGTATATTCATATCTCATACTTTCTATATAGGTTTTCGTAGGACTTATGTCAAGCGCTAGTAAAAATAATTATCCACCAAAGCCGATGTCGTCTTCGTGTACTACACAATTTGAATAAGGCCGAGGTTCCATATCCTTTACATAATTGACATATAGTAATGATGCAAGAAAAATGTTGTTACGACTTGTTAATTTGTAATGTTTTGTAAAGAAATAATTTACAACGTGTAAGGGGTGTTAACCTTGACCCCGTGATTTTTTATATTTACTGCGTTTATTGGGTCTTTTTGAGTGACGTCCAGGGCGCTTGCGGTGAGTAGCTTTAACATGAACGTAACCGTAGCCTCTAGGCTTGCGGCTCATCGCTTAAGGCCTCGGGCTCATTAATGGGTAAATAAGTAATACGACCATTAATATATTGCTTGGTTATTTCTCTACAGGTAGAACATCTAAAATAACCTACACGAGTACTCAACATTTGAGTGATGGATTCACAATAAGGACATTGACCCCATTCAACCTTGACTCGAACACCAAACATGTCTTTACCAATCTCCTCGACGAGTGAGTTTATCTTCTTGTGCGGAGGCACGTCCTTTGCGGGTGTAGGCTTTTTTGTTTCGATAGGTTTGGGGTTTGAAGTACCGAAGTATTTTTGCCATAGGATTTTTAGTTCTTTTAGCATTAGTATTTTGACGTCGCATCATAACTATCGCTGGTGTACCCATGCTCAATAACACGTACGATTCTTGTACGAGCAGTTGTCTCCCCCTTTTCTTCTACGTACTCGACCTCAGCTTTAACATTAGCACCGCATTTAAATTGGACGCGCTCGGGCTGAATGCTTCTCTCGGCCTGGCGCTTCGCCTTCAAACAATCTGCCATCGAGCCCTGATATGTGTGCTCGACCAATTGGCCCTCTAAAAACATGCAAAGGGCGACGCATATGATAATTTCATTTGGCATTATTGTGTTCCTCCATTTTTAAAATGAATCTCTCGATTCGAATCTTTGAGCTCTTCAATATCTATTAACACTTTTTCCATTTGTTTACTTAAAAAATCGATGTTTATTTTATTGTGCATCATACTCTCAATTTGTTTATTAATTCGATCGGTGGTCTTGTAAAGGTCTTCCAGCATCATGTACTGCTCAGAATCCGCGGGCAAACTACCCAAGAGGCCCCGAGGCCATTTGATCCTAAATTCGCTGTTCATTTCCAAATCTTTTTGCATCAATTCTATCTGAGTTGTGACACGGTTTTGCGTCTCAATCAAACCAAAATAAGCCCAGGTCCCAATTGCCACCATGGTGATCAATGAGGCAACCGTCTTGAATGGCATCTGAACTGATGCTTCTTCTGAAAATTTGAGAGGTTTACCCATAGACTCCACAACAACTCAATTTTTCCATAAAAAAATAGTGATACACAGTGAAGCCTATTACAGTTCCGATGCTCATTCCTATAAATAACGTCACATACTTTATCATACACATTTAGAAAAGTGCAGATAAAATAAGTACGCAATTGCTGCTACTACTATCACCTGATATTCCAGGTTGTTCCTAGCTATAAATTTACGTAATTTTTTTTCCATTGTTTATTCCTTTTGATTCACATCTCCCCAAATAATTTTATATTTTAATTTTCCGCCATCGTCCCCCTGAGTATGATCAGTGGGTTCTTCAATTTGGATAACATGTTTTACGCCATCACATCCCATAGTAAAAAGTACAAGTAAAATAATAATTAGAGAAGATACTAGATATTTCATCCATCTAGTTTCCCTGCTTCTTATTTTTCTTGCGCTTCTTTTTGCCCTTAAGATTTTTAAAGTTCTGTACCTCATCTTCTATTATCTCCACTTTGGTTTTAATTAGAACCATATCTTGTGAAAGAGAGAACGTACGTTGAAGTGTCCATCCTCCGAGCGCTAATAAAATAGCGAGTAGTGCCGTGATTAACTTTTCGTTCATCCTAGCTACAATTGTTTTTATCTATATCCGCTGGTTGTTCACCAGAGAATACCCAAAACCAAGAAGAGATCTTTGTTCCCTCTTGAGTATAGGTACATTTTTTACCTACCGAGCAGGCGCTTAATGCAAAGAGTAGTGCAAGCACTAAAAATAATTTATTCATTTGTTTCCTCTGTTTTGTTTTCTTCGTCTTTTACTTGACAACACTCTCCGTTGTCTTCTTTTTCTTTTGAGTGCGTACCACAACATTTTTTTGGATCTATTGGCACGTTTCACACTCTTCATGTTCACAATTCATACAATTACAGACTCCATACATATCACCATGTTCTTTCAAAGAACAGTGGCAATCGCAGTTACAATTTTTACATTTTGTCATCTTTTACTTCTTCAATGTCATAGAAGAATCTATCTGAATCTTCTGTTTTCCATTTACTATCATCTTCTACATTCCACTCAGTAGTCTGAGTCTTCCAGTCCCGAGGAATTTCATTCCTCACGGTAAAGGATGGAATGCTCCAGATAATTCTATTGTTTGGCTGAGCCGCATAGTTTCCGTTCTCCAGGGCTATGATGTGTGCGCACTTATGTTCTTGCGGGATCTCCGAATGATCAGTGTCGACTATATTACTCTCTGGATGGCCCCAGTCAACCGTAAAAAGATACGCTCCTGGATACCACTTCTTATCTTTTCCTATGAATTTACAGGACTGACCGTCCAAGACATCAAAAGAAGTAACGCTAGGATAGTAACTAAAGCAATTCCATAGCTCCAACTCGTCAAGTCGCATCCTAGGAACTTCTTTAACATCAAAGCCTCTTTGTATGAACGCAGAGATTGGCAAACGGTAGAATATAGCTCCGTTTTCCATAATTGCATGAAAGAGTATCGGACGCCCTGTAATCGATGCAAACCCAAAAAGTAAGCAGTCTTCCACTTCTCCATGGTGTTCCTTAAGGTCATAAAGATATTCTCTTCTCACCTGCGCATACGTGGCAGGAATGTTTGCGTTCAAGTAAGCCATGCAGCATAAAATCCTAGTTTGCTAAAAAATATATAGCAACAATTACTACCACAACAGCGGCAGATATCTTTGGGTTAGCTTTCGCTAATGTCCAAAGTTGTTTTACTTTTTCCATAGTTCCTCCTAATTTATATTACCCCAGTTTTCGCCAGCTTCATAGTCTACCTTATTTGGTACTTCTAGCTCAACTGAAGTTTCCATTATTTGTACTATCTGTTTAGCTTCTTTATCATCTTTTACGGAAATATCCAACTCATCATGTACTTGTATATGTGGTATAATTCCTTCTTTATGTAGATCAATCATTGCTTTTTTAGTCATATCAGCTGCTGATCCTTGTATTAATCTATTCAATGCTTTGTAAGTGTATGCTCTTTTTATCCCTGGTCCGTGTTCCAAGAGCGCTTGATCATGTGGCAATGCTTTATGAATCCCGAATTGATTCGGTTCCCATAAAGGAAAACGACACAGTCTTCCAAGTAAAGTTCTAATTTTTCCTGAGTCTTGAGCACGTTTCATCACAGCGTCCATTAACATTTTAACAAATGGAACTTTAGCATGATACGTTTTAAATAAATCTTCAGCTTGAAGTTTACTAACTCCGAGTTCAGCTTGTAGTTTATTTTTTCCCATTCCATAAAATAATCCCAAGTTAATTGTCTTCGCTTGTTTTCTAGGTATCTCAGCCATATCAGCTACAATCTTATGAAAATCAGCGTCATTATTCTTATAAGACTCAACGACTTCATCAACTCCATATAAATTTTGTAAGGAAGCATAGTGCACAACGAGTCTTGGCTCTTGTTGATTGTAATCAAAACAACCCCAGGTACATTTTTCCTCAGGAATAAATAATGATCTGATCCGTGGTCCAAGTTCCTTGTTCCGTGCTGGAATTTGCTGGAGGTTTGGATTATTCATACTGAATCTTCCCGTCACGGTTCCTCCGCCTTCGGATCGAAGTTGATTAATTTCCGCATGAATCCTACCTTTTTGACTATGTTTGAGAATGGTATCAATAAAAGTTGTATGAGCTTTATTAATTTCTCGAGCTTTAGCAATACACTTCACAACATTGTGTGGGTGATTCGCTAGAAAATTCTTAGTAAATGATGGAGCTTCAGTTTTAACAGTTCGATCGTAAGGTAGTCCTAATTTATCAAAAACTTTAGCAATGGATCTTGCAGCCCAGATCTGAACATCTATCCCCGTACTTATTAACACTTCCCCTAACATTTTTTTCTCTTGTTCTACTAATGTTTTCTTTTCGATCGCGGCTTGTTCTTGATTTACACGTACACCAAGAAATCTCATATCCACTAGGCATGGAAACAATTCCATTTCCATTTTAAATATGGACTGTATATCTTGATGAATAATTTCTTTTTTTAATTCCTGCCACAACTCCAGTGTGAGTTGGGCGTCACGCTCTGCGTAAGAGCCAACGTACATTGCGGGAAGTTTATACATTTCAGCTTTAGGGTCCACTCCCCATGATTTTGCAGCTTCATATAAAGCTGTTTCATCTTTACCCTTACCAACATAATCTCGTCCACAACCATTTAAATCATAACGTAATCGATTCTCATCACATAAAGCTGCGGCTATCATCGTATCTATAATTCTTCCATTAATCTTTAAACCTAATGCTCGTAGCCAACACACGTCATACATGGCATTATGAAATATTTTATCGGAGGGTGTTTTTAAAACAGCGGTAAGCCATTTAATAATCATCTTACGATCCATGTTACCACCGCCTTCATGAGCAAAAGGATAGTAAGCACAAAAATCTTCTGTTGCTACGGAAACTCCTACAACTTCACCTACTCCAACAACCGAACCTGATCCCATTCGTATATTTAAATTAGGATCTCTAGTTTCTAAATCAATTGCTATTTCACAGGCTTGCGTTAAATCAGGAAATTCTTCTGGCGGGAGCCATTCTGTTTGTGGCTTGAAGAGAGGCATTTGCATTAGGAATAATCTCTTTCAATAATCATATCAATGTAATGTTTTGCTTTTTCCAAATCTTGTACTTCTCCTTTATGTGCGTGTCTGCAAATATATTTAATAGCATTTCCCTCTGCAAAAAGCAATTTATTATCATTGATAAATTTACTAGGTTGGATCTTCATATCTTTGTAGTGAGATCCTCCAATTTGTTTTTTATAAACACTCATTGCTGCAAGTCAAAATTAGCACTCAGGGATATTCTTTCTCCTTTGGACAAAAAAGGAGCAACGAAATGAGTGAGGGTTGCTGGAAATATAAAAAGGTCTCCTTCTTCGGGAAAGAAAACTCTATTGGAAATAGTGTGAGGCTGAAATTCCCCGTAACTAAAAGAAAGTGAGCCTGGTCCGCCTCCCGTTCCTGTAAATGTTTTATGTTCTTCTTCTAATCCTTCAGGAATTTTGACAAATAAGACACTGGACAAATCACAGTTGAGGTGCGTGTGAGGTGGATTAAATTCTCCAGCTATCATAAAATTAACCCAGGATGAACGTATGAGCAGTTGGGTTATAGTTTTTCCATACCAGTTACGATATGCTTGGTAAAAAGGACCTAAATAAGGATCGATGATTTTACTATAGTGTGTAGGGCTAATGTAATGTTGGTGTTTAATAACTCCAGCCAATGTTTCATCAACTTCACTGGATTTTTTGCTACAAAGGTCGGCACACTTTTTTAAATCTTCTTGTTGCATTTTTATTTTAAAAAGAAGGGGTCCCCAATAATAAAAATTATACTCCCTCATAAACGAAATGCCTTATAAATATCTTTTGGTCTAACAATATGTAAATGATCTTTGGTTCGTGTTGCACCGACATAAAATAATCGATTCTCGTCATCAGGAAAACGATCCATACTTTTTTGAGTATTTCTACTTAAATCGGTAAGAAGAACTACATTTGAACATTCTCCTCCCTTGACACCATGAATCGTTGATAATAAAATACGCGGTTCTTTATTAAGTTGTTCACCATTCGCTCTCATTTTTCGAATATATTCAATTTGATTTTGTGGAGCAGAATCAAAAGCTTCATACCAAACAGCTTTAGTTTTTAATCCTTGATAGCTACATGCTTCGGTGATGTTGTAAAATTTATCTTTATCTAAGTATTGAAGATTTTCTTTTTGATAATGTTTGGGAGACATATATGATGCTATTCTTTTAATTTGTTCATGATTTAAGTCATTGTTTTTACGCCATTGTTCCCAATCAATAACAGCTTCATATAAGTCTTTTTCATACCCTTTCTTAAATTTATTTCGATAATATAATCCT
>Ga0208181_1000630_pt1 | contig 16520 bp, 15 predicted proteins | sample MalvirDeepMed_s6_FD_184244 | JGI IMG/M metagenome (GOLD analysis project Ga0208181, IMG submission 184244) | Marine viral communities from the Global Malaspina Expedition - Malaspina viral metaG DeepMed_s6 (SPAdes) (version 2) | ecosystem: Environmental > Aquatic > Marine > Oceanic | place... | reverse complement strand
CTCAAATGAATGCCGAAGGCGGCATGGCGACGAATGGCGGCATGGGCTCCTACACCGAGATCGGCGACAACTGGCAGAATGTCGGCGAAATCGAGGACATCGTCTTCACCGCTGACGGCATGATCGAAGGTGTCGTGGCCGAAGTGGGTGGCTTCCTCGACATCGGCGACAAGCACGTGCACATCTCGCTCAGCGACGTGCAGCTGATGCCCATCGATGACGGGACCTATGCCCTGGTGACCAACTACACCAAGGACCAGCTGATGGAGATGCCCGACATGGACGAGTCGGCAATGCAATAAGCCGCGTCTCTCGCGCAGCATTTCAAGGCCGGGGCAATTGCCCCGGCCTTTTTCTTTGCGCGCTGTCAGGGGATATCAAAGCCGGGCGCGGCCAGCTCGAACCCCTCGAAGCGGAACCCGGGCGACACGGTGCAGCTCACCAGTGTCCAGTCCCCGAGGCTGCGCGCCGCCTGCCAGTGCCGCGCCGGTACGATGATCTGGGGCCGCTCCTGCCCAAGCAGATCCGGGCCGAGCCGGTGATCGAGGCGCGGGCCCGCCTCGGTGGGTGAGATCGACAACTGCAGCGGCGCCCCGCCATGCCAGAGCCAGATCTCGTCGGCATCGACGCGGTGCCAGTGGCTGCGCTCTCCGGCCTTCAGCAGGAAATAAATGCAGGTTCCAGACGGCCGCGCGCCGGGCGCGGCCTCGGCCATCCAGGTCTGGCGATAGTGCCCGCCCTCTGGATGCGGCTCCAGCCTCAGAAGGGCGATGATCTCGTCGGCGGTGGGGGGCTGGGTCATGCGGGCTCCGTGCGCTGCGGTCATCTCTCGTTCACCCGGATCTGGCCGGATGTGACGGGAGGGAACCAGCCTTCGCGGCGAAAGGGAACCCTCGCGGTTCCGTTGCCTAGAGAAGGAGGCCAGCCATGTCCGTGACCCCCCGCATCCGCCAGATGGCCGACGAGATCGTCGCGCGAGAAGGCGGCTACGTCAACGACCCCGACGATCCCGGCGGCGCCACCAAGTTCGGCGTGACCATCCACACGCTGCGACGGCTGGGCATCGATCTCGACCGCGACGGCGATGTCGATGCCGCCGACGTCCGCTTGCTGAGCCGCGAGCAGGCGGTGGACATCTTCCTGACGCACTATTTCCATCGCCCGCGGATCGACCAGCTGCCCGAGATGCTGCAGGCCTCGGTCTTTGACATGTACGTGAATGCCGGCGTCAACGCGGTGAAGATCCTGCAGCGGCTGCTGTGCGAGATGGGGCAGGGCGTGGCGGTCGACGGCGTGCTGGGACCGCGCAGCCTTGCCGCTTGAGCCCGCGCCGCGGCGGCGGCACCCGAACACATCGCCGACGCCTACGGCATCGCGCGGCGAAACTACTATTTTGCGCTTGCCGATGCCCGCCCGGCGAGCCGCAAATACGCCCGTTCCCGTGCGGGAGGGAAAGGCGGCTGGATCAAACGCGCCGAAGAGTTCATCGCGCCGCGCTACCACATGACGGAGGCCGAGTTCCGCGCCCGGGTGGCCTCATGGGGCTGATCGACCGCGCGATGGCGCTGCTCTTCGGCTCGGGGCGCAACGTGGTGGCCGAGACCGCCGAGGTCTTTCGGGTCAATGCCGAGGCGCGCGATGCGCGCGAGGCGGGGCTGCGGGGCGAGGCACTGGCGCAGTTCGGCGCCGAGTTTGCACGCCAGCGGCGCTCGCGCTTTGACCGGCTGATGGATGGGCTCAACCGGCTGCCGCGCCCGGCGCTGGCGCTTGGCACGCTGGGGCTTTTCGTCAGCGCGATGTGGGATCCTGAATGGTTCGGTGCGCGGATGCAGGGGCTGGCGCTGGTGCCCGAGCCGATGTGGTGGCTGCTCACCGCCATCGTGGGCTTCTATTTCGGGGCGCGCCACCAGACCAAGGGGCAGGAGTTCCGCCGCGACATCGCCGCCGTGGTCGCTGCGGCACCGGCGGTGCGGACGGTCGCACCTGACGAGCGCCACGGTGACGAAAACCCGGCGCTGTCGGAGTGGCGGCAGAGCACAGGGCGGTGAGGTCGCGCTGACCTTGCCTTGAGCGTCGTTTGAGCCGTGCCGGCACGGAAAACAGGCCGCAGGCCGCCGCGCATCGGTCCTGCTGAAAGCATGCATCCGGGTATGATCCGCCCCCCCCCCGCACCGGCGATTTGTCTAGCTTTGCGCCAAGCTCGAAGAGCCTTCTTCAATTGGCCGGGATGACAGGCGGCGCTCGATGATCAGATCGCCAAGCCACGGATCGACAATGCGCGGCGCGTTCTCCTTTCGCTGCGCATCGCGTGGACACATCCGCGGCTAGACAGGTCTTGCGCGGTTCACGACACGTCAAGGCACCACCTGTCCCACGCCTTGTTCCATCCCGGCATGCGGTTGCGACAATGTGAACGCCGGTCAAAAGTGATTTTCGTTGGCCGGTCCGATGCCCTTTCGTATACACGGGGCACCATGATTACCGAGCTCGGACACTTCGCCCTCATCCTCGCCGCTCTCGTCGCCTGTGTTCAGGCGGTGGTTCCCATGATCGGCGCCCATAAACGCTGGCCCGGCTGGATGGCCGTCGCCGAACCCGCGGCCACGGCGCAGTTCCTGCTGGTGCTGATCAGCTTCGCGGCGCTGACCCATGCCTTCGTCACCTCCGACTTCTCTCTGCGCCTCGTGGTGATGAACAGCCACTCGGCCAAGCCGATGCTCTACAAGATCAGCGGTGTCTGGGGCAATCACGAGGGCTCGATGCTGCTCTGGGTGCTGATCCTGTCGCTCTTCGGGGCGCTGGCGGCGTGGTTCGGGGGCAACCTGCCGCCGACGCTGCGGGCCCGCGTTCTGGGCGTGCAGGCGATGGTGGGCGTGGCCTTCTTCGCCTTCATCCTGCTGACCTCGAACCCGTTCCTGCGCATGGCGGTGCCGCCCTTCGACGGGCAGGACCTGAACCCGCTGCTGCAGGACCCCGGGCTCGCCTTCCACCCGCCGTTCCTCTACCTCGGCTATGTCGGCCTTTCGATCTGCTTCAGCTTCGCCGTGGCAGCGCTGATCGAGGGCCGGGTCGATGCCGCCTGGGGGCGCTGGGTGCGGCCCTGGACGTTGCTCAGCTGGATGTTCCTCACTGTCGGCATCGCGCTTGGCTCGTGGTGGGCGTATTACGAGCTCGGCTGGGGCGGCTTCTGGTTCTGGGACCCGGTCGAGAACGCCTCCTTCATGCCATGGCTGCTGGCCGCCGCGCTTCTGCACAGCGCCATCGTGGTCGAGAAGCGCGAGGCACTGAAAAGCTGGACCATCCTGCTCGCCATCCTCGCCTTCGGCTTCTCGCTCATGGGGACCTTCATCGTGCGCTCGGGGCTTCTGACCTCGGTGCACGCCTTCGCCACCGACCCCGAGCGCGGCGTCTTCATCCTCGCCATCCTGGTGATCTTCACCGGCGGCGCGCTGACGCTGTTCGCCGCGCGGGCCGGGACCATGCAGGCCAAGGGCGTGTTCGGCGTCGTCAGTCGCGAATCCGCGCTGGTGGCCAACAACATCCTGCTCGCGGTGGCCTGTTTCGTGGTCTTTGTCGGGACGCTCTGGCCGCTGGTCGCCGAGATGCTGTTTGCCCGCAAGCTCTCGGTGGGCGCGCCGTTCTTCAACATGGCCTTCACGCCCTTCATGGTGATGCTGGGCCTGCTTCTGCCTATCGGCGCCATGCTGAGCTGGAAGCGCGCCAAGGTCGGCCGCGTCATGCGCCAGCTTGCGCCAGCGCTCGGGCTCGCCATCGCCGTCGCGGGCCTGTTCTGGACCATCCAGACCGGGCGCAGCCTGCTCGGACCGGTGGGGCTCTTCCTGGGCACCTGGCTGGTGGCCGGCGCGATCACCGACCTGCTGAGCCGCATCGGCAAAAGCCGCGACTACACCCGCCTGCTGCGCCTGCCGCGGGCCGACTGGGGCAAGGCCGTGGCCCATGGCGGGCTTGGCATCTGCATGGCCGGCATCGCGGGCCTGATGGCCTGGCAGCAGGAGGACATCCGCGTGGCCGAGCTCAACCAGCCCTTCGAGCTTGGCGGCTACGAGTTCGAGCTGCTGGGCGTCGAACGGGTGCGCGGGCCCAACTACTTCTCCACCATGGGCGAGGTCGCGGTGCGTCAGGATGGCGACGAGATCGCCCATCTCTACCCGGAAAAGCGCGACTACCCGGTCGCCAAGATGCCGACCACCGAGGCCGCCATCGACTACCGCTTCCTGCGCGATCTCTACGTCGTGATCGGCGATCCGCAGTCCGGCGGCGGCTGGACCATGCGCGTCTATATCAAGCCCTTGGCGAACTGGATCTGGGCCGGCTGCATCCTGATGGCGATCGGTGGCCTGCTGAGCCTCTCGGACCGGCGCTTCCGCGTCGCCGCGGGCGCGCGCAAGGCCGCCCCCGCCAAGGGAGTGCCCGCGGAATGATGCGCTCTCTGCTTGCCCTGGCCTTCGTGCTGATCGCCACCGTCGCGCAGGCGGTCCAGCCCGACGAGATCCTCGATGACCCGGCGCTCGAGGCGCGGGCCCGCGAGATCTCACAGGGGCTGCGCTGCCTCGTGTGCCAGAACGAGAATATCGACGATTCCAACGCCTCGCTCGCGCGCGACCTGCGCCTGCTGGTCCGCGAGCGCCTGCTCGAGGGCGACAGCAACGAAGAGACGGTCGCCTACATCGTCGACCGCTACGGAGAATACGTGCTGCTCAAGCCCACCACCGGCGGCTGGAACTGGCTGCTGTGGGCGGCAGGGCCGCTGCTCTTCGTCTTCGCGCTGCTCACCGGCGCGGTCTACATCCGTGGCCGCTCGCGCGCCGCAGCGCCGTCCGAGGCCGGGCTGAGCGAGGAGGAAAAGGCGCGGCTCGAGCGGATCCTCAGGGAGTGAGGGTGCGAGCGCGATAGACCTGCGGACCGGGGCCTGCTATGACGGAGGCAGGGTCCGCAGTTCACCCAGGCGCCGCCACTCGCTAAACCTGCTCTCTCATCGCTGATCGACGTTCCCGGCGATACCCGACGGACAAGGGCGGACCTCCACCCCCGAAAGAGGGGCGCGGTATCGGATCCGGAGGACCTGATGACCCGATACGTGATTTCCCTGCAGATCGACGATCTGTCGCAGTTTGCCCGCAGCCTGCGCGCAGGCCTTGCCAATCCGCCCTCGCATCTCGAGATGCTGGGCCAGATCGCCCGCGCGGCGGGTTACCGTAACTATCAGCACCTGCGCGCCCATCGCACGCCTGCGCCGAAACCCGATGCCAAGCGCGTCGAAAAGGCGCTGCGCTACTTCGACGGGCAGGGGCTGCTGATGCGCTTTCCCGGCCGGACGCAGATGCAATGGCTCTGCCTCTGGGCGCTCTGGGCCCGGCTGCCGGCGCGCGAAGAGATGTCCGAGCGCGCCATCAGTGCCCGGATCGACGGCCTCAGCGCCTTCCGGGACGCCGCCCAGCTGCGCCGTAGCATGGTGGAGGCGGGGCTGCTGACCCGCACCATTGATGGCGCCGTCTATCTCCGGCGCGAGCAGCAACCGAGCGCCGAGGCCCGCGCGCTGATTTCCGCGCTGGCGGCACGGATGTGACGCCGCGTTTGCCTTTGCCAAGCCAGTCGGCTGCCTGTCTTATGGCGGCCGACGAAGGAGGCAGGAGGCACCCCATGCAGTACGAGACCATCAGCTACGAGATCGCCGAGGATGTCGCGGTCATCACCCTTTCGCGGGCCGACGTGATGAACGCGCTCAACACCCAGATGCGCGCCGAGATCACCCACGCGGTGCAGGAGGCGGGCCGCGCCGCGCGGGTCGTGGTGCTCACCGGCAGCGGCCGGGCGTTCTGCTCGGGGCAGGATCTCGGCGACCGCGAGACCGCCGCCAACATGGATCTCGAGCGGGTGCTGCGCGATGAGTACGAGCCGATGCTCAACGCCATCACCGACTGCCCGGTGCCGACGATCGCGGCGGTGAACGGGGCGGCCGCGGGGGCTGGCGCCAATCTGGCGCTGGTGCATGACGTGGTGATCGCCACCGAGAGTGCCTTCTTCATGCAGGCCTTCACCCGCATCGGCCTCATTCCCGATGCCGGCGGCACCTGGGCGCTGCCGCGTCAGATGGGGCTCGCCAAGGCGATGGGCGCGGCGCTCTTCGCCGACCGAATGTCGGCCCGGCAGGCCGACGAGATGGGCATGATCTGGGAGGCGGTTCCCGACGCCGAGTTCGAGGCCGTGTGGCGGGCCCGTGCGGCCTATCTCGCCAAGGGTCCGACCGAGGCCTATGCCCGCATCAAGACCGCGCTGCGCGGCGCCTTCGAAAACGACCTCGACGCGCAGCTCCGCCTCGAGTCCCGCCTGCAGGGCGAATGCGGCAAGACCCGCGACTTCAAGGAAGGCATCGTCGCCTTCCTCGAAAAGCGCCCACCCAGTTTCGAAGGCCGCTGACCGCACAGGAACACCACAGGGTGCGCCGTGGCCGCTCCGGCGCCCCTGTTTTCTTCTGGCCAAAAATATCCCCGCCGGAGGCCTCCCGGGCCCGCCACGCCGCGCGGCGCATGACCATCGCTCCGCGCTCACCAGCCGCCCGGCCAGCGCAGCGGTCCACACCCGGGCGCCCCATGCTTCTCTTCGTCAAAAATACTCCCGCCGGAGGCATCCGCCCTTGCCACGACGCGCCATCGCAGGGATACCATTCCAACGGACCCACAGGAAAAAAGCCGCCCCAAGGGGCGGCTTTCTCGTCTTGCGCAGGACCGCTTGGTCAGCGGGTCTCGATGTCGGTGTAATCGCGTGCCGTGCTGCCGAGGTAGAGCTGGCGCGGGCGGCCGATCTTGTGCTGCGGATCGGCCAGCTGCTCCTTCCACTGAGACACCCAGCCGACGGTCCGCGAAAGTGCGAAGATCGGGGTGAACATCGAGGTCGGGAAGCCCATCGCCTCAAGGATGATGCCCGAGTAGAAATCGACGTTCGGGAACAGCTTCTTCTCGGCGAAATAGGGATCGGCGAGCGCCTGCTTCTCGAGCTCCTTCGCGGTGGCGAGGATCGGGTTGTTCTCGACGCCGAGCAGGTCGAGCACCTCGTCGGCGGACTGCTTCATCACCGTCGCGCGCGGGTCGAAGTTCTTGTAGACCCGGTGGCCGAAGCCCATCAGGCGGAAGGGATCGTTCTTGTCCTTGGCGCGGGCGATGTACTCGGGGATCTTGTCGGGCGAGCCGATTTCCTTGAGCATCTCGAGGCAGGCCTGGTTGGCGCCGCCATGGGCCGGACCCCAGAGGCAGGCGATGCCGGCCGCGATGCAGGCGAACGGGTTGGCGCCCGAGGACGAGGCCAGCCGCACGGTCGAGGTCGAGGCGTTCTGCTCGTGATCGGCGTGCAGGGTGAAGATCCGGTCCATCGCGCGGCTCAGGATCGGGTTCACCTGGTAGGTTTCCGCCGGCACGCTGAAGCACATGTGCAGGAAGTTCGCCGCATAGCTCAGGTCGTTGCGCGGGTACACGAAGGGCTGGCCGATCGAGTACTTGTAGGCCCAGGCCGCGATGGTCGGCATCTTGGCGATCAGGCGGTGCGAGGCGATCTCGCGCTGCTTGGGATCCGAGATGTCGGTGCTGTCGTGGTAGAAGGCCGACATCGCACCGACCACGCCCACCATGGTCGCCATCGGGTGCGCGTCACGGCGGAAGCCACGGAAGAAATACTGCATCTGTTCGTGCAGCATGGTGTGGCGGGTGATGGTGTTCTCGAAGGTCTCGAGCTCGGTGGCCGAGGGCAACTCGCCGTAGAGCAGCAGGTAGCAGACCTCGAGGTAATGCGACTTCTCGGCCAGCTGATCGATCGGGTAGCCGCGGTGCAGCAGCTCGCCCTTGTCGCCATCGATGAAGGTGATGGTGCTGTCGCAGCTGGCGGTCGAGGTGAAGCCGGGGTCGTAGGTGAACACGCCTGCCTGCGCATAGAGCTTGCGGATATCCACCACGTCCGGGCCGGCGGTCGGCGAATACATCGGCAGATCGTAGGTCTGGTCGTCGATCGTCAGCGTCGCATTTTTCGTCGGAGTTTCAGCCATGCTTCGTCGTTCCTTTCGAAAGGGCCCCGGCGCGTGGCGCGCCCGGGGCGATAGTGTCTCACATGGCCTTGGCGAGCCGTTTGTCGAAACGCTCCCTTCAGGCCGTCACCCCGTCTCAGAGGTGGCTGCGTGCTCGATGCGGCGGAGGCTTTCCTCCTTGCCGAGCACCAGCATCATGTCAAAAACGCTTGGGGTCACGGCGCGTCCTGCCAGAGCGGCACGCAGGGGGGCGGCGAGCTTGCCGAATTTGGTCCCCTGTGCCTCTGCGAAAGCGCCCATCTCCCCTTCGAGTTCTTCCCGCGACCAGCTAGCATTTTGCAGCTGCGGCGTCAACTTAGCCAGTATACCACGGGATACTGCATCCAGCGCCTTGGCCGCTTTCTCGTCCGGCTCAAGCGGCGTGTCCGCGAGGATGAAATGCGCTTTTTCAAGCAGTTCCGGGAAGGTCTTGGCGCGGTCCTTGAGGCAGTACATGCCGCGCAGCAATCCGTCGCGCTGCGCTTCCGTCAGGGCAAGCTTCCCGGCCGCGTCGAGATACGCCTCGATTTCTTGCAGCAGTGCAGCATCGTCGGCGATGGCGATATGCTGGCCGCAGAGATTCTCCAGTTTCTTGAAATCGAACCGGGCCGCGGACTTGCCGATTCCCGTCAGGTCGAACCATTCGATGGCCTGCGCATCGGTGAAGAACTCGTCGTCGCCGTGGCTCCAGCCGAGCCTGGCAAGGTAGTTGCGCATGCCTGCCGAAGGGTAGCCGATCTTCTGGTACTCGTCGACGCCGAGCGCACCGTGGCGTTTCGACAGCTTCTTGCCGTCGGGGCCGTGGATCAGCGGGATATGGGCGTAGACCGGCAGCGGCCAGCCCATCGCCGTGTAGATGCCCATCTGACGCGCCGCGTTGTTCAGGTGATCGTCCCCCCGGATCACATGGGTCACGCCCATGTCGTGGTCGTCGACGACGACCGCCAGCATGTAAACCGGGGTGCCATCCGAGCGTAACAGGATCATGTCGTCGAGCTGATCGTTGCGGATCGTGACCCGGCCCTGCACCTCGTCCTCGATCACCGTCTCGCCCTCGGTCGGCGTCTTCAGCCGCACGACATAGGGGGCGTCGGGGTGGCTGGCCGGATCGGCGTCGCGCCACGGGCTCTGGAACAGGGTCGAGCGGCCGGCCGCCTTGGCCTCCTCGCGAAAGGCGGTGATCTCCTCCTGGGTCGAGAAGCACTTGTAGGCCGCGCCCTTGGCCAGCAGCTCGCGGGCGACCTCGGCGTGCCGGTCGGCGCGTTCGAACTGGCTCACCACCTCGCCGTCATGATCGAGCCCGAGCCAGTCGAGGCCCTTGAGGATCGCCTCCGTGGCCTCGGGGGTCGAGCGCGCGCGGTCGGTGTCCTCGATGCGCAGCAGGAACTTGCCGCCCCGGCCACGGGCATAGAGCCAGTTGAACAGCGCCGTGCGCGCGCCGCCAATGTGCAGGTAGCCGGTGGGCGACGGCGCGAAACGGGTGACGACGGTCATGGGTATTAACCTCTCGGTAACCAAGGGGAGCGTAGGGTTTTGCCGGTTCCTTAACCAGCGGACGGGTCAGGGGCAAGTATGGGGCGGATGGGGGAGCGGCTGACGTCGGCGCTGACCGGGCAGCGGGGCCACCTGTTTCCGTGGTGCGCGGTGGTGCTGGCGGGCGGCATCGGCACCTATTTCGCTCTGCCCGAAGAGCCGCCGGTCTGGGGCCTCGTGTCGGCGGCATGTGCGGGAAGCATGCTGCTGGCCCTGTCGCGGCGGCTGCCCGCGTGGTTCGCACCGCTGGCCGTCGCGCTTGCCCTCGTGGTGCTGGGGATTGCACTGGCGGGGGCGCGCGCGCATCTGGTGTCCGGGCCCCAGCTGGGGTTTCGATACTATGGCCCGATCGAGGGGCGGGTCGTCGGGATCGACCGCTCGGCATCGGATGCGCTGCGCCTGACCCTCGACCGGGTGGTGCTGGACCGCATGGCCCCCCACGACACCCCGCGACGGGTCCGGGTCTCGCTGCACGGACAGGAGGGCACGCCACCGCCGCGGCCCGGCGACGTGGCGATCCTGACCGGGCATCTCTCGCCCCCCGCCGGCGCCGCCGAACCCGGCGGGTTCGATTTCCGCCGTCATGCCTGGTTCCTGCGGCTCGGCGCGGTCGGCTACACCCGGACCCCGGTCCTGCGCCTTGCCCCGGCGCAGCGCGATGCGCCCGTGCTGCGCCTGCGGCTCGCGATCGCCGAGCGTGTGCGCGCGGCGCTGCCCGGTGAGACCGGGGCCTTCGCCGCCGCCATCATGACCGGAGATCGCTCCGCCATCAGCCTGCAGACCCTTCAGGCGCTCCGGCACAGCAACCTCGCGCATCTCCTGGCCATCTCCGGGCTGCACATGGGCCTGCTCGCCGGGGTCGTCTTTGCCGCGACGCGCCTCGCACTCCTGCTGCCGCGGCACAGCCGCCACAACTGGCCCGGCAAGAAGATCGCCGCCGGCGTGGCGCTGGTCGCTGCCGCAGGCTATCTCGCGCTCTCGGGCGGCAATGTCGCCACCCAGCGCGCCTTCGTCATGGTGGCGGTGATGCTGGTGGCGCTGCTTTGCAACCGACGCGCGCTGTCGTTGCGCAGCGTGGCTCTGGCGGCGCTCATCGTGCTCGTGCTGCGCCCCGAAGCGCTGCTCGGACCAGGCTTTCAGATGAGCTTTGCGGCAACGCTGGGGCTGGTCGCGGTGTTCGGCGCGATGCGCGACCTCGCAATCGAGCGCGGCTTGCCCCGGCTGGCACGGCCTCTACTGACGCTGGTGGTCTCATCGGTCACCGCCTCGCTCGCCACGGCGCCGGTCTCGATGGCGCATTTCAACATCGTCTCGCATTACGGGCTTGTCGCGAACCTCGTGGCGGTGCCTGTCATGGGGCTCATGGTGGTGCCGATGGCGGTGGTCACGGCCCTGATGATGCCGCTGGGACTGGAGGCGCTGCCGTTGTCGATCATGGCCCTGGGCCTCGACTGGATCCTGACGGTCGCCGGCACGGTCACAAGCTGGGATGGCGCGCTGGGGCAGGTGCGCGCACCGGATGCATGGGTGTTGCCACTGCTGGCCTCGGGCGGGCTGATCCTGTGCCTGTGGCAGGGGCGCGGACGCTGGGCCGGGCTGGCGCCGCTGTCGCTTGCCGTGGTGCTCTGGGCCGGCGGCGGGCGTCCGGCGCTGCTGATTTCCGACAGCGGCACGCTGGTCGGCGCGATGACGTCGGAGGGCCGGGCGCTCTCGCGCGAGCGCGGCGCCGGCTTCGTGGCCCGGGTCTGGCTGGAGAATGACGGTCAAGCCGGCGGGCAGGCCGTGGCCGCGGGGCTGTGGCCCGAGCACGAGCAGCCAAGGGTGGCGCGCATTTCTGTCGCCGGAGCGATGGTCACGCATTTCCAGGGCAAGCGCGCCGCCGCCGGGTTCCGCGGCTGCGGCACGCAGGAGGTCGTGGTGTCGAGCGCCGATCTTCCGGATTGGCCCGGTTGCGAGATCTTCGACCCGGAGCGGCTCGCCCGGACCGGCGCCGTGGCGATCTGGCCAGGCCCGAGCGGCCCGCGCATCGAGACCGCGGCAGGTCAAAGGCTCTGGCACCGAGGCGCCGATCGCTAGGAAAGGCTCAGTAGGTGCGGATCAGCCCGACAAGGCGGCCCTGCACCTTGACCGCGCCGAGCGGCAGCACGCGCGGTTCGTAGGCGGCGTTCTCGGCCTCGAGCACGATGGTGTCACCCTGACGACGGAAGCGCTTCAGCGTCGCCTCGTACCCTTCGATCTGGGCCACGACGATGTCGCCGTTGCTGGCAGACGAACTCTCGCGGATGATGACGACATCGCCATCATGGATCCCGGCCTCGATCATCGAGTCGCCCTTGACCTCGAGCGCGTAGTGATGCGCGTTGCTTGACAGCATGGCGCCGGGCACGGCGATGTTGGGCGGATTGTCGGCGATCGACTGGATCGGCTCACCGGCTGCGATGCGCCCGAGAAGCGGCAGCTCCAGCGCCTCGGCATTGCTGATCGGCTGCGCCTTGGCAGGGCGGCTGTCGGGGCGGTCGCCATCGATCACCTGCGGCGTGAAGCCGCCCGGCTTGCCGCCGAGGCTTTCCGGCAGCTTGACGATCTCGATCGCGCGGGCGCGATGCGCAAGGCGGCGGATGAAGCCGCGCTCTTCCAGCGCGGTGATCAGGCGGTGGATGCCGGATTTCGAACGCAGGTCGAGCGCATCCTTCATCTCGTCGAAACTGGGTGGAACGCCATCGCGTTGCAGCCGTTTGTTGATGAAATCCAGAAGGTCGAGCTGTTTCTTGGTCAGCATGCCGCGGTCTCCGCCGTTTGTCTGTCCTTTGTTCTACGCATGTTCTCGTTTTGTGTCAACATGCTGTGGCAAACATCCTCAGAGGCGCACAATCTCCACGCTCTCGCCCGCCGCGCGCGCAGGTTCTTCGGGCGGACGCACCACCAACACGTCCGAGGCGCCGAGCACGCTCAGCAGCGAGCTGTCCTGCCGGTCGAAGACCGTGACCCGGCCGTCGGGCTCCGAGCGGGCGCGCATGTAATGCTCTCGCGGGCCATTCGGGCCGATCCCCGCCGCAAGGTGCGCCGTCTCGCGCGGTGCGGGCGCGGCGGACAGGCCCTGCATGGCGCGGATCACGGGTTTCACGAAGATTTCACCGCAAACCATTGCCGACACGGGATTTCCCGGCAAGCCGATCATCATGGCCTCGCCCAGGCGGCCCGACATCAGCGGCTTGCCCGGTCGCATGGCGACCTTGTGGAAAACGCGCTCGAGCCCGAGCTGTGCAGCCACCTTCGCCACGAGATCGTGATCGCCCACGGAGGCGCCGCCGATGGTGATCACCAGATCGGCGTCATCGACCAGCCCCAGCACCGTCGCGAGCGCCGTTTCGGTATCGCGGGCAATGGGCAGGATGCGGGGCTCCGCGCCGGCCTGGGTGAGCATGGCGTGCAGGCCGAAGGTGTTCGAGACGATGATCTGGTCGGGACCGGGCGTTTCACCGGGCATCACGAGCTCGTCGCCGGTCGAGATCAGCGCCACACGCGGGCGGCGGGCGACCCGCACAGTGGGGATGTTCATCGCGGCCAACAGGGCAATGTCCTGCGGGCCAAGCAGGCGCGGTGCGGGGAGTGTCTCTCCGACACGGAAATCGCCGCCCAGAGGTCGGATATTGGTCCCGGAGCCGAGCCGGTCGGTGATCACGATGGTGTCGCCGTCGCGGTCCACATCCTCTTGAATGACCACAGTGGTGACGCCCTCGGGCACCGGCGCGCCGGTGAAGATCCGCACCGCCTCGCCGTCGCCGACAGGGCCTTCAAAGGACGATCCCGCAGCGGATTCTCCGATCACTTTCAGGGTTTTGCCGGGCCTTGCTTCAGTGACACCGTAACCGTCCATCGCGGAGGCATGGAAGGGCGGCTGGTCGCGGCGCGCCGTCACAGGCTCTGCGAGCACACGTCCGACAGCACGGTGAAGCGCGACCGTCTCAGCAGGCAGCGGCGCAGTGAGGGAGAACAGCCGCTCCAGCGCTTCGGAAACCGGTATCATGTCGCCTCGTAACGGCCTGATTTTCCGCCATCCTTCAGGATGACGCGGATGCCGCCGATCTCCATCGCCTTGTCCACCGCCTTGGCCATGTCATAGACCGTGAGCGCCGCGGTCGAGACGGCGGTCAGCGCCTCCATCTCAACCCCGGTCTGGCCGGTGGTCTTCACGGTGGCCTCGATCCGCAGACCCGGGAGCGCGGCATCGGGCGTGATCTCGACCGACACCTTGGTCACCGGCAGCGGGTGGCAGAGCGGGATCAGTTCAGGCGTCTTTTTCGCCCCCATGATGCCCGCGAGGCGCGCCACGGCGATCACGTCGCCCTTCTTGGCGCGGCCTTCGGTGATGACGTCATAGGTCTCGGGCGCCATTCTGACCCAGCCCTCGGCGGTCGCGACGCGGGCGGTCACCGCCTTGTCGGACACGTCGACCATGTGGGCGTCGCCCTTGGCGTCGAAATGCGTGAGCCCGCTCATGCCGGCACCGGATCGCTGAGCAGGGTGCGGGTCGCGTCCTCGACATCGTCCTGCCGCATCAGGCTTTCACCGATCAGGAAGCTCCGGGCGCCATAGCCCGCCATGTCGGCGAGATCGGCAGGGGTGTAGAGACCGCTTTCACAGACCAGCATGCGCCCCTCGGGCACCCGCTTCGACAGCTCGCGCGTCGTATCAAGGGTGAGCTCGAAGGTCTTGAGATTGCGGTTGTTTATCCCGATGAGGGGAGATTTCAGCTTGAGGGCGCGCTCAAGCTCTTCGGCGTCGTGCACCTCGATCAGGGCATCCATGCCCCAGCTCGATGCAGCGTCCTCGAGCTCGGCTGCGAGCGTGTCCGAGACGCTTGCCATGATGATCAGGATGCAGTCGGCACCAAGCGCGCGGGCCTCGGCGACCTGATAGGGATCGTACATGAAATCCTTGCGCAGCGCCGGCAGCGACGTGGCCGCGCGCGCCTCGGTCAGGAAGGATTTGGCGCCTTGGAAGGAGGGTGTATCGGTCAGGACCGACAGGCAGGTGGCACCACCGCGCTCATAGGCGGCGGCCAGCTTCGCGGGGTGAAAATCCCTCCGGATCAGACCCTTGGAGGGCGACGCTTTCTTGACCTCCGCGATCAGCCCATAGCCGGTCTCGGACGCCTTGCGCAGGGCGGCGCCGAAGGGGCGCACAGGGTCTGCATTGCGGGCCTCGGCCTCGATCTCGGAGAGCGGCCTGACGGCCTTGTCGGCGGCCACTTCCTCGAGCTTGTAGTGCTTGATCTTGTCGAGAATGGTGATGGTCATGTGGTCGCCTCCGGCGTCGTCCAGTTGATCGGCGTGTCGCCCCGAGCAATAAGCCAGTCGTTCACACGGGAAAAGGGGCGCGAGCCGAAAAAGCCGCGCCGCGCCGAGAGCGGCGAGGGATGGGCCGAGCGCAGGATGAGGTGGTCGTCACCGCTGATATGCTTGGCGAAGCCCTGCGCGTGGTTGCCCCAAAGGATGAAAGCGCGGGGCGTTCCAGACAGCCTTTCAAGGACTTGCGCGGTCAGCCGCGACCAGCCGAGCTTGGCATGCGCACAGGCCGATCCGGCAGGAACGGTCAGCGCGGTGTTGAGCAGAAGCACGCCCTGCGCCGCCCAGAACCGCAGGTCGGCATTCGGCGGGCAGGCGCCGAACTCGGCCTCGAGCTCCTTGTAGATATTGCCGAGCGAGCGCGGCAGCGGGCGCACCTCGGGCTCTGCCGAGAAGGCGAGCCCGTGAGCATGGCCCGGCGTCGGGTAGGGATCCTGTCCCAGGATCACCACCCGGACGTCCTCGGGCGGGCAGGCGTCGAGCGCGGCAAAGACCTGCGGCGCGGGCGGCAGGATGTGCCGCGTCTCGGCCGCGAGCGCGGCCGCGATGCGCGGCAGATCATCATGGAAGAAGGGCAGGTCGGCCCAGGTCTCGGGCGGTCTCATGCGGCCTTTTGCGTGGCCTCTGCCAGCGCCGTGATCTTGGCCTTGGCGGCGCCGCTGTCGATGCTCTCACGCGCCAGTGCGACGCCCTCGCGCAGGTCCGCGGCCTTGCCGGCCACCACCAGCGCCGCGGCAGAATTCAGCAGCACGGCGTCGCGATAGGCGGTCTGGGCGCCGCCCAGCAGCGCGCGGAAGGCCTCGGCGTTCTCGGCCGGGGTGCCCCCGACGATCTCTTCGAACGGGTGCTCCGGCAGGCCCGCATCCTCGGGATGCAGCTCGACCTCGCGCACCGAGCCGTCCTCCTCGAGTGCGGCGACCCAGCTCTTGCCCGAGATCGCCAGCTCGTCGGTGCCGTCCGAGCCGTGCACCAGCCACGCGCGTTCGGAACCGAGCTTGGCCAGCGTCTCGGCCATCGGGCGGATCAGCTCGCGCGAGAAGGCGCCGGTCAGCTGGCGCCTGACCCCGGCGGGGTTGGTGAGCGGCCCGAGGATGTTGAAGATCGTGCGGGTGCCAAGCTCGGTGCGGACCGGGGCCACGTGCTTCATCGCCGGATGGTGCATCGGCGCCATCATGAAGCAGATGCCGACGCTCTCGAGGATCGGTGCGATGGCGGTGGCGGGCAGCATCACCTTGATGCCCATCTCGGCCAGTGCATCGGCGGAGCCGGATTTCGACGACAGGTTGCGGTTGCCGTGCTTGGCGACGGTGACGCCGGCGCCGGCCACCACGAAGGCGGTCGCGGTCGAGATGTTGAGTGTGCCCTTGCCGTCGCCCCCGGTGCCGACGATGTCGATCGCACCTTCGGGCGCGATCACCGCGTTGCGCTTGGCGCGCATCACGCCGGCGGCGGCGGTGTACTCGTCGACCGTCTCGCCCCGGGTGCGCAGCGCCATCAGGAAGCCGCCCATCTGGGCCGGCGTGGCTTCGCCCTCGAACAGGACCTCGAAGGCGGCCTCCGCCTCCTCC
>Ga0208181_1000626_pt1 | contig 16575 bp, 15 predicted proteins | sample MalvirDeepMed_s6_FD_184244 | JGI IMG/M metagenome (GOLD analysis project Ga0208181, IMG submission 184244) | Marine viral communities from the Global Malaspina Expedition - Malaspina viral metaG DeepMed_s6 (SPAdes) (version 2) | ecosystem: Environmental > Aquatic > Marine > Oceanic | place... | reverse complement strand
GCGCAGGCGAGCGATCTGAAGGACAGCGTGGCGATCGCCCACCAGCTTGGCCACCACGCTGTCCTTCAGATCGCTCGCCTGCGCCGACATGTAGACGTGACGGACCGAAGCCTCGAGGCAGCTGCCGACCAAACTGGACGTCCGGAAGGTGTCATTGACGAGCTTCAGGAGCAGCAGCGTCAGGGCGACGTCGGGGGAGCGCCCGACAGCTTCGCGCAGCGCCAATGTCCGGTGCGCCGTCAGCTCCATGATCAGTCGCTCGGGCAAGGGCTTCAACGCGCCATCGTCCTCGTCATCGGGCATAATTGCGCCAAGCGCCTGACCGGCAGAGGTGATCACCGTGCCATGGCCGACACCGTCCGCGCTGCGCCCCGCTGAAAGCTCAGCGCCCTGCCCGACTGCCGCCTGTTCACCGCTGTGGACGTCGGCGTCTTCCCCTGGCTCATCCTCGGGCCGCACGAAGCCCCGATAAACTGAAAGCTCGCCATAGCGGTCAAGCGTCACGAAAGCCCCTGCCCGCGCGATCTCCTCCGCGTCGAAGATCAGCGGCCGGGCCTCGAGCTTCTCCATCCCGACTTCCAACTCGCCAAGACGCGCGTCGATCTCTTCGGGGAACTCATCCTGGCCCTCGTATTGCTCTTCGAGCGCCCGGTACTCGGCAAGCAGCTTGGCATGGGCCGCGCCTTCGCCATCCGTCATCGGCGCCGGGTCTCCGCTTAGCCGCCGCAAACCGTGGCTGTAGCCATAGGGCAGGTCGAGCGAGACCTCGATCCATTTCCAACCTTCGGTCGCGATCGCTTCGGCTTCAACCTGAAGCTTCTCGCTGACCAGACGATCCAGCAGGGCCGGGTCTTCCAGCCAGCCGCCGTCATCGCCCTGGAAGAGGTCGTGCAACATGGTGCCGCCAGCAGCCTCATAGGCATCGACGCCGACAAAGACGGCACGACGATCGGAGGCCCGCACCGAGGTTTCGGTCAGCATGCGTCTGATCTGATAAGGCTCCTTGTTCCAGGACGACTTGATCGCATCCCAGACCTGAACCTGGCGCTCATGATCCGGATTGACCGTGAAGGCCATCAGCTGCTCCAGCGTCATTTCATCCTCGGCATAGAGCTCAAGCAGGGCAGGGGCCACGGCGGCGAGTTTCAGGCGCTGTTTGACCACCTGCGGCGTGACGAAGAATGCGGCCGCGATCTCTTCATCGCCCTGACCCTTCTCCCGAAGCGCCACGAAGGCGCGGAACTGATCAAGCGGGTGGAGGGCTGCACGCTGCATGTTCTCAGCGAGCGAGTCGTCTTCGGCGAGGATCGTGGAGCTGGCATCCCGCACGATGCAGGGAATGGGCGTCGTCTTGGCCAAGCGTTTCTGCTTCACCAGCAAAGACAGGGCCTGGAAGCGCCGGCCGCCAGCGGGAATTTCGAACTTACCGGTCTCGGATCCATCATCCGCCAGAACGGGCCGGACGCTCAGGCTCTGCAGCAACCCGCGGCGGGCGATGTCTTCGGCCAGTTCCTCGACTGAGATTCCGGCCTTGATGCGCCGGACGTTGGACTGGCTCAGCACGAGCTTGTCGAAGGGAATGTCCCGGGACGGGGACAGGGTGACTTTCTGGGCAGATTTCGCCATCAGATCTTCTCCACGACGGGCGCCGGAAGCCACTCTTCCGATCTCACTTCCCGTCACCCCTTTCACAGCCCATCTCTACCTCTCAACATGTCCACCGCGGTGGACATCACGCAGTTGCTGCCCCAGAACGAGAAAGCCTCTCCAACAACAGTGATGGGTTGAAGTCAGTTTCTCTGCGACCAAGCGTGATGCTGTGGAAATACGCTCCAAAGTCTCGGATGCGATTGCTCATCTGGAGAATTATGAAGATGGCGCATGATGCTTTTTGAGAGCCTATTTTCCTAGCAGCCTTTTCGAAGGTGCTTTCGTGGATTCCCATCATTGGAGCGAGCGTTCTCGCGTGGCTTTCGACATCGTGCCAGTTCCTAAGTGAGTTCGTCGCGAACGATGTAGCTTGGTCACAAACGGTTGTGAGCGTTTTCAGGGTAAGTGTTTCGCTGTCGGTCCCGCTTTCTAAATCTTTTTGTTCTTTTTTAGACTTAGAATGGTGGCGGACAGTTTGCCCGTCATTGGCGGGCAGTTTCATTGTTTCTGGTGCGTCCACCGCGGTGGACATCTGTTTGCATTGAGCCTCCAGTTCGCCGAGCAAAGCACGATACTCCGCGATCGAGAGCTTCCTCCGAAGAACTCGGCGTACCTGATGAGTGAGTTCGTTCTCGGGGTCAGCTTCGTCGATCTGAGCAAGTTTGGTTAGGATTTGCTTTCGCAAAAACACGCGATCCCGACGAGCGTTTTCCATCGCTTGGGCTGTCGCAAGTAGTTCGCCGGCACGCGCGAGCAACGGAGCCAGCGACAAGCCATAGCTAATGGACTGACCTTCGGAGGACTTCACTCGGTATCTCTTGCGATTTGGGCTGTCGTGGCGCTTCATGAAACCGAGTTCAACAAAGCGATCGATGTGCCTACGGAGGGTTCGTTCATCGATCCCGCCAACTCGACGGCAGATCTCGTCGTTGGAAGCGAAGACTGTGTCTCCATGCCCGGGCTTGAGAAAGCTCAGCATCGCTTGGAGCGTTTGAACATGTCCTGGACGGAGACCGAACAGGCTGCGAGTATCTCTGAGCGCGCGGAAGACTGCCCAGATGTCGGTCTCAGGTGTTGACGTGGCGGGGGTGCCCTTGCCGACGCCAAAGGTCTGAACGGAAAGCTTTGTGAATGCCATGTTTGTTGAACGACGACCATTGCGGCCCACAACTTCCCCGGCTCTTCCCGCTGTTTTTGGCGAGAAAAGGCAACAAAAAGACGTCCACCGAATCGGTGACTCTTGACCGGTATGTCGGAGATTGCTACATCACAGGTGCTAATCAGATGATGAGGGCTCTCCGGGGGAAACCTTGGGGGGCTCTTTTCTTTTTGGTCTTCGCCTTTCTCCTCTGCTCGTGTTTTTGGTTATGACCGGGGATCAGCTCCCCGAGCCTCTCTCATTCTGCCATTGTTCAAAAAGCTGTCGCAGCGTGGTTTCCGCGCGCTCTTCGAGCCATTGGCCGAATTCCGGGTTGTCCTTGCGGGTGATCTTGATAGCGATCGACTTGCCATCGACTGAAAGTGTGCCGACAGGGCTACCACTATTGTCCTTTACCACGGTCGTTTGGCTACGGGCGCTTTGGTTGGCTGCGCCACGCGCCTTGCTGGAGCAAGCAACATAGACGGCTTGAAACTTGTCCGAGCTTGGAGTGGTGTCAGGCAGAGAGGCAAGTGTCTCACGCGCAATGTCGACAAGCGGAACCTTCTCTGAAAGTGCAGCAAGATCACCCCATTGGCGTCGACCTACGCCATGAGCCGGGCCGATAAGCCGGACAAGTTCGTCAGGCAGCTGCTCGATGACCACACGATGGTTCGACACACCTTGCCGGGTGAGGCCTAGGGCGTCCTGAATGACGCCAGGCTTGTAACCGGCCTCTTGCATCTCTTTGATAAAAAGAGATTTTTCAATGAAGGACGGATCCAGCCGCAGGTTGTTTTCCTGACCTTGCGCGATCAGAGAAGCATCATCATCGAGCGTTCGAACGATCGCTTTGACGGTTCCACCAACTCTTCGAATGGCTGCAAGTCTGCGACGCCCGTAGATGATGCGGTATCGATCCGGTTGGTCAGAGGGGCGAACCATGATCGGCACTTGCTGACCATGCTTGCGAATGCTTTCGGCGAGATCTTCAATGCTACTATCTTCCAGGATCAGGCGATCCCGGAGACCATCCATATCGATCCGGTCGGGCTCGATATCTCGGATTGAGTTGGCAGTGATTTCCCGGAGAGAATCCCGCAATCCGCCAACAGAGCCAGGTAGCTTCGAGGATTTGACCGGGGCAGGGGAGGGGGCTGCCGACTCTTTTTCGTCTTTCGGTGGTTGGTTGAAGATATTTCGAGCCATCAGCGACGCCCCCATGCCATTTGGATTGTCTGCTCCAGCTCATCAGCAACGCTGTTCACGCTGGTCAAAGCCCGATCGATGGTCTTCCGAATGAGCTGGCTCGGGTCTACCTCATAGATGGTTTGCTGAGTCATGCCGGCGTCAGAAATGGCTGTCGACTTCAGCATCGGTTCAGTCATGACTTGGCCCGCAAGGATTGAACGCAAGTACCCGGCCATTTGCGTTTGTGGTCCGTCCGACGGCTCGTAGCGTGTGATCAGGAACTTTACGAAGTCCCAAGTGACATGTCGTCCAATTGCCTCTTCGACGGCTTTGACCGTTTCCGAAGCGAGTTTGAGGAACTGGCTCATCGAAGCGATGTCGAGCATGCCGGGGACGACCGTAACGAGTAAGCCCGTGGACGCTGCCAATGCTGTCAATGTCAGGAAGCCTAACTGCGGAGGGCAATCGATCAGCACGATGTCATATTCTGAGTCGACTTCCTCTAGCGCCAGAGCAAGACGCTCTGCGAAAATCGGCTGAACCCTGCGCGCAAGGGCGTTCGCTGTCTCGGTTTCGTACTCGGACAACATCAAGCCAGCCGGGACCATGTCGAGCTTGTGGAAGTATGTTTTCTGGATGACCTCCGAGAGCGGAACCTGATCATCGTATCTCAATGCGTCGTAGATCGTGCCGCCTTCGGCAAATTCGAGCTCAGGCCGGAAGCCGAAAAAGGTCGTCAAACTGGCTTGCGGGTCGAGGTCAAGCACAAGCACGCGATAGCCACGCAGGGCATACCTGTGTGCCAAATGGATCGTCGCTGTTGTCTTCGAGCTGCCGCCTTTGAAATTCACGACCGAAATGACCTGAAGACGGTCGCCGTCTCGGCGGCCAGGTCTGTACGCGTCAGCATTTTTGCCTGTCCGCGCCAAAATGTTGCGGAGGTCGTCAACTTCTTCGGCCGTGTAGAACCTATGACCGCGACCGTCAGTGTGAACTTCTGGGAAGCTGCCATCTTTGTGGCGGTTGCGCAGGTTCGATGTGCTAACGCGCAGCAACTCGGCGACCTCGGTCGAGCTGAAGCGGCGCAAGGACTTGCGTTCTTCTGGCTCGAACGCAACTTTCATCTGCCGGTCAAGCGACTCAGCAAGACTGTCTGCGAATGCTCCGATGTCAGAAGAGCCTATGCCTTGCGCGTAGCCCGTATTTCGATCATCCATGTTCTGCCGCCTCTCATGGCCTTTGCTAAGGCTCTTTGTCGTTCTGACGGTCAAAGCCACGTCTGACGCGTTTTGCCGTCAGAATGGAAATGCCACGAACATCTGAGTCCGGCAAGAAGAATCTAGATGTAGTGCAAAAGTTATCCACAGCACCAATTTGGCCGCGCGGGGCCCGTGCTGTATAACGCATTGATTCCTAACGATAAAGACCGCGTCTGGCGAAGCCGATACCCTTCGAGATATTTTCTGCTCGCGCGAACTAACCCCAAGGCTTTGTTGGATATTTACGTGGTTTTCGTCCAGTTTAGGCGATGATTCTGTAGGATTTTGGCCGAGTGACAGGAGTAGTTTGCCGACCATCGCCGCCTACAAAAGGCCGAGACGCTCTGCCCGCTCCAGCAGCATTCTGACTGAGGAAGGCTGCCAGCTGGTGCGACCGCGAGGGGTGCGCTCACGCATGGATTCCAGTCGGTCGCAGATTGCTTGCAAGGTGATCTCGGGGTCAGCACCTTTGATTGCGGCGACAATCGCAGGCAGGCGATCGTCGGTTTCGCGACGTCCAGCGCGTCCAAGCACTTCAGCGGGCAGGAATCCGTCCGCCACGTATGCCTTCACGGCGCGGAGCAGGCGGCTTTGCGTCCAGCGCCGATCATGGGGCAGGGGGCCATTGATGATCCGCAGGACGTCTTCCCAAGCCATATCGGGGCGCAAACGGCGCACATGGGGCACCCAATCCTGCGCAGTTCCGTTCAAGCGCTCCATGTAGCCGTCCTGTCGCGCCAGCCGCACCTTGCGCAGCGCTTCAGGGTCCTTGGCGCGAAGACCTGGGTTGCCGCCGACGCGGCCCTTTGAGCGTGCCGAGGCAAGTCCGGCTTTGGTACGCTCGCGGATCAGAGCGCGTTCGAACTCAGCCGCAGCGCCCAGAACCTGCAACGTGAACTTGCCCTGGGGCGAGGCAGTGTCGATCGGGTCCTGGAGCGAGCGGAAGAACGCCCCCTTGCCCTCCAGTCTTTCGATCACCTCAAGTAGGTGCGACAAAGACCGCGCAAGCCGGTCGATCCGCACGACGACCAGCGTGTCGCCCTTGCCAATCCGCTCCAGCACACGTGCAAGCACGGGCCGCGCGCGATTGCCGCCCGAGGCGTGCTCTTCAAAGATCTCGGCGCATCCCGCAGACTGCAGTGCCTCAGACTGGGGCAGGGGGGTCTGATCCTCGGTGGAGACGCGCGCATAGCCAATCAGGGGCATGAAACTGGGCCGTTTGCAATTTAATATATCGCCAATAAACGACCGTTTATAAACGGATGCAAGAGCGCTCTCTGTGGCCCTGCTCAACGGAAAGCCCTTGGTTTCCATAGGCTGAGCGCGACGAGAGAGCCCTCGTCGACCATCGCCCGCGCGTGCTATATAATGATCGCAGGCGCACCCTGACAAAACCCTTGGGTAAAGCGCAAAATACCAGTATTTTGCACATATGAAACCTCAAGCACCTGCCTTTCATGATGAATTTGAAACTCTCTTCCTCGACGCTGAGGAGGTGGAACAGTCGCCCGAGGGCGATCTTTGGTTCCTGCCCGGTCCCATGGAAGAGGAGCCGGATTATCTGCCCCCGGGACCACGGGCCGAGCCGCGTGAAGCCGAGGCCCTCGACGACTGGCGGAAAGCAGAAGCGGGTCATGCCGCGCAACTTGCCCGTGTGGCCGGTCGCGTCGGCGCGCTGGACGACCGGCTGAAGCGCGGCCCGGAAGGATGGCGGCACAGGTTAGCCCTGATCGAGGCTGCCGACCTCAGCTGGTTCGTGGGTGACCGCATCGGCCCGGATCGGCTGGCGCTCTGGATCTCAATGCGCATTTCCGGCCTGCAAGACGACACCGCGGCACTCGCGCGTGTTGGTTGGGCGCTGCGTCGTCTGACTGGGGGGCCAGGCCCAGAGGTGGACTTGTCTGCTTTTCTCGATCGCCGCGATCCCGAGAACATGGCAGATCAAGCCGAGCCCTTCGCGGATCGCGCGGGCGGTTGGCTGGATCTGATGGCACAAGCCGCCGATCTTCACCCTGTGACCCGCGCCTGTGTGGGCTTTCACTTTTGGAGCCTCGCGGGCCTCGGACAGCAGGGCGATCGAATGGAAGCGGCAATCACCGCTGTGCGGATCGCGGCCACCGAGGGCAAAGGCGCAGTCTTTGCGCCTCTGGCTATGGGTGGGGCAGGGGGGCTTCGCGCCGGTGGTCCGCCCGCGGACCGCCTGGCGCGCTGGCTTGACGGGATGGAGACGGCGTGTCTGACCGCGATGCGACACCTCGACGATATCGAGGCATGGTCAGCGAGGGCGGCAGCCGACATGACCTCGCTCTCGGGCAAGACCCCACGCGCGTTGCGCGCCCTGCTGACCGAATGGCCCCTAGTCTCCGCTCCGATGGCTGAGACCCTTACAGACTCGAGCCGCGCCGCGGTCCAGCGTAACCTCGCCTGGATGGAAGCGCGGGGTCTGGTCCGAGAGCTAACCGGGCAAGGACGCTATCGGATGTGGCGCACCACGAACTGAAGGCCGCAGAAGACTTCGCCGATTTTGCTGGCGGCCAAGGTGACCTTCATAACTCGCGCGCCAGTAGGGCGTGAAGAAACCCGTATGCAGTTAATGCATTTGTTGCACTTATTTCATATATGATGGTAGACAGCAGAAAACAGAGAGGAGACCATCATGAACATGTTGGCACACCGACATCTTCCACCGACCCCGCAGGACGCGGCGATCGCGCGCGTCTCGGGACAGGCCCTGTCGCGCTTTGCGGCGGCCCGGGGACCGCTGAAACTTCGCGTTACAGACGCGGAGCAGATGGAACCGATCGAACTTCCCGCAGGCGCTGTCGCGCTGCTCATGGAGATCCTCGAAGCGATGGCAGCCGGCTGCGGCGTCACCATCATCCCCGAGAATGCCGAGCTCTCTACGGTCCAGGCAGCTGAGGTTCTGAACGTTTCGCGACCGTTCCTTATCAAATTGCTTGAGGATGGCAGTATCCCGCATCGAAAGGTCGGCAAGCATCGCCGCGTCCGCATGGAAGACGTCATGTCGTACAAGGCAGCCATCGACAACGAGCGCGAAGCCGTCCTTGATCAACTTGCCACCGACGCACAGGACCAGGACATGGGCTATGGCTCGAAATGAGCCAGTACACGGTGCTGTTCGACGCGAATGTTCTCTACCCCGCGCCAATGCGGGACGCGTTGATGCAATTGGCTGTCACAGATCTTTTCAAGGCGAAGTGGACGGCTGACATCCATCGGGAATGGATCGACGCCCTACTACGCAATGAACCTCATCGCGAGCGGGCGGCGCTGGAGCGGACCCGCGACTTGATGGACATGGCCACACGCGACTGCCTAGTCACCGCCTATGAAGCCTTGGTGCCGGCCCTCATATTGCCGGATCCCGACGACCGGCACGTTCTGGCGGCCGCTATCGTCGGGCGCTGTGACGCCATCGTCACTCAGAACCTGAAGGACTTCCCACCAGAGGCACTTGCACCATTCGGCATCGAAACTCAGCACCCCGACGACTTTTTCCGGAACCAGCTTTCTCTCGCGCCCGGTCTGGTCTGCTCCGCGCTGCGCAAAGTTCGCGCCCGCCTCAAAAACCCGCCCAAGAGTGTTGACGAATATCTGTCGATCCTGACGCAACAAGGGCTGGTCGCAACTGTTGCTGACCTGGAGCAGTTTGCCGATCTGCTCTGATTGGCGCCATCGCGGGTCTTGGCGTGCTCAACTCGTTTTGGCATTGCAGGTGATAACCTCGTATCCCTCCGGCGGAGGCCGTCTGACGGGATTTCTGCGTCGGTGCTAATTCCGACCTTATGGCCGACCATACGTTCAGACCCGAGATCGAAGTCCTCTCTGCCGCGGATGTGCCGCGTCGGCGATATTGGAGCGATACGGACAAGATCCGGATCGTGGAGGAGAGCTTTCTGGGGCACCGCCAGGCCTCGGCGACGGCGCGGCGGCATGGTGTGTCGCGTTCTTTGCTGACGATATGGCGTCGACAGTATCGGGCTGGCGAACTTGGCATCGAGACGCCGCCTTCATTCATCCCGCTGGCGGTCTCGCCCAAGGCGCCTGCGGCAGTGCCCGTGACGGGACAGGAGGCGCCGCGCGACACCCCGGATGTTCAGCTCGAGATCGTGCTGGGGAACGGGCGGCGGCTTCTGGTCCCTTCGTCGGTGGCGCCCGAGGTCTTGGCGCGGCTGCTTCCGGCCCTGGAAGGCCGATGATCGCCTTCCCGGCGGGGGTGCGCGTGTGGATCGCGGGCGGGGTCACCGACATGCGGCGCGGCATGAACACCCTGGCGCTGACGGTGCAGCAGGGTCTCGGGCGCGATCCGCATGCCGGCGAGATCTTCTGCTTCCGCGGGCGCAAGGGCGACCTGGTCAAGCTGCTCTGGCACGACGGGGTCGGCATGTCGCTCTACACCAAGCGGCTGGAGGCCGGGAAGTTCATCTGGCCGACGAGCGGGAGCGGCAAGGCCGTGCAGATCTCCGCAGCCCAGCTCGGCTATCTCCTCGAGGGGATCGACTGGCGCAATCCGCGTTGGACACAACGCCCTGCAATGGCGGGATAAATCAGCCTCATCGGCCTTATTTGCATGGGCTTCCCGATGGCCGTGTGGTAGATTCCGGCCATGTCAGATGCCGCTTCCGAGATCGCCAGATTGCGCGCCGCGCTCGCGGCCTCGGAGGCCCGTGCGGAGGCCGCCGAGAGCGAGCTGGCGCAAGCCCGGGCGGTGGTCTCGACCTCCGAGGCGATGATCAAGCATCTCCGGCTCGAGATCGCCAAGCTCCGGCGCGAGCAATACGGCCACAGTTCGGAACGTCGCGCCCGCCTGATCGATCAGATGGAATTGCAGCTCGAGGAACTCGAGGCCGCGGCCACCGAAGACGAGATCGCCGCCGAGAAGGTGGCGAAGACCACGACCATCGCGGGGCTCAAACGTCGCCGCCCGGCGCGCAAGCCCTTCCCGAAGCATCTGCCGCGCGAGCGCGTGGTGATCGCGGCGAGCCTGTCGAGGGCTGCGTTCGCCCGCAGGCGGGCGACGTGGTGGATGCCGCGCCCCTCCAGGCCCGACAGGAGCGCGCCAGAGGGGAAGCCTGCATCGATGCGCACGGTCGTGACCTTGCACAGGCTGGCCTCGGCCCGATCGACGACGTCGAGAATGACGTCCAGCGCACCGTCGGCAGTGCCGACATTGCCGGGGCGTAAACGCGCGTCGAGCATGTCGCCGGTCTCGGCGATGGAGGTGACCAGCGGGTGATAGACCCGGGTCCGGTAGTGCCCGTTCCACTCGGCCTTCGGTTGATGGCCATGCACCTCGATGGGCAGACTGTCGACGTCCAGCGTCATGCGAGTGCGCCGCTGCCCGCCATTCTCGGCGCGCAGGTTCCGACCGGCGAGTTCGAGGGCAGCCTCCCGCAGAACCTTCAGGTTGCCTGGCTCCGCCAGCATCGCTGTGCAACGCGAAAGCGTGGGCTGAGAGGCCAGCCCAGGGTGCCCAGTCAGCGGCGTCAGCCCGGCCGACGAGGCGGCCGCCACACGCATCGCTGGATCATGCCGCAAGGCATCCGCATCGTCGTGGTCCTGCCAACCCTGAGCGACCAGGAGCACCATGGTCCGCAAGAGCGACGGCAGGTCATGCACGACATCGGCTTGGCGGCGGCTGTCCTTCATCCGCGCCGCCATCCAGCCGATAATCCCGGTCGCGTCGAGAGCTTCTCGCAGCAGTACTGCGCCAGGATCGCCCGTCAGGCGCTCGGCGCGAGTTTCGATCGAAAGAGAGCGGTTGAATCCGGCCGTGACCGGCCGTAGCGTTTCACCCATGCGTGCGTCCGAAGCTGCTGGCGGATTTTGGTGTAGCAACTTGATTCTACGGCGCTTTCAGGCGCACGCAACCTGCCCCCATCGATTTGGATGAATAAACCGGGCTTAATGTAGGCCATCGACGGCGTCCGGCTCTACCGCCCGAGCTCCATCTGCACGGACAAGGCACCGAGATACCGCGGGGTCATCCAGGACCTGAACCACCGCTACGATCCGCGTTTCGACAGCATCATGCATATTGACCGGAAGTGGCGAAACAACCGCATCGAGAGCGATCATGCCGCGTTGAAGCGCCTGCTTAGCGCACGGCAATCCTTCCGCTCACTGCGATCTGCAAAACTGACCCTGATGGCCATCGAGACAATCCGGACCATCAAGCACAGCCATATCTCGAACAAGCAGCCGGGCGTCCGCGGGGAGATCGACTTTGTCCAAGATCTGTTCGGGGAAGCAGCCTGAGGCGCAGACGGGGTGACCAACCCCCGCTCATCGTAAGCTAATGCAACAGTCCCATGTAAGAGCTCACCCTTCGGCCTCATCCCGTTTGGCCAGCGCAAAAGTTCTCAGGGGCGCTTTGCCATTCCAGCCCCAGCCTGTTCTTCGATAACTGCCCCCATCCTCTCCGAGATCGTGCGGGCCATGCGGATGAGGGTCGCGACGACGCGCCGGTCGGTCTCGGCGGTGCGCTCCGCTGCGGGCAGGCTGACCGCGACGCCCGCGACGGCCTCGTTCGCCGGGCCGAGCACGGCGGCGCCGAAGCAGACCATCCCGTCGCTGACATACTCGAGATCCAGCGAATATCCGCGGTCGCGGGTCTGCGCGACGAGGGCCAGGACGTCATCCAGTTCGCGCGGGGAGTTCCGTGTCAGTGGTTCCGGCAACCCGTCCCGAAAGCGGTAGCGAATTTCGGCATCGCTCATTTTGCTCATGAAGGCGTGACCGGTCGCGGTGAAGGCCATGGGCAGGCGCATCCCGACGCGGAAGTTGAACCATGGCGTGCTCTCGGAATTGCGCGCTCCGATATAGACCACATCGTTGCCGTCGCGCATCGACAGCGTGATGGTCGCGCCTTGCAGGCGGACGGTGCTTTCGTCCCAGATCCGGGCAAACTCCGTCGCAACATCGCTACGCTCAGAGAATGCAGTCGCCCATCTCATGAGGCGGGGCCCGACGATGAACGTCTGGCGCGATGTCCGCAGCAGAAGCCTTTCGTCGATCAGCGTTCGGGTCAGTGCGTGGACCGAGCTTTTCGCCAAGGCCAGCCGTTCGGCCAGATCGGACAGGCTCAGGGCATCCGGTTCGGCGGATACAAGGTCAAGCAAAAGCGCGGCGCGCGCCACCGCAGGTACAGCGGGTTTGATCGCCTCGTGCGCATCCTCTGCCATGTGCGGACTCCCCTTGACGAACCGTATCTCGAGACCTTATACAGTAAACGGAACTCTGTTCAATATACTGAACACGCCAAGGAATATCAGCGCGGCATGAAAAAGCACCTTCGCGATCCCGAACTGTTCCGGACGGATGCCTATGTGAACGGTGCATGGGTGCCGGGCGGATCACGCTCCACGGTCACCAATCCGGCGACCGACGCGGTCGTGGCCGAGGTGGCCGATTTGACCCGGGCCGAGACGTTCAGGGCCATCGAAGCTGCCTCGGCTGCCTTCCCCGGCTGGTCGGCGATGACCGCGAAGGAACGGTCGGATATCCTGCGCAAATGGGCCGATCTCATGCTCGAGAATGCCGACGACCTTGCGCGCATCCTGACGGCCGAGATGGGCAAGCCGCTGGCCGAGGCCAAGGGCGAGATCACCTATGGCGCCTCGTTCTTCCACTGGTTCGCCGAGGAAGCCCGGCGTGTCTACGGCGACGTCATTCCCGGCCATCAGCGTGACAAGCGTATCCTCGTCCTGAAGCAGCCCATCGGCGTGGCGGCATCCATAACGCCGTGGAACTTCCCCAACGCGATGATCGCCCGCAAGGTCGCCCCGGCCCTCGCCGCAGGTTGCACATTCGTCGCCCGCCCGTCCGAGCTGACGCCGCTTTCGGCATTGGCCATGGCCGAGCTTGGTGAACGTGCAGGAGTGCCTGCTGGCGTATTCAACGTGGTGACTTCGACCGACGCCGATGGCATCGGCCGCGAATTCTGCGAAAACCCTGCGGTCCGCAAACTAAGCTTCACGGGATCGACGCGGGTGGGCCAGATCCTGATGGCGCAGGCTGCGCCGCAGATCAAGAAGCTCAGCCTCGAGCTGGGGGGGAATGCGCCCTTCATCGTGTTCGACGACGCCGATCTCGATGCCGCAGTCGACGGCGCAATGATCGCCAAGTTCCGCAATGCCGGGCAAACCTGCGTCTGTGCCAACCGGATCTACGTGCAGGACGGCATCCACGACGCTTTCGTCGCGCGGCTGGCCGAAAGGGTCGCGGCCCTGAAAGTCGGGAACGGTGCCGAGGATGGGATCGAGATCGGGCCGATGATCAACGATGCCGCCGTCGAGAAGGTGCAGGCGCACCTGACGGATGCCATGGACAAGGGTGCGGCCGTGGTGGCCGGCGGGACCAGCGGCTCGCGCTTCGTGAACCCCACGATCCTTACGGGCGCCACGCGCGAGATGCGCCTCGCCCGGGAAGAGACGTTCGGACCGCTCGCCGCAGTTTTCCGCTTCAAGACCGAGGCCGAGGCGATCGAACTGGCCAACGACACGGAGTTCGGACTTGCCGCCTATTTCTACGCCCGCGACCTGTCGCGCGTGTACCGGGTGATGGAGCGGCTCGAATACGGGATGGTGGGTGTGAATACCGGCCTCATCTCGACAGCCGAAGCGCCCTTCGGCGGAGTGAAGATGTCGGGCCTCGGGCGCGAGGGCTCACGATACGGGATCGATGAGTATCTGGAGCTGAAATACGCCTGCCTGTCGGCCTGAAAACATTGTCTTTGGGAGGAGATACGATGAAACTGAAAACCTTGACACTCGGCCTTGCCGGAGCCGCCTTCGCGGCCGGTGCGGCCATTGCCCAAGATGGCGAGCCGATCGAACTCGGCATCCCCGTCTTCCTGTCCGGCGCGGCCTCCGGTCCGTTCGGCCTGCCGCAGCAGAACGGCGCGAACGTCCTGATCGAGGCGCTGAACGCGGGCGAGGTTCCCGCACCCTACGACACGGTCGGGATCAACGGCCGCATGGTCGAGGCCACGTATGTCGACGAAGCCGCCGATCCCGTGCAGGAATACCGCAACCTCGTCGAGCGCGAAAGCGTGGACGCGGTCGTGGGCTACACGTCCTCGGGCAACTGCAAGGCCGTCGCCCCCTTGGCCGAGCAGCTGGAGCAGCTCACCGTGCTCGTCGATTGCGGCACGCCGCAGATCTTCGAGTCGGTCGTGACCGATCCGACCTATCTCTTCCGCACCGGCCCGACCGGCACGATCGATTCCGTGGGCGCGGTCCGCTACCTCGTGGACACCGGCGTGGACATGAGCCGGGTCGCCGGGATCAACCAGAACTATGCATGGGGCCAGGATGCCTGGGCCGACTTCACCGGCTCGCTGACCGCGCTGGAGACAGACTCCGAGATCGCGACCGAGCAGTTCCCGCAGGTTTTTGCCGGACAATACGGCGCCGAGGTCTCGGCCTTGCTGACCTCGAGCGCTAACGCGGTCCATACCTCGTTCTGGGGTGGCGACCTCGAAGCGTTCATCCTGCAGGCCGCCCCGCGCGGGCTGTTCGCACGTTCCGCCGTCGTCATGACCACCGGCGAGGCCGCGATGCAGCGTCTGCCAGATGAAATCCCCGAAGGTGCGATCATCGGCGCGCGTGGGCCATACAGCTACTTCGCCCCGGACACCGAACTCGCCAACTGGTTCCGCGACGCCTACGAGGCCGAGCACGGCACCCTGCCTTCCTATCCCGCATGGAAGATGGCGCAGGCGATCCTGGGCCTGAAGGCGGCATGGGAGAAGGCGGATTCGGACGACCCGGCCGAGATCGCCGCGGCGTTCGAGAACCTCGAGTTCGAGACGCCCGCGGGCACCGTTCGCATGGCCATCGGCAACGGGCACCAGGCCATCCAAGGGATCGCCTATGGCACCTTTGCCAAGGATGACGAGGGCAATCCCACGGTCGAGAACGTCATCTCCTATTCGGCGGAATGCGTGAACCCGCCCGAGGGCCAGACGGCCGCCGCGTGGATCGAAGCCGGCTTCCCCGGCGCCCAGTGCGAGTGATCTCGACCTGACGCCACGGCGGGCGCCCGAGCGCGCCCGCCAATCCCTCATCGGACGGAAGACATGCTGAAATTTACCGCCATCATGCTGGACGGGATGAACTACGCCGCGTGGCTGTTCCTCGTCGCTGTGGGGCTTACGCTGATCTACGGGGTCATGCGCATCCTCAACATCGCCCACGGCGCCTTCTACGCCATCGGCGCCTATGTCTGCGCCTCGGCACTTGGCGTCTTCTACGCGGCCGGACTGCCTGACGCGCTGGCATTCGCGGTCATGGGCATCGTCGCGCTGGTGGCGGGTGTCATCGTCGGGCTGGCGGTCGAGCGCGGCGTGCTGAGGTTCCTCTACGGCCGGGACGAGGTGCTGATGGTCCTCGTCACCTATGCGCTGTTCCTGATCCTCGAGGACGCGGTGAAGCTGATCTGGGGCGTGGAAAGCTACTTCGTCTATCAGCCCTACGCCTATTTCGGCTTCATCGAGATCAACGGCCTGCCCTATCAGGTCTATGACCTCCTGATCGTCGCCCTCGCCATCGTGCTGGGGATCGCCCTGTGGTTCTGGCTGGAGCGTTCGCGGATGGGTCGGATGACCACCGCCGTCGTCGCCGACCGCGAGATCAGCGCGGCCATGGGCATCAACGTCACGCGCATCTTCGCCACGACCTTCGCCATCGGCACGGTCTTTGCCGTGATCGGCGGCGTGGTCACGGCGCCCAAGATCTCGGTCACCCCCGGCATCGGCGCCGAGGTCATCATCTTGGCCTTCGCGGTCGTCGTGATCGGCGGGCTGGGATCGATCCCCGGCGCGGCTATCGGCGCGCTGTTCGCCGGATACGCGCGGGCCATATCGGTGCACCTCGCCCCCGCCTATGAACTCTTCGCCATCTACGCGGTCATGGCCGTGGTGCTGGCGATCTGGCCCCACGGGCTCTTTGCCCGCGCATCGGGACGCAAGATATGATGAAGACCGATTTCCGGCGCGAGCCACTTTACATCGCCATCCTCGCGGGTCTGCTGATCCTCGGGTTCTTCCTGCCCTTATGGCTGCGGTTCCTGCTTCAGACCGCGATGGCCGGCGGCCTCGTCGCCCTTGGCGTCGCGCTGCAGATGCGGGCGGGCCTCGTGAACTTCGGGCAAGGGCTTTACTATGCGCTCGGCGGTTATGCGGTCGGTATGCTCGCCGCGCAGGCCGGGATCACCGACATCTTCCTGCTGCTGATCGCCGCCGTCGTGGTCTCCACGGTTGCGGGCGTGATCCTTGGCCTTCTGCTGTCGCGCTACCGCGAGATCTTCTACGCC
>Ga0208181_1000618_pt1 | contig 16634 bp, 27 predicted proteins | sample MalvirDeepMed_s6_FD_184244 | JGI IMG/M metagenome (GOLD analysis project Ga0208181, IMG submission 184244) | Marine viral communities from the Global Malaspina Expedition - Malaspina viral metaG DeepMed_s6 (SPAdes) (version 2) | ecosystem: Environmental > Aquatic > Marine > Oceanic | place... | reverse complement strand
AGCCATAACTGCATTGTCTCTTGATCTGTGCGTTCGTCGGTGTCAGCGGACTGTCCGCACCGGAAGCCCTCACCGCGAATTCGCCGCCGACCGTGCCTACAAGAAGCGATCTCGTCGCTGACAGGTAGCGAATAGCATTTACCTGATTGGAAGCGATTGTGTACGTCAGCGCGTTCGTATCGATGACCGAACCATCGACCTCTGAGCCGGTGAAGTTTTCATAATCGCCGGAGCTGGAGAACCACAGCGTCTGCGGGTAATCCGTAGAACCGGCAAAGACCAGACGCTCTTCATAGAATGATACAGCGCCAGGGAAGCCGGTCGTCGTTGACCAGTGACCCAGCGCCCAATCCGTTGTCGCGCCGAGCGTTCCCACGATCGTGACCGTGTCGCCTGCAGCCTCTGTCACCAGATCATCGGCAGGCTTGAGAAGCATCGTATCGTCAGTCACCTGGACGATCTTCACTGCCTTATTGTTCGAGGTGCTTCCCGTGATGGTGACGACCATGTTGGCGGTGAAGCCTTCGTCGATGAAGTTCCTCCCGGTGTCTGTCAAACGATCGTTGTGTTCCAGGCCTGTCGAGTCAGGATCGCCTTCCGTAAAACTGATCGTCGTCGCCGTATAACTTGGCAGGATCTCTGCAGTGCCGTCCGGCATCGTGCCCACGGTCGCAGTGACCACTGTCGCCGAGCTGAAGGCGGTGATCTCAAAATAGCCGTTGAATATCTTCACGAGCCGTCCGACATCGGTCGAGGCGAACAGACTTGCGGAAGCAGTCAGCGTTGCACCGCTGCCAGATCGGGCGTTGGGCGTAATCGTTGTCGTCGTGACGTTAGCGTCGAGGAACGGGCCGTTGACGAAATCCACTTCGCTTAACGTCCAGGCATCGTGATCCGTCCTGGTCAGCGACCGCGTGCTGACGCTTGGGTGGCAGATGTACATAACGTCCGCTGACTGCGCGAACTTCAAGGCTCGAAGCTGCGCGGTCGTGTAAGGCGTCGCGATTTCATAGACGACATTCGCCACGCCGCCGGAGGTGTAGGTCGAGTAATCTCTGCTATCAATTCCGGCAAGCTCGAACGTATTTGTCGTCTTGTTGTCGATCTTGAAAGTGCGTGCATTCACCTGCGTCATGCCTGCGACTGAGCTGATGACAACATGCTCATCATCGTCGTAGCCGTGTGAGGTCGCGGTCACGACTGCTGGGTTTGCCTTTGTAATTGCAGTAATCGTCTTGTTGCCCTCAACGACCCTGCCGCCATCCTTGTAGACGCGCATATATAAATTGCCGAATTCAAGGATGTACGCCTGGGTGGTAGAGAACTCGAAGGGTATGAGTCTGCTCTGCGCCGATGAGTTTTTAATCTCCCCGATATACTCGGTGCCAGGTCGCCGGGTCAGACCGCCGTGGGGATGGACGATGAAGTTTTCTATCTCTTCCGCAGCAGAACCATACTTCGCCAGGTCGGTTCTGCCATGAAGACGCGGAGAGAACTCACCAGCCGTGAAAGCGGTGAATGCAGGAGACGCCTGCGCCATTTAGAATCGCGCTTCAATAAATGTGTCTGCAACGATCGCGTCTGGATAGCCCTCCTGGGCGTCCGCAAACCGCGCTTCCTTGAGCTTGATCTCGTACATCGCGAACATGTTGGTGCTGAGGGTGCTTGACCCAACCAGCGGGTAGGCGATGTCTGACGCCAGGCGCGCAGCCAGAGCTTCGATCAGTAGGAAATCGTACATGTTGGGGTCTTCATCGCGAGCGACGTACTGAATGTAAACCGTCCCCTCATCCGTCAGCAGGTAGCGATTGCCCTCGACCTTGAACTCGATGTCTCGCCGCTCGTCGTCTCCATCATCCGAGATCGTGAGAACGCGCAGGCAGTAAGGGTCGGAGGGCAAGCTATATCGGTAGGCGAACTTGTACACGGGAGCGGTAGCATCCTGCCCCAACTTGACCCTGCGGATCAGGCAATTCCAGGGATGCGCGCGGAACACGGCATCGCGGATGAACGTGTAGCGCTGATTGCAGACACGCGCGGCCTTAGAGTCCTCGGTCAGCGACGTGATGATCGAGCTACCGACCATGTTTAGCGCACTGTTTACGATGTCCACATTCGATGTCATGCAGAATCCTCAAAAAGAAAGAGGGGGGGCCGAAGCCCCCCCGATACTCAGTCGAGAATGTAGGTGATGAGCCAGCTCAAATCGCCAGCCGTGTCACCTGCTGCCGGGAACGCCAGACCAATCAGGTAGTAGCCACCTGGGTCGGTGCTGTCGCCAGCATCCTCAAAGACCTGCTGGCCCATGAGGTTCACATTGCGAGCCTCGAACGCAACTTCTGTACCTGTCAACACAGCAGCCCGAAGGTCTGTAATTGCGCTGGCATAGCAGTCTGCATCCTTGGCAGTTACGTCTCCATCGGCGGTGTAAAGGCCGACATTGCAAGTGTTGGTCGTACCCGAATCAAGATCGTCGTTGTAGAGCTTGATGCTTACAACGCAGGCATTGGTCGGGACTTGCGCCAACATTACGGTATCGCTTGCAGATAAATCGCCAGCGGCCAGAGCCACCGTTCCGCAAGCAACGCGCATTGATCCACCGAGTTCATGCGTAGGGTTATGAACGGGCGGGCTCGCCAAGAAATTCGTGACGAGATCAGTATTGACGTTAGCCATCTGTCATTCCTTTCCTGTCTACTCGTTGCACGCGATTTCGACGACTTTCTCTTCTTCCATCCTCGTGCAGCCAATCGACATTGCGGCATACACTTGGGTGGAATAACTCTTGTCCGCACGCTCGTCGATTCGCGCTGACATGTCTTTACCAACGGCGAGAGTGATGCCGTCCTCTGCCCAGGCGATTACCTGGCGGGAGGTGCCGTCATCATCCAGCCGATTAGTAACGATGAACTCGAATCCAACGTAGGAATTGACCTCGCCAGTTGCGAGAGCTTTTACCGTGTTGAAGTCTGAGCTCGTTACTGTCGTGTTGTTGAGCAGGTCTTCAATCTGCTCAGGACTTACTGCAATCCAGCGCTTGATACTTGGATCAACGTCGTTTGCATCCAAGATTTTCTTCGCGCTGATGAGCTTGGCAATCGTCAAGCCCGCAGAGCCGTGAGCAATTTTCTGACCAGCAGGCAACGTCGTCGAGGTGCTACCCGAAGCACCCGTTTTCGCCGTGCCTATTGCGGCATCGATGATGACATCATCCATTGCACGACCTAAGCCTGCGGCTGCTGCCTGGGCATAAGTCGATGTTGGATCAGCCAACATCCTCACCTTGTCTTGATCGTCAATCAGGTCGGCCCACTCATAGTCTGTCAGCGCGACTTGCCGACGTGAGTGAGGCGTCGTTCATACCCGCTACGGCTTTCGCCGCCAGCAAAAATGCTGTTTGTGGTCTGGACTTTCTCTTGACCGTCGCCCGTAGCGTTACGGTTTCGCCCGTTAAGTCTCTACACCTTCCGCTTTGCGGCTTGGCTCGGGATCACCAGATTAAAGGCTTCCCCGAATTTGAGCGATTTTCAGCAAGCTGTTTCCAACCTGCCAGGCAACTAGTTTACCAATGGCGTATCCGCATGCCGCGATGTGCGTTGAATTGCGGCGGCGGAACCAACCTGATCAAAGAACGCCTTCTCGCCCGTCACCGTTTCCACGCGAACGGCCTTGCGGAGCAGCGAACCACGTTGCTGCGCCAACAGGGCGACGTTTGCGGAGAATTGATTGACGAACGCAGTAGTGATCTGCGTACTCATTGAGGTCTCCAAGAACGAGAGTTCTCAGAGGGCTATCCGCAGGATCGCGGACCTTCCTGCCGGTTAGGCCGACTACTCCGCTGTCTTTCCAGCAGTCAGCAGGACGCTACTGACGCTACCCTGACTTCTTCGTTGCACGCCTGGCTCGCGTCTTCGGGGCCGGTGCTTCTTCCGGTTGTCCCACGTCCGCGACCCAAGACCACAACTCCTCGCAATACTCCATCGGTGACTTGATCGTGTTTACCGATGCCGAATGCAAGGCCGTCTCTAAAACCTTCGCGCGGAGCTGCATGACCTGCAGGTCAGCGTCTTTATACGGGGTCATCGCCATGTACGAACTCCCTTAATCTGAGAGCATCGGCTACCGCTGCCGAATGCCCTGGATGATTTCGATCCCAGTAGGGACCGCCCGGCGTCTCAATTTTTGCGAGCTCGCGCTGCGCGTCATCAGGCGTGATCGAGCCGTCTGACTTTGGAGCTTTAATCGAGTCCTCACCGAGCTTGGCGCGCATCATGTCTCCAATGTTTGCGAACGTGCGGACAAGGTCAGGGTGCGATCCCAGAGGCCTGCCGTCTTCGAGCGTGAGTTCGAGGAGACCATCACCGCCGTGTTCCTGCATGACAGCCTTGGCAATGCCAACCTTGTTATCAAAAGCCTTCCCGTATTCCTTCTGCAGCTCGCGAATGCCTTCCTGCTCGCGTGCCTCGGCCTCGATCGCTGCATCGCCCGGCGACTGCTCGGCGACACCCGCCATCGAGTTGTATTCATCGGCGAGCGTCTGAGCTTGCTGCGGTGTCAGCCCCACTTTGTGAGCGGTTTGCTGGAACCATCCGATCAGCTCCGGGTTCGCATCCATCCCGTCAGGGACGTTATTCATTTCGAGCTCATAGCCTTCTGGCGCTTCAGGCCGACCAAGTTTTGAATAGACCTGGTTCCATTCCTCTTCGGTGCCGTGTGTCCCGGGGATGGCGATCTTGTCCGCGCCGACCATGCGCTGAGCGTTGACGTAACTCTGCGCCATCGTCTGCACGTCGGGGATGTGCGCGATCGACGGATCGCGTTGCAATTCCTCGGACAGCCCGGTCTTCCAATCTGCACTTGCAGACTCGCCAGACCCCTCGGGGGCTACCTCTTGAGCTTCTGCGACATCACTCACGATTTACTCCTCTGCTTGTGTTGGTCTCTCTCGATTGTCGTCGTCTCTCAGCATGTCCATGATCCACAGGACAACGTGACGCTGGCCTTCCAGGAAGAAAGTCTCGCCAGGCTTCTCGCTCCATGTCGTCTGGTAAAAATTGCATCTGGCCTGCAGGTCGCTGAGAACCCTCTGACCGTCCGTCGTGCCGAACACAAGACGGTAAGCATTCCTCAGATTCTGAATTTCCTGTGGCGTCATTGCTGCGTCATACCGCCGACAGCTTTCAACGCGGGAGCTGCCGCACCTGCCGCATCAGCGACCTGGCTGGCCTGATCGAGCTGCGCCTGCTGAGCCTGCTGCTGCGCACGCTCCTCACGCATCGCCATCACTTCGCCTTCAGGACGCAGGACGCTGGCCGGAACGCCGACCGTCTTGGTCACGAACTGCACCAGGCCATCCATGTCGATGTAGTCGAAGATCGAGGGGTCGAGCTGTGCCAGCGGGTTGAGGATCTCGAACATCCGCATGGTGGAGTTCAACTCGCCCTGACGCTGCGCCTTCGCCAGCGGTGAGACGTACTCGATGTCTATATTCCCGGTCTGCAGATACTCCGGTGCTGGCTCGAATATCTTCTGCTTCGCTAAAAGATTGAAGGAACGGGTGATCAGAGGTTGCAACATCTCTGCCTGCAGCCTTCCGAGCACTGGGCCGAGCAGACGCATCTTCTCTTCGTTTCTGGCAATGACTTCTGTTGCAGTCATGTTTGGCGACTCACGCAGCATGAGCTGATCGACAAAGAATGCCTGACGTATAGCGTTGCGGCGTTGCTCTTCGATATTCAGGCCCAGCGGTGTGTTAGCACCGGTCATCAAGGGCTCGATGCGATCCCTTGTCCCCGATCGGTAGAAATTCAGCCCGCCTGGTGTAACGCGGACCGGCAGGACGAAGCCGTCATCAGGGACGAGCAGGGGAGGATCAACCTGCTTCTGTGCAGACTTGATCGTCGTCTTTGACATTTCTTGTAACATCTTCGTGTCAGGCAATGCCGTCATTGCACACGATCTTCCGTAACCCTGCTCGAACGAGGCCTTGAGGAATCTCGGAGCGACATAAGGGAACTCATCGAACCCTGACTCAGCTATCAGCCACTTGTTCTCTGGATCTATGTGGCACGACATCCACGGCATGTTCATGTTGTCTTTGATGCCAGGATCTCGTTCGTCTCGCGGCTGCACATAGTGCAGGAGCTCAAGCATCTCGTAGGGGTTGTCTTTAATCCTTCCCTTCAATGCCGGGCCGACATCATCACCCCACAGCGTCCGAGCATCCCTGCCGGACATTTTATATTTCCGCACGACCGTATCGACCCGACCGTGTTCGTCTTCAGCGAGATAACATTCAGCGATATGCCTGGTTGAATACCTGAGCTGCGTGATGTCATCAGAATCGATGAACATGACAGCGGTGCCGAAGGCGACCAGGTCTGCGTAGAGCTCGTGAACCTGTTCCTGAAAGTTCGATCGGGCGAAGGCGTCGTACATGGCCTTCTCAGCACCTTCGAGCCACTCTTTCGCGAGATCATCGCCATCGAGCATCGGATCGGTAAATCGCAGAGAGAACCAGGGCATCGATGCCGAGGTCAGCATTCCGTGCAGTGAAGCGGTAAGCAGCTCGGCAGCATGAATGGCAGTGCCGTCAAATATCTTCTCTGTTCTCTTATCTCCGTCCGTTCTCTTCCGGGTGATGTCCGCCTTGCGCGGAACCATATAGTCGGCGATTTCCTGCCAGTGATTTTCCCAGACGCTGCGCTGTGTCTTGAGCGTGGAGAACCTGTTGAGCAGGGTGCCGACTTTTTCTTTCTCGCGTTCGTTTCTAGCCATCTATCCGCCTAACAGAGTTTTCTTCTGCGTAAGTGCCTGCCTAGACAGACCGACCGGCGTTGTCCTGACGAATCGGCTACGACCGCGCCCCCGAGGCCTGCCTGGTGCCGCCGTTGTGGTCGAAGGGCTTGCCCCCGAGATAACGGGACGGGGCGTGACTGCCTGCACCGCAGGCCTGGCAGGTGTACTCGGTTGCGCTGGCTGCGATGGCTGCGGTCCACCAGGAGGAGGAATAACTGTTGGAGCCGGAGTGCCCATCGGTGAGGGAGGCACCGATGGCGCAGCAGGCGCGGGCGCGGGCGTAGTAGGTGTTGTAGTTCGACGTGGCGCGGGAGCTGGGGTAGCTGGAGCTGGAGCTGGTTGTGGAGCTGGTGGTGCAGGTGCGCGGCCCTCTCTTGGTGCTGGCGCTGGAGCTGGCGCCGGAGCTGGAGCCGGAGCTGGAGCAGCGCGCTGGATCGGCACGACCTGGAATGATCTGGGCGTCACGAGCTTAAAACCCTGCGTCGGGTCGTTATCTGCGGACACCTGCGTGCCCTTCAGCCGCTTGAATTGATCGGGGGTCAGGCGTTCACTCTCGCCTTCCTGACCTCTGCGTTCATAGAATGGATCGCCGACCGTTTCCTTATACTCATAACCGGCAGGCAACTTTTGTGGCGGCGGCTTTGGGCCAAAGAATCTGGCAAACGGTTTGGCGATTGTTTCAACAACTTTACTCATATCAGTAACCCATCAGGCCTCTCTTGATGACCGGCGCTGGTGACAGGAGACCTTGTGGCCCTGTCTTTCTTGTGGCGCGGCGTCCTTTTCGACTAGCGACTTCGCGCTCAGTCTTCCGGCCCGCCGTCTCTGTATCGATCACTGAGGCAGGCATGATGCGCTCGCGTTGTGGCATCGGCGTCGGCTCAGTATCCGGCGAGGTAACCACGGCCTCGCGCTCTTCTTCACGCTCTGCCAGAACCTCTGTCGGCGTCCTGTCTTCAGAATCGCCAATAGCGCGAACAGGAGTCGTCGGCGGTGGAGGAGGTGGCGGCGGTAGGGAGGGTGTCGGCGCTGATTTACCCATTGATCAAATCCATCGACATTCTGATTTCAAAATTCCGTATAGAGCGCCATCTTCATCGTCGGCGTAGAAACTTCTGATCGTGCCTTCGTGCGCCCAGCCCAGGCCTTCAACAACCCTGCGGCTTCTCTTATTGCTCGCAGCAATCACACATGAAATGCGTTCAACGCCGAGCTGCTCGAATGGATAGCGAAATAACAACTGCACCCTCGATCGGGTGAGCACGGACGGGTCGTCACAGGCCGCGTGGTACTGAACGTCGCGCCCTCTGAATTCGTTAAAAGCACCGCCGTAGAGGATCGGCCCGCCACGCTCTCTGAAGGCTATGCATCTGCACGGCTCCAGGTTCTGCGTGTACGGCACCCGCTCTTCAATCCAGGCAGCGATCTCGTAATCGATCGGCCCCATGTAAGGGTCTTCAGTCTCATCGAGCAGCAGCTCTATGTGATCAGTCTCTCCAAGCGTCACGCAAAGACCTGATATTCCATTTCGGCATGCGCCTGCGGCGCGCGCCCGGGGAACCTCGCATCGTCTTCAATACCGACGCACATGTATCTGAAAGCGTCGGCGGCATGAGACGACCAATCGTGAACAGGCGTCATCCTGAAAGACCTGGTCCGCTCGTTATATGCACGATGATAGTGCCTGAGAGCTTCGAGGCCGTGCTCGCATGTACGCCTGTCAAAGAATGTCTTCGGTATCGTTATCGCCGCAGCGTGGAGACCATCCTCGACCGGTAGTTTTCGCACCACTCGAAAAGTGATTCCGAGGTCGTATGCAGTTTCGATGCGGCTGCGGCCAGTCCCCAGCTCACGTACCGCAATATCAGGAGGGGCATAGTGACGACCGTATAGATAATCACGCTCATCGAGAACGCGAGCGAAATGCGGCAGGCCTTCGCCCCTTTCTTCATAATAATCAATAACATGTATCGCTCTCCCAACAATCTGGTAGAACCATATCGCCGTCGCGTCCGCGACACCCAAATCCCAGGCCGTATGAACAGGATGCGCCGGGTCGTATGGCACCTCTGTAATCTGCCCGTCTTCCTCGATCTTCTGCAGTTCCTTGCCCCAGATGCTGCCGGGCACGTTGGCGACCCAGGAACACTCGAACTCCTGGGCGTAAGCATCCTCGGACATCATCGTCCTGGCGGCTTCAAGCTCGTCTTCAGGAAGTATCTTTGTGCTCGAAGCACCGGCCAGATAAGCGAACCAGTGATCGGGGCTGTTCACAGCTTCCCGGTACAGCTCATAAAATGCGTTGTGTCCTCGCGGTGTACCGATCGCGATCATGTAACCCTTGCGATCAGACAGCGCTGGCCTGACGATCTCAGGTAGGACAGGCTCAGGCATGTCTGCATACTCATCGAGCACGATGCCGTCGAAATATCTGCCCCTGAGCGTCTGATAGTTATCCGCGCCCAGGAGCTCGATCCTTGAGCCATTCGGCAAATCGACCCTGAGCTCCGTCTCGTGATACCGCGTGCCAGGTATCGGCTTGCAGAACTGCTTCGTGTAGTCCCACATGATCGACTTCGCCTGCTTGTACGTCCCGGTCAGGAACGCAAATCGGGCATTGTCCAGGTCTGTGGTGACAGCATCCCGTATGAGATGATTGATGCACATGACAGACTTGCCTGCCCGCCTGTGCAGGACCAGGCAGGACCAGCGCTTTCTGGATATCTCCTGGTGTAAGTAAGCCTGCAAGTCCCTTGGCGCGTAAGGGATCTCTATTTCGGTCACGATTTCTCGATCAGCTTCCGTATCCGCGCTTCAATTACTGGCAGTAGGCGTATGGCTGAAAAGCCAATCAGAAACGAGAGCGCCGGACCCCAGGTGATGTCTAATTCGTAGTGCATCATCACAGGTGGTAGGAACAGCTCGGCAGCGATCCATCCCACGCCAATGGCGATAACAAGGTCGATCCACTTGATGGCACGATTGACAGCCCAGTTGCATGCACCGCCGATGGTCGCGCTGCCAATACAGCAAGCCTTCACGCCGATCGCGAGAATAAGCGCTTCCATTACGTCTGCTCACCCTGGCAGCATTCGATCAAGACACGATGGCACGATCCGCACTGGGCATGACCATGCAACCAGACAAGCCTTGTCACCTGGCCGCACCAGTCGCAGGTGGTCAGGCTATGCTGGCGGGTAGACGGTATCGGAGAGGATTCTGGCTTCGACGGCACGAAGAACCTGCGAGGCTTCGAGCTTGTTGACGACCTTGGCGTCGTCGATGATGACAGTCACGCCGGTAGAAGTGCTCCCGCCGTCTGCGTCTGCATAGACCTCGGGTAGCGTGTTGACGTTGCCGGTAACGGTGTAAGTACCCATGAGTGCTCCTTTCGTGTGTGTGCTCAGTGTGTGGGGATGGGGCCACCGAGCGGGTATATATATCTATACATACCCCGCCACTTTTTCGGGGGGGTGGGGGGTGCCGTTGTCGAAAACGCGGAAGCCCGCGCTCAGCCTACGTTACAGCGTGCCGCGCCGCGCCGATCGAGCATAGCCACCAGCGACAGAGTGGTTCGCCACCACGAAGATCAAAGAAAATAATTAAAGCAGGGCAGGGGGTTAGCCTCTCAGCTCTGCCCGATGCGTACCTCTGGCGTACCTAGCCTCGATCGCAGCCAGAGCTCGCGCGGGAAAGGCGATGCCGATGTGCATCACACCTGTCAATCCTCACTCTCTCTCTCCGTATCGCACGGCCTGCTGTCATCAAGCTCCATGATCAGCGCTGCACATGCAGCACAGTGCCATCCATCGTCGCTACGTCTCAGCTCTCCTTGGTGGCTGCACGCCTTGCACCTGACGATCATGGCGTCTGCACCTCGGGCTGTTCGAGTGCCTGGCGGTCTGGCCTCACGATCTGTCCGCCTTGTCCATAGAGCTGCAAGCACGAGACCTTCATAGGTGTCAGCAGTGACAGCACCCACGATCCCTCGGTGTCTTGCCGGATCTCAGCAACCATTGCCCCGCCCTGGATGATCCCCATCCAGACCAGACGCAGCCCGTGCTCTTCGCTGAACTTCCTCGCATCCACAACGGTGCGACAAGACAGGGGGTTCGCAAGTACCTGAGAGGCAGGCAACAGCAGAGACAGCGCCATGAGAGCGACAGCGCAGCATTTCATTCAATGTCCTGGTGGAATTCGGCGCGAAGAATCGAGCCTAGATGGTTCCACTACAAAAGCAGGTACACTTCGTCAACGGTGACATTCTGTGCATACTGCATCACACCATGTCATCAGTCTTCCAGACGATGTGAAAGAGCAACCAGCGCAGCCATATACTGACGCTTGATCGTTCGCCGATCGACGTGCCTCTGCCTGGCGATCCTCGCGTAATGCGGCTTCACTCTATTCACTGCGCTATAGGCGACAGCCCAGATCAGCTGTCGATCTTTGTCTTCAAGTATCAGTGATAACTTCATAGCTAGATCATACCGATCGATCTGCTCGCTCGATGGCGTGAGCCTGACTCGCGTTTCAGGGTCTGCATAGCTCAACCATTCAGCCTGCATCTCAGGCCAGAACGATGTCCGCGCCCGCTGCCAGGCGGAAGGCATCCAGGCCTCTGTCTGGGCTGCTTCGAGGAAGAGCTGGTGGAGTTGATCAGCTGTCATCATCGAGGAGATCATTCAGATATCTATCTCTGAGCTTTTGGCGTGCTATGGCTTCTCGATAGCTCCGAGAGAGGGTCTTTTTTGATTTTCGCAGTAGTGCATCGACACGCTCGTCACGGGGCGTGCAGTCTGTGTTTATTCGTAGGCTTGACACCTTTTTTGGGTCACCCATAGTAAGCATCTCGCTTTTGAGCATCCCCAAGACTCATCAAAACAACCTCGGCGCGCGACATTCAGCTCTAGCCTTTTGGATTAGCGAGCTGATGACGCGCAGGCACCCAGGCGCAACGAAGCGATAGCGCTTCGCTGCGCAGGTTGGTCGATTTTGGTGACAGTTGCGTCTGCTCAAAAGACCCCCCGATGACACCATGTAACCCCCCTTAAATCACTCTTCAGATGCGTGTCTCGACAGCCATTGCCGGACCTGCTCAGGCACCTTCGCGGTGTCGCTCCTGATGATGTGATTCACCTGTCCCCGGGTCAGACCCCAGAGCTGCGCGGCAGCATCCACAGAGAGCTCGGCATCGACCATTGTCCGTGCCAGGCGCTGAGACCAGAGAGCTCGTTCGCGGCGGCTCAGATGATCGAAATCAGTAGGCATATCAGCACCGTGAAAAGGGCTATCTCAAAACCCCTCAACGGCTCACGCTTCGGTCTTCTCGCTTCCATCGAGCAGTAGAGAACACGCTGGAGGGGAGTGCACTCGCTAAGCGTCTTCATCGATCTGGAATGTGTGTGGTGATTGGCCGTCATAGATCGGCTCATCGTGAGCGTATTGGGGGTCCGTTAAAACTTCTGGCCTGTACTTTGAGAGCTTCGCATCACGGCAGTTGGCGCAGACCTCAGTTAATGGAATGCCGCGTGCATCGTTCTTGGTCCAGCGGTAGTCGTCGCAGGCAACGAACCCGCGAACACCTGGGTAGATGTAGCATTGTCTTCGTCCCATCATCTCTCCAATCCATTCCACGCTATCGCTAATTCCTGCAACACATCGTCGCCGGTCATGCTGATGCCCCAATGTCGGCAACAGGCTGTCATCATCTCCCTGTGCGTCCACCCATGACGCTGCCAGTAGAGGTATTGCTCGACGACCATCGCTTGCAGATCCTCATTCATGCTGCCTCGAACTTGTCCATCTCAGCTCCCCAGGCATCCCAGCCAGGCCAGGACTGTCGTGCGAACATCTCTAGGTATGGACCGCCGACGAGCTGCTGGATGCGTCGGTAAATCTCGTCAGGTTTGCGTGAGTGTTCACGCCTGGGAGCTTCAATAATCTGGCGCACGCCGCCGCTGAGGCGTTTAGGCTTCCCCTTGGTTGCCAGCAGACAGAGCTCAGCCTGCTTGCGAGACCAGTACCCCATCCCGATCGATGGCTTGACCCAGATGAATGCCACGGTCTTGTAGGTAAACCCCCAGGCTTCGATCAGCTCCAGGGCGTGCGGCATATGTGCGTCAACGACCCACATCAGCAGCGCGCAGTCATCAGCAGCAGGCAGCTCCAGACCCCGCAGATCCTCCAAAGACATCGTCTGGTAATGGCGCTTGGGGTTCTTTTTCTCGCCCTTCGAGGACCAGTTCTGAAACCGCCACGGGGGGTCAGCAAGGATGGCACCGTATGTCATGCCGCTGCCGCATCGAGCTGCTGGAGAAGCATGGCGTTTCCGTTCCCGATGTTGAGCTCAATCCTGGTGGACAGAAATCCTTGAACTTCCGCGATCGAGTGAACGGTGGCGACATGGCAGGCGCAGTTTCTCAGGGCGCGATGAACCTCCTGCTGGTTCTCATTCATCCGGCCTTTTTTTGCCTTCACTTCCAGAAAGATCGGCGCGAACTGGTATCCATCTTCGCCGGTCAGAAAGCCCTTCGGCGGGACAAATATCTCAAGATCAGGCCAGCCCCAGCGTGTCCCGAGTGATCTCAGCTTCCGTTTATGCGAGACGTGCCTGATGCCTTCATTCGGAGAGTGATGGATGATCGAATCCTGTGGCAGCACCAGGGCCAGCCAATCAACAATGCGCTTCTGGATGGCAGCTTCAGTCCCCATCTGCCGCAGCCCACGGCGTTGGGTCCAGCTCTCGCCGCCGCTCCCAGTCAGAGAAAGTCACCATCGAGTGCGTGGCTTTAGCAATGCGAGACATCAGAGGAGCGCTTGGATGTCGCCGCCCAGCCTTCAGATGCAGGATGTAGGACTTAGTTACACCGACCTGCTCGCCGACTTCTCGCGCGCTGCGGCCTGTCTCGCGCATGTAATCGAGAAAATCCATGTGCGCCTCCCATCCATCGAAAGGATGCACAGGTTGTCACCTGTTGAATAGATGACAAAGGAGGACATGTGTGACACCCTGACGCGATTAACACGCCCCGGGAGGATAGACGTGTCGGAAACTTCAACAGTGCTGCCGAAACACAATTTTATCGACGTTGAAACGGCGGAGGCGATCTCGGCATTCTGCGATGACATGTACCTCTGCTTCAGAGCGCCAGAAATGTTCGCCAAGGAATTTGGGCAGGAAAAATTCGATGAAATCAACACCGCGCAGATGCTGGTAGCGACATACGCTAGGACCAGGCTTTACGCCATGATCGCCGCGACGGAAGGGCCGATCCACGTCGCGAACGCTGTGCAGGGCGCGTGGACGCCTATTTCACCGATCGTGACGGTCGAGCGGATAATCCATCTGCGGATTCTTTATGGGCACTTTGCTTACAACTATTACAGCGACATGTCCGTTTACGAAAACTTCGGGTCGCTGGCGCAGGCGATCCGACACCTGGCGATAAATTTGCCGCAAGCTCAGCTCTACAAGCAGATAGATCGGTACGCTAAGCGAGGTTGGTATTGGACTGACCCGACAGAAAAAGACGAGCGCTCTCGCATGATCGCGCCCACGAGAATGGCTGAGCGCGAATGGCAAATCGCGACGGTCTGCAACGTCCTCGGATTAGCGCGGCATCAGGAGTGGAGAGACATCGCGCGAGATATCGAGAGCTTCACAGCGCAACTTTCAGGCTATCTGCAAAACTGGGCGTCGACCTTCGAGGGCGAATTCGGCATGCCCGTGGAGGGCATCAAAGATTTCGACCTGGGAGTCATGCCGCCGCTGAAATTTGACGTGAAGCACTGACCGATACACCTAGTGCCCGGCTCGCCGCGAAACGCATCATGTGGGAATAGTTACAAAAATTCGTACGATTATTGGGAAAGGTATTTGATGGCGCGACCCCTTAACCTAGCTGCAGCTCGTGAGCGCGCACACTTGAATGCAGCGCAGCTTGCCAGGGGCCTGGGAATGATCCCAGCATCCTATCGCCGCATCGAGCGTGGCGAACGCAAGTGCTCTGCAGAATTGTTGGCGCGCATCGCGGACGTTTTGGGTGTGAGTGTTACAGCGCTTTATGAAGGGGAAGAAAACGAGGTAGTGATTGGTGCGGTCGTGGGGGCCGAGAGAAAAGCAGATCTTCCTGTCTGGGGCGTAGCGACACTCAACGGCTTTGAGGTTGAGATGGTTGTGACTGGCATGAATGTTGAGAGGCCTTCGAGCGTGGCGGATGTCCCCACTGCATACGCCGTCCACGTTCATAATGACGATGCCGCTCCGTTCGCTGCTAAGGGCTATACGCTCATCATCAATCCCGTCCTGCCTGTCTCTGAAGGACAATGGGTACTTGTCGGCGTCAGGAAGGGCGATCGTGTCCTGGCAGAAATCTGGAGGTATAGCGGCAGCACCGAGAAAGTGATCTCGCTGGTCCGCAATGGCACCGTCCGATCTGCAAAGATTAAAGACATCGAGCGGATGGATAAAATTGTCGAGGTTCGCCTGCCATGACCGTTGCATTCGCGCATGGTGAATGTTTCTCCTGCAAGAAAATCTTCAGCTTCAACCCCAAGCGCGTGCCATCATTCCCTGTTGATGGTGTCCGCGAGCCAGTCTGTCGCGAGTGCATGGATCTGGCGAACGCTAACCGTGCCGCGAAGGGTATGGATGCGCATCCCATTTACTCAGACGCTTACGATCCGATCGACGCAGACGAGTTGTAAAAGAATTTCCACAGCGCTATCCACAAGAAATTAGACCAGACCGACTTGTCACCTATTGACGCCAATTCGTCCCCTTTGCATTCTAGTGCAGAGGGAGTTCGAGATGGCAAAAGTACCCGAGCACTACAAATCGCGTGGGATATCTCACTGGTCCCCCTCAAAACTTAATACGCCGTTCTGGCTCGTACTGGCTGAATACGCCTACCGCCTTCCCAAATATTTTGAAGCACGCCGCGATCAGCGCGCTGGTGATCCAGAGGCCGATCTGCGGGTTAAGCACTACACGAAAATCGGTTCTATCAAAATGGAGGCTGGCTCTGATGTCGGAGAAGCAGCCATGCAGGTCGTCAATGGCGCGCTGACCGAAAGCGAGGCCGTCGCAGATATGATCGCGACGCTGCAGACGTACAAGCCAGCGAATAGGAAAGATCACTCAGTCACAGATCACCTGCTTTCAGACGATGGCTCAGCAATAAGCAAAACCCTCGAAAATGCTGTGTCCGGCCTGCGTGAAATCTTCACCGGCGCGAACGAAGTCAACACTGAGGAGAGAGTATCAATCGAACTGCCAGGGGTCGATGTGCCATCGATCGGCTACTGCGACGGCAGAGGCGGTGGAGTGATCGTCGAGCTGAAGACGCGATGGGATAAAGCAAGCAATTCAAAGTCTGGCTATTCGAATAACTCGGTGCCAGCCGCGCCAATCGATCGCGATGTCCTGCAGATCGCGCACTATCAAAAGCACTTCGGAGGCACCGCGAAACTGCTCTACGCAAATCGTATCAATCATCGAATCTTTGAAATCCCGCAGGCTGATCTCAATGAGGCGATTGAGATGGCGGCAGCGACAGCTCGGAAGCGTCAGAGGATGCTGGAGCGCACTGATACGGTGGAGGCCATCATGGACCTGTGCGAGCCAGATTGGTCCTATTGGATGCTGCAATCGAACTACACACCCGAATTCATCCTGGAGCTGAAGCAAGCGTTCTATGGAGCGTGACTGCCCTGAATGTGAGGGCTTTGGGTTTCACGAGTGGAGACTGACCGAGACCAGATTTAAGCAGACGGCCTGCGAGAGATGCCTGGGCAGCGGAAAGATCGAGGGGGAGGGGGAAGAAGATGACGAC
>Ga0208181_1000616_pt1 | contig 16660 bp, 18 predicted proteins | sample MalvirDeepMed_s6_FD_184244 | JGI IMG/M metagenome (GOLD analysis project Ga0208181, IMG submission 184244) | Marine viral communities from the Global Malaspina Expedition - Malaspina viral metaG DeepMed_s6 (SPAdes) (version 2) | ecosystem: Environmental > Aquatic > Marine > Oceanic | place... | reverse complement strand
GGAGGTGCGATGATGGCCAGGACTTTGCGAGATGAATTCGCCATGGCTGCTATGGCTGGAATGCATGCTGCCGACACAGACATCAGCAAGAGAGAATGTGCAACCGCTGCATACCAAATGGCCGATGCCATGATGGAAGAGCGCAAGAAGCACCTGTCAGCAGAGAGAACGCATGATGATGACTGACATCGAACGAGCCCAGCAGGAGGACGACGAGTACGCGGCCTTCTGCTCTGAAACAGCCAAGCTCAACAACCGAATCCTGGCTGCCAGGCAGAAGATGGGCCTGTCGCAATCACAGATGGCCGATGCCATGGGCGTGACCACGCGGACCATCAAGAAATGGGAGGAGCCACGCCGCTATGAAGAGTTGGACAGCATCTGGCCCCCCGAGAGGGCCTGTCGTCATGCGACGTTGCTGGCCGGGATCGATATAATCTGGCATTGGGCAAGGCCATGAAGAAGCGGACAGAAGCAGAGTTGGCCAAGTGAAGATCTTTCTGGGCCATACATCAAGCCACAAGATCCTGGCTCGACTGGAAACGCTGGGGTGGGGGAGGTTCTGGTGCTATCACAACCAGTTCAACCCCTTCCCCGGCGAACAGTGGGGCCTCGACAACGGTGCCTACGCCGCCTGGCAGAACGATACGCCATGGGACGCAGCAGCCTTTATCGACAAGGCGCAACGGGCTGCCGAAATGGACGGCTGTGTGCTGGCGGTGCTGCCTGACATGGTTGGCCAAGGGGAGAGATCGCTGGACTTCTCGCTGGAATGGCTGGCCAAGCTCCCCAAATTGCCCTGGTATCTGGCCGTGCAGGACGGCATGGAACTACAGCCCCTCTGGGGTAGGTTGCTGGACAACCTGGATGGCATCGACGGGTTGTTCCTGGGTGGCACGAAACGGTTCAAGTTGACCGCGATGAACTGGCGCATGACAGCTGACATGATGGGCAAGCGACTTCACTACGCAAGATGTTCAACGCCTGCAGTGTTGCAACACGCCATGAATTGCAATGTGGATTCAGTGGATTCCAGTTTCCCGCTATGGACAAAGGAACGTCTGGCCATCTTTGAGAAGGTGATCTCAGGCGAGGCACCGCAGATGCAGTTGGCAGAAGAGTGGGGCTATCGTAACGATCCGTCGTTGTTGTTCAACAGCAAGCAGACGTTGGCCGAGGAAAGGGCGTCCGGCAAAAGAAATCCCTTGCGAAAGGACAGTCGTTCAGTGTAGATTCCAAGCGTCAGGGTTCCTCCCCCTGGTGTTTCGTAGTTGAGTAGTGGTTATGGGTTAGAGAAGGGCCGGCGCCGGATATCGCCGGCCCTTTTCGTTTGACTTCTCCGGTAAGCCGCCGTATCATGGGGTTGCCTGACGTATTGTCGAGTACCTATCTTCTAACCGGCCTCCACAGGCTGGCCACAGAAGAACCCCGTAGGGACATCGGACTCGACACCGTTAGGCACCCTGCGGGGTTTCTTCTTTGAGGCCCCCAAACCTACGGGTGCCATTGTGGGGATCTGGCCACTGGAGCAGACCAGTATCCAGTCTGTGGGTAAACGTATCTGTCCACCCATAAGAACAACGAGCGACAGGTGTAGTGGGGACCAACTGGGACCGGGTAGGAGCCGGTGGCGATGGAGCGGGAGTGCTCCGGAGGGTAGGGGGGGGTATTGGTCTATGTACTCATGGCAATTTGATGGCCAGTACAGCGATCAGGTACTCCAGGTCACGTTCGGTGAAGACTCGGCCGATGCAGTTCCTGGCGTACACCAGAGCCTTCTTGCGGTCGGCTCGGTTGGCGGTACGGCCAGCGGCCTGGGCGAAGGGGTTGTCCTTGCCTTCCGGCTCATTGCCGGCCAGCAGGCGACGGATCTGTGACCAGGACAGGCTCTTGTCAGTTCGGTGATGATCGAGGAAGCCGTCGAAGCCACCGTACTCTTCAGCGGCGGTGGCGAATCGGATGCAATGGTACAGATCCCTTACTCCCACCTGTAAATCGTTGGCCAGGTGTTGTACTACAGAGGGTTCCCCTGCGGCATTGCGGTTAGAACGCCGGTAGGAGCCTGAGTCGAGTATGGCCCTGCCCACATCATGTTTGGCCCTGGCCAGGATCTCCCTGGCGGCATACGACGCCTCGACTCTGATGGCCGTCAGCTCCTGCAGCAGATACTCGTACTCTTCCATGGGCGTCAGGCTGGACTGATGTACTACCGGGAGATCGGTCAATGGAGCCTCCAGGTAAATAGGCCGGTGAATGGAATAGCCTTCCACCCACCGGCCTGGGGAGGCGAAAACAGAAGAAGAGGGGGGACTCCTGTCTTCACCCGCTCATACGAAGTAAAACTTCATGGGTACCGCTGAAGATTTGCTTCGTAAGCCGGTACCCGGATCGGTGCCCATCATGTCAAACCACCATCTCTTCCCCACCGCATTTCCAGCAGCACTTGTCCTCTGGTTCCCCTACAGCACCACACCGCTTGCAATGAGGGGCCGTCCTGCTGTCCAGACGGTTACGGGGGGACTGATGGCCAGAGATCGTCCACATCGGCTTACAGGGCCGTACAGGAGCCTTCAGGGGCTTTGTTGAGCTCATCATCAGACTTCATCCTGACCTCGCACCAGTATATCGTTCGGCTCACACTGCAGAGCCGCACAGAGTCGGCTGAGAGTGCGATGGTTCCAGCCGGCCCCGTCAAACAGGCGGCAAAGATGGAAGTAGCCGATGTCCGTATGCCTGGCCAGTTCCTGCTGGTTGGGGATCTGCACCGGCACCATCAACCTTCGTACCTGCGCCCGATCAATCACCCAACGCTTCACCTTTTTCTTTGCCATATGTAAAAAGATACCATAATTGTCTTGACAGTGCAAACAGCCATGTATAAATTTACATATCCCATATCCATAACCTGAACCTCGAGGAGAAAACAGTGGTAAGCCCACATCATTATCCTACCATCGAATTTGCCAACGGCAAGATCCAGAAACGGATGGCCAACCTCATGCCCCGCTGGCGACGGCGACGGGGGGCGGTGAATGTCCCCGGTCCCGAGGCCGAGTATGTTCATGCCTTCGCCATGAAACATTCCCCCAACTGGCTGGTGTTCTGGCCGGGGGAATGGGCCATCGTCGGAGACGAACAATTCATCTGCTCGTACGCCCCGTCCAATCAGGAATCACGGGACAACCTCGTCTCCATCTCCAACCGACGGCCGCTGCTGATGATGCTGCATAGCGATTACCTGTAGCTTGAGATTCTCCGAAGCCCAAGCCTGGGTGACGCTTGAAGAACCGCCGGGCAGGCCCCCCACCCACTGCGACCTGAGTAACCTCAAACACTGGCGCAAGGTGTACCGGAAAGAACGGGAACTCGATGTGGAGCCGGAAGCAGAATACGAGACATCAACGAGCCGCTCAGATGTCCTGCGTGGCAATCTGTCTGCTGATCCTCGCCGGACTATGGATCGCTGGCTACAACCTAATAACCGTGGAGAAACCCTCTGATGGCAATCTCACTGAACCGGGATGGTGACCGCGCCCTGGTGGAGTTCGACTACTCCAACGCCACCAAGAACCGCAGCAAGAAGGGCGACGGGTTCTACTACACCTTCGCCATCAATGGTGGTGACAAGCTGCATGTCAATCGCCATGGATTCATGGCCATCGATCAAGCCTGGTGCGGCAAGAACGGCACCATGAAGATCGAACGCGTCGGCGTCGATCAATACTTCTGCGAGGCCCAGTCCGGCGGTGCCGACTACCCGCTGGAACTGAAACAGTGGAACCAGAACACCAAAGGCTTCGATGACGTACAAGGCTGGCAGATGGGCCAGGACCCCGAGAACCCCGGTCAGAGCGCCCCTGCGGCCGCACAGCCCCCGCCGCCCCGGCAACAGCAGTCACAGCCACAGAACAACCAGCAGGCCCAGCAGCAGGCCCCTGTGGCCGCTGACGGGCCTTCCTGGGACGATCTGGCCGGCACCATGGGTCACGCGCTGATGGTCGCGGTGGGCATCTGGGAGCATGAAGGCCCGCAGGCCGCCACCGGAGATGTGGCCGGTGCCATCGAACGCATGGCGGTGTCCCTCTACATCGATGCGCGGAAGATGGGGCTGGCGGTGCCGTCGCAGGCAACGCAGGACGGTCCCATGCAAGAGATTGTACAGCAGGTGGTGCAGGGAATTGACGGCCAGGTGGATGAACAGCAGGCGGCACTCAATGCTGCCGGTGAAGACGACCTCCTGTTCTGATGCGGAGATTCGTAATGCTCGGCTCCTTTCCCGGCCTCAACAACATTGTCGAAACGGCCAAGAGGCACTGGGCCGTCTACTCTACAGAAAAAAAGCAGAAGACCACCTCGGTGGCCATTATGGCCAGGGCCGCCGGGCTGGAGCCGGTCACTGGCAAGTGCGTTGTGCGCTGCCTGTGGTTTGAAAAGGACAAAAGGCGTGATCCAGACAACATCCGCGTCGGCATCAAGTATATTCTCGACGGTCTGGTCGAGGCCGGCGTCCTGCCCACCGACGGCTGGAAATGCATCACCGGCCTGGAAGATCGCTTCCATGTCGATAAGGAACGTCCCCGAGTAGAGATCGAAATCATCGAGGAGCCATGAACTATACCGAACAGACCTGGCCGTCAGACCGCTGGCCCAACTTCTCTTTCAACGAGGCCAAGTGCAGCCATACCGGCAGATGCGACATCAACAACGGCTTCATGGATCAATTGCAGGAGCTGCGCCGACGCTATGACCGCCCCATCACCGTGACCTCGCTCTACAGGCACGTCACCCACCCTGTTGAGGAAGCCAAGGAACAACCCGGTGCCCATACCACCGGCAAGGCCGTGGACATCGCCGTGTCCCATGCGGAAGCCCATACCGTGCTGCGCCTGGCGATGAATATGGGCGTGTTCCTGGGCGTCGGCGTCAAGCAGAAAGGCACAGGGCGCTTCCTGCATCTCGATGTGCTACGCAACGAAGAGGTGTCCTACATCCCCCGGCCGAGACTCTGGAGCTATTAGGTCCGGTTCACCCCGTTCCGCTTCCTGCGAAGTCTCCGCAGCACCGACGCTCTGCGCCGGGATCTTCTCCGGCCCAGAGTTGCCTGTAGCCAGTTTCTGATCCTCCGTAGCCTGTGCCATCTGCGTTCACCGCTGCTACTTCCCGTGATCGCCCCCGGCGTGGGCTTTGGCCGCGTCCACCAGCGCCTGGCAGATGATGTAGATCATCAGAGGAACTCCCTGATAATCCGTCCCCGCAGCCGCCCCCTCGGCCAGCACCGCTGCGCCGACCTTCTTGCTCACAGCAGACTTCAGACGTTCGACAACGAAACTACCCAAGTGTCCCATTTTTATCATCCTCTGTTTCGGTTACCACCTCAAGCTCCGGCTGGCTGTCCTTCAGCCCCTGCAGCACCTCCAATTTGCCCGCGATACGCTGAATCACCGGGTCTGCCATAGCGAGTTGATTTAGACGAGCGTTCTGTTCCTGCTGCAGCTTGTTGATTTGTTCCTGCACGTCAATCACTGTCAATCCTTTCGTGGTGCGTCATTAACCGGCCCTGCTGCCCAGAGCGCCCTTGATCTCGGCCAGGATCAGGTTGCCGTCCTGCTGGGCCTCGATCATCTGATCCATCTTGCCCTCCAGGCGTTCAAATGAACCCCCTCCGTCCTGCCGGCCGAAGAGGCGGTATAGCGTATAGCCGACAATCCCTGTCCCGGCCCCGCCGCCACCCAACCCCATCATCAGGTCTGCCGTGCTTGTCGGATCAGTCGTCATTTCTTACGCCCACCGATCCAGACGAAAAACGAGGTGATCATCGCCATGATGCCGGCGTCAACGGGATCGAGGTGGAGGAAATCATATAAAAACGGATCTTCATAGCGCATGATCTCCCAGAGCCAGTCCAGTACTTCTTTCGTGCCAGAGGCAGCGACACCCAACCCGGCGGCACTGCCAATACCGGTTTTTGCTTCTTTCGTCAATCTACGCTTGCCATCTAATTATCGGGATGAGATAATTTATACGCCGTTGCAAAACAATACGTGCTGATCCACATCAAGATTCCGAAAACCGCTTCATGATTCCACCACTCCATCCACCTATAGCCGCCCGGAAAACCGATCACCTTCCAGGTTTCGTATAGCAGTGTGACCGCGACCGCCGCCATCCCGCTCCATAGCCCCGCGCTTTTTGCGGAGTCGGCGGCTTGCTGTTTTTTGGTCAGCGTGACGGCGATCTCTTCAGCCGCCGCCGTTTTGGTGATGTTTTCCTCTAACTCCCGACGGTCACCCCGGTGGCTTGTCCGTGCCAGGCGCAGCGCGGCGCTGGTTTCGTCTAACTGTTTAACCAGTGTATCATAATGCCCACGTAACTCCCCAAAAGACGCTACCTCCGCAGCCCTGCGTGGTGTTTTTCTGTTGTTCATCTCCGATCTGCTCTTGGATCTTTTCGGGATTCATTATTCCTCTGCCCACGTAATTGAAGCTGCGGTCAAGTCAGTCTTGAGTTTGGCATACAACTGCTGATGGATGTTGGCAGCGATATTTACGCCGGTTGCCTTGACGCGATCTACCCGTGGGCAGACCAACGTCTGGCCGATTAACCGTCCATCGGTCACTCTGGCGGCTTCAGCAGCATCTTTATATACCGCCAGATCAGCACAAGCGTAGAACGTGCCGTCACTGCGATCCTTCTTTATCACATCGACCACACCGATGCGGACATAGCACCCTGCGGCCACATAATCCCCTTGCAGGGGTACACTTACGATGAGTGCCATGTCAGTTCTCCAACAGGTTCAGCCGTGAGGCCAGTTCAATATTTGTCTGGCGAAGTTCGTTCAGTTCCTCTTTTAGTTCTACATCCCGGCAGTAGCTCTGCCATGCCTGACCTATGAGAGCGCGTTGCGTTTGAGCGCCATTTACCAGCCCACGATGCCCCTCGGCTTCTTCTTCTGGCGAACAATATCCAAGGAGTTCGGCATCAATAAGATCCTGTTTATGATACTTCACCAGATGATCAAATCGACTGCGAACAACCGTAGCAGGATCAGACGTTTCAATAGCCATCGCACGGAGAAGAGTGGCATCTTCAAAAAGGTCAAAAGCTCCTCCGTCAGCACCGTTGTAATGGAAGTCTCCGTCCTCGTCGATTACAAACAACGCTGGGTTTGCTGATGAAACCCTTGCTGAGAAAACAAAGCAGTTGCCATTAGCCGCTACGGCTACATTTGCATTAGCTCCATCGTGCTGTGTAGTATACCAATGATGTAAACCTAAAGCTGATGTGCTTTTTGCAGTATCTGCTTGACCACCCTGAGAAATACTGACGTTAACGGTTGCTAACGACGCGGAGTTCTCTCCGGTAGCAGTCAGGACAACGCCGCCCAAAGTATTACTCGCCTTTTGGATGAAAAAGTAGTCATCCGTTTCCTGGGTATCCCAATATCCGTTCGTCGTATGGCCCGTTCCAATATCAGATGATTTACAGACCAAAATCTTATCATCAGCCACTCCCTGATTGATCGTCAGGCCGGTGGTCATTTGGCCGTTGACGGTTTCGTTGATGCCTATAAGGCCAGAATGCGCCATTGTCATCAAAGTTCTTGAGTCAGTATCGTTGTAAAAATACAGGTGATTGGTGTTGTTGTGGATCGTGACATCGTCCGCGCTACCCGACGTATCCACGAAATACAGCGTTGGGAGAGTGCCTTCTATCGTCAACGCAGGAGCTGATGTAAAAGTGCCCGGTGTGGAAGTCCCACCGATGAGAAGGTTGCCACCAAGAGCAGCACTAAATGTCTTTGCCCCACTAAATGTTTGAGTACCAGATAAATGAGCAGTGTCATCATCAAGATATGCGCTGGCAACTTTAGTGCCTTGCCATACGCCAGTACCTATAGTGCCTGTAGTGACGATACTGCTACTACCTGCAACGACGCCATAGATAGACCCGATGGCCGTACCGCCAATCGTTATGGCATCTGCTTCCAAGGTGCCGTCAACATCAATATCGCCAGCCAGATCAATGTGGCCTGGGATCGTTACAACAGATGCACTTCCAGCACCAACTGTTACATCTACTTCGCCATCTGTGGTAGAGCCAGTTAAGGCTAAACCTACAGTATTATTACCGTCATTTTCAGCCACATATAATTTAATCGCACCGCACTCGTCGCCGTTGCTGGCATCAGCTACCACGCCCTCGATGCGAGCAAACTCAATATTATCTTGATTGTCGTCATCGCCATAGAAGGTAATCGTACCGCAGACATCGTTATCTGCTCCTGCAGCACCCTTGTCATTGATGAACTTCAGGTACGCGCTCGTCGCACCATTATTAGTGTTTTTCAGCGTGACAACAGGCTCGTTGGCCGACGCTGAGGTTGCCAGGATGTCGGCTGAAGCAGTGATCGTTGAGGCTGACAACGCCAGCACCTCTGCTGTCTCAACAGTGAAAGCCATGTCGGTGCCATGGGTGTAGACAATCGACCCTGCGTCGTTGTCATTTACATCTCCAAAATAGATAGAATTTGTCGTAGAGGCCCCTGAAAGGAACGACATCCCAGGATTGGCAGTGCCTTCAATGACAAAGTCGTTGCCACTGGCATGGGCCGTTACCGATCCGGCGCTGGCCACATGGACATGCAACTTGCCGTCACCACCCCCGGCCGCAAGCCCTGATCCGGTGACCAGTGAGCCGAACAGATAGTCGTCGGTCTGGTTCAGGTTGTCGTTGTTGAGGGTATTGTCGTTGACGCCTGTGAGTATCCCATTGAACTCGGCATTCAAATCAGCTGCCGTCAATGTCTCGTTGGCGTTCCAGGTCTTCGTTCTGCTGATATTAGGCATGGCTTTTCCTTAATCTGCTGCGGTAGGCATACCAATACCGCCGATGGTTTTCATAAATGTACTGGCTCTGGGAGCTACATCTTCTTCCTGTTCAATAGGTATTTGCTCCAGTCTCTGCAAAACCTGCTCAATGGTTGCTCCCTCCTGCACCCACTGGGAAACAGGAATACCCCGACGAGAAGCATTTGCCATTTTCGATCTCACTTTACCAAACAAGTCTTTTACTTGTTGCCTCTTTATCGGATCTTGCAGATCTAACACCAGTCTCTGCGCTAACTTTGGACTAAACACAACAGTGGATGCCAGCCCGCCAATGACCGCAATGGGCCAGCTAAAAACAAGACTTGCGGCAGCGCCTACTCCTCCTGCCCCCATCGCCATCACTGGCGCTCGCAACAAAGAACCCGTACCCCCCCCAATTTGCCTGACAGCAGCCGAATGGGCTATAAGGGATTGAGCCAGCCCATGCTGAGTTTTCACGCCTGCAGCCATAGAAGAGATAGGCACCCCTGATTCATTCTCAAGTTTTAGTAGCAGCTCATAGGCAAATTCATCAGCGTCGTCAAGCGAACTGAGTATCGTATATAGTACTCTACCTCGGTCTACATTTTTAAGAACACCAGTCTCCGAGATCATGCCAGATTCAATCCCGAATTCTGTCTCAAGCGACTTCAATATGTTGATATCAACTTCATACTGATGTGTAGCCGTATCGTACACCTCGCCCAGTTGATCTGACAGCGTCTTGCGAATTTCCTGTCGCAGGCCGATCAAGGCACGGTTGGCTTGCTTGCCTACCTCTGTATCGGTGATGCCGATGGCATCATCAATTTCCCACATGAACCTCTGCAAGGCCCCTACGGTAGTAGGTGGGGCATTAACAAGGCGCTGGTGAAAAGATCTCACCATCTCCCGGCCCCGGCCCTCAGAAGATATCTGCGTTGCCCTTGGATGGGGAAATTGCTCAAAAGACACATCGGCCTCACCCGTACGGCCACGCGCCCGAAGTTGCTTTGGCCCCTGGCCTGTCTCTCTGAACTGGGTGCTTTCGGGGAACTCTTTCATCAGATCCTCTGCGGCACCCTTAAACAAACCAGAAGGCGTAGTCGCTCGTTGCGAGGATATCTGACTTAGTTCCGGCTCCAGAATTTCTACGGCCCATTCATTGCCAACTATGCCATTAAACTCTTTTCGCAGGTTTTGCACTGCCGCTTTTTTCAGAGACTCCAAGGCCCCCTCTTCAACGCCAGTTTGCATGTGCGGAGCCAGGGCTTCTTTCGCCTCGGTCTGGAACTCGTCGCTTTTCTTTTTTACCTCATCTACAGCACCAAGCGTGTTTCGCACCAGATCGTCTTGCCGACTCAACTTTGGAACGTCTAATCGACCTCTCGTTTCCATAACCGGACCAGAGAACTCCTTGACAATTCGACTTTCCCCACGCTCCGGTGCTGTGTTAATAATTCTCTGTGTTCGCCGCGAAGTAGCGGTAGTGAAGTCCAATACGTTCATCCGCGCACTGTAACCTGCATCTTTCATAAATCGTCCTGGACTTCTGCCCCCAACCAAGGGCCAATCTTCTGGAATTTTTGCATCGGCCAACTTTTTCGCCCCCTCCCAGCCACGTCGTGCGCCTTCCTTCGTCAGTCCCGCAAGGGCTTTGAACGTCGGCCTGGCTGCGGCACCCACCATAGCAGAACCTGGATCTTCAAGTGCGCGTGAGGTTCTTGTAAATGCAGGAATCTTGCCGAGCCTGGTAGCCCGTAGTATTGGCGCAGCCACAGATCCAACAGTCAGGTACGGATCAAGCGGCCGGCGCTCACGCTCTTCTTCGCTGAACTGACCTGTCAGTTGGCTGGTGAAATCTTTGAAGGCAGAAATATCCGGATCGCCTTCCAGGCCCCTGAGATGGTGTTGTGCAGGCCCATACGTTGACTTTACTGCGCCTCCAGCCACATCAGCCAAATGCTTTGTTGTCTCCCAAGGAGAATTTATCACCTTAAGAAATTCCAGCGGCAGCGAAGCCAGATTACGCAGGAGATTGGAGTGTTTGGCACCCTTTCGCGCAACAGACAAAACCCTATCGGCCTCTGTCATGGTGCGAGGATCTTCATTGCCCCGAGGGGGAACGTCCATCGGCTGCAAGGCCCGTAGGGGCCGATTCAAGTCCGGGCCAACAAACAGTAGGGGGTCTTGGTCCGACAGTCTCTCCTCTGCGGACTCCTCCCGTTCTGCGTCCCTATCTAACCTGGCGTATTCCTCGGGAGAAAGTGCCCTAATTTCTTCGTCCGAGAGAGAACTGAGCCTATCAGTTGCTGCGCCCATGATCTATCCCCCTTCTCGTATCCTTTTGGCTCTCTCGCGAGCGGTTTCTATTTTCCCATCGGTGCGCTCACCGCCGAGAATGCCCTCTGAGATAGTCACAGCTTCTTCCTTGCCAATAGCGAATTTAGGATGTAGAAGATCCCAAAGGCCAATAGCAGACTGAACTTCCGACTCCACAAAATCTCGTTGGGCCTCATGCAAGGAGGTTGCCACCTGCATCATTCCGTCGATCATGTCGTCTGGAAGGAACCCCCCCTTACCAACACGGATAAGTGCGACTTCAATGTTGGCCATTGTCGATAGGGCATCTCGATACAGTTCTATATCCTGTGAGCGCACGGTTGCCGGATCAATCAACCGCTGGAACTGGTTAACCATAGCTACCTGCGCCTCGGCACGGCCAGCCATGTCTGGGTCGGCTCGATAGTCTTTGTAAAACTCTTTCATCCTGGCGAATGATGGTCCCAGACCCTGGCTTCCACTAAAGGATTTGACGCCTGGCAGGGCCAGGATCGACTTACGCAAGGTGTCTGTGATGGTGAAGTCCTGCTTTGCCTTGGCCAACGTATCACGTTGTTTTTGGCGGGAAATTTCCCTCTGGTCGTTCCAGTATTCAACTCGGGCCTTCGCGTAGGCGCCCACCTGTTCCTGGTAGGCAGACATCAGATCGAGTGCGAGAGTGGGATCATCGCCGCCAATCATGTCTTTAAGTTGGTGTTCCTCGAAAAAGGCGACTGGGTCTTCCATAAGGGCGCCTTTTCTGGTTCCAGCCATTTCCACGGCGCCGGACAAGCGCCGGGTATAACTTCGGACAAGTCGGTCGATCTTTTTGTCTGTAAACTCGATCACCGCGCGACCCTCTGCGCCCTTGCTTCGTCCCTCCGCGGCCAGTGCACGCTCTTCCCTGGCAAGGTCAATTTCTCGCTTAAATACTCCCTGTTCTCTGGCGTCGTAACCCTTCAGGGCATTGCCAACCATCTCAGTGGCAATCTGAGGATTGGCAGAAACCAGTGCTTTGAAGTCGGGATCGTTTTCGAGTGCAGCCCGCACTTCACCTCTGGTCTGGCCGGCGTCAAACAGATCTCTCCCCTTCTCCATCATGGCGACCTTGTTCTGGCCGGCGGTAGGGAGGTCGCCTGGCTTGAAAAGCGGGGCCATGGCACGTAGGCGCTCCGACCTCGCACCCTCTTCGTCAAACTCCAGTTGCCGTGCCTTGAGCTGATTGGCGAACTCACTTTGTTCAGCAGCCTGCTTGTCAGCCTGAAATTTCAAGCCGGCACCTGCCACCTGACCAGGCACTGCGGCCAATTGAGTAAGTAGACCTGGACGCGCCTCTTCCTGCAGCCCACGCGCCCCTGCACGGCCCTTGGACAAGGCGTTGATCACATTGGCCGTGGCCTGTGAGGCCCGATTGCGCTTCTCGGTACGGGACTGATCCCTCAACCCGAGCAATCCACTGCCTGCCTTTGACAGCGCCTGCAGGACACTCAACTTGAGATCAGGCGGTTGTACTACAGGAGCTTCTACAGCAGGTCGCTGTCCCATTGCGGAAAGGGCCTGCAGTAAAGCAGACCTTCCATTGCCGGCAGGTTGAGTCGCCTCTACGGGCGGTCCCTCTACGGGAATGTCCGCAGGGATCTGGGTCACTCCTGGACCCTCACCCGGAATGTCCGCAGGGATCTGGGTCACTCCTGGACCCTCACCCAAAATGTCCGCAGGGATCTGGGTCACTCCTGGACCCTCACCCAAAATGTCCGCAGGGATCTGGATGGGGTCGGGCGGAGGCTGGATAGACGTATCAAAATCAGCCGATACGGCAGGAGCATCGGGCGAGACACCGTACTCTTGAGCCGCCTTCGCGTACGCAGCCGCAGGCTCCATGCCACCCGCGATAAGTTCATCGGCACGGGCAGCGGCCTCTGGATTCAGTTCACGAAGCCTGTTTTGCAGATTGGTCACTTCACCTGGCATTGTTACCCTCGTAATCTGCTGAACAGCGGATCAAGGAGGCCCCCTTCTCCCCTGCTGGTAGCACTGCGGGGAGTCCTGGCACCAGAAGGCATAGGAACATTCTGTCTCCATGTCTGTCGTATTGCCATGGGAATACTCATATCCCTGGCTTCTTGCAAGGTGACCGGCTGGCCGTTAGGCCATGTCATTCCCGAGGCTGTTGCTGTAAGCCACCTGTTACGGGGTTGCCATCCACCAGATCCAGTTGCCTGCCTTGCCACAACAGGGCGATTTGCAGCAGGATACCTTCTTGGGGTAGTTTCATCTACCATAGGACCGCCCGATGGCCCCCTACGTGCTACCGCTCTCGAAGCAGAACTTGGCCTTTGTGCTGCACCCGGAACGCCAGACCCAGCGGCACCGAACCGGCCACCACCCGTCAGCGCCTGGCTGGCATCAGGCAGGGTGGCACGTTTTTGTGACGGATTCACAACTTTATTAATCAGATCTGCTATACCCTTCTGTACCAGAGGATCAGCCATAGTATCTCCAAGTTGCCCCCAGCCCTGTCCCTGACGTGCGGGCTGCTGGCCTGCCGTCTGCGGATTAAGGCTCTGAAGAACGTCCTGAAGGGCGGTCCTCTTTTTCTCTAACTTGCTCTGTCTACGGCTTTCAAGCGCACCAGTGCCGGCTTTAACGCCTGAAGTAATTAGCGCCGTTAGTGCTGCTATTCCTGCTGGTCCCATGATTATCTCCTGTTTCTCCATCGATCTGTATTATTAGAGCCTGTTTCAGGTGGAAAACCAGCCTCCGCAAACATATCTTCCACTGCCTGACGCATATCTGGAGGAAGCAGGGGCAGTAACGACCGAACCAGGTTAACCTGCTGCGTGTCTTCCGTCGTAAGAGGATTAAACCCTTTCTGCAACATCGTAAAGATGGAGGACAGCAGTGCCGCATCCTGATCCTGACCAGAAAGAGTACGCTGGCCATCCAGATACCCCAGTTCCCCTGCCCGTGCCAGTTCCCTGCGCTCCAGCAGGCCGGCGATGTCGGTGCCGGCTCCAATGGCTTGGGTAAAGCGTTCATCAGCCCTCTCAGCAGCCTGGCCCAACGCCGCCAGTTCCGCACGGCTCTGGTCGTCGGCTCGGAGATTGGCCAGATCGATAGTCTGACCACCACGCAGGACGCCAAACCTCTGCAGCAGCTCCCGATCCTCCCGTTCGCGCAGGCGATCTTGCTCTTCCTGATCTGCGAGAATCGAGGCAGTGATCGGATCGGATCGCAGAATACCAGCAGCTTGTGCCTGTGCCCTTCTGGTGGCCTCTGCGTCGAGATCGCCTTCAAATCCCTCGGCTACGAGTTGAGACCGAATCTGCGGGATAAGTTCTGCAGTCATCTCCTGGATCTGTGAGCGAACATCGGTAAACCCAGGCCGAATGGCACCAAGCAGCTCCTCAAATACGCCACCCGAGCCGGAAGGCTGTAGGCCGTCGGAACTATCCAGTCGAGCCAGAATGTCTGCCAGCGAGTCCTCAAGGCCGGAGATGTCTGTGACTCCACCACCCCTGCCCACACCCTCTGGGCCAAGAAGTTCGATGATCTTGCTTAACTCACCTGGCAACGTATCTGCCAAATTTGGCAAGAGAGTAAGAGGGCCTAAGAGGGTTTCGATACGATCCAGACCTGGCAAGTTGATATCGACACCGGCATTTGCCAACAGTTCTGGCAATCGACCAAAATCACCAGCCTGAATGCCAGTTAGTAGATCGTTCAGCGAACCCGCATCCGTAGCGTAGCCGGCAAGATCCCCAAGCGGATCAAGACCACCGACATCCAGGCGATCAAGGAGGTCAGTGAGCGGCCCAAGGCCCAACCCCTCAAATTCACCGCGCAGCGCATCCATATCCGGCAATAACTGGCCGGCTGTCAATGGACTGGGGGCACGTAGCCCGAGTGCTTCCTGTAGCTCGTATTCTGACGGCAGCAACCGATCTGGTGCCAGCGTGGGCGCACGCAAGCCAAGGTCTCTCTCCAGATCAAACTTTGACGGCAGCAACTGACCGGCTGTCAACGGATCAGGCCGCATGTCCGTCCATGCTTTATCCAGAAGCTCCTCATCAGGAAGCAGATCCTTTACCTCCAATCCGACGGGCTTACGCTCATCCCACGCCGTAGTCAGCTCCTTTTCGCCTGGCAGTAAATCGCCCACCGTCAGCGGCGGCAACCCTGCCATATCTACGCCAAGAGCATCAAGAGCGGCGGGCATATCAACACTGAACAGCTCGTTGAGCAGTCGGGCCTGATCTAATGGACCGGCCAGATCAGGCGGTGCAGGCAATCCACCCAGCAGCGTATCCAGTCTTTCGCCCTGACCGAGCGCCTCTCCCAACAAGCCAGTCTGTTGTGCCGGGTAACCGTACTCGTTTTGGAACGAGCCGCCGATGAGTTCCTCCAGCAAGCCCTTCGACCTCCCCAGGTTCCTGAATAACGCGTCGGGCACGGGAGATGTGCCCAGTTCCCCAAGATCGCTTGTGATGCCGCCCAGTTGCTCTTCCAAATCACCTGCTGTTTTAACAAATCCCGCAGGGAATTGCATACGTGGGCCACTCAGTCGAGTTTCTAACCCACCCAGACGCGTACCCTGTAAAGTGATGGCATTAGCAAGATCCTCAAGTCCGAGGCTGCGGAGCTTCTCGTCCAAAGTGGCAATGTCCCGATTGATGGCATCGAGGCCGAAGTCAGCACCGGTCAGAGGATCAATAGCGCCACGAATATCCGTGCCGATAGTCTCGGCAAGGTCAGGGATATTCAGACCTGTGAGAATGTCTGCACCCAGGCCACCGAGTTCGCCGAGAATTTGTGTGCCAATATCCCCTGGCAAATCTTGAAAAAAGTCAAGAAGATTAGCTCTCAGATTCTCTTCAGGACTTAGTCCTGGTCTTGACGTTGGAAAACCTAAACTGAATGCAGGGCTACCGAATATCACTTCAATGTGGCGCTGAACATTGTCTTCCCGCTCCTGCAGCGCCATAAAGAACTTGGCCCGGAACTGATTCATCTGTGCCTCGGAAGGATAAGGCACATTCCTATCAGGGTAGTCGGCACGGTCGATGGAGCCATCACCGTTGACATCCTCGCCCTGACTGGCCAACCACGCGTCCAACTTCTGTCCTTGAACGATCATCTGCACTACAGGATCAGCGCCCAAGCTCTGGAAGACTTCGCCGGGGCCAGAACCATATCGGGCACTATATTCTGCGGTGCGGAAATGCTGGTTAGTAAATTCTGTCAGGTCTGGATCTGAGAAGTTGGGATTATAGCTCGGCGTCCCCCACCCCGTCACTGGGCTTTTCCACTCCCCAGGATCATCTATTTCAAATTCAGTGCCATCATCAGCAGCAGTAGTAGTGGTAGTGGTAGTGGGAGCATCAGGGTCCAATTCAGGAGAACGAGGCAAGGCGGTTTGAACGTCACCGTCAGTCACAACTGTTTCCGGCAAGGCATCTGTGGTCTGGGCGTTCGCAGCGGTAGAGAAG
>Ga0208181_1000601_pt1 | contig 17004 bp, 17 predicted proteins | sample MalvirDeepMed_s6_FD_184244 | JGI IMG/M metagenome (GOLD analysis project Ga0208181, IMG submission 184244) | Marine viral communities from the Global Malaspina Expedition - Malaspina viral metaG DeepMed_s6 (SPAdes) (version 2) | ecosystem: Environmental > Aquatic > Marine > Oceanic | place... | reverse complement strand
AGACATGCGGCCCGGCCTGTTCGAAGACCTGAAAGGCGTCGCCCTGGAACTGCGACAGCGCCACCGGCGGCACCTCGACCATCATGTCGATGCCGCCCGCCAGCATCTCGGCGGTGCGGGTGTTGGCATCGGTGATCGGCCGGAAGACCACCGCCTCAAGATCCGGTGCGCCGTCCCAGTAATCGGGGTTGGCCTCGACGACGACGGCCTCGTTGCTGCGCCACTCGGCGAAGGTGAACGCGCCCGTGCCGGAGGGATTGCGGCCGAAATCGGCGCCGTGCTGCTCGACCGCTGCCGGCGAGACGATCAGCCCGGTCGGGTAGGCGAGGTTCGACAGGAACGGCGCGTAGGGCTCCGACAGGGTGAATTTCACCGTCAGGTCGTCCACCGCCTCGACGCTGTCGACCGAGGAAAAGAAGAAGGCCAGCGGGAACGGGCCGGTGTCGTGATAGGGGTGATCCTCGTTCAGCATGCGCTCGAAGTTGAACACCACCGCCTCGGCATTGAACGGGCTGCCGTCGTGGAAGGTGACGCCCTCGCGCAGGGTGAAGGTGTATTCCGTGCCGTCCTCGCTGATCTCCCACGCGGTGGCGAGCGCCGGTTCGACCTCGAGCGTGCCGGACTTGTAGCGCACCAGCCCGTCATAGACGTTCATCAGGATGCGGAAATCGTTCACCGCGGTGACCGCCGCCGGGTCGAGCGCCTTGGGCTCGGCGATCTGGCCGACGATCAGCACGCCGGGCGGGGTCTGCGCGGTGGCGGGCAGGCCAAGGCCGAAACTCAGGGCAAGCGCGGTGCCGGTGGCCAGCAGGCCTCTGCGGGTCCAGGTCAGCAAGTGCATTTTTTCATCCTCTCCGTTGGCTCTGTGCGGCAATTTATCATGATCAATTGAAGCAGGCCAAATTATCGTGATAAATTCAACGATGAATTTCGATGGAGTTGCCCATGACCTTCTCGCTTCTCGTTCATGACCGCGAAACCGGCACTTATGGTGGCGCGGCGGCGACGGGCAGCCTCTGTGTCGGTGGCTGGGTGCTGCGCGGCGGGCTCGATTCGGGTCTCTCTGCCAGTCAGGGGACCGCGCCTTCCACCTTCTGGGGGGAGGATGTGCTGCGCGCCATGCGCGACGGGTCCACCGCCGAACAGGCGGTGGCCGGGATCACCGGCGCCGATCCGGGGCGCGGGCATCGCCAGCTGAGTGCGCTCGATCTGGCGGGGCGGAGTGCGGGGTTCACCGGCGATGCAAGTGTCCCCCATGCCAGCCACATCGCCGAGCCGGGGCTCGTGGCGGCGGGCAATATGCTGGGCGGGGAGCGGGTGCTGCCGGCGCTGCGGCAGGGGTATCTCGATGCGTCGGGCAGCATGGCCGAGCGGCTGCTCGCGGCGCTGCGCGCGGCGGATGCGGATGCGTCCGACAGGCGCGGGCTGAAATCGGCGGCGCTTCTGGTGCTGAACCCCGAGGCCCCGCCGCTGACCTTGCGCATCGACTATGCCGAGGCGCCGCTCGACGCGCTCGAGGCGTTGCTCGCGCGTGCCACCGGGTCTCCCTACGCGGACTGGCTCGACGTGGTTCCGGTGGCGGTGGACCGAAGCCGCGCGCCCGGCTCCGCTCCGGACGTCTGAAGCCGCGCGCGGCTCACTCCGCGATGAAGCGGCGCAGCACCTCGGCCTCCTGCGCCTGCATCTGTGTCTCGGCACCTGCCATGTGATCGCGCATGACTTGGCGGGCGGTCTCTGCGTCACCGTTTCGCAGCGCCTCGATCAGCTGCAGCTGGTGGCGGCGCCCGGCCTCCCACAGCGTGGGGTTGGGCGGCTCGTAGAGCCGGCGCCAGACCGTCAGCTCGGTCAGCATGCGCGCCATGAACCGCACGACGAAGGCCAGCAGGTCATTGTCGGAATAGGATGCGAGAAGGGCGTGGAACTGCAGCGACGAGACGTGCTGCGCGCGCTCCTGTTCGACGGTGTCCGCGGGCTGAGGGTATTGCGCCACCACCGCCTCGAGCGCGGCGAGTTGTTCGTCGCTGAGCTGGCCGGCGAGGGTGGCGGCGACCTCGGGCTCGAGCAGCTTGCGGATCTGGTAGATGTCCCTGATCGACAGGTCGCGGAAGTAGAAGAAATTCGCCAGCAATGACTGCGCGCGGTCGGGCGAGACCTCGGCCACGAAACTGCCGCCGCCGGGGCCGGTGCGGGTTTCGACAAGGCCCTGCGCCTCGAGGATGCGCATCGCCTCGCGCACCGTGCCCTTGGAGCGGCCGTAACGGGCGATCAGCTCGGCCTCTCCCGGCAGCCGGTCGCCGGCCCTGAGCTGGTGCTCGACGACCCATTGCTTGATCGTATCGGCAAGCTGCACCGGGCGCGAGCGCCTGGGCGCGACTGTCTTGGATCGTTGCGGCACGAGGTCCTCCGGCATCCTGTCACCTGCCGGTATGGCGGCTTGGCGGAATGATCATCCTAACGCTGGCAGGGGGGCATGGGCCAGCGCTGCGGCGCGGGTCCCGGCGCGCAAGGCAGAAAAAAATCCGCCGCGCGGGGCGCGGCGGAGTATGCTTGCGATGCTGTCGCCCTCAGGCTCAGTCGGCGGTGAGAAGCGGCGGCTTCTTCGAGGACAGGCGCAGCTTGTCCGGCCCCTCGATCGACAGCGAGAGCTTGTCGTCCTTGAGCCCGACCTTGACCACGCCGCCCTTGGTGAGCTTGCCGAACAGCAGCTCCTCGGCGAGCGGCTTCTTGAGGTTCTCCTGGATCACGCGGCCAAGCGGGCGCGCGCCCATGCGGTCGTCGTAGCCCTTGTCGGCCAGCCATTCGGCCGCCGGCTTGGTGAGTTCGATGGTGACGTTGCGGTCCATGAGCTGGGCTTCGAGCTGCAGCACGAACTTCTCGACCACCGACAGGATGACCTCCTTGGGCAGCGGCTGGAAGCTGATGACCGCGTCGAGACGGTTGCGGAACTCCGGCGTGAAGGTGCGCTCGATCGCGGCGGTGTCCTCGCCCTCGCGGCGGTCGCGGCCGAAGCCGATGGCCGCCTTGGCCTGCTCGGCGGCGCCGGCGTTCGAGGTCATGATCAGGATCACGTTGCGGAAATCCACCGTCCGGCCGTTGTGGTCGGTCAGCGAGCCGTGGTCCATCACCTGCAGCAGGATGTTGTAGACATCCGGGTGCGCCTTCTCGATCTCGTCGAGCAGGAGCACGCAGTGCGGGTGCTGATCCACGCCGTCGGTGAGCTGGCCACCCTGGTCGAAGCCGACATAGCCCGGGGGCGCCCCGATCAGGCGCGAGACCGCGTGCTTCTCCATGTACTCGGACATGTCGAAGCGCAGCAGCTCCACGCCCAGCGTGCTGGCGAGCTGCTTGGCCACCTCGGTCTTGCCCACGCCGGTGGGGCCGGCGAACAGGTAGTTGCCGATCGGCTTTTCCGGCTCGCGCAGGCCGGCACGGGCCAGCTTGATCGCCGAGCTGAGCGCCTCGATCGCGGTGTTCTGGCCGAACACGACGCGCTTGAGGGTCTTTTCGAGATCCTTGAGCACCTCGGCATCGTCCTTGGAGACGTTCTTGGGCGGGATGCGCGCGATCTTGGCCACCACGGCCTCAATCTCCTTGGCGCCGATGGTCTTGCGACGCTTCGATTCGGCCACCAGGTGCTGAGCCGCGCCGGCCTCGTCGATCACGTCGATCGCCTTGTCGGGCAGCTTGCGGTCATTGATGTAGCGCGCCGAGAGCTCGACCGCCGACTTGATGGCGTCGGCCGTGTACTTGATCGAGTGGTGCTCCTCGAAATAGGGCTTGAGGCCCTTGAGGATCTTCACCGTGTCGTCGACCGAGGGCTCGCTCACGTCGATCTTCTGGAACCGGCGGCTGAGCGCGCGGTCCTTCTCGAAGTGCTGGCGGAACTCCTTGTAGGTGGTGGAGCCCATGGTGCGCAGCTTGCCGCCCTGAAGCGCGGGCTTCAGGAGGTTCGAGGCATCCATGGCGCCGCCCGAGGTGGCGCCGGCGCCGATCACGGTGTGGATCTCGTCGATGAACAGCACCGCGTCGGGATGTTCCTCGAGCTCGGTCACCACGGCCTTGAGCCGCTCTTCGAAATCGCCGCGGTAGCGGGTGCCGGCCAGCAGCGCGCCCATGTCGAGCGAGTAGATCGTGGTCTTCGACAGCACCTCGGGGGTGTCGCCGTTGACGATCTTGCGCGCCAGACCCTCGGCGATGGCGGTCTTGCCGACGCCGGGATCCCCGACCAGAAGCGGGTTGTTCTTGCGCCGGCGGCACAGCACCTGAATGGCGCGCTCGACCTCGTGCTCGCGGCCGATCAGCGGATCGACATCGCCCTTGCGGGACTTGGCGTTGAGGTCGACGCAATACTTTCCGAGCGCCGATTCCTTGTTGTCGCCGGCAGGCTCCTGCGCTTGCGCCTTGGCCTCTTCCTCGGCCTCGGTGGCGCCCTGAACGGGGCGCGATTCGCCGTAGGCGGGGTTCTTGGCCACGCCATGTGCGATGAAATTCACCGCGTCGTAACGGGTCATGTCCTGCTCCTGCAGGAAATAGGCCGCGTTCGACTCGCGCTCGGCAAAGATTGCCACGAGCACGTTGGCGCCGGTCACCTCGGTGCGGCCCGAGGACTGCACGTGGATGGCGGCGCGCTGGATCACGCGCTGGAATGCTGCGGTCGGCACCGCCTCGGAGCCCTCGATATCGGTGACGAGATTCGAGAGGTCTTCGTCGATGAACTCCACCAGGGTGGTCCGCAGCTCCTCGGTGTCCACGGAGCAGGCCTTCATCACGCGGGCAGCATCGGGTTCGTCGATCAGGGCGAGCAGGAGATGTTCCAGCGTCGCGAATTCATGGCTGCGCGAGTTCGCGAGCGCCAGAGCTGCGTGGATGGCCTGTTCCAGGGTATTCGAGAAAGACGGCACGGCGGCGCTCCTCTTTGTCTGCGTCGGGCTCGGGACCCGACTTTGCCTTCTACAGTTTAAAGTTTGGTCGATACCGACCACGCTTCAAGAGAATTCTCGACCCGCAGCGCTCACAATTGAAGTGATCCCTGCAATGCGGCGTGAAAAGCGGCGGGTCAGAAACTGTCCTTTCGGGCCCGAACCTCGGCGAAAACCGCCGCGTCGGATGCGTCTTTCAGGCCCAGTCGATCGCGGATCTCGGGGGATGCGGGACGCAGGAAAGGGTTCGTGGCCAGTTCCTCGGACAGCTTGCAGGTGGCAGTGGGGCGCCCCTCTGTCCGGGCTTTGGCAATGGCGTCAGACCTCAATTTAAGCGCCTCGTTGCCGGGTTCAATAGTCAAGGCGAAGCGGGCGTTCGCGCTTGTATACTCGTGACCCGAGCAAACCAGTGTCTCCGGCGGTAGCGCAATCAGTTTCGACAGGCTCTCCCACATCATCTCGGGCGTGCCCTCGAAGATGCGGCCGCATCCGAGCGCCATCAGGCTGTCGGCGGTGAACACGGCTTGTGCGTCGGGGAAATGAAACGCGACATGGCCCAGCGTGTGGCCCGGCACGAAGATCACCTCGACCGGGGTGCCGGCGATCTGCAGGGCGTCGCCCCCCTCGAGCGCGGTGTCGAGCGGCGGCAGTTTCGAGTCCTCGGCCTTGGGGCCATAGACGCTGCAGCCGTATTTCTCGCGCAGTTCTGCAACCCCGCCGACATGGTCGTGGTGGTGGTGGGTGATGAGCAGCGCATCAAGCCCCCAGCCGCGGCTTTCGAGCGCCTCGATGATCGGACCGGCCTCGGGGGCATCGATCAGGCAGACACCCTCGGGCGCCTTCACCAGATAGGCGTAATTGTCGCTGAGACAGGGAACGGTGACGATCTCCATGGTCTTTCCTCATCGGCTTTGCCAAAGTGACCCCCAACTTGGAGGATCAGCGAGAGCGCCGCAATGCACCTTGATGTGCATAATCTCAGGGATTTCTACTATCGCAGCGCGCTGGGGCGTGCGGCGCAACGGGCCGTGCGCGATCAGGTGAAGCGCTACTGGCCCACCGGCAAGGGTCACACCATGGTGGGCTACGGCTTTGCCGTGCCCCTGCTGCGCCCCTACCTGCCCGATGCCCGCCGGGTGATCGGGCTCATGCCCGGCCCGCAGGGCGTGCTGCCGTGGCCGCAGGGGCAGCCCAACGTCACCGTCCTTTGCGAAGAGACGCTCTGGCCGCTCGAGACCGGGCATGTCGACCGGTTGGTGATGATGCACGGGCTCGAGACCTCCGACAATCCGTCCGAGCTGCTCGACGAATGCTACCGGGTGCTGGGGCCGGGCGGCGAGGCGCTGTTCATCGTGCCCAACCGGTCCGGGCTCTGGGCGCGTTCGGACGCCACGCCCTTCGGCTACGGCCGGCCCTATTCGCTGAGCCAGCTCGACAGCCAGCTCAAGCGGCACGACTTCATCCGGCAGAGCCACGTCTCGGTGCTCTATCAGCCGCCGTCGAGCCGGCGCTTCTGGATGCGCACTGGCCCCGCATGGGAGCGCATCGGGCGGGCGATTCCGGCGCTGGTGGCCGGCGGGGTGCTGATCGTGCGGGCCTCGAAGCGCTATCCCCCGAAGCGCACCGGTCTGGGCGACAAGGTGCGGGTGCCCAACCCGCTCGACGTGCTCGCGCCGTCGCCCAAGAAAGAACCGAAGGCGATCTGAGGTCCCGGGCCGGGGCCGTTGCGGCAATCGCCCGGGCAAGGTTGCAGAATCGGTCACCGGGACGTGACTCGCCCGGTCTTGACGGTGCTGGCGTTTGCGATACCACCAACGCCCTGAGATACGCCGGAGCTTTGACTTTTGTCGGTCAGGACAGGCGGTTGCGCTGCGTCGCGGCAACGGTTTTTCCGCGTTTGCGCTATCGCCCTCCCTCGCTCCGAAGTTTGACGAAAGGCTGAGCCGGTCCGCCCGGATTAATGAAAAATCCACTGTTTCCAAACGCCTGCCGCGTTCTGCCCTAAGGGAAATGCGCAAGTGCTTGGAAAAAGGCGGGTTCCAGTCCGTCCCAAAGCCGCCTAAGCATGTTGCGAGGGCGGGGAGGCTCTGCTACATCCGCGCTGATTTCGACGCCACGGGACCTCCCGGGGCAGGGACAACGCCTCCGGACACCGGGAGACACCCGTGTGTCGCGGGGGCCTCATATCGGAAGGGTGGACGTGTCAGAACCAGCTTCGATCTCCAGCGGCATCGCGGCACGCTATGCCACGGCGATCTTCGACATCGCCAAAGAGAACAACTCCGTCGGAAAGCTCGAGAGCGATACCGACGACCTCGCTCAAGCGCTGGCTGACAGCCCCGACCTGCGCGACATGATCTCCTCGCCGGTCTATCCGCGCCAGGCACAGAAGGACGGCATCCTTGCCGTGTCTTCGAAGATGGGCCTCGACAAGGCACTGCACAACGCGCTCGGCCTGATGGCCGAAAAGCGCCGCCTGTTCGTGCTGCCCCACCTGGTGGCGCAGCTGCGCGAGATGATCGCCGTCGAGAAGGGTGAAGTGACGGCCGAGGTGACCTCGGCGACCGCACTCAGCGATGCGCAGGCCAGCAAGCTGGCCGAGACACTGAAAAGCAGCGTCGGCAAGGACGTGAAGATAAAGTCGACCGTTGATGAATCCCTCATCGGTGGTCTCGTCGTCAAGGTGGGCTCGAAGATGATCGACACGTCGGTCCGTGCCAAGCTCAACTCCCTCCAGAATGCAATGAAAGAGGTCGGATAAATGGGTATCCAAGCAGCCGAGATTTCTGCGATCCTAAAGGACCAGATCAAGAACTTCGGTCAGGAGGCCGAAGTCGCCGAAGTGGGTCGCGTGCTCTCCGTCGGCGACGGTATTGCCCGCGTGCACGGCCTCGACTCCGTGAAGGCCGGCGAGATGGTCGAGTTCCCGGGCGGCATCATGGGGATGGCCCTGAACCTCGAGCGCGACAACGTCGGTATCGTGATCTTCGGCTCCGACCGCGACATCAAGGAAGGTGACGTCGTCAAGCGCACCAACTCGATCGTGGACGTGCCCGCGGGCACCGGCCTGCTCGGCCGCGTGGTCGACGCGCTCGGCAACCCGATCGACGGCAAGGGCCCGATCGAGGCGACCGAGCGCCGCGTCGCGGACGTGAAGGCGCCGGGCATCATCCCGCGTAAGTCGGTGCACGAGCCGATGGCAACCGGCCTCAAGTCGGTCGACGCGATGATCCCGATCGGCCGTGGCCAGCGTGAGCTGATCATCGGCGACCGCCAGACCGGCAAGACCGCCATCGCCCTCGACGCGATCCTGAACCAGAAATCCTACAACGACGCCGCCGGCGACGACGACAGCAAGAAGCTGTACTGCGTCTACGTGGCCGTCGGCCAGAAGCGCTCGACCGTGGCGCAGCTGGTGAAGCGCCTCGAAGCCACCGGCGCCATCGACTACTCGATCGTCGTGGCCGCGACCGCGTCCGACCCGGCGCCGATGCAGTTCCTCGCGCCCTACGCCGCGACCGCGATGGCCGAGTACTTCCGCGACAACGGAAAGCACGCGCTCATCATCTACGATGACCTCTCCAAGCAGGCCGTGTCCTACCGCCAGATGTCGCTGCTGCTGCGCCGTCCGCCGGGCCGCGAAGCCTACCCGGGCGACGTGTTCTACCTTCACTCGCGCCTGCTCGAGCGTTCGGCCAAGCTGAACGAGGATCACGGTGCCGGCTCGCTGACCGCGCTGCCGATCATCGAGACTCAGGGCGGCGACGTCTCGGCCTTCATCCCGACCAACGTGATCTCGATCACCGACGGCCAGATCTTCCTCGAGACCGAGCTGTTCTTCCAGGGCATCCGTCCGGCCGTGAACACCGGTCTGTCGGTGTCGCGCGTCGGTTCCTCGGCCCAGACCAAGGCGATGTCCTCGGTGGCCGGCCCGGTGAAGCTGTCGCTGGCCCAGTATCGTGAAATGGCGGCCTTCGCCCAGTTCGGCTCGGACCTCGACGCCGCAACCCAGAAGCTGCTGAACCGCGGTGCGCGCCTGACCGAGCTGATGAAGCAGCCGCAATATTCGCCGCTCACCAACGCCGAGATCGTGTGCATCATCTTCGCCGGCACCAACGGCTACCTGGACGATGTCCCGGTCCGTGAGGTGGGCAAGTTCGAATCCGCCCTGCTGTCCTTCCTGCGCGGCCAGCGCAAGGACATCCTCGAGTGGATCGAGAGCGAAGACCCGAAGATCAAGGGTGAACCCGCTGACAAGCTGAAGGCTGCGCTCGACGAATTCGCCGCGACCTACGCCTGAGCGCCCTGAAAGGACAGGATTATGCCTAGCCTCAAGGACCTCAAGACCAGGATCTCCTCGGTCAAGTCGACCCGGAAGATCACCAAGGCCATGCAGATGGTGGCCGCCGCGAAACTGCGGCGGGCACAGGACGCGGCCGAGATGTCACGCCCGTATTCCGAGCGCTTCAATGCGGTGCTCGGATCGCTGGCGGCGTCGGTGGGCGGCAGCCCGACCGCGCCGAAGCTGCTGTCCGGCACCGGCAAGGACGACGTTCACCTGCTCGTCGTGATGACCGCCGAGCGCGGCCTTTGCGGGGGCTTCAACAGCTCCATCGTGAAGCGTGCGCGCACCGCGATCGCCAAGCTGAAGGCCGAGGGCAAGACGGTGAAGATCCTCACCGTCGGCAAGAAGGGCCGTGAACAGCTTTCCCGTGAGCACGGGTCGCTGTTCGTGGGTCACGTGGACCTCAGCGAGGTCAAGAAGATCGGCTATGCGGATGCGCAGTCGATCGCCAAGGACCTGCTCACCCGTTTCGACGAGGGCGAGTTCGACGTGGCGACCATCTTCTATGCGAAGTTCGAGACCGTGATTTCGCAGGTCCCGACCGCCCAGCAGATCATCCCGGCCCAGTTCGACGCGGCCGAAGGTGACGACGCCGGTGCGTCCCCGCTCTATGAATACGAGCCCGGCGAGGAAGCCATCCTTGCCGATCTCCTTCCCCGGGGTGTCTCTACCCAGATCTTCTCGGCTCTGCTGGAGAACGCCGCCTCGGAACAGGGGGCTCGGATGAGCGCCATGGACAACGCCACGCGCAACGCGGGCGAGATGATCGACAAGCTGACCATCGAGTACAACCGCTCGCGTCAGGCGGTCATCACCAACGAACTGATCGAAATCATCTCGGGCGCCGAGGCGCTCTAAGAACCGGAGACGATAAATGGCAAACGCAAAAGGCAAAGTGACCCAGGTCATCGGCGCCGTGGTCGACGTGCAGTTCGACGACCACCTGCCCGAGATCCTGAACGCGCTGACCACCACCAACGACGGCAAGACCCTGGTTCTTGAAGTTGCACAGCACCTCGGTGAGAGCACCGTCCGCACCATCGCGATGGACTCGACCGAAGGTCTGGTCCGTGGCCAGGAAGTGGTCGACACCGACAAGCCGATCTCGGTCCCGGTGGGCAACGCCACCCTGGGCCGCATCCTCAACGTCGTGGGCGAGCCCGTCGACGAGCAGGGCCCGGTCGAGGCGGAAGAGTACCGCGCGATCCACCAGCCCGCTCCCGAGTTCGACGAGCAGGCGACCGACACCGAGATCCTCGTGACCGGCATCAAGGTCATCGACCTTCTCGCGCCCTACTCCAAGGGCGGCAAGATCGGCCTGTTCGGCGGCGCCGGCGTGGGCAAGACCGTTCTCATCATGGAACTGATCAACAACATCGCAAAGGTGCACTCGGGCTTCTCCGTGTTCGCCGGTGTTGGCGAGCGGACCCGTGAGGGCAACGACCTCTACCACGAGATGATCGAATCCAACGTCATCAAGCCCGACAACCTGTCGGACTCGCAGGTGGCGCTGGTCTACGGCCAGATGAACGAGCCGCCGGGGGCCCGTGCCCGCGTCGCCCTGACCGGTCTGACCCTGGCCGAGCAGTTCCGTGACCAGTCCGGCACCGACGTTCTGTTCTTCGTCGACAACATCTTCCGCTTCACGCAGGCCGGCTCCGAGGTGTCCGCACTTCTCGGCCGTATCCCGTCCGCCGTGGGCTACCAGCCGACGCTGGCCACCGACATGGGCGCGATGCAGGAGCGCATCACCTCGACCAAGAACGGCTCGATCACCTCGATCCAGGCCGTCTACGTTCCCGCGGACGACCTCACCGACCCGGCGCCCGCCACGACCTTTGCCCACCTCGATGCGACCACGGTTCTCAACCGTGCGATCTCGGAGCTCGGCATCTACCCGGCCGTGGACCCGCTGGACTCCAACAGCCGGATCCTCGACCCGCAGGTGGTGGGCCAGGAGCATTACGACGTGGCGCGCGAAGTGCAGGGCATCCTGCAGCGCTACAAGTCGCTCCAGGACATCATCGCCATTCTCGGGATGGACGAACTGTCGGAAGAGGACAAGCTGACCGTTCAGCGTGCCCGGAAGATCCAGCGCTTCCTGTCGCAGCCGTTCGACGTGGCGAAGGTCTTCACCGGCTCCGACGGTGTGCAGGTTCCGCTCGAGGACACCATCTCCTCCTTCAAGGCAGTGGTGAACGGCGAGTACGACCACTTCCCCGAGGCGGCCTTCTACATGGTCGGCGGCATCGAGGAAGTGAAGGCCAAGGCCGAGAAGCTGGCCGCGGAAGCTGCCTGATGACTGCCGGGGGGCCTTTGTGCCCCCCATTACCAACCGGAGGCCCTAATGGCTGATACGATGCAATTCGATCTGGTGAGCCCCGAGCGGAGCCTTCTGTCGACCCAGGCCAAGAGCGTGTCGATCCCGGGCACCGACGGTGACATGACGGCGGGCCCCGGCCACGCCGCGGTGATCACCACGCTGCGCCCCGGCATCCTCAAGGTCGAGACCGAGACGGGCACCGAGGAATTCGTGGTCACCGGTGGTTTCGCCGAGATCGGCACCACCGTGAGCGTGCTGGCCGAGCGGGCGGTGCCTCATGCGGACATGACGCAGGAGACCTACGAGGATCTCGTGCGCGAGGCGCAGGCCTACTACAAGAAGGTCGTCGAAGAGACCGAGAACGAGCCGGGCCCGGTCGACGACGCGGCCAAGCTGCTTCAGGACATGGTTGCGGTCGGCGGTCACATCGGCCTCGATCCCAAGCAGGCGAACTTCTGACGCAGGCCACAGCGCAAGACAGATCGGAAACCCCGCCCCTGGCGGGGTTTCTTGCGTTTGGGCGGGGCGCAACAGACATGACGCCAATGCGCAACGCTCGGCTTTGTGGGTGATCTCAGGCCCTTTGCAACACGCGACGCATGGCGGATGATGCTGCCGGGGACAAATGGGGGCAGAATGCGCCGACTGAATGCCAGCCTGATCGGCATCGACCAGGGCAACGTGGAAGTCTTTTCCGAGTTCGCCAATGGCGGCGACATGTGGACCGGCAGGGGCGCGCGCGAGCGCCGCAAGGCGGTCCGGTTCTCGGAACCCTTCCGCGCACCGCCGACGGTGCAGGTCTCGCTGTCGATGTGGGACATGGACCAGGGCGCCAATGGCCGCGCCGATCTGCTGGCCGACAACATCACCGAAACCGGGTTCGATCTGGTGTTCCGCACATGGTCCGATACGCGGGTCGCGCGGGTGCGGATGTCGTGGCTGGCGATCGGCGAGGTCACCAGCGAGGATGACTGGCAGCTCTACTGAGGCAGGGCTCGCGAGGCGCCGTCATGCGCCATGTGATCGGGCCAGAGAAAAGGGGGCGCTGCCCCCTCTTGGCCTGCGGCCAATTCACCCCCGAGGTACTTTGGAACCAGAGAAGGGCGGGGGTGCGCTCTTCTCCGGATCGGTGTCAGAGGATGCCTTCGTAGATCGGACCGAGCGTGTCGGTCTCGAACAGCGACGATACCGAGGTGCCGTTCCAGATGTTGAGGATCGCCTGCGCGAACATCGGGGCGGTTGGCACCACGCGGATGTTGGGGGCCGCGGCAACCGCGTCGGTGGCGGCGATCGAGTCGGTGATCACCAGCGATTTCATCACCGAGTTGGTCACCCGCTCGACCGCGGGGCCGGAGAGCACGCCGTGGGTGATGTAGGCATGCACCTCGGTGGCGCCGTGGTTCATCAGGATCTCGGCCGCCTTGCACAGCGTGCCGGCGGTGTCGCAGATGTCGTCGACGATGATGCATTTCTTGCCGGTGACGTCACCGATCACGGTCATCTCGGCGATCTCGCCGGGCTTCTCGCGGCGCTTGTCGACGATCGAGAGCGGCGCGTTGATCCGCTTGGCCAGCTCGCGGGCCCGGGCCACGCCGCCGACGTCCGGAGACACCACCATGACATCCTCGAGCTCGCCCTCGAAGTGCTTCATGATGTCGAGCGCGAAGACCGGCGAGGCGTAGAGGTTGTCGACGGGGATGTCGAAGAAGCCCTGGATCTGGGTGGCGTGCAGGTCCATGGTCAGCACCCGCTCGATGCCGGCCTCGGCGATCATGTTGGCCACCAGCTTGGCGGTGATCGGGGTCCGCGCCTTGGTGCGGCGATCCTGGCGGGCATAGCCGAAATAGGGGATCACGGCGGTGATGCGCGAGGCCGAGGAGCGGCGCAGCGCGTCGGCCATGATCAGCAGCTCCATCAGGTTGTCGTTCGCCGGGCGCGAGGTCGACTGGAGGATGAACATGTCCTCGCCGCGGACGTTCTCGTAGACCTCGACAAAGATCTCTTGGTCGTTGAAGCGCTCGACCCGCGCGTCGACGAGTCCCACGGACATGCCGCGATAGAGGGACATCCGGCGGGCGATGGCAGTGGCCAGCGGCTTGTTGGCATTGCCCGCGATAAGCTTGGGCTCGATGACGGTGGGCATGGGAGGCGGCTCCGGCAGCAGAATGACAGATTCGTGACGTTGCCGGTCGCTTAGCATGCAGGTAGCTTGGCGCAAAGACGCACTCCGTAACGAGGGACGACATGGCGCATCTGGATTACTATTTTACCGTTCTTTCTCCCTACGCCTACCTGGCCGGGAACCGGATGGAAGAGATTGTCGCGCGCCACGGCGTCAGCGTGACCTACAAGCCGCTCGACATCATGGCCCTGTTCCCGCGCACCGGCGGCGCCGCGCCGAAGGACCGTCATCCGTCGCGACTGGCCTACCGCGCGCAGGAGCTGCCGCGTCAGGCGAAGAAGGCCGGGATGGAGCTGAACTTCAAGCCCGCGCATTGGCCGACCAACCAGGCCCCGGCGTCCTATGCGATCATCGCGGCGCAAAAGGCGGGCGGCGGCGATCTTGGCGGGCTGGTGCAGTCGATCCTGCGCGCGGTCTGGGTCGAGGAGAAGGACATCGCCGAGGATGCCGTGGTGCAGGCGTGCCTGACAGATGCGGGCTTCGACCCGTCGCTGACCTTCAGCGGCATGCTGACCGGGGCGGAGATCTACGCCGCCAATCTCGAGGACGCGGTCCATGCCGGGGTCTTCGGTTCGCCGTTCTACGTGCTTGACGACGGGGCGATGTTCTGGGGGCAGGACCGGCTCGAGGATCTCGATCTGCATCTCTCGGGCAAGCTCTGAGCGGCAGGCCCCAAGACCGGCGCGGCGCCGTCAGGCCTGCTTGTTGAGGCCCACCGACGGCGTGACCGGCTTCTCGACCACGGGGAGCCGCCCGAACCACCAGATCGCCACCGCGTTCAGGGCAAACAGTCCTGCGACACAGGCTGCCATGAGAAGAATGGTGACGATCGCGCTCATCGGGAGTGGCTCCTTTTCCTTTGTAAGCCAATCCCGTGTCGTAGAGAAAGTTCCCTGCCGGCTCTAGCTTGCTGCCCGATCGTGGCTCATCAGAACAGCGAAAGTTGCCGCCCGGCCACACCGGCCGTGCTGGCCTCGTGCTTCAGCAGCCAGGTCTTGGTATTGAGCCCGCCGCCGAACCCGGTGAGCGCGCCGCTCTGTCCGATAACCCGATGACATGGCAGAATGATCGGCAGCGGATTGGCACCGTTGGCGGCGCCCACCGCGCGGCTGGCACCGGGGGTGCCAAGCGCCCGGGCGATCTCGCCGTAGCTGCGGGTCTCGGCATAGGGAATGGCGGCGAGCGCACCCCAGATATTCTTCTGAAACGCCGTGCCGCGGATCTCGAGCGGCAGGCTGAAGACGCGAAGCTCGCCGCGGAAATACGCGTCAAGCTGCCGGCGCACGGCGTCGAACGGCGCGGGATCGGGCCGCCAGCCCTCTTGCGGGGCGACGGCGCGTTTGCCCGTGGGGAAGCTCAGCAGCCGCAGCGCCGTGCCGTCGCCCGCCAGGAGCAGGGGGCCGACGGGGCTGTCGTGGTGGCAGTAGCGCAGGCTCATGGGGCGGGCTTTCGCAGCGTCGAGGGCGGGCGGCCGTAGAGCGCCGAGAAGGTGGCGTTGAAGCGGCGCAGGCTGCCGAAGCCCGCGCGCGAGGCGATCTCGGTCATCGGCAGGTCGCTGTCGTTGAGCAAACGCTTGGCGTGCTGCACCCGCCGGGTCTGGGCCACCTGCAGGGGCGAGGCGCCGACCTGCTCGGCGAAAAGCCGGGCAAGGTGGCGCGGGCCGATGCCGAGCCGGGTGGCGAGCTCCGCCACGGTGCCGGTGTCGAGCGCGCCGTCCTCGATCAGCCGCAGGGCGCGGGCGACGGTGGTGCGGGTGCCGTTCCACGCCGGCGAGAACGGCGCGGTCTCGGGGCGGCAGCGCAGGCAGGGGCGATAGCCCGCACGCTCGGCGCTGGCGGCGCTGGGGAAGAAGGACACGTTCCTGGTCAGCGGCGGACGTACTGGGCAGACCGGGCGGCAATAGATGCCGGTGGTGCGCACGGCGGTGAAGAACACCCCGTCATAGGCGGGGTCGCGGCGCATCCTTGCGGCATTGCATGTGTCGAAATCCAGCATGGGCAGATTATAGCGTGGCCGCCGGCCCGGAGCGAGCCTGCGCCGGCAATGAGGTCCGGAAACGGCCAGTGCTGTTCAGCCGGTCTTCTTCTTGCCGATGCGCGGCTCGGTGCCGGTGCGCAGGCGGGCGATGTTGCTGCGGTGACGCCAGAAGATCACGATGGTCAGCGCCACGGTCAGCGCGGTCAGCTCGTATTCGCGCAACAGGACCATCCACGCGGTCGACATCAGCGCCGCGACCAGCGCGCCGACGCTGGAAATGCTCGACAGCGCCGCCGCCGCCAGCCACGTGGCGCAGCACATCAGGCCCACCGGCCAGCTCAGCGCCAGCATCAGGCCAAGGAAGGTGGCCACCCCCTTGCCGCCCCTGAAGCGCAGCCAGACCGGGTAGCAATGGCCGAGGAAGGCGGCCAGACCGGCGAGCTGCGCCGCGTCCTCACCGGCGAGCCAGCGGGCCAGAAGCACCGCCACGGCGCCCTTGCCGCCATCGAGCAGCAGCGTGCCCGCGGCGGCGGCCTTGTTGCCGGTGCGCAGCACGTTGGTGGCGCCGATATTGCCCGAGCCGATGCTGCGCAGGTCGCCGAGCTTCATGGCGCGGGTGAGCAGCATCCCGAAGGGGATCGAGCCCAGCAGGTAGCCGATGACGGCCCAGAGCAGCAGGGCGAACGGGGCGGTGGTGAGGTCGGGCAGCATCAGGCGCTCCGGTAGACGGCGGTTCCGGCGACGAAGGTCGCGAGGACCTTACCCTGAAGCCGGGCGCCATCAAACGGTGTATTCTTGGACTTCGACTGCAGCTTGAAGCGGTCGAGCACGAAGGGCTTGTCGGCGTCGAACAGCACCAGATCGGCTGGCGCGCCCTTGGCCATGCGGCCCGAGGCGAGGCCAAGCCGCTTCGCGGGGTTGAGCGACAGCGCGCGGAACAGCGTCGGCAGCTCGAGCTCGCCGGAATGGTAGAGCCGCAGCAGCACCGGCAGCATGGTCTCGAGCCCCACCGCGCCCGACGCCGCCTCCTCGAAGGGCAGGCGCTTGGATTCCTCGTCCTGCGGCGTGTGGAAGCTGCCGATGATGTCGATCAGCCCCGAGCGCACCGCCTCGACCGTGGCCTGCCGGTCTTCTTCGGAGCGCAGCGGCGGCTTAACCTTGAAGAAGGTGCGGTAGTCCGAGACGTCGAGCTCGTTGAGCGTCAGGTGGTGCATCGAGGTGCCGGCGCTGGAGCGGGCCAAGAAGAACGGCTTCGACG
>Ga0208181_1000599_pt1 | contig 17053 bp, 13 predicted proteins | sample MalvirDeepMed_s6_FD_184244 | JGI IMG/M metagenome (GOLD analysis project Ga0208181, IMG submission 184244) | Marine viral communities from the Global Malaspina Expedition - Malaspina viral metaG DeepMed_s6 (SPAdes) (version 2) | ecosystem: Environmental > Aquatic > Marine > Oceanic | place... | reverse complement strand
CTGGGACGCCTGGGCGAAGACACGCACGGCCAGCGCTTCGGCTGACGCGGCCCCGCGGGCCAGGCGCCCTGCGGGACCGCGCGCCCACAAACCGCGTGTAGGCGCGCGCGTAATGCTTCGCCCCATTTCTCGTAATTTCAGTCAGTTAGAACACATTCTGCGCACGAAGGTTTTCGCGGACCGAGCGCAAAGGTTTTCGCCGCCAGAACTCGACGCGCTGCAAACCTCTGGCGCCCCTATGTCTCGATCTTCTTACTCGGTTTTCAATGGGTCTTGAAGAGCGTTTGAACAGGGTGTTCGTCTCCTTCTGTGATGTTCCGGCGTCCGACCCTGACAAATCCGGCATTCACGATTGTCGCAACAACTTGAGCTTCAAGAATCACAACTGACCCAGCCAGCGCGTCAGCAATCCACATACAGCCCCGAGTGGCATGAAAGGGTGCCCCGCCGACAACAAAAAGATCCGCGACGTTGTCTTCCATGATATTCACCAGCGAAAGAATGGAGGGCCGCACTGATGCCGCGGAAGCCTACCGAAGAGATGACACGCGATGAACTCGCTGCGCAGGTCAAGCAACTGCGCGAGGCAGTCGGGCGTCTTGCGATGCGGACGTCACAAGGCGGTGACCTCAACACCGCGCTCATCGGCATGGAGCCGTTCTCAATCGAGGCTGCGAAGCCGGATGAAGACGAAGTTTCGGACGACGACTTCAACCGCGCCTTCCGTGATGCCCGCGGAACGGTTCCTGGCGACATTGACCTCGACCTTGGTGATGGAAGGCGCGATGAAGATCGAGTTTGATATTGATCTATGGGGCTGCGTCGCATCCGCGTGTCCGAGATCGCGATTCCAATTGATCCTCACTTCAGGCAAGCCGAACAACAGATACTTCTAACTGCTCGCCTTCCTCGCCTCGGTCACCGATTGGCCTTGTGACACCAACACATCGACCTGTCGCAAGTTAAGCTCCGCTCGCACCGTAGATGTCCATAAGAAGATCGGGGTTTGTCCCTTCGCCGAGCAATTCCTCCTTGAGATCCCTTAGAATCGGCAAGATCTTGTCGCGTCGCCGCTGGAGGTTGGCACTCGGTTTACGGCGGCCAATAAGATCAACTTCGACTTCCTCGATGATCGATAGGAAATCTTCGGCCAAGGGATCAATGCCAGACACCAGGGCCGTGGGGTCCTTTAGGCGCCACCTGAGAAGACCCGCGAGCAGAAAGGGCGCGTAGTTGAACATGGTATATTCTTCACCGATGTTGCGCCTGAAATCCGCCAGCGTGCGGCTTGCCAATCTGTCCACGTCCTGACGAGACAGCAGCATCGGCGCCATGTCCGACCGCGACAGCAGAAAGGCCATGCACGCGCTTTGCCGATTCCACACCCAGTTCTCGACTTCCGAGGACAGAAGCATCTCGACGACTCGCTCGACGGCTTCCTCATCGCGAAGGATCCGTCCCAGCCCTTGGTAGACGAGGACCCAGCTCATCTGGTGGCGCACGAAGGGGTGGGCTCGCCCACGCGTTTCGATGCACTCCGTCAACCATTTGACCACGTCGGTCGGACAGCGCCGGAACTGCCAGGTCAGGAACTTCAAGGCCGCGTTGTCCTCGGTCCCTGGGCCTGTTTCGCCGGCCAGCCGTCTGCGTGTGACGTCCAGCGCCTTATCCGTCAGGATATCGAGTCGCTCAATTTCCTCCCGGCCGATCTCGGCGGGAAGATCTCCATCGCTGGAGATGCAGTATTGTCCGAACGGCCGTTGCGACAGCTTCGCCGCAAGCGTTTCCCAATCGGGGTTGATGCGGAAGGGTTCCGACTGGAGAAGACTGAGCAGCCCATCGGCGCGCGCGGTGTCTTCCCACGCGGGCAACCCGCAGGGAAGAACCAAACGCTGCGGGATTGAGACATGGTGCTGCTGGCTTTCGATGATCTCATCCCAAGATCGGGCGTCTTCTTGCGCATCGTCCCAGTCAACCGTGAAGCTCCGTCCCAATATTGGCGCTTCCATCAGGATTCTTGCCCGACCGGCCGCCGGTTTCTGCTCGACCCAGAGCGACACGGCCGCCTGTTCCCTCAACGGCGTGCCAATCGCGATTGTCGCCTTTCGCGGTGGTGGCGAAGCTTCCTTTCGAAGATAAACGGAGACATTCTCCTGCCCCGCCGGTATCGCGAGCGTTGCCGGGTCAGGGCTCCGATAAGTGCGACCGGCTTCAAGCGTCTCTTCCGGTCGTATAAGGTCGAAATTCGTCGCACCATCAGCCCCGTAGACGATGGTGGACAGCCTGGGCAAGAAGTCGAAAAAGATCGGCGCCCCGTCTCCGGCCCTATGCGCCGCAAGTAAGGCGCCGTGTGCCACGGCCTGTGCCGGCAGCACGCTGACGGAAACGGGCGACGAGCTCCCGATACTTGCGACGATGCGGTCCTTGAGAGTTCCTTCGGTCAGCGTCTCCAAGATCACCACGTCGCAGCCCTGCAGGTCGAGACCCTTGTGGAATTCGGTCACCGTGTCCGCAGCTTGGTATCCGTTCAAATCGAGGAGCTCCCAGTCCCCGTTCTGGACCCGAACCATCTCGGGCGGACAAGAAATCCCCAAGGCCATCTTTCCGACCGAACGCGCGATGGCGCGGTGGGCCGTTCTTGATGTAAGGCCGGCCTGACCGATTGCGGCCTTACGCGCGGCACGCACGAGGTTTTCGTATCCGATACTACCTGGCGTATGCATCGCATCCTGGCGCCGTTCCGGTGCCAGAACGCCGCGTGCCCCTCTGATGAGAAGGTGTTGAACGGCCAGGCCGCGCCGGTCATGGCAGACCACACCCACGCGCTGTCCTTCCGCCACGAGACCATGCTCGATTGCATAGAGCACCGCGAGAACAGGACGCCAGACGAGCAAGCCGTTCCGATACTTGCCGGCGGACAGCGCACCGAGCAGGTGCTCCTGTGCCATCTCGGACCCGTCGGGGCCTTCATCGATTGACGCGATGTTGTAGGCGGCCCCCTGGGCCGATCCCGCAAAGCAGGACGCCAACTTTGTGACGTCGGCGTCCTTCATTTCCAGAAGGTCTCGGACCGAAATACGGCGCTCTGGTGCTCCGACTTCACCCCATCCCCCACCAAGTCCGTGAGGGGCGGCGTCTGCCTGAGCACCTCCGATCCAACGGCTTCTGCCTTGGTCTCCGACGTTTACTATGGACGTGAGCGGGCCACTTGGAACAACCTCGACGGGGCCGACCTCGTCTTCCTCCCCCGGCCTTGAGCGCCAATTCTTTGCAACGAAGTCGCGCCAACCGTTCACGTCAAACCCGCAGAACTTTCTGGCTGTCATTTCGACGTCTCGTGGATCTCGCCCTGCACGAAATCGCGCACCGCCTGAAACCCCTGCGCAAGGTCATCGCCGGCAGGTCCGAGCGCGATGGCCCTGACTGCGACCTTGCCGCGAGTAACGCTCGTGGTTTCAGGTCGGCCCCGAGCGGGAGTAATGATGAGCCCATGGCGAAGTACCTCGGTCAGGGCCAGTGGCTGCATCTGGTTCAGAAGGGATGCCGCTTCGATGACGCATTCGTCGAGATCCAGCCGTCGCATCGCGTGGGGCGTCCAGACCGCGACGCGTCGAGGCAAATCCGTTCGACTGGGATCGGAGATCCGCAATGCCACGTGAGATCGCGCGACGCTGAGCAGAGCTCCCGGTTTCTCGGGACGAGCCTGGACCTACACGAACCGGATCGTGTCGCGGAGCCAGAATACCGCGATCGGTCTATCCTGGTCGAACCAACGGCCCCCTACCGCTTCCTCGTTCCAGGATATCGGGGACTGAGCGACCAGTTCCGCTTCGTCCAGTTCATCGATGGCGAGGATGATCGCAAGGACGGCGAAATCAGTCCACGTCTCCGCCTGCCAAGCCCACAGATCGTCTTCTGTCTTGCGCCGTAGCAGAAGCAGGAGCCAACAATCGTGAACCTCCCTATAGCTGCGGTCCTGCATCAGGACGTAATTGGGGGTGATGCCGGCTGGCGCGATCGCGACCCCGAGATCCGCAAGCGTTCTCGCCAGGGTCCGGCAAGATTTCCGAAATGCGTCGACCTGACCGTAGCGCGCGCTGGACTTCGCGCTTGGATGCTCCCGTATCCATTGCCTGGCCGCATCTACGGCCAGGCGCGCATAGGCATGAAGTACGCGGTTTTCCAGAGTGTCAAAGTTCTCGCGTCGCACGGTCGCAAGGATCCGCTGCGAGGACCCTGCACGCTCCGGAATGTTTCGGCCGGGTTGCCGGCTGAGCCAAACCATGGATGCGCGGTCCATCTCTTGGACGCGGTCGAGAGGCGTAAGTTCCCGGTGTCTGCGCAAGACCCGTCGGACCCGTTTCTCAAGGTCCCGAAGCACGGGCTGCATTCGCCGCGCCTGCCGAACGATTTCAGCCATCCTCGGGTCGGCCTCGTCCTCGGCGCGCTTCCACGCCTCACGCAGGCGGTCCCACAACTTAGCTGGATCTTCGAGCGCTTCCTCCAACTCCTGGATCCGGGCAAGGACTTCGTTCATGTGCTGAAGCGCGGCCGCTCCCTCTTTCTCGGCTTCCGTTACCGGGTCGTGGCCGAAGCGGGGGCGAACCGGGAAGCCTTCGCGCTCGGGTGCCGCAGCATGGTCGCGCTTGGGATAGGGGACCAGCGCCAGGCCCATGGGAGTATCCCTCACCACGCCGCTGAGAAGCGTCGCGTATTCCAGGCCGCTCGGAGCCTGCCCCTGGAACTCGCCGAGCAGGCAATGGTTCGGCCCGAACGCTCCGCCTTCGCCCAAGGACTTGGCTGACCAAGGCCGCGTTATCAGCCGCATCAGCGCGAGACCCCTCTCCACACGAACTGCCCCGTGGCCTCGGACAGTCGCACAGACTCGTCGATCGCCTCGGCCAGGGGAGCATCGCCAAGATCGCGATCGACAAAGGACATCAAGTTGGAGAATTGCGGAGCCGCCATGTCGACTTCGACGCCACGGAGCTTGGGCAGGAGGCGCATCTCGACCTGGTCAGCCAACGCGTCGTCGACGCCGCGACCGCCCTCGACCTCCGGGTAATTCGCCGCGTAGGCCATAATTGCCCGGCCCAGGCGATGACCGAAGGGACGCTGAAACTCGCGCATTAGGTCGACCATCTGCTCGACCCGTGCGGTCACCCGGGCATCCCGGTCGACGTGGGCGCTCGAGCGACCCCACCTCGTCCAGGTTTCTCGCGAAAGAGCCCTTGTCGGTTCGACGTCGCCTTCCGCCTGACCTTCCTTGATTTTCTTCGGCGCCGCGAAGCGCAGGATGTTCGCGCGATCGACGACCTTGTCGGACAGGGACTGCGTGCTTTCGTCTTCGTTCATCGTGCCGGCGAACAGGAGGTTGTAGCCAGGGAAGATCCGGGGCGGCATCTGGATGTTCGGGATTTCGAGCTCAATCTCGGCATCCTTACGCTCGTTCGCATCACCGACATCACTCGGGCACGGGCGGCTTTCGAGGCGGCTCAGGAAATCCGAGAAGTAATACTCGACCCGCGCGAGGTTCATCTCATCCAGAAGGATCATCATCACGCGGTCCGGATCCGCTTGATCATTGTGGAGTTCATCCACCGCCCAAAGCGCACGCGCCATGTCCGTGGGCCGGAACTTCCCTTCAATGTAGTTGTAGAACCCCATTAGATCCTGCGGGCTGTCCCAGCGCGGCTGAACCGGCACCTGTAGAAAGCCGATCCCCATTCCGGCGGCGTATTGCCGTGGTAACTGGCTCTTGCCTGTCCCGGAGATGCCGGCGAGCACGGCCATTTGCGTTGTCTCGTTAACCTTCATGGCGGTATGGAAGGCGCGCAGCGTCCGCGCTGGGTAATCGAGACCTTTCGCGCGAAGCCGCCGCTCCACTCGCTTGATTGCATCCGCCTCGTTTTCGCGCGGCGCAGGATCCCAAGTTCTCATTGCCACGATGACCGGCGGTGTTTCCATCAGCTCGCGGAGCGGATCGGCATCACCTGTTTCACCATCTACGGAGCGCCCCTCGCTGCGCGCGATCTCGCCCTTCAGGTAAGCCAGCCGGGCATCGAGCGTGCTGCGCGTCTCCTCGAGCGTTTCGATCTCGCCGGTGATGCGGCGGACCTCCTGACCTTGCGCCGCGAGATCGGCCCCCAAGCGTCCATGTTCGGTCTGAGCATGAGCCAATGCCTCGCGTTCGGACGCCACCCGGGTTTGCAGATTTGCCAGCTCGCTCTCCTCGGATGCCATGCGGCCCTCGAGGCGCGAAATGGTCGTCTCGAGTTCCTGAGCCCGGCTCTCGAGACCTGAAATCCTCTCTTTGGCCTCCTCAAGCTCCCGCTTTCTTTCGCGAAGTTCACTGACCTGTTCGGAAATCTCCTCGTATTCCCTTTTGAGCGCCTCGGTGCGCCCAAGTAGCTCCTCCGCCTTTTCCAGCCTTTCCTTAATGGCCAGGTATTCCGCGCGAAGTGGAGCGATCTCGCTCTCGAGCTGCTGACGTTCGATCACAGCCGCTTCGGTCTCCTGCCGCACGGCAGCGACCTCGTCCCGCCGTTCCCGTAGGCTCTCCCATTCCGCGAGCAGCTCCTCCTTCTGTCGCCGCAATCCGTCCACCTCGGCTTGCAGATCGGCAACCACCGCCATGGCTTGGCGCCGCTTCTCAAGCTCGTTCTCCAGCTCGTCGACGAGACGCTGCTTCTCCTCGAGACGTCTCTCGTAGATGGCGAGTTCCTCGATCGGGCCTGCGGCCGTCACCGCACGATCATGGCGCGCAGCGAGGAGCAGTTGCACCACGGCGAGCAATATGAGGACGCCCGCGATCGCGAGCACAAGTATCGTATTATCCGTTAGCATCTTCGATTACCTCACTCGTCCTCGGTCGCTGCAGCGGGCTCCGAATCCGGCACACCCCCCGGGTTCTGGTCCAGCTCCTGGACGACATCCTCCCGCGGCTCAGCAGCGCGATCCCGATCCGGCCGCTCAGCGTCTTCCGACTCCGGCGCCGCAGCAGACCGCGGTGCGGATGGCAGGGCCGCCCTGGCCGCCTCGGTCCGCTGCCGCAGTTCGGCGAGTCGCTCCTGTCTTTCAGTGAGGAGTTCATCCAAGCGTGACAGCTCGTCGCGTCGTGCTTTCACGAGTTCATCAAGCCGAGCTTGATCGGTCCGCAGCTCTGCCAAGGCTGCACGGGCCTCTTCGTTGGCCGTCTCAGCGGCCTCGGTCGCGACCTCAAGCGCGTCGCGGCGCTTCTGCAGTGTCTCAATGTCCGTCTCGAAGCTCGAGGCTCGCCCGGCAAGCTCCGCAACGCGCTCCTGTTCCGTCGCCGCATCCGCGCGTGCCGACGCCAGTGAGGAACGAGCCGCTTGGGCACTCTCTTCGAGATCAGGTAGGGATCCTTCCAACTCAGCTTGGCGGGCCTCCAGCCGATCAACCTCGGCCTGAAGGCGGTTCATTTCCGTGCGCCGCTCATCGAGCCCGGCCAGTTCCTCCTCGGCCGTTGCGATCTGATCTTCGAGGGTGGAAAGATCGGCGCTGCGCGTCGACAATTGTTCTCGCACTGTGTCCAGAGCTTCTGCGGTCTCGGTGCGTTGTGCTTCTATCCTGCTCAATGCGCCCTGTGCCACGTCGGCTTCGTTTTGCAGTCGAGAAAGTCGCGCCTCTGCTCCAGAAACGCTGGCATCCAGATCGGACCGCTGTGCTTGGAGGCTTTCGATCTCAGATGTAATCGCGTCGACACTGGCTTCGGCCGTGGCGAGGTCCTGTTGGCGTTCACTTACTGCGTCGGCAGCCGATTTGCGCTCTTCCTGCAGGGCAGCCAATTCGTTGCGGATCTCCGCCTCGTTTTCCGAAAGCTCTGAAATGCGCTCCTCGAGACGCGATTCATCTTGCCCCAATTGCTGAACACGGCGCTGCTGCGCGCGAAGATCTTCGACTTGCGGTGCGAGTCTGTCCACTTCGCTCTGGAGCTCGTCGCGCCTGACCTCGAGAGCATCGATAGAAGTTTCGGCCTGCGTCCGCTGCGCGACCAGTTCGTCTCGCCTTTCCTCAAGGCCCTGAACTTCCTCTTCGAGACTCACGACCTGGCCTTCGAGATCGTTCCGTCGTGACAGTGCTTGTGTATTTTCGCGTTCGAGCCGCTGGGCCTGGGCAATTGTCTCCCGTGCCTGGGCCAAGCGGTCCTGAATCGATGTCAGCTCGTTCTGGCTCGCTTCAAGCCTGGCCTGGGCAGCCGCCTCGCGTTGCGCCGCGCTTTGGCGGCTGCTTTCAGCAGTGGCGACCTCTTCCGCAAGGTTCTGACTTCGATCAGATAGCTCACGAAATTGCTCTCTGGCTTGTTCCAGCTGCTGCTGCGCTGATTGCAGTTCGCCTGTGTAGTAGCCGAGGTTTTCTTCGATACGTCCGTATCTGCGGTCGAGGGAATTTACTTGCAGCACCAAGAACCCTGACGCGAGGATGGCTGCCCCACCGAGGCCGAGGGCGATCGCGGTATTTCTGGTAGATTTACGATAGGTCCTGTTCGACTCGGTCAAGGCATCCCTCCATGTCCCTCGAAAGTTCGTCCACCCAGAACCGGCGCACGCGCCATCCGAGAGACTTCAACTGGTGATCTCGCCAGAGGTCCGACGTCTTCCGTCGGCCGTCCGGGCTTTCGTGCCATCTCCGCCCATCCACTTCGAGATCGAGCTTCGTCCCGTTCGCACCGAACAGCGCGAAATCGAGCCGTCGGCCAGCGATCTCGTATTGCGGGTGCGGTTCCAGGCCGCGCTCTTTCAAGGCATGGTAGACCTTGCGTTCCCAACCGCTGTCGAAGACGCCTTCGCCTCTTTTTGTCCGAGGCTCGGTGGCCACCGCAGCCAACTTCCCGAGCGCTTTTGACTGACCGGTCCGTGCGAAACCCAGATCACCGAACACGATGGCAACGGCCCGAGCGCGAGATATAGCAACATTGAGCCGACGATTGTCCCTTTGGAAAAATGTCATCCCCGACTGCGGACTGCGTGGCCCGACGCATGGGGAAAACAGGATGAGATCGCGTTCCTGTCCCTGGAAACCGTCGACCGTTCCGACCTTGAAGTCGCAGGCCGTCAGCTTTGGCAGGTCGATGGCAGCCGAAATCGCGGTTTCGAGCGCAAGAACCTGTGCCCGGAACGGGGTGATCACACCGATGCTGCCACCGTATTCGTCGTCCACGAGGAGCTTTCGCAGATGCCGCACAATCGCGGAGACTTCGGCCAGGTTGACGTTTCCAACCTGCGGGACCGCCGGTGCCGGGACATCCACCCACGCGATGCCCGGCTTGGCGCCAGCCGGCACCAACAGCCCTCGCGGATCATACGATGTCTGCAGCTGGCCCCCGTAGAAGGTCTCGCTGATATAATCGACGATCGGTCCGGCCGACCTGTATTGATGGCGCAGCGTGATCCTCCGGGCGTCCGGAACGCGCGACGCGAAATCGAACAGCGACCGACGGCTCTGCGCGAAACGCCCCATCCTGGAGACGGGCTTGCATCAGGTTGCGATCTTGGGCCTGGCCGAGCTGGGGGATGAAGGACAGCTGCCTGTCGTCGCCCACCACGACCGCCCTTTTCGCTCGAGCGAAGAGGGGGATCGCCGTTGCGATATCGCACTGGCTCGCTTCGTCGAAGATCACGAGATAGAACAGGCCGTCGTCGAGCGGAATGCGCCGAGGCGTCCCGAGTATCGATGCGAGCCACAGGGGCCGATGGCCCATCAAGGCCATCGACAGGTCGGACGGCGGATGTCCCTTGCCGCCGCTGAAAGTCCAATCGTCGTAGATTTCGGATAAATCCCGCCGCTCCTCCTCGGACAGGCGGCACCGGGCCGCCAGGATCACGGGCAAGAGCTTGCCTGTCGCCTCGCGGATCCTTTCGCCCAACTCGATCGGATCTTCCGGATCGCCGAGCCTTTCTCTCATCAAGCGCAGGGTCGCCAGTCTTCGCCGAAGGTCTGAAAGACTCATGCCGCGACGTTCGAGGTTGTCCGGGATAGCCGCTTCCCCCCGAACGGCTCGGTCGGTGAAGACCGATCGGAGCCAAGAAATCAGGCGCCGCAGGAGACCCGTGGACGCCTCTCGGGCTTGTGTTGGCGTGACCTCATCTCGGCCATGCGCTTCATGCAGGTCAATCCGTTCGAGGACGTCCGATATCTCGCATTCGAGCTCGGCAATACGATCGATCGCATCGACCGCATCCGTCCGCCGGTGCGCCGTATCGATCAGCTTGCCCAAGGCCAATTCGTCTACGGAGGTCGCCCGCGATCGGCTCTCGTTCTCCAAGAGTTTCCTGAGCGCATCCGAAAATCCAGTGTCCGTCTCGTCATTGGGATTGCGCGTGCGAACCGTGAACGGCACGTCCGGCGCGAGAGACCCGAGGCGATCCTCCACCGCATCAAGGGCCTGGTGGTTCTTGGACGCGACCAAAACGCTCCCGCCGGCCGCAAGGACCGAGGCCGCCATTGAGACGATCGCCTGGCTCTTCCCGGTTCCAGGTGGGCCGGTCACGACCGTGAGCGGCTGCTCGCAGGCACCGCGGACGGCGCGCAATTGCTCCTTGTTCAACGGGACCGCATCAATGGCCTCAACAGGATTCGGGTTCGTTTCGCCTTTGATCCCGAGCACTTCGCCGAGCGCCGTACGCGCGATCCGTTCCGATGGCCAAGTGGCGATCATGTCGAGGTCGCGCGCCGCGCCTGCAGTGAACGATGAGTCCGTCGGGAGGACAATCGCCGCGCTGTCATAGATGCCTTGAGCGGAGGCATCGAGCTGGGAGGCAAGATCCTCCCCCACCAGGCGCCCACGAATCTGGCTTGCGACGGCAACCCTGAGCTTATCCAGGAAATCATCCGCGCGTAGTCCGAGGCCATCGTCCGCGGAGAAAAGGTCAGCCAGATCTCCACGATTCCAGCCGCTCGCACGGGCGGCACTCCGCACCCAGTCCGGGTTCAAAAGGACGTCGTCAGCATCGACCGTCAGCACGAGTGTTTCGGCCTCCCGCTTCCAAGCGGCGGCCAACATCCCGACGGGCTGGAATATCGGCACGCCGCCACGGCGACCCACCGCGATGGGCCAGCCGATTGCGAGCGCGTTCTCATGGCCTTCTCGACGAACGAGAGCTTCCTGAAAAGCAGGGTCGATTGCAGCAAGATCAATCGAAATTCGAAGGCAACGGTCCTCTCCGGGGTTGATGGGGCCCCGCCCGGAAATGAGCGACCATTCGATCCCGTGCTTATCGGCCACTTGCGTGATTGCGCCACGTGGATCGGCACGCAGTGCAGAACGCCAGTATCTGATAAGCGCTTGAGGATCGACACTTCCATCTCCAGCGCTCTCTACATCAAACGGTTCTACCGAAAGTGGCTCAGACGCGAATGTTGCAGCGGCCGCATGAATGACGGTTTCCGAACCCGCGTCTTTTTGTTGCGTGGTTACCGCCACACTTGGCGCACCTGTCGCGAAGTTCATGCGCTTGGCGCGCCAACGCCCATCATGTGCCTTTTCAACAAGGCCATCTCTCAATAGCTGGTCCAGCTCAGCGATCGCAGCGAGCCGCTTGTCATGAGAAAAAGCAGCACCGACAAGCACAAGCAATTCTTCGGTGGTTCGACCTCGCGGAAAAGCCCGCACCATCTTTAATACCAAAGACACTTTTCAGACCTGAAAATTAAATGAGCTATTCCGTTCAAATAGCAGACGATTACGCTGTCGCGCGTGCAGAAGATAGGTGATGCACCATCTGATCATGTGGATTTCATTCGCCTTCCACTCCAAGGAGCTATAGCGAGTCTCGGGTTTCTGCGCGGAAACATTTGAGACTTCTTTCAACGATCCAGATACCGCGAGACGGCACCTTTGCTTCCGTCCGTAGCAGCGAGAGTCCGCACTCGAACACTTTCACAACGTATGACAAACGGGCTTTCTATACACAAGCTTTCAAGAGCAGTAAGCTCGAGAGCCGTTTATGAACCGGTCGTCAGTAATTTTGGCGCATCCAGCGATCTCCCGCCGCCAAGTTTCTGCCGAGTTACGAGGCCACACAATGCTGAAGACCAGCCGCACCTACCGCCAGATGTGTCACGCCGGTGGATTCCATCTGCTCCAAAACGAGACCAGCGGGTAGCACTCGCGTCTGATCCTGGGCACGGGCTTCGTCACTGCCGCACTCACGCCCTCCGACCACCTCGACATGATCCACGTCCGCAGCGCCGTCCATCGCCTGCAACGCTTGAGAACAAGGAAATACCCGACCATGACGATCGCCGCCCCTGATGTGCTCGCAGCCCTGATCGCGATGCCGCCTCGCCCGACCGCAGAAGCGCCCGACGATTGCCGGGGAATCTACGGTCTTGTCGATCACGAAGGAAAGCTGCGCTACATCGGCTCGACAGCTGCTGCCGACGAGACCTTTCGCAAGCGGATACACCATCGCCATCGCACCGGCTCGGAAAGCCAAAGCGACTACTTCTCCCGCATGTATAACACCGGGCGCATGTACCGGCTGCGAAACGATGCTGCTACAAAGGCGGACGGAGATGTGGCCAAGCGCTTGCGCAACGCCTTTATCTCGGAATACTGCGCCGCGGTCTGGGTGCCTTTGCCCGACGAGGCCGACATCGCCGGATTGGAAGCACAAGTCATTGCACTGGCACCACCCGCGGCGAAGGCATGGAACTTCCGCCGGACGGATTCCTATGCTGAACCCGAGGCCCTCGTCGATGCACTGATCGAGCGGCTTGGGCTAAGCCCCTTCGAGCGGGCCGCGCTCTCACGCCAGAAGGCCCGCTTCGAAGGCGGTGCCGTCGCGGCGGAGACTGTCTTGCCGCCGTTGCCCGAGGGCCCCTTTCGCTTCTTTGCCCTCGACGTCGAGACGGCCAACCACGACCCTTGTTGACCCGCAGACCCGCCATTGGTCTTTTACCGGGCTGCACGGGATCCACGGCGGCATGGTCGGGGACGCTCCGCGTATCAACGAAGTGCTGGAGGCCTTGGAGCCGCTGCTGTCGGGCAGTATGGTCTACCAGCACTCCGGATTTGACCGCAGCGCAGTCCGTGCTGCCTGTGCAGGGCTGAGGCGTTCCGAGCCAGATTGGCATTGGCTGGATAGCGTTGGCGTTGCCCGCCGTGCTTGGCCTGAGCTCAAAGGGAACGGTGGGCACGGTTTGGCATCGCTGAAACAGTTCCTCGGCCTGTCCTTTGAACATCACGATGCCGGCGAGGATGCCTGCGCTGCTGCTCAGGTGGTTCTGCACGCAGAACGCGGCACGGTCGGGCGGCACAAAGTGCCGCGCGCGCTCGTCGAGGAAGTCGAGACAACGGCCCTACCCCCCGCCGAGCATCTGCCGACTGGGTCAGTGCTTGGTCGGGCGATCCTCACTGCAGGCAACCTGAAGAACAGTCACTTCTACCTGCGTGCCTTTTTCGACAAGTTCCCGCCCGAACTCGTTGATGCGAGTAAGGCGCCCGGTATGGGCGGCCACGTCGCGACGGTGATCTGGGGTGACGGAATTTCCAGCCGAACCGACATCTGCCCACGCCACAAGTTTTTCCGCGACCGAGCAAACACCCGGGCCTTCTTCGCGCGCACCGGAGCCAAAGCCGGCGACGAGGTCGAAGTAGTCCGGTCGTCGCCCGGCGTCTATTCCGTCAGGCTCATCCGAGCCTGACAGCACGCAACCAGCCGTGACAACGCCATGCGAAGAGACAGAATCAATATCGCGGCATATTTCCCGAGTGCTATTACCGTTTCCCGCTTCGCTCAGCAGCCTCCCTCGACCTGAACGGCACGCAGCCATGCCCTTGCCATCCTCGCACTGTCCGGGCCCGCCCGATGGGGCACAGCCGACCGCTCGAAACGCTCATACAAGCTATCGAGGGATGCACCGTGGAAGAGGCTGAAGTTCACTTGATCAAAATCGAGAATCGGGCCTACCGCATGCGTGTCGGCAGCATTCATCAGTCGCTCAAGCCACCTGCTATCGAAACAAGGAGCATCGGAAACCAGCAGGCGACCTGCCAGCTGCGCTCTTAGTTCTGAGGCCACGGCCTCCGGCGTCGGCGCATCAGTCAGGGCATCGAAAGGGATCCCGTGCACCTGCTCACTGGCATGCGACCAATCAGACATCGGCCAATCGTCAGCAGGCCGGATCAATGACGACCACGAGACGACGTCGCCGCCCGCAAGCCACGACAACCCAACCTCGATTGGCCAGCTATCGGCTGACAAGGAGGACGCCTCGAAATCCAAGGCGACATACTTCTCAATGGCAGGGATCATGACTTCGGTGGCTCGGCCATGCCGGACTCGATGGTTACAACATCTCTCCAGCCTTCCGCCTTGAGGGGGATCGCCTCTTCGGGAGTTACCAATCGCGTCAGCGAACGTGCGCTCCCCTCGTGCCAGATAAGCTGGGGGCCCTTTTCAAGAAGGTTCGCAAGGTCCGCCTCTGAAAGCCGAGCTTGCGAAACCAAGAGCACTCTGTCGGCAATTCCAATTGCCTCTATCCGCGGCAGGTGCTCGTCGCGAGGCAACCTAACCTTGAACTCTGCCAATCGATGCAAAGGGGCATTCTTGACGATTTCATCGATGTCATACGAGCGGCTGGAGCGGTCCGGCCGTCTGAGGCAGAGCAATGACGCCAGAAAGGCTTAGCCACTCAGAAAGAGAACAATCATGACGGCGACGAACTCGCTCATGCCGTCCCCCGTGGGTCCGGATCCGAGTCTGGCGCCATCTCATTGTTCCGCATGACCTTCTGGATTTCCGAAAACGCCCGGAGGCGTTCGTGTTGCGACCGGCTTTGTGCCCGTCCGAAAATGGCACGGACATCGCGCCCCTCAGGCCTGATCGTCCAGCCAAGTGCCCGAAAGGCGGCTTCTGCCTCGCCACGAATGAGGCGCCTTGTTGCCTGATCCTTCACCAGCGGCACCACATGAGCGATCTCGTTGTCTTCGCACGAATAGTGACGCTGGACTTCGAGAGCCGACAGGCATTCCGGGTGACTGGCCTCAATCCAGCAGGCGATGCGCACCAGATCTTCTTTGAGGCGCTGCTCGGCCGCCATTGTGCGTTCCATCGCGGCGAGGGTTTCTGGGAAGCGTTCAATCTCGGTCATGGGATGCGCTTACCGGCCAGCCTGCCGTAGTAAGGTCCGCGAGCCTGACCAGGTGCCCTCGCCAGGCGGGGCCATCCCTGAACGCGCCGATTGGCTCAACACGCGCTTCTTTGAGGCGCGCCATCACGAACCGAGCAGTGGTCTTGGTCTGCTTGGCCAGGGTCGCTGCCGGAACATACTCTGCCTGGAAACGGATGAGATCCTCCGATCGTATCACACGCCCGACCCGGCCTGCGTGCTGGAAAGTCTCGTGACCGAGAAGGCCCAGATCGCACCAATGTGCGATGCACTGATCCTTCCAGCCTGTCATTCTCCCGATTTCCTGGACAGTGAATCCCGGTCCACGAAGGGTTTCATGCAGGACCGCCTCCACGGCAGCCCGATCAAACTCGAAGGCGGCGAGGTTTCCGGACGAACTCGGAAGCGCGGGCCGGAGCTTGCCATCTCGGATCGCTCTAGGAACGGCGAGAACGCCTGCTCGGTCCGTTGTGAACCGCAGATTGATGTCTCTTAGTGCGATCGTCTCGCCTTCAATCGCGATGGCAGCTTCTGCAACTTGGCTGACCAATGCGCGGGCGGCTTCCAGATCATGGTTGCCGTCCACGAGGGGCGGGAGGTCCATTGCGACTACGGTCTCCATGAGACCAGCCTCACGGAGCAGGTCATATTGTTTGCGCGACACGCCGAGTAGATCACGCAGAGCCTTCAGATCGCCGAAGCGACACCTGTTTGCGCGGACGGTATCGACCGTCGTTCTGTGGATCGCGGTGTGCCGGTGGCCGAAACCCCGGCTGTAGAGTTTGCCGTCGATTTCCTTGTTGGCGACAGCGTCTACGATGCGATCCGGCCGAATACCGATCATGCGCGCCGCCTCTGCAGCCGACACCCACTGACGTTCGCATTCTGGAGACAGATCGATGGCACCGACATAGGCACCGTCAAACTCCTCACTGACAACCTTTGCGAGCTCCGACCGGAAGTCATTATATGCTGGGTGACTGAACCGCATCAGACGTTGATACCAACGGCCGAGCCTTTCCGGCGCGGTCGAGGCGCAAGGGTCTCCGCGCTGCAAGCGCTTCGAGGCATCTTTCCGAAATGCGGCGGGCCAATCACAGATCAAAGCTGTTGCTGTGGCGAGGAAACGCCTCGCTTCTTCGATCGTCTTCGGGATGGTCGTCTTCCCGTGCTTCCCCGACCGGGTTGCAGCACCAGATGCCGCAAGAAAGAAGATAAACTCGCCTATGTCGCCGGGAGTCCGGAACGCCAACGCCGGGGGCAGTGAGGACCGGCTCGGATGCATCTCTCCGCCCACGAGCGCGGAAATTGCGAGTTCTGCATTGGTGGCCTTGTTTCGCTCGAGATGCAGGAGCGACCCGCCACACGCGCACGCCCCGTAGCCGCCTTTTCCTGGCATGAGCGAATCCCAGCAGATCGGACATTGGTCTACCAGCAGGAGGTCGTGTTCCGTGCATGCGGTCACGAAAACATGCCGCCAGGATTGCCGATGTGGGCGCCCCTCGTTGATGCAGACGGGACAAACCGGCGCACTGTGCAGCCGCTCGAAGCGCCGGTTCAGGGCGGGATTCTCAGGTCTCCACCGTGGACTGATCGCGGCAAGTAGACCCTGCTCCACGTTCAGGTTTTTCTCCACAGTCGCGAGGTCTTCAATCATCCTGTGGCCATAGCTCGCGCCGGCCTGCCCCAGGTAGTCAGCCACATCTGCCCAAAAGTCAGTTTCAGCGAGGCGCCTTAGAAATCCGTCAAGGCTCTCACCATCCTGAGGTTTGATCGAAACCTGCATCATCCTGGCCTGCCCCCTGAAAAGTGGTCCTCCCTGAAGTAGGCTTTCGAGCCAGATGGAGGATCAAGGAATGCCCCAGATCGAAGCCGGATCAGGGATCGATCCAGTGGATCGATACCCCTGCGAAGCGCA
>Ga0208181_1000594_pt1 | contig 17140 bp, 15 predicted proteins | sample MalvirDeepMed_s6_FD_184244 | JGI IMG/M metagenome (GOLD analysis project Ga0208181, IMG submission 184244) | Marine viral communities from the Global Malaspina Expedition - Malaspina viral metaG DeepMed_s6 (SPAdes) (version 2) | ecosystem: Environmental > Aquatic > Marine > Oceanic | place... | reverse complement strand
CGAGGTGTTTCTCGCACACATAGAGCAGGTTCACGCTCTTGTGACCGTCATGGAAGTCACGGGTGTACTGCCCTATGGTGCGAGACGCACGCTCAGGACACATGTAGTCAGGTATTTCACACAACATCGTCATCACTACTGCTGTTCTATTTCTGACAGCAGTTCGTAGTAGAACGAGCCGTCGGCGAAGTGGAACACGCTTCCATCCTCGGCGACGTTATCGTTCAACCAGTCTTCTGCCTCCGTTATTGCCTCATCGTAGAACTCGTTGTCCGCAGGCAGTTCCTCGCCGGTCCAACCGTAGGATGTTGCCAAGTCTTGGACGGCCTCGCCTGTGAATCGACCGCGCACGTCCCCGTCGAACACAAGGCCGTGCGGTGGCGGCGTCCCATGAATCTGCGAAGCACAACTGACATGGCTAATCAATTTCGAGACACACACTCGGTGTATATGGGTGGGAACGCGAACGTACTGTCGCGCACATTGGGCACGTTGCCCTGTTTCAATTTTCGCCTCACATAGGCAGCAATCCGTCGCGCCTGACCTCACGGTCTCGCGTTTGAAAACCCAGTGCATTGTTTCCTCCTAGCTCGTTTCCTGATGGTATTCACATTTGCCATTGGCTACGGCAGACTGGTCACAGAACCACATAATCCCAGTTGACCGTAGACGGCCTAACCGTAGAAGCCGGATTCCCTCATCCGTTAAGGGTCGCTTTACAATGACATCACACATTCTGGGCATAACATCCCCCTTCGCAATAGCTGAGCCTGTACTTCTACAAGTACAACGTCAGCGTAAGGTGTTATCTGAAACTTTCAGAAGGTTAGCTCGTTTCCTGTAATTATCGACCATCGTTTTCCTTCTTTGCGATTCTTGCTCAGTATGTTCCCAATGACATCCGGTATTAAGATTCCGTTTGTCACAAGTCTCACGCACGTTCTTGCCACCACGATACGCGAAGAACGTCTTACCGCAACCGTGACATCTGACTTTAACCCGTTGTTCCATTGTTTCCTCTCGCAATAACTAACTTGTACTTCTACAAGTACAAGGCGGTAACAATAAATTCACATAGGCGCTCACTTTCTGGAATGCAACAATGCAAACCATACGCAATTGAAAACACCCGATACGTTATGCATCGGGTGTTGGGAGTAGTTGGCGCGTTGTTGTGACACACACAGATTGATTGATTGCTGATAACGTCGATATTAGGTATTTATTCTTCGTCTTTGATACTCAGGAAGCGGTCATGAAAGTCACATCGTAGCAATCGAATATAATCATTCACGCTCTCATGCTTGACGCGTATCCCATAGGGCGCCGCGTCGGTCAGTGGGCAGTCAGGCTCGCATACCAGAATGACCGTCGACTTCTTTGTGTCCACTTCCGATTTGGGAGTGTAGGCGGGAACATACATTCCCGCTAGCGTCTTTAGGTGTTCCTGAATCGCTTCGCCCTTTGCCCATTTCTCAAGACCTTTTGTGCCCCGATAATGACCTATGCGACTTTCAGGTTCCACGCCTATTGCCTGTAGGTCACGCTTGAAGTCGGGAGTTAGTTTCCCGCCTGTATCAGCGCTTGAGCGAGCCTTTAAGGTGTTACCCCTGTAAACCAACTCTAACCCAGTCGCGACAATGTGAGCGCAAACGGTTGTCCAGTTTTCACCTTTGACCGCTTTTGCGTAATCCTCATGCCCTACCCAAAGATAAAGCACATGTGCGTGTTCAATGTCAGGTTTGCCTATACTGACAATGTTCGCTTGACGCCTGTTAGGCTGACTATTCACTACCAGTCGCACGCTGATTGGTGACTTGAAGTCTTTTGCGCGCAATTCAGGCATCCGGTCGATTCCGGCTTTCATGATGCTGACAAAAGCCTCATGATACTTCGACTCCACGCCGTTAGCGCTCAAGTCGATTAAGTCGGAAAGTTTACCTTGCTTGATTACAGGCGCCGGTACAGGCGCCGGTGCTCCGTCGACGTCTTTGTTAACGTCGATTGCCTTGGTAGACTGACCGGTTTTCTTTGTCTTGTCAGGTGTCTTCGTTGTCATGGTGTCCACTCTCCATAGTTGTACTTCTACAAGTACAGCGTGTGTGCCACAACAACGCGTCGACTCAATATTCAGTTGGTAAAGTGCGTGACCGGAGTATCGCACGACTGATATAGATGTGTCAAGCGTAACAATCAATACGCCAAACGGGATAAATGTGGGTAAGTCTGACAGTGGGATTGTATCTGGAAAGATACCAGATACCAACCACAGTAAATTTCCAAATTGTGACGCCTGACATTCTATACTTCTATACTTACAATTCCCGACTGTCCAGCAGCGTCACGGCTTGAGAGCCTCATGACTTGAGAGCCTCATGACTTGAGAGCCTGACATCTTGAGAGCCTGACATCTTGAGAGCCTCACGACTTGAGGCGTCACGACTTGAGGCGTCACGGCTTGAGAGCCTGGCGGCTTGAGAGCGTCACGAGTGGGGCATTACGCTATGAGGATGAAGTTTGAAAGACAAGGAATCAAGCTAAAAGGAGAGAGCATTACGCGACGGGTGGGGGGTGGGGGGTGAAGGATAGATGACGATGAGAGCTAGGAGGTGATGGGTGGTGGTAGATGGTGATGGGAGATAGCAGTGGCGTCAAGGGGTTGGGGTGTATGTGATGGGTGGAGTGGTGATGGGTGGTCAGGGGTTAGAGGGTGATAGCTGTAAGGGTTAGTAGATGGTAGGGGCTCAGGGATGTTGGGTGTTGTCGGTGGGTGTGGGTGTTAGGGTATGAAGATGGGGGTGTATGTATGGATGTGATAGGGTCTGAGGCGTATGAGGTTGGCTGTAGAGGGGCGTTAGGGTGTAGTAAGGTGTTAGGGGTCAGGAGGGGGGTATGTCTTAGGTCTTGTGGTTGTTTGGTGAGGATACCCCTCTACGTTTTATTTTATTAAAAGGCTTGTCTGTATGACGTTTAGGCTCACTGTCTCTAGCGGGAAAAAATTGCGGGTTCTGGGCAGAGAACCCAGGGCAAGTAATTTTTTTCCCTGGTGGAGTTAAAAATAATCCTTCGATTTATAAATAAATTGGCAGATTATTTTTAGTTTCTGGGTCACCGTTATAACGTATTATGTAATGTTGGTAAGTGTAAAAGATAATAGTTCTCCGGCTATTAGAGCCTGCGCCTATTATTTTTACATTAGTATGTACTGTCGTTATAACGTATAAGACTTATAGACTTATAAGTTCCTTATAACGCGCGCCCGCGCGGGGGTTATTGCAATTTAGGTATTTGGGGTTAGGGGGGACGGGTTGAAGCATGCCCATCCCCCCTGAAGGAGGAGGTGAGGGTCCCGAGATTTAATTATGGGAGGAGGACTCTCGGGCCCAGCACTATCTTGATTATACAACTGTCTTGGTGTATTGTCGTGGGGTAGGAGAGGATTATGAACGCTTGGGAGGGTCTAAGTCAGTTTTTCGGGCGAATCCGCCCCCAGATATTCCTTTCGTTGTTAATCCTTGGATTAGTTGCCTACGTCAGTATTATGGAGAACTTGAACGAAGTGGCTGTTGGGTGTATCGCGGGAATAATAGCGTTATCGAAAGACGTGTTGAATCAGGGGGATGACTGATGTGCGCGGAGCTACGGGTAGGGGTTGGGAATCCGTCCAAGGAAACTGAGCGCAAGCAGGAGCTATTCCTCAAAGCGTATCGAAAGTTCGGCACGAAGACCAAGTCTGCGAGGGCGGCGAAGATTGAGCCTTCGAGGGTTAGCTCTTGGCGCCGGACGGACATGTTGTTTCTGGAGAGGATGAAAGAGGCGGAAGAGGCGTACAACGACGGTCTTGAGGAGATACTTAACGACCTGATTGCCGAGCAGCATAAGAACCTCGATTACAAGTCCAACCCGACGTTATTGATATTCAAGATGAACGGGGCGATGCCGTGGAAGTACAAGGGCGTCACTCCAGCGTCTACCGAGGCGAAGGACGTTCTCTCGGAGTTCCGAAAGGCGATGCGAGAGTTTCGCGGCCATCCTTCGGCCCCTCCGCCTATGGTGGACGAAGAAGAAAAGAGCGCGTTGGAACAGGCCCGACTTATTGTCCAGGGCAGGTTTGGTGCCTTGAATGACTCAGAAGACAGCGCATGACGTTCTAGAGTATCTCTACGACCGTGTGGGCTTTGTGCCCACGGCGGCGCAGACGCCCATAATGGCTTCTCGCAAGCGGTTCGTTCTCGTTGCCGGGGGCGAGCAGGCAGGGAAGAGTCTCATGGCGTCGAAGTTCCTTCTCGGCCGCATGTTCGAGGTGGCGGACGCGGGTCTTTACTGGCTCGTCGCGGCGGACTACGAGCGCACCAGGGCCGAGTTCGAGTACCTCGTCGAGGACTTCGCCAATCTCGGGGTTCTCAGAGAGGCGTCCAAGCGCGTCGACCCCGGCAGGATAATCCTGGCGGACGGAACGCGCATCGAGACCAAGAGCGCGAAAGACCCGAGAACGCTGGCCATGAGGGCGCCCGACGGGATAGTGGGATGCGAAGCGTCTCAGCTGGACCTCGACACCTTCTACCGCCTGCGGGGCAGATGCGCCCCGAAGCGCGGGTGGATGTTTCTCTCGGGAACGTTCGAGGGGTCTCTTGGCTGGTATCCGCAGATGCACATGTCCTGGTCAATGGCAACGGACGAGGAGGAGAGCTTCTCCCTTCCGAGCTATTCCAACACCCACCTCTATCCCGAGGGGGTTAACGACCCCGAAATCCAGCGCCTCAAGCGCGGCTCCTCAGACGACTTCTTCCTCGAACGAATAGAGGGCATTCCCTCTCCCCCCGTGGGTCTGGTGTTTCCAGAGTTCAGGGCGGACCTTCACGTTGCCGACACCTCGTGGGAGGTGGGCAGTCCCGTTCACCTGTGGATGGACCCGGGATACGCCGGGGCTTACGCCGTTGCGGCGGTGCAGGTGCGCTCGGACACAATTCACGTGATAGACGAGGTCTACGAACAGGGAATGGTCACCGAGGAGATTATCGACGTTTGCAGGGGCCGTCCCTGGTGGAAGGACGTGGCGCACGGAGTGATAGATGTAGCGGGGTATCAGCATCAGGCAATGGCCGCTCCTGCGGAGATTTGGCTCAAGGAAACGGGGCTTTACCTCTCGTCCCAAAGAGTCCTCATTAACGACGGGACCGAACGCCTAAAGAGCTTCCTCAAGCCCGACCCCATTACCCACGAATCAAGGGTCAAGGTCAGCCCCAAGTGCGCGGGGCTTCTCTCGGAGTTCGGCGCTGTCCCCAGCCCCTTCGACGGACAGACCCGTGCGTACCGCTGGAAGATGGACCGTGACGGCAACATTGTGGGCACAACGCCGGACGACAAGAATAATCATGGCATTAAGGCGCTCATTTACGGTATAGTCGACAAGTACGGTTACGGTTACGTGCGCGGACAGGACAGAATCGCCGTAAAGAGGTGGTAGTTTGGCGCGTCGAAAAGCCTCTGACATTATAGAGCTCGTAGAGGGACATTACTCTGCGACGTATCCGCTTCGAGACCGCATGGAGTCTGACCACAGGCTCTACCGATTGGAGCCGTACGACGCCGGAGACGGTTACCGTTCGTACACCTCCAACGAGCCGCAGGTCATGGCGGACAAGATAATCTCCTGGCTCACGAGCGCGGAGATGGTTGTGCGCATTCCCTTCAGTGGACACGAGAGAGACCAGCGCGATGCGGACAACCAGAAGGAGCGATTCCTGACGGGCGTCATTCGCGCTGCGGACGATAACTGCGCCATGCGTTTGCTGCCGCCGGTTCGTGACCAGCTGTGTTGGTACATCGCTCTTCGCGGCTGGTACGCAGGCCGCGCGCTGCTCGTCAAGAACAAGGACGACGAAACCCGTGTGGACATCACGCCGTGGGACCCGCTGAACACGTTTTGGTCCGAGGGCCAGGACGGGCTTGATTGGGCGTGCTACCGGTTGAGGAAAACCCCCTCGGAGGTGCGCAGCCAGTACGGCGTGCGCAACCTCGGGGACGACCACGACCGTGACGAAAGCGTTCTGGTCTACGACTTCTACGACCGTGAGGACAACTACGTCGTCATGGAGGACCGCATTCTCAAACGCAGGACCCGGCATGGACACGACGGCGTGCCGGTCTTTCTCGGGATGGTCGGCTCGGCGCCCCTGGTGCAATCGGACGAGGTAGGCGCCGATGCGATTGCCGACTTCGGGGAGTCCGTCTTCAAGCACAACCGCGACAACTTCGATAACAACAACTTCATGATGTCCACGATGCTGGAGCTAACGGCGCGCTCTCGGCGCCAGGGACTCAAGGTCACATCGAGGGACGGACAGAAAACCCTTGACGAAGACCCGTACCAGGAAGGCTCGGAAATCTCCCTCGCTCAGGGAGAGGAAGTTGAGCCTTTAGGCATGTTGGAGATGGCCAAGGAGTCCGGCGCGTTCATGGGCCTAGTGTCCAGCGAGATTCAGCGCGGGGGCCTGCCATACTCAATCTACGGGGAGCTTCAGTTCCAACTCTCTGGCTATGCCATCAACACGCTCAGGCACGGCGTCGAGACGGTGCTTGCGCCGAGAATACAGGCGCTGGAGCGAGCGTACCGTGCCGCGTTCATTATCATTAGCGAACAGTACGCCAGCGGCCGTTTCAAGGCAATGGAGGTCTCCGGCCGGGACCGTGACAGGATGTACTTCTCCGACGAGATAGGCCCCGACATCGTTAAGAAGGGCGGCGAGCCGGAGGTGTCAATCATCAGCCAGCTGCCGCAGGACGATATGTCCAAGATGACGATGGCGCAGATAGCCCGGGAGGGCCCGACTCCGCTTCTGCCGGACATCTTCATAAGAGATATTATCCTCGGCCTTCAGGACGCAGACCAGCTGGACGATGTCATCAAAGAGCAGGTCGCAGAGAAGGCGCTGCCCGAGGCAGGCTTATGGAGCCTGCTGTCGTCCCTGGAGAACAGGGGCCGTGGCGACCTAGCGCAGTTCTACTATGGGGAGCTTATGAGGCTGCTCATGGAGAAGACTTCAGCGACCAAGATGGCGATGGCCACGGGATTCCAGGGACCGCCGGGGGGAGGCCCCCCAGGCGCAGGACCCCCAGGAGGACCCCCGGGAGGACCGCCTCCCCCGGGAGGACCGCCGGGTCTGCCGCCCGAGGTTATGCCGTCAGCGGCGATGGGCGTTCCGCCCACACCGCCGACCGGTCCGCCGACGCAGATGCCCCCAGGCGCTCCCAGGCCCGGGGCGGTTCAGAACGATGAAGAGCGGCTAAGGCGCGTGGGCCTAGTGCCGCCGAGAGCAGGCTAGTAGCATGCCGTACTTTGGCAAGACCCCTCTAACCAAGAACGTCAGTCAGTTCGTTCAGAACTTCAACACTAATCTCCAGCAGGAGATGGGGCTGATGTACGCGCCTCAGAACACGCAGGTCAACGCGGTGGTTGCCAAGATGCAAGAGGATGCCGCGTACCAACAGCAAAAGCAACAGAGCATACAAAAGGCGATGGGTTCCATGATAGCGGCCGATAAAGGGCTGAACCCTGCGGACGCAGCGGCGCTGGCGCAGATGATGGCGCCGAAACCAACCCCGCAACCAACCCCGCAGCCAGCCCCGTCGATGATGGCTCCGCCAACGCCGATGCCAATGCCGATGACTGGGACAGGCCAAACGGGCGGTGAGGTAGACCCAACGACGGGCCAGCCCTTTACATTCATGCCTACGCCAATGGGCGTGGAGATTGACCCGTCAACGGGCCAACCCTTCATGCCACCCCCGCCGCCTCCGATGCCGCCTCCGATGCCGCCTCCGATGCCGCCTCCGCCGATGCTGCCTTCGACAGGCCCGATGGGCGGAGAGTTAGACCCAACGACGGGTTTGCAATTCATGCCACCTCCGCCACTGCCGCCCGGGGGAGGCCCAATGGGCGGGGAGTTAGACCCAGCAACCGGCCAACCTTTTCTGATGCGAGGAGACCCGGGAACGCTTCCGATAAGACCGATGGGCGGTCCTAATATCCAATTTCCAGATGTGACCTCATGGCCTGGAAAGATTTGGGGAGCCGCACAGGATGCCCTTTCGGCATACGTCGATAAATCTGGAGCGCCTGCAACTGAGGCAGGGCCTATCTTTGTGCCGCCATCGGAGGCTGAGACTGGAATAACGGAGGGGGGCGGACTCTACCAAGAGGAAATGGACGCATTCCAGGAGGAGTTCCGAAACCCCAACCTAAACAGTGTCGACAGGATGAACCTGATTTCACGCATGCTGAAGAAAGAATATGATAAGAACCCTTCGAACCCCGAGGGGCTAAACATGCTTTCGAGCATTCTCTACAGTTGGCTACGCGACCCCACAGCCGCAGGCGGTCAGCCTGTGCCTTTCGACACAAACATAATCACAGACATCCAGCCGTTCCTAACCCGAATTAAGGACTACACCGCTGAGTTGATAGAAATAGGAGCCGAGGTTCCCCCAGCTGAGACTGACTTCATCCCAAGCGATGAACTTGAGAGCGTTATTGCGAAGGACGAGGCGCAGCAACCTGCCGTCGACGGGCAGAGCTATCTCGATTGGCTCTCGGCAGTCGACTCCGGCAAGAACCAGATTTACGAATATTTCACGGACACTGACCCCCGGTTCCGGCTCATGTCTCCCTACGCCGAATCGGTCTATGGCAAGGCCGAGGAGCAGATGAGACACCAGTATAATCTGGAGTCTCTCGACGAGGCCAGCCAATGGTTCGGAAGGTCGGTGGAGACGCCCGAAGCGGCGAACCAGAACTACCTCGACTACCTAAAGGCCGCGTTCAGCCCCAGTGACAGGACCGCGAATCTCTGGAGTCGAGAGCAGTGGTATGACAAGCTTAATTCGATATACCAAAGAGCGTTCACAGACAAGGGCCAAACCATTGTAGGCAACGTATTCGGAGGCGGAGGAGGGAGCGGCTATGGAACGGGCGCGAAGCTCGGTGAGCCACTAGCGCCGGTCACGACGGCCGGAATCAGCGGCAGTGCGTTCAGGGAGTACGCGAGAGACCCTGCCACGGTGATGGCGTGGATTAAGGCAAAGTCCCTCAAGGGAGCGAACCCTATCGTCTCCTTCTACGGACCCGCAGCGGTCGAACGCAGCATCAACAAATGGCTTATTGAGAACACCCCGAGCATGGATATCGGCGACCCTACGGACGACCCCGGGGGGTTGGGAGCGGATTTGGCCGCAGGAAAGGCGGCAATGTCGCTCTTTGATGAGTGGGCCTCAAGAGATTTTCAGTGGTTTAAGAAAAAGGGCCAAACAGGCCAGGGATACGCAGCCCCATAAGGAGATGACATGACAACTTGGGCAGATTATATACGAGGCTTAGAGAGCCAGACTATGGGGGGGCGCCTTGGGTCGTACCTCCAGCAGCTTGACGTAGGCCCTCTTGGATACATGAACCCGGCAGTTCGGGCCACGGCTCGGAACTGGTTCGACCCAATGTCCTCACGATACCTCCTGGCGGCAGCGCCCGGGACTATGGGGGGTTATGGGGGATGGCAAACTGGGGCGGAAACTGCGGGGCAACCCACGGGGTCAACCTTTGCAGAATACCTCGGAGCGCCGTTAAGGTACGGTCAGCAAGATGGTGGAGAGTTCGGGTACGCGGCAGCGCCCACGGATAGAGATGTGGGAACGGGCGCAGGGTATCTCCAAGCCTTCCGGCCGTGGACCCGAGAGCAGTGGGGAGAACGCTTGGGCCAGCTGGGCTTATGGGACAAACCGACAGTTGCACAGGAAGCAGCTGGAGGTCGTGGGACGGCAATAACGGCAGCTGACCTAACCGATGTGCAGAGAGACTACCTTGGCATGCTCACCATGCCCGAGACGCAGTCGATGATAGGCGCCGCAACTATGACGGGAATGAATCCCATAGCGCAGCGCGCTTATCGGCCCGGGCTGAGTCGCGCGATGTCCGCTTGGCAGATGGCAAACCCCGAGTTGGGCGCTGGCGAACTGCTCAGGCAGTTTGCGACAGGCACTTTCACGGACCCGTTAAGGACAACTCCGTACATGCCCGGTGTGAATGTGCCTGCTACTACTGGCCCAACGACGTTCCTCTAGGAGTTCTTCATGGGCACACAGAACAGCTACTACGGGACCGATAATCCGTTCATGGATTACCTAGAACAGCTGCCTGCGCAGGCCGCGTACTATTCCGGCCCCACCGCGACCTCGTTCATGGAGGGGCCTCTCGGCGCTCAAAGGTACTACCAGAACCAGTTCCAGAACGTCTACAACGAGTACCTCGGCGCTCTCGGCACGCAGGCAAGAACGGGACAAGGCCCCGTGCGCTGGACGGACTGGCTAGAGCAGCAGCCGTTCACCGAGCGGTACGCGGCGCTCACGCCCGAGATGGCGGGACGCACCACTCGTAGGTTCAGCCCCGGCACAAGGCAGATTTACTTCTAATGGGAACGGAAGCAGGTCGCCTAGCGCTGGAACGTCTGGACAAGAGCCTTGACAGGGCGCATGCGCGTCGTGAGGAGTTTAAGACCTTCCGCAAAACGCCGACTTGGGGCGCGATAAAGTACGGCGTGCCGCGCGCTTTCTCTGCGACCGCTGAGAGCCTTCCTAGCTTTATGGGCGGCGTGATGAGCCGCACTCCAGGGCTGTTGCCCCGCAAGATAGACCTCCCTGGTTGGGTGGCGGGGACGCCTGTGGGCGTTGGCCTTGGCCCGGGGTATGTGCCGGAGGTAACCATCGGCAAGGACCGCCATGTGCCGCTTATCCCAAAGGCTGGCGAGGCGATGGGATTGCTGTCGAGAGCGCCCGGGATGGGCGCCTTCGGGGAACCAAAGCCAGAAGCGATGGAAGCGTTCAAGACTTTCGTGACTCCCGGCAGGGAGGGCCTTGGCCTTGGGGAGACCCTTCGAGATGTTCAACGCGTTCAAGAGGCAAGGCCGATGCTAGAGCAGATTGGCCTTGGCCTGATTGACCCGGTAGGCACGCTCGCCACGGGCGGTCTCGGCGCGACCAAGGCTATCCCCGCAGCTATGCGTGGCGTCCCTAAACTCGCAGGCCGTATTCCTGGGCTATTTGGACGACTGCGTCCTCCAATTCCTCCAACGCCAATCCCTCTTGGAGCTATCCCTACAAGGACTAGCCGTCTCTGGGATGAGGCCACCGCAAGAGCCGCACCTACCCCCACAGAGGCAGTCACGCCGGTGACACGTCCGCCCACACCCGCAACCTACCAAGACCCTCAATTCCAGGAAATGGCTGACGCATTTCGACAAAGACAGGCTATGGAGGCCTTTGCACGTCCCACCGTCGCACCAGGGGCAGAGGTCGCAAGAGCCGCACCCACCCCCACTAGAACCACTCCCCTCTGGCGCGGAGAGGAGCTTCCTCCAATTCCTCCGGTAAGGACTCGTCTTGGGGGAACGCTTCCAAGGACTAGCCGTCTCTGGGACGAGGGAGCCGGTGTCCCAACGCCGGAGCCACTCGAAACAACTCCCCAGGCGATGGGTTCCATATGGCGTGCTGGTCCTTTCTGGCGAGGACAACAACCCCCGCGTTGGACTCAGGAAGTTCAGGACATACCATACGCGCAGCAAGCCGGACCTCTCTGGCGTGAGGGCGCTCGTGCTCCTACGATTCCCACTAGAACCACCCCTCTTTGGCGAGGAGAAGAGCTTCCCCCAATCCCTCCGATGATGGCTCGTCTTGGAGGAACACTTCCAAGGACTAGCCGTCTTTGGGACGAAGCCGCTCGTGGTCCGGCAATGGAGCCTCTCGGAACAACACCTACGCAGATTGGTCGTTTCTGGGAGGAGGGCGTTCCTCCGACTCCTACGATGGAGCCACTTGGAACCACCCCTAGTAGAACTACCCCTCTCTGGCGCGAAGGGGGAGCGACCCCGCGCATGACCCCAGAAGAGATGATGGCCGCTGGCTATGAGTACGATATATTTACCGGCGCCCCTCTAGACAGGGCCATTGGCAGGGAGGGCGGACGTTTGGCGACCAATCGTCTCTGGCGCGGCGAGGAGATTCCTGGAGGGCCGACTGGAGACGTTGAAGGTCTTCCTTATGCGCTAGGCGCCAACCGGCTATGGGCAGAGGGCTCTCGCAGGGCTAATCAGCTGGACGAGATGGACGCGGTCATTCGCACCCAACGTCAGGAGCCGGATGTTGCCGGTGCGCCTGAAGTCATCGAAGCGGGTCGTCGTGGGCCTGGAGCTCAGCCGGAGATGGTGCAGCCCATCAGGGAACAGGTTGCCGAGGCCGTCAGGGGATGGCCAGCTGGCATAAGCGGCGCTGCCGCGCGTCTGGCAGGGCGAGGCCCCGCCGTTGGGGTCGAAGCGTCGGAGCGCACCGCCGAGGTCACGGGTTCGTGGGTCGCGCGTTACGGTAATGAAGAGGACATAGACGTAGTCCATAAGCTAACTGACGTGCTCAAAACCGCGGGTAGGGTTCGAGAGGAAGAGATAAAGACGGCGGTGGCCTCGGAGCGCTCGGAAAGGTTAGCTGCCGGACTATCGGCTGCAAAGGGCCTACGCGGTTCCGAGGCTATGAAGGCTTTTGCCAGTGTGCAGGCTGGGGATGTAATTTCGGCGCGTAGGACGCTGAATGTGGACGATATATTGGAGGGCGTTGGCGGTCAGCGGGGCGTCAACCGGCTAATGGATATGATGGACGAAGTGGGCGCCATTGGGGGTGACACTCCCAAGGAACGCCTGCTCCCTTGGCAGCAGTTCAACGCACAAAATGCGCTAAACGACCTACTCAACCAGGGGGCGGTGCCCACGTCAAGCAACCTGAACCTGCTGGCTGATGTTTTCGGAGAGGGCGTGGGAGGGGCGCTGGTGCGTCGTAGGCCGGTGAGTTTATGGGAGGGCGGCCCTCTCGGGCGCATGCTGACCGAACGCACGGGATACAAGCCCAGCGAACTTCTCCTGGATATTTTGAATATGCCAAGGGCGAATGTATCCTCGGTTGACCTATCTTTTTTGCTAAGACAGGGTGGCATGCTCTTCCCTTCCCAGCTAAAAGAGGTTCGCGCTTCCACGGACCTTGCGTTGCGCGCTATGGCGCCAGGGGGCGAGCAGGTTGCGCTCGGTGTTATGACGGACATGCGCAACGTCGAGAACGGCCAACTTTGGATGAGGTACGTCGATGGTGGCGGACTGTTTATGCACGATGTGGCCGGTGGCGTGGGAGGAAGGGCAATTGGCAGCAGGGAGGAAGCGTTCATATCGACCCTCGCCGGGAAGGTCTTCCCGTGGGTGAGGCCCTCTGAGCGCGCGTACGGCACGTTCCTGAACAAGATGCGCTGGGACGTGATGGACGAGATGATTAAGAAGTATGAGACCGCCCGTGGTGGACGCATAATCGACCCTAAGAATAGTTCAGACCTTCAGATGTTGAAGGATACCGCGCGTTACATCAACACGGTCACAGGAAGAGGTCCGCTGGGCACCAATGCTGGTTGGATGAGAGGCGCTGCCACTCTGATGAATGCGCTCATGTTCTCCCCGAGGCTGTTCACCTCTAGGTTTGCTGCCCCTGTTCAGGCTATGAAGATGGTGGTGGCTCCTGGGGATAGGGCCAATATACAACCCGGGATTAGGGCTTTATTCAAAAGGGCGGTTGAGGGCGATGAAGAGGCCCTAGCCGCGTACAAGACGATGAGTTGGACTGTGGCCAGACAGATGATTACATGGTTTGGGACGGGCGTAGGCATACTGACTGCGGCAAAGATGGCCCAGGAGGGGGGCCTGCCGGTCAGTGTTGGCGCCAACTGGCGCTCGTCTGACTTCGGCAAGGTGCAGGTCGGGTCGGTTAGGTACGACATCTGGTCTGGGTATTCTCAGATAGCCCGTGCGATAGGTCAGTTGAAAGAAAAGGAATCTAAGTCTGCGTCAACTGGAACTGTGTATGAGCAGTCAGTTGGGGAAACCCTAAAGCGTTTTGTTCGAACCAAGTTCAACCCGGCGGTAAGTATCTTCCAAGAGTACAACCTCATCCCCGGCACACGAGTGGGCGAGGGTGGGTTTATGCACGGCCAAGGCTTCCTCGGAGAGGATAGGGACCTGCTGGAGGACATGAAGACCTCTCCCATTCGTTTAGAGCGCGGTGTGCCGCTGCTGGATGAGGAGAGCTTCTGGACCAATGTTATGGGACCGCTGTTCCTGCGAGACCTATCCGATGCGATAGACGATGAGATTTCGCCCCTGGTGCCGCGTGAGGCGGTCACGCAGGTGAACATCGGCAAAGAGCCGCCTTCGCTGGTATGGGGTGTGGTGCGCGGTGTGCTGCGGGGCGCTCCCAGCGCTGTCGGCATTGGCGTCACCGCCTTCCGCACAAGGGATGACATGGCTCGTGAGGTGAGCAAGGATGAGCCGCGAGGCCCTCGTGAGTACAACTTGCTTCCAGAGCATCAAAAGCAGATGGTGGACGACCTCATCAAATTGAAGGATTTAGAGAGAGGGCGCAAGCGCACCCGGGGCATGATGGCCGAGCTTGAGGGCAATAGACAGCAGGAACAGAATGCCTACCGTAGGCTTGCCCAAAAGGTCTCGACTACGAGGGTGAGCGTGTCTGACGTGCGAGAGGACTTCTATAACATCCAGCAGGAGGTGGACGCTAGGCGTCAGGATATATTCGAGAAGCACATTGGCGGTGTCACGGAGAGGGGGAAAGAGTTGCGTCGTGAGGGGATGGGACCGCTGGAGAGGCGCATTCAGGCTTTCTACGATATGTTGGACCAAGCCCAGATAAAGAAGGGCACTGAACTGTTGCCTGCTAAGCTCTTGCCCAAGGAATACATTCAGGTACTGGATGCGTGGGAGAGCGAGATGGTCGCCTCGGACGAGCCGGACGACCGCGCGGCGGTGCTGTGGAAGCGCATGAACATGTACCGAGAGGACATACCCGAGGAGATTCTAAAGTACCTTTCGGTTGGCGTGCGTCAGCGCTACGAGGCGGCACGCAAGATGCGTGAGTGGTATGATGCAGGCGAGTTGCGGGAAGAACTATACCAACAGCGTTAAGTTTTATGTATACTCAAGGAAATTGGAGATAGCACATGGTTACCGAACAGGTTGAGGCGCCCGAACCACAAGACACAGCGGCTTATGACTTAACGCCGGAGGGGCAGGACGTGCCTGACACGGGGCCGGAGGGGCCGTCTGCGGTTGAGACATCGTCTGCGCCGGAGCCGACACAACAACAAGCTCCACAGGACATTCCTGCGCAACAGCCTCCTGCTGGGGAAACCCCGCCAGAAGAGACTTCACCGCAGTCGTTTACCGAGCTTCGGGACCAAGTCAGAGGCCAACAGGAACAGTTGCAGTATTACGCTCAGCTGGAGCAGCGCGCGCAGATGCAGCAGATGGCCGACCAGTATGCTCAGCAGCTGCAACAACAGGGCTATCTCCCTGAGCAGGCTCAGCAGGCTGCGCAGTCTCGAATGGCGCAGGCAGCGCAGTACCAGCAAATCGGCGAACAGGCCGACCAGTATCGTCTTTTTCGAGAGGGACAGCGCAATGCGGCAGTGCATTTCGTCAAGCAATTTGGTCTCGGTGTGGACGAAGTGTCTATGCTGGAGAAGTACAACACACCGGCCGAGATGGAGTTTGAAGCCAAACGGTTGTCCGAGACCCGGGAGCTACGAGCCGAGAACGCGAGGCTCAAACAGCAGGAGGTCCCTGCGCAATCGTTCGACAATAACCAACCTTCCCCGTCGGCTACGGGGTCCGAGAACGACCTATTGGATAAGTACATAGGGGGCGACCGGTCACCGAACGTGGTGGCGGCAGCTGCAAGATTGTTGGGCTAACACCCTAGAAAGGAAGACCAATGGCACAAACAGCAACTACGGGAAATCTGGAAAATGCGCAGCGCATTATCATAGCGGCGGCTCGGTACACGGAGGAACACAACGCTCCGGCAATGGCTCTTATTGAGTCGTTCAACCTCCCGCGTGGGGCGAAACAAGTGACCGTGCCCAAAGTAGGGCAGATGACCATGAGCGACCTCACGGACGGTCAGGACATCATAGACGAAGAGGATATTGGCATGACCACGGTGGACCTTACGGCCTCCGAGGTTGGCGCCAAGATTATCCTCACGGACAAGTTGGTGCGACAGTCGGCCCCCAACGTGATGACCATTGTGGGACGGCAGCTTGGGGACGGGATGGCACGAAAGAAGGACACGGACGTTCATGCCCTTTACTCAGGGCTTAATGGCGGCACAACCCTTGGGGCAAATGACACATCAATGACCCTTGCCTTTACGGCAGCGGCCATTGCCTACGCCAAGGCCAACAAGTTCGGGACCCAGATTTACATACTTCAGCATCCTAACGCAGTCTTTGATATTGCCAACACAGCGGTGACTTCATCGCAGTATGCAATCCCGAAGGGCTGGTCCGAGGACCTTCTGGGCAACTTCTGGAGTGGCATACGACCACTGAACAATGTCCCAATCTTTGAGGACGGGAACCTTTCCACGTCCGCAGGCGACGATGCTGTCGGCGTTATTGCCGATAAGAGCGCACTGGCCGTGCTCAAGAGCGTTGACACCCGCACTGAGAGACAGAGGGATGCGTCCATGAGGGCAACCGAGGTCGTCCTCACGGCTGACTACGGGGTCTTCGAGCTTGACGACTCCCGTGGCGCCCCGCTCACATTTGATGCCGCTGCTCCTGCAACGAGTTAGTAATGGTTACATTTAAGGACAGGCGGCAGATGCGCCAGGAGCTTGTCTCGCAGGGTTTTGCCTGGGAGTACATTGACGAGTGGCAACCTAAGACAACGTTGTTTCGGCACGCGCCGGGACTGGATATGCAGGGCAACGAAGCGGCCCCCGTGGGCGCTCAAATCAAGGGCGTCCCGGGGAATCCCGATTATGTGCTACGAAAGGCGCGGCTCGGGATGTTTCCGTACCCTCCGAGCGAGGGGTGCCAGTGTCGCTGGTGTAGCCAGAGGGCAGAGGCGAACAGGCCCGTTGAGGTTATAGAGCGAGTGGTGGACGAATATGCGTGTCCCGAAGAGGGATGCGAGTTCATTGCGAATGGAGAAGCGCATCGAGCCAAGCTCTCGTCCCTGCGTCTCCACAATCGGTACAAACATTAGTATCT
>Ga0208181_1000582_pt1 | contig 17478 bp, 25 predicted proteins | sample MalvirDeepMed_s6_FD_184244 | JGI IMG/M metagenome (GOLD analysis project Ga0208181, IMG submission 184244) | Marine viral communities from the Global Malaspina Expedition - Malaspina viral metaG DeepMed_s6 (SPAdes) (version 2) | ecosystem: Environmental > Aquatic > Marine > Oceanic | place... | reverse complement strand
TTAAAGATACCGTATTGTTTAACACCGGGTTCAACCAGACCTCCTGGTTTACCTACGATTTTTTCATCGGGTGCCAGGGATCCTATACCATGCTGTCTGTGTGGTTTTATCATAATTTTGCCTAAATTTTGAACCTACTTTGTTTTACCGAACAAATCAAGCTTCGGCATCAGGACATGGACATCTCTTCGGATGTCTTTTTCGTCAATTCCCTTAGCTTTCCACTCTTCTTCGGTCTTATATTTCTCCCCTGTTTTCAAATTACTGATCGTTGTTGTCACTTTTGCCGGTTTAAGTTCCATTATATCGTAACCTCCTTTTTAATGTTTAAATAACTAATGGTAATGTCTACGCCATCGGTCACCGTTCCGACTGTGGTATAGGATAAAACTGTATCGCCTTCCACCACCATCGGATTGCTTAAAATCTCTACGCTGGTAGCAGCTGTTAAAGTTTGGGTATTAATCACCTGAAAACCATTGTTCGTAATGGTAATCGTGGGGGTATTTGATCCTGATTTATTCGTCACATGTAATGATTTAACAATATAGGTTTCACTAATTAAAGGAAGTTGTGCTGATGTAACTGGATCAGTCCCAAAGAATTTAATAGGTCCTTCAGCAGATGTGCTGGTGACTCCATACATTTTATATTCATTAATTACAGCCATTATTCAATAAAGAACGCTTGAGCGTCTACCTCTTGTTTAAGTTCTTCTTGAAAAGTAGTGTTTAGTTTATTGATAACAGCGTCTAGATCTCGAATTAAAGATTGAAGAGTCCGTTGATCGTATTCTGCACTTGCACGGGTTAAAGCTTGTGTAATTTTTGCCATTAAACCAGACTCGCTATGCCTTGATCTTGTTCAGGTCCCTGACTCATTAATTCAAATTCTTCCATTGCTTTTATTTCTGCGTCTTGAGGAGAGAACCCTAATTCTAAGTATTTTTCAAATAAGTTTTCTAAAATCCGTGTGTTGTTATCGTCTGAAGCCATCAGATTTTCATTGACATCAAAACCTGGGCCTTCAACATTAACATCTTCTACAAATTCTCCATTTTGATAACCAATTCTTCCGCCGTCTTTATACTTATGAAGCTTGAGAATATCTCTAAGTACCGCGAGTCCACCATAGCCACCGGGATTAGAACCCGCATGTGGATAACCTAGTTCTTTTAATTTAAATAATTGATATGCGGATAGACCATCTTTAAATCCAATCCTTCCGCCTTGAGCTCTCCAATCCTTACTTGCTCCTGGTTGTCCTGGTGCTGCTCCTTTTTTAGATTCGGGACTACCAATTCCTCCTGTGCCCTCATGATCACGTCCTGAAGGACTTTTCCAAGTAGAATAATCTTTTATAGTTTGTTCACGCTCTATTTTTTGTTGTGCAACTTTTTCTGCTTTTTTAGCCTCTCTCTTTGCTTTCCACTTCATAATTCCTTTTCTTAAAAGATTTGTAGGGGTAGGAAGGTTAGAGAGATCATCTTTTAATTTAGCCAATGATCCTGCCCATGTAGAACCTACTCCAGCTGCATCGGCTTCATAATCAGTTATATTGGTTGAACCTAAATTTTGATTAGGATCGTACCCAAATACATTATCACCTCCGCCGCCACCATCTCCGCCACCTTGAGGAGGCCAGATATAAGGAATGGCTGCTTGCGTACGTGTAACTCCTCCGGTGCCTCCAATGGTACTAGCTAGTGCTGTGGAAGGAGTATAATTTAATCGATATCGTTCTTGAGGAATAAAATGTTCTCCTCCTTGATAGATTGCTTGGTCTGCTGGGTTATAAAAAGGTATGGCCATTATCTTCTCCCGTCTGGTTGTATGTCCAGTCTAAATGTTCCGAGCTTCCAGTCCTGAGAAACTGCTGTGTTTTCTATTTTAAGTGCAATAGCTCTTGCTCTTGCGCGAGTATCTATTTTAGTCGTACTTGAGCTAATTGTAAAGGGTCCTAGTGAAGAACCGGCAGCCGTATCATTAGGGTAGTCTCTCAACATTAAAGTGATTCGAGTGTCCCCGGTCTGAGTAAGAAAATCAGGGATGAATCTTCTAATCTTCATAATGTATTCTCCATCGCCCCGCATGTCAGGAGCTCCTAAAAGCTGTCCTTGTGCCGCTCTTTTTTGAGTAATATCAAAATCTCCTGAAGTAATTTCAGCTAGAATAGGAGTTACGGATCCTCCTGAATCCACTTGATCGGTCCCTGTTTCGTGTTGATAGTAGATTGTAATACCGTCGGTATTACCCACGACATCGTAGGAAACATCATCGGCATTATTATAATAACAGGCATGGGGTTTATCATAGATTGAAGAATCTTCCCATGCTGTTCTTGACAGGCTTCCAGTGTACCATATCGGTTTTTTAAGCATTACTGATTCTAAATAATTATAAGTAACCACCCGGTCCACGACGTTGGAGCCGCTACTGCAATAGAACCAGTTCACTTCTCCAAATAAGTTATTAAGCCCGCAGTTAATTAAATTTCTAGATGTACTATTTAAGTCATCAAAAACATAATCTTCCACAAGACAAGGCATCGACTGAAGTTGACCTGCGTATTGAAAGAATCCATTTTCTGACATCCAGAAAGCGGTACCATCTACTTCTATACATGCATTCTTTCCAATGAGTCCGCAGTTAGTACCGGCTGATTCAAATGAAAAGGTAAAAGGTTGACCTACAAAACGCATTAAGAAGAGTGCTGCATCGGTCCAGATATAAATAGCATCCCGGCCTCGAATAGCACCCATAATTTTAGAACCATTCGCGAGTCGTTGTGTGCCGGCTGTGTTGGTTGCCGTCGGTGTATAATCACTTGTACTTTCCTGATCCGACCACCTAATAAACATGTCGTCTTGAGTCGTAGAACCACCAATCGTTGTTTCCGTTCCCAAGAAAATTAAGTGACGATCAGTAGGTGAAACTAGCATATGTCGCGAGGCTGTAGGAGCGCCTGCAATCACAGTCGCTCGTGTATCCGTAGCATTAGAAAGAGTTGAATCCCATTCAAAACATTTACCATTATAAATAAGAGCAATGAGTGTCGTTCCGTAATTATCAAGCACCCACATACCGGGTTCTAGAGTAACTTCGTCCGAGGAAGAGTCGCCCCAGCCAACATAATCAGAAATATTAGTTATCGTAGCGCCTGCTGTATGCTCGGCTAAAGTTGTTCCATTAGCATTACGCGCTCCTCCACTTAACGTTCCTGTGCCGGTATCGTTAGCCGTAAAAGTAATATCCTCAGTCCCTATTCTAATGGTTCCTGAAGATGGAAAAGCTGCTGAACTGGTCAAGACTACAGTGGTGACTCCAGCATCGGCTGCAATCGTTGTTGCTAAAGTTGTTGTCGCTGGACCGGAAGCTGTTCCTGACCATTGTCCTGTACCAAAACCAAATCCGCCAAGTTCCTGAGCTGGTCCAACGGTATAATAAGTTTGAGCTCGCGCACTTCCGACATTAGAAGTACTGCCTGTTGTTTCGTTAGTGGTCATTGTAATCGTAATAGTCGTTGCTGTAGGAACGGACGTTGCCATAAATTTTTTATCTTCAAATTTTGAAACGGCAAAGCTAGAGCCTGTTAACGCCGTAACATTATCTAAATAAACAATATCATCTTCATCCATTCCATGAGGGGAAGGGAAAGTTAGGGTGACAGTCGGCTGTCCCATCGTGGTAGAAAAATCACAGCCGGTAATTGTATTGTTGATAGGATGAATGTCGTAGTATTGGCCAGCGGAATAGACGTATAAAATTCGGTTCGTACCAATCGCTGCATATTTAATGCCCGCGTTGTCATCAAAATGATGAAGTGCTCTTGCGGCTCCAGTTAAACTGTCCCCGCCTAATTGGTCCCAGCCACCTAGTTTTTCAGGTGTACCATATCTAAACCGGACATAATCTCCGCCGGTCCATTGAGCCTCAGCCCCTGTGGGAGTTACTTGTTTATTAAATCCGGGTAAAAAGTTTACTTTTTGCAGCATATTAATTCCTAGAATTACTTTATAATATACCCTGATGGGCCGGTCAATGTCTTTAGATCATCTATCTCTTCCTAATGAAGTCAAAAACTATTGAATAGCGGTAACAGTCGATCCCTGTAAAAATCTTGTTCGGCATTAAAGTAATGCCATGTGAGATAGAACCTTCAAACATTAATACAGAATTAGGGATGGCCGGCATAATGATTTGCTCCTTTTCTAAGGAAGTTCCATAGATCGAGTCCTTACATTGTAAATAAAAAACACAGGTTAATGGAGTGTGATGGGTGTGAAAAGCATAAGTATTATCTTCAGCGGATAAATTGACCCAACAAGTACTTAGGGTTAGGTTTTTATCTATATGGGTGTGAACAGTTTTAGTAATTTTATTCTTTAACTTATTAAAAGGTTTATTGTTTTTAAAAGTAAAATGTAAATTATTTTTAGTTTGATAAAGCGGCCAATTCCATACAATATTATTGCTGGCAAATTGTAAATCGATTGATTGTTTTAAGTCCTTTAAATCTTCTTTTTCGCATACGTCAAAAACACGATAAAATTTTTTATTGTTGATAGTATCAATTTTCATGGAGCCAATCTTTTAAAAATGATCTTTTTTGATGACTTTTAAGACTTTTCTTCTCTTTTATTTCAACCGTATGTACTGAATATAACAAAGCCAAAACAGAGTTCTTCTTGAGTTGATAAATTTTATCTTCTTTTTTAAAGAAAACAATCACATTTAAATTTAAGGCAGTATTATTATTAAAAGGAATAACACCAGGACAGACAGTATAAGGTTGGGAATTAAATAAAATAGGGTCTAAAAATATCAAACTATTCTTAGGGCTTTGAAACAAAAGAGGAAGTTTAAATTTAAGAATAATGTATTTATCTAAATTAACCTGCTTGTCATGTTGAATACTGGTATGTTCGTCAATATCAATAAAATCGTTACTGGACGGCTTATTAAAAAACCACTTTCCGTTTTTTTGAGTTTCCAATATAACATCGCATGGAAATAAAATAGAGATAGACTTGTTTAATAGTTCATTGATAGCAGGACAAGCTCTCATGGTGGGTACTATTAAATCCGTAGAAGAATTTAAATCTTTATAAGCATCTAATAATGTTTTCTTCTGATGTGGAAAAGGACAAAGTTTAGAAAACCATTTTGGCTTTTGTGGTGCTCTAACCATATCGTCTATCGTTAGATAGTCACTATTATTTTTTACATAAAATTTTTTATTGTAGATCACTTTTCAGTATAATCCTCCCTTCAATCTTTCTTACCGAAACTACTAGGTATTCCTAACATAGGCCGTCCGTCATATTTATTCTTCTCAGCATCTTTGGTGGAAGCGTCATTATAATGTAGAAATACTTGACCACAGTGTTGCCCAGTAAATGGATCTCTCCAGTGTTCTACATCACAGCCCCTATACACTAACATGTCCCCTGGTTTTAAATTAATTTTAATTCCCGCTTTAGTAGGTGATCCAGGAGGTTGTAAAGATATCGGCCAAGGATCGCCTCCTAAATGTAAAGTAGTGGAAACCTCACATGAAAAACGATCAGTATGTCGATGAAGAATATCCCCATTTTTATAAATTCTTGCGTAAGAATAAGTAGGATATAACTTTAATCCTGTATATTTTTCCACAGAGGGGACCAACGCCCTTAGTAATGTTTCCATTACAATATCGGCATAGTGAGAATAGGTATTGGGAACTTGAGTATCAGTCCAAATCCCGAATAGTTTTTCAAACGGATTTATGTATTTTTGTTCAAAAAGAAATTGCGCGACATCTCTTTTATTTAAAAAATAAGTATAACAAAAAGCCGCTAAATCAGGGGAGATTGCTTTTCTTACCACGAGGTATTTATTCTTTTTAAATGTCATGCTTTATATTTCTTTAAAAATAAAATCTTTATTTAAAATAAACTTTCTTAGATTACTTTCAGTTCCATAAGGAAACTCTAATAACGGTAAGTACATTACCTTATCTTGAAAATATTTACAATGATCAGGTGGTTCCACTTTATATTCTTTCATTTTCCATATAGTTTTTGGATGACAGATCCAATAAATAGGGGTGGATAAATACCAGGTCATCCTAGTATTTTTTTTAACATGTCTTTCAAAGACCTTATAATAAAAACGAGCCACTCTTGTTTCCTCGAGATCTAAATTATCTCTTGTGGGAGAGTCGTCAAAAAATATAGAGTCAAATCGACTTAAACCATTTAATTTATCTTGCCAAAATCCCTCAACAATATGAACCTTATTCTTCTGTTTTTTACTCCATGCTTTTAACTTTTTTAAAACATTGGGATCACATTCGATGATAGTGTGTGATTTTATATTATATTTTTGTATTTGATTAGCTGAGTATCCTATCCCAAAACCAATTTCTAATACGTCTCCGTAAGGTTCTAGATTGTCTACTAAAGCTTTCATATAGGGTTTTTCCCATTCCATCATAACCTGGTAATTATGGTTTTCTAAATCAATGAGTATGTTTTTATTATCAATATCTTTGGTGAACAATAAATTTGTTTTACTCATTCTATTTTTAATCCTATATTTTCTGGGAGTGTAAGAAAAATTTGCTCAGAAATTTTATTTACTTTCATTAGGTGCTCTCTTTGGAGAGAGGTCAATTCTCTTTTCTCCATGATGAGTTAAGACATCATTGATTGGAATTGCTTGACAATTAAAATGAATGAAACGAAAGGGTTCATATCCGTCGTCTATTCGAAATAGATGTGGCAAATAAGAATTAAACATTATTAAAGTACCGGGTCTAGTTGTATAAAAAACCTCGGAATTAGCGGGAGTAAGGTCCTGGTTATTTTTTTGGGGTAATTCATTCATTATTTTTCCAGGTCGAGGATCTCCAAAAACAGGCAGAGAAGTTTTTTCACTCGCTTTCAAAAAATAAAATCCAGACATGTGGCCATTAAAATGAGTATGTAAGGTGTGATGACCTCCACCAATTTCTGCGAACTCTTGAACCCACGATTCAGTTACAAAGATCTTATAATTACGCAAGTCATAACCTTGGTCATCTAATAAATTCCACGTCGTAGCTCGTATCCAATCTTCAAAAGTTTTAAATCCTGGTCGGTTTATAAGACTTGTAGAATGATGAACGAAACCATGATCTTTTTTATCTCCTCCCCACTTTTTATTTCTGGTTTCTATGTGAGGTACAGTATTTTTCTTTGCTATTTGAATGTAAGAATCAGTGAGTTTTATTAAATCCTTTACCCATTCCTCTTTTTGCATCCAATAAACAGGACTGGCAAAATACCAACTGGTTTGTAAAGTATCGTTTTTCTTCATATAAAATTATTTCCGCAGTTCCAAACAACTAAAGAATAACGTTTTCCTTCTGTAACAGGTGTTACTCGGTGCCATACAAAAGAAGGGAAAACAACTAAAGAACCCTTCGGAAGAATTTGATGACAAATCGCCGTCCTAGGTCTTAAGTGGGGATTAGTATTAAAAGAAAACTCAAGCTCCCCTCCTCGATAAGAATCAGGATCAGATAAAGATAAAGTAACCGATAGTTTTCTAATCTTTCCATTCAATTTATCTATAGACTTATATTCTTCAGGCCAACCATCACAATGCCATGTATAAAATTGATCCTTTTCGTATGTGGTAAACTGACATTGTTCTGCACAATCTATTTGAAAATTCCAACCTGCGTTGCTGTTAGCCTTCCGAACAAAGGGGGCAATTTCATTATATATCCATGGATCCGTTAGCCAAACCACATTAGAATCTCTTTGTTTATTTAGGTCTTTCTTTTGTTGCCAATTTAAAGTGTTAAAATTTTTAAAGTCTCCGGTGACGGCGGCTACAGGTTGATGAGTTAAAGCATATTTTACAATAGCATCGCATAGACGTTCCGGAACAGCCTTTTGAAAATACCAGAAATAATGCTTTAAATTCATATTATCCTTTCGAGACTATAATACTCCAGTCGAATTTTGAAAGCAAGTCCTCTAAATGTACTTTTTGAAGTTTCGTTTTTTTGATGTATGAATTAAATTCATCCATATCTAAAATAATCCAGGTTGTAGGAGATTCAAAAACCACCTTATTCGCGCGACTCTTCAGGTTTATATATTTGCCTTGTTGATTGAGATTGAGTTTAAACATATCCCTAACATCAAATTTAAAAATTTGATTGGATTTACGCAATCTACCTGATATCTGCCAACTAGATTTTTTATCTGGGGGATAAGAAATTTCTTCTAAGTATTTGGAAAAGTCTTCAACAATCTTTATTCTAGAGTCCACGTTGAGGTATCGGGATTCCAAATATACCACGCTTGATTTTCGGCGAGATGATCATAAGCAGCCCAACGTAAATTAGGTTCATCCCATTTGGGCTCGGCATAATGTTCCACTGCTGCACCCACGGGAATCTCCATAGGAGAAGGCATTGGAGTTGGGGCCTCCCAGTCAATATTTGCATTCAAGGTGTAAGATGCAAAAGGTTGAGGGCATATAAAAATATCTCTAGCTTCATCATATACATAGCCTGGGCCAGCATATCTACGTCTAAAATTACCATTGTATGATGTTTGTTTCCACTTCGTATCTTGACCGAAGAAATTTTTACACCAAGTTTCTCCATCAACATGCATGTCTGATGGAACCACAGACTCCTGTATAACGACCACTCTTTCTACAACCCAATGTGTATCACTGGTAAAACCAGTTGGGTCGGTTTTTTGTTTGATTTCTGCAAAATGAGCCATAGGGGTTTAAGGAACAACAAAACATCCAGTAGCATTAAATGTGTAAAAAACATTGCAGCCACATGTTGATCTACATCCTCCTGTTATTCTAGCATTACAAGCTACCCCTGGTCCTGGAAATGAAATAATTGTCACTCCTGAGCCACCAGTACCGCCGTATAAAATAGAAGGGGGTCCTGCGGGTCTTCCGCCAGATCCTCCACCGCCTCCACTATTTGCTGTACCGGGCTGACTAGCTGATTGACTTGGTTGATTATAAACTGTGCCATTTCCACCGCCGCCTGAACCACCAGCGCCACCACTTCCGCTAGGAGCAGGAGCGTTTCCACCGCCGCCTCCAGCACGTGTTGTACCATCAACAGGAGCAGCAGATGATCCGGCTCCACCGGCACCACCATTACCTCCCGTTTGAGGAGATCCAGCACCGCCGGCTCCTCCGCCGCCACCGCCACCAGCTCCTGGTTGACCTGGGGCACCTGGATTTCCTTGAGGGGGACTTACAGGAGGTGTATTTCCTGCACCATGTCCACTGGGAGCAGGGAATTCTCCAGAACCACCCCCGGATCCTCCATCGGCACCTTTTGCACTCGGTCCTCTTCCTCCGCCGCCTCCGGCAGATTCATAAGAAGCAGCGCAGCCTGCGCCACATGTATTAAAAGAAGAATTACCACCATTAGTGGTAGAATTTACTGGAGAAGCACCTACGCCAACACCACCAGCGCCAATTGTAACTTTATAAGTGCTTCCACCTACTATAGGGTAAGAAGTACAATAACGATAACCACCGGCCCCGGCACCACCAGCTTGACCACCGCCACCGCCGCCTCCTCCAGCTACTACTAAAATATTAGCATTAAAAGGGGCTAAGCTAGGTTTGCCGCCTGAGCCAAAACCTAAAATTTGATAACCAAAAGACATATTTCTTTCCTCCTATAAATTTTATGCGTCGTTAGCAGCGTCTGTTGTATAGAATAATTTAATTCCTAGTAATCGTGCGTCCCCAGTAAAGGTATCACCCGCGTCCGCTGCATCTCTGTAAAGTTGAAAAAATGTTAAATAGTCATCTGCTGGTGTTCCGGCAATTGTTATTGCTGAACTAGCTGAAGTAACCATTACATCTTCAGCGAGACCGCCGCCAGCATCTGTCACTTCTTGCGCTGTTCCGAAAACTACATCGGCTGTTGCATCATTAGCAACACTAACTCCTTGTAATCCAAAAATACAATCACCTGTATTTGTATTACCTGGAGACCAAAAAGCTTGAAAATTTACGGTTCCTAAATTCCATGATTTAGGCATTGCAATAGCGCACTGTGCATATTCCGCTGTAGTTGGATCAAAATCCATAACTTTTAATTCAGGTCTAGTTGCTGTTGTTTCAACAGACTGAGCGTCCGCACCATTAGTCGTGGGAGCGTAGAATGCTTGTGCTGGTATCCAGATCGTTTCTGAGCCTGCAATTTTAACGGCTGCTGCTCCTGATTTAAGAACTCCAGTTCCACCTGGATTAATATTAAGATCAATATTCGTATCTGTTCCACTTGTAGAAATGGATGAAAGTATAGGGCCACTACCCGTAGCCGCATTTGTTATTTTTAATTCATTGACTGGAGTACCTACTTCACCGAAAACTAGGTTTTCATCTCCACCTGCGTCCGCAATAAATCCACCATCCGCAAATTTCGGAGCAGTTAGAGTTTTATTAGTAAGGGTATCTGTTGAGGAAGCTGTAATGAAACCTGTGTCAACTATATTCGGATTCGTACCATCATCAGCAGCTGCATAAACAATTTTAGTTCCGGTATCTGCACCAGTAAAAGTAACGCTGCTGCCTGAACCACTTACGTATTTAAATGTTACGTTTTGAGATCCTGTAGTTGAATTTTTTAATATGTAAAAAGTCTGAACATCAATAGGAATAGTTACGTTTCTAGCTCCTGTAAGAGCTCCTGTAAATTCTATGACTCGGTGTGCAAGAGTAGCACCTGTAGTTCCATCGTTTACAGAGAGATCTGTATCAGCGCCATCAGTTACAGCTTGTGTGGTATAACCACCTGAAATCTGTTCAATAATATCCCAGTTTGTATTTGTTAAAGTTCCCCATGTACCGGCTTTTTCGCCAGTCGTCATAAGTTGAATTCCGAGTACTGTATAATTCGATGCCATAATTTTTTTCTCCTATGCTGAATGTTCTATATCTGTATAAGAAGTATTTCCAGTGATGTCAACATCTTTATAATATAGTGGGGAAACTCCCCCTGAACCTAAAGTACCACTGATTTCAAATCCTGAAACTCCAATTGCCATATCGGTAACAGTCAGAGTTCCTAGAGAACCGGTTATAGCATAACCACTTACTCCAATTTGCATATCATCTATGGCACCTAGACTTCCTAGAGAACCGGTTATTGCAAATCCTGAAACAGGAACTAATGGATTTGAAGTAACTGTTAATGTGCCCAGACTCATTGTAGCACTGTAGCCCGTTGGGAATGTAATCACCTCCTCAGTAACAGTACCTAAGCTTGCCGTTATTGCATATCCTGAAACTCCAATTACCGTATCGGTAATAGTCGGAGTTCCTAGAGAAAGGGTTCCTAATAAAGACTCAGAAAGTGTAAATATAAAATCGTAATTTATTGTTGGAGTTCCTAATGATCCTGTGATTGAGAAACCTGTTAATGGTTCTCCAATTTCTATGTTTACTATACTTTCTTCTCCCCAAGCATCATTGCCCCAAGTACTTCTACCCCAGCCTTCTGCACCCAGGCCGGCAGTCATTTCGAAGCCGGCAACATCTACAGTAGTAATATTTTGACCCCAGTCATTATCGCCCCAGGAATCTCTGCCCCAGCCTGCAATAGAACCAGCATAATCTAAAGTTCCTAAAGAAGCTGTAATTGAATAACCTGTAGGAGATATAGTGATAGCTGATTCACCCCAGTTTTCATATCCCCATGGGTCTGAGCCCCATCCTTGTTCGTTGAAGGCTGCGACACCATCTGAATTTAAAGTTGAAGTAATTGAAAGTCCACTAAGAACTACAGTGGTAGTAGTTTGATCTCCCCAGTCGCCTCTGCCCCAGGTTGTTCCGGATGCTCCCCAAGAGTTAGCCATAAGGACTTATCTCCTTACGACGTTATTCTTATAATAGCGTTGGATGAATCGTTTGCAGGAAATTGAATTGTGAAAGTTCCAGAAGAAACAGTTTTATCTCCACCGAAATCAATAGAACAAACAGCTGCATTTGTTGTAAGTCCAGTAATAGTTGATGAATTATAAATTAAACATCCTCTTGCTGTAAAAGTAGCAGATGTCCATGAGACATCTGAAAAATCTGTATAAGAAGTAACCGTGCTTTTAGCTACTCCGGTATTTGTTAAAGCTTCTCCAGCAGTAGTATAACCACCACCCGATGCAACTTCATTAGTTGCTGAATAAGCAGTTGTAGTAGTGTCAATTGTTGCTGAACTTGTGTAAAGAGCTATTTTAAAAGCGCTGCCAGCGGGTGTATCACCTGAAGCATTGAAGCTGTGATAGCCTCCTAATAATTCTTCTTTAAACGTATTTTGTAATACTGATGATATTGGCATAATATTTTTCTCCTAATTTTTAAGGCGACGGAGAGTTGACAGGTATTCTAACGGTGCCGTCAGTATAATCATCTCGTCTTCGTCTTCCAATTTGGACTCCTCCAAACTTTTGTACTTCCTGTTTATATTTATTCTCGTATAATGTCAACATGTCCATCGGGCCTTTTAAAAACCCAAAAGCCTCAACTAAGGTAGCATATAATAAGCCCTGTGGAAAGTACTGACTTAAATAAGTTCCAGATGTTTTAGTCACTAAACTTTGAGGTACCATATCATAGTATATTCTAAACATATAATTAGCATCTGGCGTAGGAGCTACGTAAAGACCTCCTGAAGTCGTATCAGAAACCGCTGTAGCACCCCCAAACATCGCATAATACTTAGGAAATCCTGTTACATCCTGGTCTGGTTGACCCCCTTCTGTTCCCGTTAGTCGGTCAACATATTCAGTTAAATAAGTTTGATCCTTTTTCTGTAACCATTCTCCAGGACCCGTACTAACACTAGTACTATTAAAAACTTTTAAACCACGCACAAATACTGTTCCAGTATTTCCTTTGCTTCCTTTTCCTGGAACATTTATTGTATTATCATCAACAGCTAAATTTCCTTCACTAACAAATCTATTATTATCACTAGGGACATCATAAAAAATTCTAAACTCTGCATTTTCTATAAATCCAGCTAAAATAGCACCAGTCAAAACATTACTATCTACTTCAGTATAGTTTCTAATGTGAGTTTCTAATTGTGAAAGTGTATATCCAGCCATAATTAATAACCCCTTTGTACAACAGTGTTACAGCTTGAGCAACTCTTCATATATCTTGAATGAGTAGGGCAATGAGTTGGTTTTGGTTTAGGGGGTGCTACCACAGGAACCTCTTTTTTACCAAATAATTTTTTAAGAAATTTAAACATTATGATCTATCGTTTACGGGTCCACCGAAAACAAAAAACCCTCCTCCTGTTGCTATGCTAGTTGCAGCATTTGCTAAAGTAAAACTAAAACTATTACTTACCGGTAAAGTAGTTGGTTGTCCTGCATAAGGAATAGTACTGTCAATCTTAGTTATTTCATATGAGCCATAAATTTTTGCTCCAGAAGTATGCGCTACTGCTTTCGTAGACTCAGGCGTTACTCCATAAGAAGGAGCTGCGGTTCCTCGAGTACAGCCTGTTAAAGTATTCGTACTTCGACCGGTATATTGAATAGTTTCACTGGTAATTTTTCCGTATTGTAAAGAGGCTGTGTCCGTATTCGTTGCTTCAATGACAATATATCCTGCTGTAGGAAATTCTGAACCATCGGTTAGTACAATAGAAGTATCTGTAGCTGTAATAGTTGTAGCTAAAGTAGTACTGAGTTCAAAAGTAGAAATAGCTACTCCTCCTACAGGTTCTTTGACTTGATAAAATCTGACTGCGTCTCCAGTAGATCGTTGATGTCTATTTTGATTTACAATAACTGTTGTGCCTACTTCAGTCGTAAAAGGATTATCATTTAAAGGAGCAGGGGTAGCAAAAGCTACTCGTGATGGTCTAGCTCTTTGTAAAGCCTGGGGATCTGCACTTGTAGGTTTAGGTTGGAGTTGAGGTTGTTTAGGCTCAAATTCTGAAAAATGAACCCATGCTCCATTCCATTCCCTTACCATTTCTAAATAAGGAAAAGCTAGTCCAGATCTATCTGAAATAGCCAGTGCATGCTTACCTGAAGAAAATGTAGTCATAGTTAAGCGTTAGGATAGTAAACCTTAGGAGCGATATATGTACTTGTAATATCAGCATCCTCTTTTACGGCTCTAGCCAATTCATCCTCATAATAAAGTTTCATTTCTTGTGATCTCTGTGGAGCATTCTTTTGTGCTAAGTAAAATGCTAATCCGGCAGTCATGCAAGGAGCAAAACGATAAGGTACATTAGTTGCATTTGTATAAGCACCTGCGTCTTGAATCCTTCGTCCATAATAAATATTTAATTTATTTCCATCCACCGCTGCACTTGGGGTTAAATAAATTGTTAAAGTTGTTCGATCAATAAATCTTTGAACAAAGAAAGAAGTAGGGGTTCCTTTTGCAGCTTTATTAGAATAACCTTGATACTGGGATCGACTCACTTCAGTCATAGGGGAATCAATATCAGTAGAAGTAATTCTATAATTACATTCTAAAATATTATCCATTCCCGTAGCATGTTGAGTAACAGCAGCAGAAATTAAATGAGAAGCAGCTGTGGTTCCATTGGATCCACGAACAGCTCCTGTAAGATTCGCTGCGCCAGTTGTCGCAGATTTTCCTGTATATCTAATTGTTTCAGACCCTACTGTAATTGTTCCGCCTCCATCGTCAGCGCCAGGCATATCTTTGACCTCGGTCAAAGGAATATCTGTGACTAAATCAGTAATGCCTGCCGATAAAGTCGTTGTTAATCCATTAGAAGCACCATCTTGAGGGGATCGATAACTCGTATAAACATTTTGTCCTTCTACTAAAGTAAAACCTTGATTAGCCACTTCCCAATAATGAAGTCCTCTATTACTCCATTCAGAAAATAATAGATTTAAAGATCGTTTAGCTGTTTTGAGTTGATACCCAGAAACGTTTTGTAAACCGATTCTTTCGTAAGCCTCTTCTACGATCTCATCAACCGGAAGAGTTTTATCGAAAGTGTATGATTGAGAAGTAGTGTTAGCCATGTAACCCTACCCGTCATAGTATACTGTTATACCTGTGACATCAGCTGCAGTTAGATTTATGTACGCACCCGCACTAAACAGTACTCCATTATCAGGAATGTAAGGGTCTATATTGCCTACTGCACCGGTTAAAGGAATCGTTAATAAAGTAGTTCCTGTTATTGAAGTGTTCTTAAAAACTATATTGCCAGCAGAAGCTTTACTTGTACCTGTTAATCCTCTGATTCTTGTTCTTCCTGCGAATACAGTTCCAGTAAGTGCTCCTGTGCCCAATATTCCTGCTTGAATATCCGTCGTAATAGATCCTGATCCAACAATACTAGTAACCGTCAAATATTTGTTGGCAGAATTTACAGTACCTGCATTAGGACCTGTAAGAGTTTCTGTTTGAGCATCTCCATTTCCATCAGTTCCAGTAATATCAAAAGTTATTCCACTATTATTCGCAGTTGAATATAAAGTTATTGTTTCCGTAAGATTTCCGTAAGGTCCTCCATCAGCTATAACTAAAGTTGTAGCCGAACCTGATGCAGATACTTGATCAGCATCGACACCATCCGGTTCAAAAAATTTCGATTTTACGTCTGATACGTTTGCCATAATTTTATCTCCTTAATTGTAAGCTCCCGAAGGAGCTTACATTATTTATTTATTAACTCCAAGCAGCTGCGCCTGTGTCTGCATCATTTGCTCTTGATAAGTCAAAAGCAAAGTCCCAAGTGCCTTTTTCATAGCATGTAAAATACAGATAACAACCATGAGTTAAACTATTAGTTGCTGCATTCGCAGGTGTGTACGTTAATACCGTATTTGTTGCGACAGACGTAGAAATAGTTTGAACTGTTCCAGTGGCTCTACTTTCCATTTTTGAACCAGTTCTAAAAACATCAGATCCTGCACATGTAAAACTAAGAACAGCTGTACCACCAGTTGAATCATCTGATTGAGCATGAACTACTATAGTTCCTACTGTCGCTGCCGGTAATGTTACCGCTTGTGTTGCGAGTCCTGTGTAATTGTTGACCGTAATTACATTAGCGGCATAAGTTAATGTTCCTGCTGTTGCTACTACAGTAGCAGTTAGACTAGTAAGATCTGGTTTTAGTCCCAGAGTTCTTGCAGTATAAACGCCTGTTGAAGTGTTTTTATTGACCTGTTGAAATCCTTTTTCGGATCTAACCGGACCATTAAACGTTGTTGTTGCCATTTTATAATCCTCCTAGATTATATAGATATCGTCTCTAGGTCGTCGACTATACTCGTCGATATCCAATTAATTAATTGTATAGTAATTATTTTATAGCTCAAATTTTAATAGAGCGCAAGGTATCCTGTAGTGAAAAGTTGATTTTGGTGATAGCGCTTAAGTGGCTATCGAAACTTCGGCCTTGGCGTCGTGTATCTTGGTTTGAAGCGTTTGTTCTTCAAACTCTTTGGCAATAATTTCTTTAACAATGTCCTGAATTTTTCTATCAATATATCCCATATGCAAAGTATATCTACCTTCCTTCAGGTGCTCTTGTTGCCATTCTAACTCCAAGGACTTCTTCGTAATGTATAGGTCTTGGGTCATCTGTAACCTCCTCATAGGTTATCCATTTACCTTTTTTAGTGGTAAATCCATCAGATTCGAACTTTACCTCGTTTTTTCCCAGTTTGTCAAGGATGGATTTTTCTATATCTACAGCGGTATCTTCAGACTTAACTGTAAAATCAGCATAATAGCCATGATATCGGATCTGTACTCGGAAGTTTTTCATTTACTTAGTATACCAGCAGGGAATTGTATATCTAGTCCCTTTTGTAATTTTATTCACACCATGAATCATTTTATCTCCTGCAAATAATACCATTAATCCTTGTTTAGGTTTTATCTCCTTTTTTTCAACGAAGGTTTCTCCCCCTTCAAAATCACTATTTAAATAAATAATACTCGTATAATAATGATACTCAAAATCTTTATGTGTTGGTTGAAACTCCTCTGTTGGCCATTCTACAATTTGAAAATAATTTACGAACGCCTCTGTATCTATATTTTTAACTGTAAAATTAAGACGACCATTTAATTTTTTTGAGTCCTGTACAAAAAACAGAGAGTAATCAATTACTTTCGTTTTTCTGTGATAAAAAGTTCTTTGGTCAGTGGCAGGATTAAATAATTTAGAATGTTGATTTATGAAATATTGACATTCAATAGGAGTCAAAAAATTTTCATAGGAATAAATCATATTTTCATAGGTCTTTCTTACTTTATAATTAAAATGGGGCGATTTTGAGGTCGCCCCATTAATTTTCTTTAAGTATTACGCACCTTCAACACCGTAAATACCTCTAGGGTCAGATACGCCAAAAACGTATCTTGCTCTAGCTTTGTATCTTACGTTGCCAGTGTCAAAGTCCCCTTCCATCTTAGTAGTAAG
>Ga0208181_1000575_pt1 | contig 17598 bp, 19 predicted proteins | sample MalvirDeepMed_s6_FD_184244 | JGI IMG/M metagenome (GOLD analysis project Ga0208181, IMG submission 184244) | Marine viral communities from the Global Malaspina Expedition - Malaspina viral metaG DeepMed_s6 (SPAdes) (version 2) | ecosystem: Environmental > Aquatic > Marine > Oceanic | place... | reverse complement strand
AGTTGATAGCATGGATTAAAAGTTATGCACTTACTTATGCAAAAGATTATTTAAAAACAAATAAAGATGATATTATAGTTAAGCTGAATAAGAAGGTTAATCTGCCTGTACTTAATGAGAAACAGGAAGCAAAGCTACTAGAAGCTGTCTATGAGGTTGTCTTAGAAGTATTTGATGATGATTCAGAAGCTGATAATAAATAAAGTAATAGAATTATTATCTAGGCAGTTCAAACTTCACAAGATAATGAAGTATGTTCAAGAGCCTAATGAATTAGATCATAAAGTTATTGAACTGGAGAAAGAGATTAAAAAATTAAAGAAAGATTCACACCCTCCAGTATTTTCAACTGAAGAAAGAGATACTGTCAATACTAGAATTAAAAGCCATAGTGATAGATTAATTTTAATAGAAAAGAAGATAAAGAAGATTAAATGAAAGCACTTGAAATAAGTAATTTAGATCAACATTTAAAACCTGTCCAAATAGATGGAGTTAGCACTCCCTTAGAATTATCTACTACAGATTTAAGAATATCAAGTGGAGAGTTATCAATTAATAATCTTACAGCAGGAACAGCTAAGGTTGATGGAGATTTGACAGTTGATGGTAATATTGATATGACTGGTAGTGTGTCAGAAATAAATATGGCATTTTCAACACAAATCAATGCAATTACATCTCAAGGAATTGTTGCAGTTGAGGCATCAGGAATGATTATAGATAATGTTAATTATGGGGGAGATGATCCTACCTTTTTATCAATTTATCCAAGTGAAGTCAATGTAGGTGATGCTCAAATAAGACTTTATAACTATACTTCTATAGCTTGGAATATAGGAAATGATGCTGATGATAGTCAGAATCTAAAATTTGATTATGGGAATACAACTACAGGTGGAGCAACTAAACTAACATTATCCAATGGAGGAAATCTAACAGCATCAGGTGATGTTATCTCAGGAGATGATGTTGCAGTACCAGCTACAGCACAGATTAATTTTGATGGTATAGGTGGAGATACTTATATACATGAAGTAAGTGCAGATAAGATGGAATTAGTGGCAGGTGGAGATGAGATGATTACTCTTGATGAGGCTAATCAAAGAATTACTTTAGAAGCAGATAAATTAGTATATAAACTTGGTAGTGGTGGAGATGAGTGGAGTATTGCAGATTCAGCTTGGGCAGGAACTATTATTGGATATAGAATGATTGGAGAAGATGCTGCTTCTGATTCTTATGCTTTAACAACATCATTTGTTGTTCCTGATTCTAATATGACAGTAAGGTTTGAATCTCCTCCAAGTGGTGCAGTTGAGGTTATGGTACAAATATATGCAGATACGTTAACTACAAGAAGAAGAATATATTTTGGGTTGTCAGACAATGCAACATATAACACTATTGGAGTGGGTTATGAGCAGTTTCATCATTCTACATCTTCAGCAGATGATGATGAGACCATTCAACATTATTGGACTATCACAGGATTAACAGCAGGAGATACTTATAATTATTGGTTTGGAGCAAAAACAAGTGCAACTATACATACATTAAGATGGGGTGGAACATCAACAAATCAATATCCTGATTTTATAATGAAAGTAACAGCATTACCAACAGCAGTAGCAAATTATGCAGAATATGATTAAGGAGAATAAATGGCTTTAACAAATAAAACAATAGCAAGTACCTATGGAGATATTCTTCAAGCAGATAATAGTGGCTCAGGAAGAACTGCTAATGGCACAACCATTAAAGATGGTTTAGGGCAATCTACAGCTTTAACATTAGGGCAGAATAAACTTCATGTAAAGCCTTCTACAGATCAAACTGATGCAGTAGTTATAGAAACATCAGGAGGAACAGATTTATTAGTAGTGGATTCAACCAATAGTGCAGTAAAAGTAGGAACTACTCAAACTTATGCTAATAGTCAAGTCCAAAGATTTTCAGTCCATGATTTACAACCTGCAGATGGAAAACACCATTCTATGTTTGTTGATAGTGGTTGGGCAGGTCTAACATCACTAGATTTTGGAACTGGAACAGACCCTGCAACAACATTTACTTTAAGCTCATCAGAAGCAAATGCAAATGCTTTAGTTGGATCTATATGGTATATACCTGTTGCAATAACCATAGATGAGGTTAGAGTTATAGGTGGTGGAGAAGCAGCAGATACTATTAATTTCCATTTATTTTCATATACAATAGCTACAGGAACTGGAGCAGATGCAGGAGATTTATCAGCAGGAACATTATTAGCACACAATGGAAGCACATTAACAACAGGTGCTGATAGAGTAACAACAACAACATTAACAGTAGATTCAGGAAATGTAGCAGCAGATAAGGTGGTTATAGCCACTATAGAGAATGTGGGAGCAACAACAGATTTGACAGCACAATTAATTGTAAAATATCATTATCAGTAAGGAGAAAAGATGGCACAATATATAAAAGAAATTAAATTAGGTACAGCAAAGGGAGATTATATTAAGAGATTAACAGGCTCTTATAATGTTGTGTTTGATAAAATCATAAAAGTGGATAATTCTAATGCAGGAATAGATTTAGTTAATTATGGAACAAGTATAGCTAATGATACCATGACTGCACCTAAAGCAATTCTAGTTGAAAATGCTGGGGGTGTTGGGTGTGAATTATTGTTTAGTACAGCAGAATGGACTACAGATGCAGATGACACAGCAGATTCTATGAGTGATGCAACTCACTATTTAGCTATGTTACTACCAGCAGGTGAATGTGTTTATTTACCTAACAATAGACTTGTTGGAACATCAGGAGGAGTTGGTGGTGGTATGGGTGTTGCAGTTGACAATCAAGCTCCTAACTCTAATGAATATACAGATAGTGGTGCAGATTTAGATCATGCAACAGCTAACACAATGGGTTCAGACACAAGCCACACTACACTTAATTTAGAAGATGGACATAGTAAGTATTTCAAAGTAGGTGATTTAATAAGAATAGAAAATGAGATATGTGAAGTAACTGCTGTAGGTACAGGAGCAGATTTAGCTAATAGTACTTGTACAATAATTAGAGGGCTGTATGGCTCAACAGCAGCAACTCATGCAGATGATGTTGCAATTAGATTTCCTTTCTTTAATATGCACCATGACTTTGATGATACTTCTTATAATGGTGGTGGTAATGGAAGTGCTACTGTAGCTAAGACAAATGCTTCAGGAAAGTTTAAAGCAATGAACTTTTTTGGCTATGGGAGGACTGCTGATGCTGTATGTGATGGCTTGGTTGCAGGGAGTGTGGCTTTAAAATTCTATAATCAAGGATTCCAAGAATTTGGATTAGCAGGTATTACTTCCAGCACAAAAACTGGGTTGGCTGTTAGCACAGAATACACGTTTTCTCTAAAAATCTCAGGTGGCTCTGCTGATGATGTGGCTTTTACTACTGATAGTTCAGATGTAACCTTTGGAAATGTGATAGCTAAGATTCAATCAGCGATTAATGATAAATATACAACAGGTACTAATCTGAAGAACAAGAAAGCTAGAATTGGCATAGTGAATGGAGATATAAGAATTACTGATAGTTCAAGACTTTCTACAGGTGCAATATTAATGGCTGCACCATCTTCAGGAACAACTCCTTTTGCAGTAGGAATTATACCAGCAGTTGGAGTATTAGAAGCAGCAGTTGCTGCAAAACTTCCTGATGATACTTTAAGAGATTCAATTACTAATGCTTCAAGAAAGAATACAGCAGCATTTTTACTGGATAATGGTAGAGGACAATTAGTTGGAGCAGGTGGTGGTGGAAGTATTAACTATGAAACTGGAGAGATAAATATAAACTCATTTTCAAATGCTGAGTTTGTGGTTTCAGCTAATACTAAAGCAGCACATTGTGGTGGAGCAGAAGATTCAGCAACCACTATCAATGGGGTGGTAACTTTAGAAGCAAGAAGTTGTAATCAGAAAGCAGATACAGAAATTAGAATAATAAGTTTAGGATAATCGTCGAAAGGGTGGAGCAGATTTTTGAAATAATAATATTGGGGTTGTTGTTCAGTTTTTTGCTCTACCCTATCCTAACTACTAAAAATTAAAAAAAGAGGTAAATAATGGCAGTTACAAGCTTTAAATATGCAGGTATATCAGATCTAACAGCTTACTTTAATCAAGCAGATTCATTTGACAGCAAAAGACAACTATTCCCAACTGAAACATCAGGGAGTAATCATTTTTTTAGAGATTCAGGATATGTGGATAGTTTTTTTGTAAATGGCTCTGAACAGGCTTCTCCCCAAGCAGACTTTGATAATGTAAATGGAGATGGACAATGGTGTTATAGGTCAGATAACAATGATTTAAAATATCAAAATAGTACCTATTCATCTACTACTATCAATAATCAGATATTTGAAGCAGGAAAAGATTTTACAGACTTTTTAAATCAACAATTAACAAATGCTAGTATGGAATTAAATAATCTTTTAGATGCTAGATACCCAACACCACTTCCTAAGAATACTCAAATATCAGAAAGTGCTGCAAGTGGATTAACATCTGAATATGATGCTGTAATTGTTAAAGCTACTTGTTATATATGTGCTAGTAATTTGATTAGGAGTAAAGATCCTACAAGTGAAGAAGCTGATTATTATTATAATTTAGTTACCAATGCAGAACTTACTGGAATTACAGATAGATTAAATAAAGGAGAATGGAAATTATCTTTTGAGGTAGATGATAAGGATTCTCAAGGATCTATTAGAAAAATTACTCAGGTAGGAACTATGCAACTGGTTGAAACAGCATCACAATATTATGGGCAACCTTATGATGTCCTTCGCATAACCTGTACAACTGGTGGTGCTTATGGAACTGCTAAATGTTCAGTAGATTATTATGGAGATGATAAATTGTTTGGCTCTCAAACTACAAATAATATAGTTACAGGTGGATTAGATAGTTGGGGTGGATTAGGTGGAGTGAGGGTAAGATTTCAGGGTGCTTCTATGACAGCTGATGACCAATGGGAAATAGAGGTTGCAAGTGAAACTAGAAAAATATCCAATGCTTCTACTGGAACAATTAAATTAAGCAGGAAAAGCAAGGCATTCTAAATGGCAGTTACTTATGAAAATAATTTTAATTTTATTGTAGATAAGCTGATGGAACTTATCAAAACAGAAATGCCTGTTCCTGTTCAAAAGACTACAACAGGGCAACCATTATTAAAAGCTAATGAATCCATAAGATTAATTCCCAATGGATCAAGTTTAGTAGAATATGCTTCATTTATGGAGCAGAGGGAATATAGTATAACAATACAATATGTATTTCAGGACAGAAGGGAAAGTCATAATTTCTTAGATCATGTGATGAATAATTCTTCAAGATTAGAAGCATTAATCCATGATAATATTACTATGACTTTAGGAGATACCAACTCAACAAGAGCATTTGATTTAAGAATGAATGATATGGAATTAGATGCTGATATAGATGAGGAAGGATTCTTTGTAGTTGAATATGATTTCTCTTGTCAGCATATTGGTAATCAAGCATAAGTAAGGAGAAGTAATGAAGATAAAAGCAAATGAAAAAATCTCTAGACTAAATGTAAACACAGCACCTGTAAGTCAATCAGAAATTGTAAAACTCAAAAGAGGTGAAGTTGTTGAAGTTGATGATGAGGGTGGAAAAACACTAATCAGATGGGGTTTAGCAAAAAAAGAAAGTGAAATTAGAAAATCTAAAAGCAAGGAGAATAAATAATGGCTACAAGTTATGATGTCAGGCATTCACAAGATGCACAATTAGGAATAAAACATGAAGCAACTTTTGGAACAGGGTTAGATGTTGCAGATGCTGATACACAAGTATATAGAAGAATACCAATGGCTGAAGCACCTAAACCTACATTTAATTTTCAAAGAGAAAGCAGAATGCTATCAGGTAGAGGAAGTATTAAAGATGCAGGAGATACTTTATTAATAACAAAAGGTGGAACAGTTACTTGTCCATTTGATTTTATTGCAACACCTGAATTATTATTACAACATCTAGTAATGGTTGGGCAAGAATTTAATGATCAGACTTCTAATGTCTATGATGTTGAATTTGATAGTTCATCTAACTTACAATCAATAGGTGGTGCTGTTAGTGGAGGATTGCCTCATACTGTTAATCTAGCATACATGCCAAATTCTGCAGGTGCAGCAGATGGAATAAAAGTTGTAGGTGCTTTATGCTCAGACCTTTCCATAAAAGGTGACTATGGTACCAATTCAGGGTGCATTACTATGAGTGGCAATTATTGGTCAGGCTTCTCAAATATCCAAGAAGGCAATGGTGCTGGAACAAGAAGTGAAGTTGATTTTACAGGAACTTGGGTTGATCCTGATGAAAATGTATTTTTTCACATGGGTGACCTTAAAACTAAAACACTTCAAGTTGAAGCAGGTAGTGCATTAGAAATGATAGTAAAAGGATTTGAAATAAATATTTCCAATAATGTACAAGCAATAGGTGGTGATGGTAGTGGTAATCCTGAAATGTACACAATGCCACAATTTGATATTACAGGTTCTTTAACTCTAAAACATGATGCTAACTTTGATTTAGGTACAGGAACTAATGTTCTGAGTTCTTATGTCAATAAAAATACTATGGGATTAGCTTTAAAGTTTGGTGATAATACAGTATCAACTGTAGGTGAAATGAATATTGCAGCAGAGATTCAATTAACAGGTGATCCTACTGTAGAGAATAGTGATCAGGGTGTTTTTTGGAATCTGCCTTTTGAATGCCTATATGATTCATCAACTCCATTAGAAGCACTAAAAATTGACATATTTAGTGATACTGCACCAACTGCAATGTAATATTGTTTTATTTGGCTCAAATTTGGTATATTAAAATACTAAATGGAGATTAAATATGTCAAAAAACACTAAAGTAGAAGGTGAGAATGTTAAGGAAATATCTTTTGATGTAAAAGATTTAAACCTTGATGAAAGAATAGAGTTTATGAGTATTCTTAAAGGAAAATCAATATTGAAAGATTTTGGGTTTGCTAATTATGTTAATATGGTTAGAATAGCAACAACCCTTACAGATGATGAAATAAATGTTTTTACTGATGAGGAAATTACTTCTATAGCTTGGAAATGTTATAGTGTTATAAATAAAAAAAAACTGAAGAAATAACATTAATTATCAATGTATGGTTGTCTGTTAAGCAACCTAAAACTCATATACCAAAAGAGTTTCCTTATAAGGGTTTGAATCCAGTTGCTAATAAACAAGTAACTATAGAAAACAAAGAAGATATATATGAGGTATTAATGAATTGTTATGATGAAGCAATAGAGAGAGGATTTGATGTAGGTGAAGCACTCTATAATCAACTTTTCTTCTTTGCAGATCCTGAACATATCTATGATAATGATTCTCAAAATCTTATAAAGAAATATATCTATTGTGAAGCCTTTAATTGTCCACCTTACCCAAGTTTGCAGGAAACCCCTGCTACACTTGTAGATGATTTTTTACTCATAAAAAGAGAAATAGCTAAAGCAACTAAGGAAAAATAATATGGCTGGAAGTACATTCATACAAAAAATAAAATTACTATTCACAGGTGCTAAAGGAGCAACTAAAGATGCTAAGAAGTTTGAATCATCTTTGAAGAAGATTCAGAAAACAGCAATAACACTAGGTGCAAGTTTCTTTGCTGCTCAAGGCATTATTCAGGGATTTAAAAAGATGGCAGAACTTGCAACACAACATGGAAAAGTTCAGTCAGGATTCATGGCATTAGGAAAAGAAATTGGAATTACTACCCTTAGTTTAAATAGCTTTAGAGAAGCTGTTAATGGAACTATGAGTGATACTGATTTAATGACACTTGCTAATCAAGCTATGATGCTTGGAGTGGCTAGTTCTGAGAAAGAAATGGCTAAGTTATTTGATACTGCTCAAAGGCTAGGTAGAGTAATGGGTGTAGATACTAAAGGATCTATTGAATCACTTGTTACTGGTATTGGTAGGCAATCAATACAAATGCTAGACAATTTAGGAATTATTGTTAAATCAGAAACAGCTTATCAATTATATGCTGAATCTATTGGAAAAACATCAAATCAATTAACAGAGCAAGAAAAGAAGTTAGCATTTAATGCAGAAGCTATGCGACAGGCAACTAATGCTGTGGCTTTATTGGGAGAAGAAAACCTTAATGCTGCTGATAGATTAGATGCATTAACTGTAAGTGCTGAAAACTTTTGGCAAATGACTGGAACAGAATGGAGGCAGAATTTAGAAAGATTCTTGGGTCTGTTTGGAGAACAAGCAGGTGGCTCTATTAGTTTTTGGCAAAACTACAGAGCTGCTCAACAAGCAGCATTTGATGCAGATTATGTTGGAGCAAGAGATCAGATTATAGGTATAGTTTCATCACTTGAGGAAACAAATCCTGTCATTACTGAACAAGGACAATCTATGGATAAGTGGACAGAAGTTTTCTCAGGCAATATAATAATTCAAAAGAAAATGCTTCAGGATTATATGGATTTGCAATTTGAGAGAGGTGACGTTGATCAAAATGTTCTTGCAGCTACTATAATATGGTTTGAAAGGCTTGAAGAATTACAAGTGGCTGAACTTGAGAGATTAAATGATCCTGCATATTTAGCAAGGGTAGAAAGTATAAAAGAAGAAAATGAAGCAATAGAAAAAAGAGTTGAATTAAGAAAACAAGAAGCAATAGCAGATGAAGAATATTTTGAAATATTGGCTCAAAGTAGTGCTGCTTGGGAAAATGCAACATTAGCAACAAAGAATCTTGATATGGCAAGAAATGAGTTCTTTGAAAACAGTGAGGGTATCTCATCAGTTGCAAATCTTTTTACAGCACATATGAAAAACATGGTAGCATCTTCAGATGGTCTTACTAAATCCCAAATAAATTCAGCTATGGCAGTTGGAGCTGCAAATAAAAGTGCTGCAAAGGCAGCAGGTCAAGCAGCCTCAATGTATATAATGGCTAAAGCACAAGAAGCAGTTGCTTCATTCCTTGCAGATGCATTTAATAAAGGTGGTATTTTTGGTGGTATTTTAGGAATAGGTGCAGCAGGGGTTGTTGGGAGTTTGTTTTCAGGTGCAGTAAGACAAATTTCTGAAACTGCTTTTGCAGCAGAAGGTATGAATGAGATAGTAACTGAGCCAACAATGATTATTGCTGGTGAAGAAGGACCTGAGTATGTTGATATTGAGCCTACTACAAATGAGGGTGCAGGTAGAGGTGGTGGTGTTAATATTTCTTTTACTGGGAATGTTCTAAGTTCAGATTTTATTGAGAATGAAGCTGTTCCACTTATTAAAGAAGCATTAAGAAAAGGTGGAGATATAGGCATTTCATGATAACCTTATCAGAAAGATTCTCAAATGATATACAGGGAAAAGATACTTATTTAATTCCACTTGTTATTATTGATAATAGGTTTTATTTATCTACAAACAAATTAACCCTAGAAAATCATTATGATCCACTTGTTAAAAGCATAGGTAACATCAAAGAATCTATAGATACAACTAGCAAGAAATTTAAAATATCTAGTGTTTCTATCAAGTTCTTTAATTTTGAATATAATGGAGAAAGGATTACAGATAGACTATTTGAACAATCTGTAATGAACTCAAGGGTAGATATATATTATAAATCTCCATCATGTGAATCTTTGGAAGATTGTATGAAATTATATTCAGGATATATTAGAGATATAAAAGAAAATGCAGATTTATTAAGTATAGAAATTGAAGATGTAACAGAAACCTCTCTACATAAAAAAGTTCCTTATAGATATACACCATCAGAAGGGTTGCCTGAAAAACATCAGAACAAACTTATTCCTATGGTTTATGGTTTTGTAGATAAATCTCCTCTTGTATATTCTCCTTATCCATTGCCTGATGGCTTTGGTGATAACAAATTTATATTAGATTCAGATGATTTAGATATAAAATCAATAGATGTTCTACAAATATTCACAAATGATGTTTATTTGAATGTAAAAAGAGATGCAGATCTTCTGATCGCAGAAATTGTAGATACATTATATCAAGGATTGCTAGAAAATCAATGGATAGAAACTAATAATCAGATAATAATTGATAAAACAGTAAGCACAGACTGGAGTTCAGAAGCAACAGTAGATTATGGTGTTGGAACTCCACTTACACATGGATTTGCAGAAATAGAACAGACTTCTGATGTAAAATATGTGGGAGGGGTACATAAAATAAACTATGATAGTAGTGGGGAGATAAAAACAAATATTATGGCTTTTCAAGATTCTGAGGGTACAATAGAATCAGATGGAAACACTGATGGATTGTATTTAATGATTAAACAATTTGGGAATGAACATGAGTTAGACTTTGGTATTCCATCATGGGTTTGGGGAGATCCTTCAAATATTTACCTTCTTCCTATTGAGGTTGATGGAGAGGTGGTGTTGGTATATTATGGAGAGAGTTTTATGACTTTTGAAATTAATTCTTCTTTAGCATCAGATTCTGATTTATTAAAAGGGTTGGTTGAAAATGTAGAGGGTGATATAAAAGAAATAAAGGGGATAATTAAGCTAAATTATGATTTTGAGGCATTTGCAAAAGACAATCCAACTGCCAATGAGCCAACATATCCTATTTTGTTTTTTTCACAAGTAGGATTGGGGTTTGGAATGCCATTATTTCCTGAATGGGATTCTCAAGGACTACTTGATTATGAAACAATAAGCAAATCAGGGGATACATCTTTTCCAGTTAAAGATATTACAAGCAACAAGTTTTCAATAGGAGATAGTGCTGCTCTTCAGGCTGCCATTTCCAATCTTATAGATATTTTCTTTGATTGGTTTGGAGCACCTCCTAGCGATTTTCAATTTGATTCACAAGCACTTATGGATTGGTTTAAAATAAACCATCTAAATGTAACAAGAACAGCAATATTAAAAGATTTTAATAAGTATGATTTATATGCTTCTGTAGATGGTAGAGTAGATGATATAAATGGAACATATACTGGACAGGGAACAACTGTACTTGGTGGAGAAGTAGGAACTCAACAAAGGCAAGAAATTGCTATAAGCAGACCTCAATCACCAAGACCAGTAAAACAAGTTAAGCAAGTTAAAAAGAAAACAGATAAAGGGAGTGCATACTAGTGGCTCTTATATATGAATTAGCACACCCTCTATTAATAGATGATACTCAGATTACTTTTAGAATAAAAGATCATTTAGATGCTGATTTAACTACAACTGAAGATGGATTAAAACTTGTTAATGCTTTCACTTATATGAACTCAGCAGATTTTACTAATGACACTAACAATGTTGGAACAATATTAACAATTAGAAACTTTGCATGGACATTAGGACATGGATATGAGGCTGGTGGATTTGATTATAGTGGATATTTTCAAGCATTAGATGGTCTATCAGGTAATTCCCACACCTATAATCAAGGCACTCTTGGTGTTTCTGAACCATATATATCAACTACATTACCTGCATATAGGTTTCTACATGGGGCTGATATTGCTAGCAATGGTGCTAGTGATTCAACATTTTGGGGAGATGTTGCTGGATATTCATATAGTTCTCCTGAATCAATAGTTTGGGAGGCTGGAAATGAAAATTATAGCGTATTAATAACTTTTAATCTTCCTACAAGTGGATCACATTGGGAATCTGATTATGTAAGGTGCAAACACATGGATACTCTGTGGGATAGCAACGCTCTTGTTGCTGGGTTTGATGTAACTATGGGAGATGCTCCTTTTGTTGAGCAAATTCCAACTGAGGCTTGGATTAATTGGGTTAATATTAATAAAGTTGATTTTTATGGATATGAGGGTTGCATTGGTGCAATTTTTTCTATTCTTGAGATTGATGCAAGTAGTAATCCTACAGAACTAATAAAAATATACCCAACATCTGAAGTTCCTGAAATTGCTGATTCTTTCACTTCTCAAGTGACTTCCCTTCAGCCTTATGTGTGGGGAGCAAATCCTCCTAATTATATACCAATAGAAGAAGCAACTACATATAATTTTGGGTTATCTATAACAGATATAAATATTCCTACTTCAGTTGTTGAGAATGAAACAGTAGAGTGCAGTTTTAAGATTAATTCTGTAGATTTTAATGGACAAGTTAATACTACAATATTTGGCATTTCTTTTCAGAATAATTTAGGAGAAGAAGTAATAGTTAATTATGGAACTATTCAATGGGAAGGGGGAGATGATACAACCCAATCTTATGATATAACAGCAGGTGGGCAAATACAAGCAAATTTCACATATACAGCAAATGATGTTGCAACACAACAAACAGATAGTTTTTATATATTTTCTCAAATGATTACACTTGATGCGAGTGCTTATGGTGATGATAGTGATGATGCTCAAAGTCAGTTTAATCAACTCGTGGAAGAAGAGGGAGATATATTTGAAGGGGGACAGCTTGGAACATTTGCTGATACTCCATATATTCAAGTTCTAGATGAAGGACAAGATCCTGATGATGTGGAAATACCTAGCGAATTTGCTATTGTTAAACCTTCAGATATTATTTATCACTTAGCAAAGACAGAGCTTGGATATGATAAAGATATAGATCCCAATTCTATCGATGAATCTAGAGCCAATCATGATGATGGTTGGGATTTAGGATTCTGTATAAATAAAGAAATAGATAGCAAGAAATTAATACAAGAAATATCTCAATCAAGCAAATCATTCCCAACCTTTTCAAATGATAGATTAAAATTCATTACTATAAAAAGCACTTATGATGGAACTGAAGATATAAATACTATTAAAAGTGCTGAAGTTATTAAATATAATTTTTCAAGAACTAAGATAGAAGATGTTAAAACTCAGATTGAAGTTAAGCATAAATATGATTATGGATTAAAGAATCATATAGAAACTACTGGTGAAATAAAGATTAATGAACATTATGTAGTGAATAATGCTTATTGGCTCACAGGAACTTATGGTGATTTGTTGGGAGGAAATCTTATATTGAATAATTATTATGGAATTAAAAGAACTGATACTGCAATAGATCATATAGATACATTCTTAACAGTTGAAAATGATTATATAAGAGAGTCAGGCTTGGCTGAGAGGTTTGCTAGATATTTATTATACTGGCACATGAATCAGCACAATATTGTTGAACTCACATTACCTTTAAAGTATTTTGCTCTAGAGATTGGAGATTTAATTGAGTTTGATGATATGATATTAGGCAAAAAAGTATATGGGGAAAATTATTCAAGAACTGGAGTTGATTTTGATATGCCTTTTAGATGTGGTCAATATATCTTGCCTTTGTTTATGGTTACAGAAACTAGCAAAAGCATAAAAGATATTAAAATTAAAGCCATACAGCTACATAACATGACTACTGGAGAATTAAATTATAAAGGGGAGGTATATCCATCAATAGATGAATCAGATGTAAATCCACAAGATTTTCCTACTGATATTCCTGAAGATGAAGAAATAATTGTTTATCCTGAAGGGGATTTGAATCAAGATGGTATTGTAAATGTGTTAGATGCTATACTCTTAATTCAGATAATATTATATGGTGACCAAGAAGGTGGAAATTCAAATGATTTAATTGATTCCTTAGATGATATGTTAGATGAATAAAACAGATTTAATAAATAGAAAAAATTTACCTGTAGCCAGTACAGGAACTCTCAAATATGGGAGAGGAGATGTTATCTTTGAAACCAATGGAGAGATAGCAGTCTTTGAAATTGGTTATATTGGAGCAGTAAGAGGGTTTAAAAAATTAGGAAAGGGTTGGATTATAAAAGCATCTAGTAGTAAGATAATTATATTCAGCACAGCACAAGTAGAATTATCAGAATTATTATTTACCTATATTGGAGAATTAAAGATAACTAGCTGTAAATGTACTTGCTGGGATAAAACAAAATTTCATGCTAGAGTTCAGAACTTAAATAGAAATGATTGGAATATAAATTATGGTGAGTGGGGATCTGATGCTAGGAAATATGAAGAAATAGAAACACAAAAGATAATTAGAAGAAAGGTGAGAAAAACATTATTTTAGGAGAAAGAAATGGCTAAAAGACAAGTTGGCAAATGTAGATTTTATGCAGATATTCCAAGTTACTTAAAAATATTGGGAAGCTATGGTGGATCAGAAGGATTTTATACAGAAGAAGAAGGAGCTGATGTGGTTGATGCTTTTCCTTTAGATAATCCTGAAAATGTTTGGCAAATGAATCCCTCTCAAACTACAACCTATGAAGTTCCTAATATTGGTTTTCCATATTGGAAATTTTGGATAAATACTCAGCTTGGATTGTCAGATGAGGAACTATTAGCATTGCCTCAAAATAGAGAACTTGCTGAACTTATAACCAACATTCCTTCAAGCACATCTTCAGGTTTATATGCAGGGATTCTAGGGCATAATATTGGAACTAATGCTGCAAATGCATTGCCACAAATAACTGTTGGAGGATATGAAATAATTGAGGGTTCAGTAGATTTTGGAGAAGATGGTACTGAGGGAACTGGAGATGATATAATAACTGAAGAATCCACAACACTTCAACTTGCTAATGGTGTAAATAGTTTTAATGAAATTGTTAATTTTCCTGCAGAAGACTCTCTCATTGAACATAATGGATATTCTTTAATTGATATAACAGGCTTTGAGTATAATGTTAATCATGTTTTTAATATTGGATTTAATGTAAATGTTGGAGATGTTGATGAAGTTGATATAGGAGCATTTACTTTTGGGCGTTGGTTCGAACCTGAACATGCCTTTGACATTAAAGCAACTATAGACCATAGCTATGATGGTGTTAAGCTACAAAATACTATAGGAGGAAGCACTTTATCTAATATTAGCTATCTAGGGCAAAATAATTGGGGAAACCTTCCTGCATGGACATTAGAAAAACAAGAAGGACATGATTATAATATTGGAGCAAACAGGGCAAGAAGAAGCTGGAAAGTAGGACTTAGCTATTTAACTGATGATAATCTTTTTGATAAAGCAGGAAATGAAAATAAATTCTTTACTTGGACAGATCAAGTAGATGGAGAAGATGGAGATCCTGAATATGTATTTGATAGCAGTTTATCCTCATTTTTCAAGCTCAGCTTAATGGGCAAACTACCTTTTATCTTCTGCCCTGATTCAAGTGCTGATGATTTAGAATTTGCATTATGTAGAATTACCAACAAACCTTCCTTCAAGCAGGTAGCGAACAACCTGTTTTCAACCTCCCTCGTAATAACAGAAACTTACTAATATAAATAAGATAATAGCACACATTAAAGGCTCTTAATTGAGCCTTTTGTGTTACTAGATATATATTTGTTATATTAATTTCTCCTTATAAATAAAAGAAAAGTTGCTTTTAATGTATATTTATAGTTATATTTAGGGAGGTTAGGGTTAATTAAATAAATGGAGATTAAAAACATGAATACAAAAGAAAATAAATATACAAAATCAAAAGAAATAATAACTAACTCAAAATTCACTTTAAAAGGTGTGAAAACATTTTTAGGTAGAGAAGGTTATGGAGTAAATGCTACTTTATATTATGAAGGTAAAAAGGTTGCATTTTTGTTAGATAGTGGTAATGGTGGAGAGTTAAGTGTAGATTGGGAAAGTAAGTATGATAGGAAAAAAGAGGAATTTATAAGAATACCTATAGTTGAAGAAGCTAAATTATATAGAGATACTCTTATTAATTCTTTACCAAAAACTACTTGGGGAGATTTAAGCGAAGCTAGGGGAGAAAAATCTATAATAGATTCTAAAGATGACTACACTTGGGATACTGAGGCTATTATGAATACTTTAGTAGATTATGAATTAGATAATAAAGAGTGGAAAAAGAACTTGAGAAATCTTTGCATATTTAAAACTAAAGAAAAACAAATAATCAAGTTTAGGACAAAAGTAAAAGATTTTAATAATATTACCAATACAAAGAAATATGGTAGTATTAAAGTAATAGAGTATTTTGAGAAAGAATATAAAGATTGTGTAATACTTAATCTTCTACCTCAGAATAAGGCTTTTGAGTATTTTGTTAAATATATTAAATAGGTTAATGAAATAAATAAACTTCTTTGGCACATAGAAGGTAGAGGATAGCTTAAGGTGATACCAATCCAATACAAAAATGTGCCAATAATTTGAAAGGTTAAATAAATAATAAAATGGAGATTAAAAAATGAAGAAAGTAAAATTATTAGTAATAGCAAAAGATTATAATGGTCATAAAGATATATTATTTATGATGAATGAAAATGATAGCAGAATTACTGAAAATGGTAAATCAAATAATGGCAACTATGAGATTTTAGATTATGGTGATTTTGAAAATAATATATTGACAGTAAGTGATAATGTTAAATATAAAGTGTTTGAAGATTGGAGTGTAAAGGAAATATAAATAGGGAGAAAACAATGAGAGAAAAAATCACTAGCATAATATTTTATATATGTCAGTTATACTTGATTTATCTATTAATTATGGAACTTTTAAAATAAGGAAGGAGAATACATGAGTGAATATTATTTAAGAGTAGATGAACATACTCCAATGCTTTTAAAGGCTTTGATTAGATATGGACCTTATAGGCAGAATTATTATGCTAAAGAATTGGGGATTAAGCCTAGCAATTTATCATCTTACTTGAATGGAAAAAAGAAGATGTCAAAAGAATTATGTGGTAATTTGTTGGGGTTATTAGGATTCAATCCTTCATACCCATATATACACATAGAAAACAATTTAAGATTTACAAATAAATAAACAAAGGAGGGCATTATGCCTGTAAAAATACATGGGAAAGATTACACAACTTGTGCAGAAAGATTAGCAACTTTTCACAAGAGATTTAAAGACCAAACTAAATCAATTATCACAGAGATTATTCAATTCAAAGATGGTATTGTTGTAGTGAAGGCAGTAGTCAAGGTTGGTGAGGAAGTTTATGTTGGTCATGCTTATGAAGAAATAGGCTCAACACAGATTAATACTACAAGTGCTTTGGAGAATGGAGAAACAAGTGCAATTTCTAGGGCAATGAAATTCTGCTTAGGTGATGTTGATATATCTAATGAGATAGCTAGTGCAGAAGAAGTGGCTACTGCTATAAATAAGCAACAAAATGCACCCTCTAAGCCTGAAAAAGTTGATTTGAGTGGTGATGGTTGGAGAGATGAGCCTATTGGCTTTAAAAAGGGAAAAAATGAAGGCAAGAGTTATAGAGAAGTAGATGAGGAAACTCTTGTGTGGATCATAAATGATTGTAAGGTTGAAACTTGGAAGCAGAAAGCAGTTGCAGAAATGAAGCTAAGAGAAAATAAACCACAGGAAGCTGCTACAGAAGAAGCAGATGAATTGTTTGCATAATGAGTAAGAAAGAAGAACTGCATATCTTGTGGGGATTAGTGACAAGAATCAATAATATGGTCTTTGGATACCAACCAAGAGGAAGGGA
>Ga0208181_1000572_pt1 | contig 17681 bp, 30 predicted proteins | sample MalvirDeepMed_s6_FD_184244 | JGI IMG/M metagenome (GOLD analysis project Ga0208181, IMG submission 184244) | Marine viral communities from the Global Malaspina Expedition - Malaspina viral metaG DeepMed_s6 (SPAdes) (version 2) | ecosystem: Environmental > Aquatic > Marine > Oceanic | place... | reverse complement strand
CGGAAGGCTTGGCCCAGTTCCAGCCATGCCTCGGCGATGGCGTTAACATAACGGTCGGATCGTCTGGCCTTCTCCCCGCCGTTGAATGCGGTAATCCGGACCCGCCCTCCCGCCACGCTCTCCTCGTTAAGCCGGTCTGTCACCCCGCCGCCTACCCCGGTATCGTCCACGATAATCTCGGTCACTTCCGGGTCGTCTTCGGCCATCATCTTCAGCCGACCCGCCACCTCTTGGGTATCCCGGCCTTGGGATTTCCAGGCCAGCCGGCAGACGTTGCCCTGCCTCCGGTAGACCACGGTCTTGTCCGCTCCGAATCTGGCAACGTCACAAGACAGAAGTGCCTCGCCCTCTGGTTCAAGCTGCCGCTCGACCGCTTCCATCAAGAGCGACCTCGGCACGATAGCATCTTCCAGGTTATCGGGAAACCGGCCCAAGACCGAAGCGATATATAGGGCCGACTCCTCTCCCCATTCACGCCGCCGTTCCTCGACTTGCTCGGCGGTCACCATCCCCGGAATGACCTCCCGGCCCTGTTGGATATTGGGCGTGTCGGCGGCGGCAATCTCGATGGTGTGATAAAGGTCTGACCCGCCATGGAAGGCATCGTAGAACTCTCCCGACGAGGCGAAGGCGTTGCCAGTCAGAAGGATTTTCGCGGGGTTCAATCTTTTCACGGCGTCGATGTGGGCCTGTTCTACGTTGTGTGCCTCGGTGACTATCACCAGGAGCGAAGGGCTGTGAAAGCCCTGGATGTTGTACTCGTTATCGGTCGAGAACCCGACCGCATAATGCCGGTCGTCGAACTCCCACCGGGCCGTTCGATACATCTGGCCGCCGAGCGGCATCCGTGGACTCAGGTAGGCACTCCGGGCCTCTTTCCAGATTATGTCGGAGACCTGTCTGTGGGTCGGGCCGAGAACAACTGTGATTGCGGGGTTGTGGACCGATTGCCACCACAACATTATCCGGGCAGATTGCCAGTCCTTGCCTGTCCCGTTAGCACCAACGACCGCCACCCGGTTATGGTCCCGCACCGCCTCCACCATTTTTATCTGTTTGTCGTAAACGGTTTCCGAGCCGAGGGTCCACTTCCAGAAGTATCTCGGGTTGGCCTTCGACTCGTTATAGTGAAAAATCTTTTCAGCCTTCGTCAGAGTCATATACCCTCCCCTCCACCTCGACTGTTTTGCCGGCATCCTCCAATGCCTCACGTACCAGGTCGGAGAAGGTCATCCCACCCATGAGGATGTTCTGTTGTTGGAGTTGGATAAGAGGCTTCTCCGGCACAAGACCGCCGATGGTATCCAGCCGCCTAAGAATGTCTAATACAATCGAAGTGGCTCTTGCAGACTGGTCGTCATCGGCACCGATGGCCTGGTTCCACCACCGGAGGAGAAGCCTCTCGTATCTGGATTTCTGGAGGTTGTACTCCTGTTCAACCGCCTCCACATCATCCCGCCTGACCTCGGATAACCGCCTCTTGACATCGTTCCAGACCTGGGCTTTTGAGACTCCAAGCTGGTCGGCAATCATCTGTTCGGTGGCCCCGGCCATCTTCATTTGAAGAACCTGAGACCGCCTCTGTTCGGCGATTATTTTATTGCCGTTTTGTTTACCCATATATTAGCCACTTATTGCGGTGAAGAACTCGGCCCTGGTATCCGGCCTATCTCGGAAGTATCCGGTCAGGTAGTTAGTGACTAGGCAACTCGTATCCTGATTGATACCCCTTGCCATCATACAAAAGTGTTGGGCCTGGACATTGACCGCCACTCCTAGCACGTGGGGTTCTAGGCTCTGCCCAATCTGCCGCGCCAATCGTTCTTGGACTTGGAGGCGGCGGGAGAAGATATGGGCCACCCGACCGACCTTCGACGCGCCCAAGATTGACCCGTTCGGGATATACCCGACGTTGATTGTGCCAAAGAACGGGAGGAGGTGATGCTCGCACGTCGAGTAGAATGTGATGTTTTTCACAACAATCATCTCGTCGGTATCATCTTCGAACCAGGTTAGCGCGGCCTCCGCATCCATCGTATACCCGGCATACAATTCCGACCACGACCTGACCACCCGTTCGGGAGTCTTTATCAAACCGTCACGTCCGGTTTCTTCTCCCCAGTACTGCATCATCCGGGTCACATGGTCGGCCATCTCCGTCTCGGCTGGCTCCTCCCAAGGGAAGTGGACCCAAGAGTCGATGCCCTCGGCTATCTTATTGACCACCGCCAAAGTCTGTAACCCGTATCTATCGAGCGTCACCTTCGCGGTCGCCCCACTGTCGATTACATCATCCAGGGCGAGTTCGGCCTCTTGAGGAGTCCCGACGATTACTGCCCCGTATCGCCTCGCCATCCCCGCCACGATTGCGCCGCCCCTTGGGATGCCCCATACTTTTGTGCCGGTCAGCTCCATCATTTCCAGCCGGTCGTCTATCTCGGCCCATGTAAGTTCTATCATTCTACCTCAATCCATTTGTGGGTCTGCAAGCTGAGTCGCCAGCCCCGGAGGTCGTATAGCTTCTCGATGGCCGAGCGTAGATTCGTCTGGTCGTCTTCCCCGCCGATGGGTTGGAGGTACTTCGCTCCCGCGTCGATGCAGTCGAAGGCTTCGGGAGTGATGCGCGGGTCCGGATGAGGCCAAAGTAGTTTGAGGCTGTCGCATCTGCGGATGGCCGTTTCCGGCTCGGGTCGCTTTGGGGACATTGTGAGATAATCCACAACAATGTCGAGCGGCCGGGTGCCGTTGGTCTCTATGGCCAGCTTGTACCCGCTATTCTGTAAAGTTGTGACGAACTCATCATCGACTTGGAGGAGCGGCTCCCCTCCCGACACCGTGACCCACTCCGACCACTTGAGCGCGTCCAACTCGGCCACTATCTCCGAAGCCTCTAGCATCCGGTGGCTGAAGAAGTCGGTGTCGCAGAACGGGCAATGGGAAGCCTGCCGGGTCTCCGGTCGCCCATCCCACATATTGCATCCGGACAGGCGCACGAAATGGGAGACCGTTCCGGTCATCCCTCCCTCGCCCTGGATGGTCGGCCCGAAGACCTTATGTACTCCGTACCGTCGCGCTGGCCTTGTCCGTTTCATATACAGTTACCCGCTCAAGAGTGACTTCCCACCCGGTCAAAGCATCAAAGAAATACGCCGCTATACTTTCGGCGGTCGGGTCGCCTCTGACCCAACGCAAACAGCCAGGCATGAACGATTCGAACCTGGCATCGTCTGGATGCACTAGGAACTGGTGGTCCAACTCGCGCACGATAGGATTGACCAAGATATCAAGGTCGGCGAAATCCCAAACCATATTGCTCCGGTCGTCTATCGGCCCGGAGACCTCCACTTCCAACCGGTAATTATGGCCGTGAGGTTGAAAGCATTTCCCGGCATGGTTCTTCAGAGCGTGGCCCATCTCCCAGGCATACTCCCTCGTAATGCTAACTTTCATATCGGGTATCGTCCGTAACTCCCGAATCTCGGAACGCCTCTTTTCTCTCGTAACAAGTCCCGCAAGTCCCGCAATGTAATTCGGCCCCTTTATAACAACTCCAAGTATTGGCGTAGTCGATGCCCAAGTCCCCGCCTATATAGGCAATCTCGGTCTTGGTCTTATTGATGAAAGGGGTCCAGAGTCGGATGTCCGGATGGCCGTACCCATCAACGGCAAGACGTTCCATCCGGTCGAACGCCTCGGTGAAGGCTGGGCGGCAATCCGGGTAAATCACGTGGTCGCCGGCGTGCATCGCTGCCCCGATTACCTCAATCCCGCGAGCCACGGCGATGCCGTAGGATATGGCCAACATTATAGCGTTCCTGTTTGGGACCACGGTTAGGGACATATTAGCGGCAGCGTAATGTCCTTCCGGAACATCTATATCGTCGGTCAAGGCCGAGCCGCCTATGTGCGGAGTTATCGACGAGATATCTATCACATCATGCGCGATATTCAACCCGTCACATTGAGAGGCGGCGTACCGGAGTTCTTTCTTATGGCGTTGCCCATAATTGAAAGAGACTGCCTCGACCCGGCCCTCCTCTTTGGTAGCAAGATGAAGGAGCGTCGCGCTGTCCATCCCGCCAGATATGACACAGAGGGTTTTAGGCATTGGCGCCCTCCACAAGACCAGCATAACCGTAGGGTCCAGCCGCAAGAGGATGGGCCATGTAAACCTTGCTCTGACCATGTCTTTCGGTCAACCACTTCTCCGCGGCAACATAAGAACTGGCGGCGATTGCGCAGAGCGAGTGCCGGAGTTCCGACTTAACCCCAAACAGCGGGTCGTCAGTCGGCTCGGCGAACGCTCTCCAATCGTATCCGTAATTGGCGAACTCCCGTTTGAGAGCAAAACAAGAACGGGCGTTCTTAATCTGAAACTTCAAGAAGATACCCTTCGTTTTCGAAAACAGAATCCCCATCCCATACATATATCCGGTCGCCCAGCTTGACGAGTCCACCGATTGCCATGGAAATGCCGACAGGATTTTCCAACCGGTCGTGCCGAAGCCGTGGTACCCCTTCCCTGCCGGCAACATCTTGAACGCTTTGATGAGCCAGGGAAAGAGGGCCCGGGCTTTTCCGGCGTGCGGGACCATCCCGCCAAGCGCAACGTAATCATATTCGTCGAGATATCGTTCCAGATATTCCCACGGTGACCCCACATGGAAAACAGGGAGCGGCCGCAATCCCATATCCTCCAACCGCCTTTGGTTGACCAAAGTCGCCTCGGCATCCCCTATAACATCGAGGTTCGCGTAAGCGTCGAACAGATGGTCCCACTTTTTGACCCAGTCCGCGTACCCGGTCAGGCTAATCGAGACCCCTTGGCTTGCGGCACTGAACGCGCCCGAGTCTGCTAGGAGGGCAGGTTGGGGAGAACCGAACAGAGTCTCCATATCGTGCCTCTCGTAATAGTGGTAGGAGGTCAGGAAACGCAGAGGGCTAGAATTACGCTCTCCAGCTGTTCGCATCGCGTCCCGGTCATTACTCGCTAAGTAGATTTTCAAGACGAGCGGCCTCCGTCTCCCCTTCCCCGGTGTCCAGCCAACTATCAAAGAGACCCTTCAAGTGTGGAGAAACCCTCAATCGTATCACCGGCCACAGGAGTTCGTCGTCTAAGTCCCCGTAGGTATCGGTTAATTCTTCAAGCGTAGGGGTTGTGCCGGGATACCCAAGAGGCTCGGACTCCCCGTTGATAAGTGCTTCCAGCATGATGTTAACGGCATCACTCTCAATTTCAACCGACTTCAAGAGGCTCAATAATTGGTCTTGGTCCGGCCTCGCCATCGCCGCAAGAGGGTCGAGGGTCAGAAGCATTTTGTCTGCCTCCTCCTCGGTCACATCCACAATCAAGACCGGCACCGCCTGGTCGCCCATGACTTCCTGCCGAAGATGTCCGTCGATGAGTTCCAGACCGTCGTCGGTCTCCCTGGCAATCATGGCATCGGCAAAACCGATATCTTCCAAAATGCCACGCATGGCCGCTTCTTGGGCCGGGGGATGAGTGCGCCAGTTCTTCGGGTTGGCCCGGAGTTCGGAGGCCGGCACGCGCCGGAGTTCTTTGACCCTATCTCGCATCATCATGCGGCCATTCTAGCACAAAGACCTTGAGCACGATTATGCGCTCAAGGTCTCCCAATGTTTCACCCCGTGACAGGTGAAATGTCGGCGGTACATCCGCCGCCTATGGATTATATCAGAACCAAGTCCTCGGTGATTGGTCTGACATTGGCCGTTTCCAGGTCGAGGTGTTTGGCCACCGCCTCCCGTATCTTCTGCCGCAAGCTCTGGTCCAATGGAACATCGAGGCGTTCGGCTCCGAGTAATTCAATTAAGTGGGTGTGCCAGACCGGGCTGTTATGACCGGTTCTGGTTCCGTGGGCGCGCCACCTATACCCGCCGACCTCGATGGTGAATCGTGTCATATTCATAAACTCCCTCTTTAGCAGATTCCAGTACCCGCATACGCATGTGATGAATCCCACAATCACATCGTGCGGGTCCAGCCTCAAAAATTCGAACCCCATATCCTCCCCACACAGTCGGCATATCATCACTCGTCCTCGATTGAGTCCACTTTGGTAACCGTCACATTCATAGCTGAGTCGTCCATCGCTTCGACCAACTTCTCAATGTCCCAGTTATCCGGCAACCCGACATCTTGGTGGTCAGTCACCCACCCCTCAATCTTGATTCGGTATATCGTATACGCCATCACTTCTCCTCCAATAATTTAACCGCCTCCTCGATACTTTCCACCCGACCGGCCACTGACCCGGAGGCCCGAATCTCCTCGATAACCTTGGCCTGGACCGGCGACAGGATTCCTCCGGGTTTTTTGACTTCCATCGCGTAGAACCGGCCCTGGTATGCGACCAGTAAATCCGGCACCCCTACTTGTTGATAGGGCGAGCCGTGGACGTTGAATACCCACGCTCCAATGCCCCGAAGGTGCTTGATTATCTGCCGTTGGAGGACGGATTCTCTAGGCATAGTCTTTTCGGTTGTCCCTCGCTCGGGCCATCTTTGACCAGTTCCCCATGTGGTTATCTAGGACCGTGTTGACGAACGCCTTCTTTTCCCCGCATCTCTTGCACCGGCCCTCGCTAGTCGGCCCATTGGCCTGTTTTATAATCCAATGGTGGACGCACATCACATAGCCACCGACCGAGAACTCGCCGGTTGGCATAAAACCAACGACTCTCTGGCCCTAGTCATCCCGACGTAAAACAGACGCCTGACAGCCGGTTGACCACCGCCCATCCACTCGTTCATGCCGGCATAACTGAGGTCAGGAAAGAGGTAGACCACATCGGCCTCCCCTCCCTTGACGCTATGAATCGTTCCGGTGATTATCTTCGGAGTCTTTGATAGGGTCTCCGCGCCGTGGGTCTCGGCCACGCGAATCGCAAATTCCGCTCCCTTCTGCCGAGCGGCCAAGAGGTTACCCCGTAGCCACTCCAAGTCACCCGACAACCCCGCCTCGACAGCCTCATCGGTCAATAGATTGTGGAGGCGTTCCCAACTTACGCCGGCAGAACTATCGTCGGTCAAATCGTCCAGGGTTCCCCGGCTCCCTTGGAGGACTCCGCTTATCTTGGTCGCCGCCAACCACCGGGCCATATCTTCGGCGGTCCAGATGCCCTCCTCCGACATTCTGAGGAATGACAAAACCAGGTCTTTCGGCGTTATACGGCGGCGGCTTGATTGGAGCGGGTTCCACGCTCCTTTAGTTCGACGGTACGGGTTGTGATATGGGATGCCCTCCCGCCTCAGTCGGGCCAACATGGGCCGGAGCATATAGGCGCAAGAGGCCAAGACCATGACGGTCTTGCCATCGTCGAGGTATCTTTGCATATCCCGAAGAAGTGGTTCGGCATGGGGCCAGGGCGCGGCCAAGTGTCTGACCTCTCCCTCCACATCGCGTGGATAATACTCGACCGGCACCCGGCCCGGAGTCCGTTCAATCCATCGAACGGCGGTCGCATGAACAGCTTGCGGGATTCGGTAACTTTGGGTTAGGACCCGCATCTGGTCGTCGGGCACCGGAGGCTCCACGAAAACCTCCGGGTCCGACCCTCGCCACTGGTAAAGATTCTGGTCAGGGTCGCCGACCACGATGAGATACCCCGCCGCCTCTCCCCATTTCCGGGCAAGGCTCATCTCTAGCAAATCCATATCTTGGGCCTCATCCAGAAACAGGACCGATGGGTTACCCGGTGCGGTCGGGATGGTTTTCAAAGATTGCTCGATGAGGTCGGTGAAGTCCATCAAACCGGCCTCGGCTTTCCAAGAGGTCCAGGCCGAGGCCATCCGGTCCACATCTATCGGGTAAACGGTCGCCATCCTAGCACGCAAGACTTGATAAGTGGCCATCAACTTGTCGCCGGGAGATTGACCGGACTCCTCTAGGTTGTCACCGTCGATGCGGTCGTCGGAATACGATAAAGCCCACTCGGGAAATCTTGTGTTCCAATCCTCAACGTGTTTCTTGTCGACCGCCAAAGAGGGCCGACCCAATGATTGATAACAGTGAGAGTGGAGGGTTCCCACATTCCTTGGAGGTATCGGGAGGTTTCGCCCTGCCGCCTCCGCTGCCGCCGCTCTGGTTAAAGAGGCGACTAGAACATCCTTCCCTTCATCAACCGCACGTTTCACTTGCCGGGAGAGCCACGTGGTCTTTCCGCAACCCGGTGGCCCTATAACTCGCTGTTCCATTTAATGACTCCTCGCGCATTTAATGAGAATTTAATGACTGTGGGCCGCTCCGCTAGGCTCGGCCCACGCCTGGGCATTTAATCATTTAACACATTTAACGGTTAGTTTTTTTATAGAGTTATGTTTTTAGTCGCCTTTATAGGCCCAATAGTTACGGGAGGTCTCGTTACCCTTGACCACCACCCGGACCACGGTCGGCGAGATACCGCATAACCGAAGCCTCTGCCCCAGTTTGTGGGAGGATAATTGCTCGCCCATACTGAACCGGAGGTACTGCCGGAACCCACTGAGCGAGAACATAACCACCCCGTCCTTCCGGAATGGCAGACCTTGCTCGGCCGCGATGCCCTGGTCGTTCAAGACTGTTTGGCTGTCAAGATAGGTGTCGACCCAATGGGCCATCTCGCTCCCCGGATGGGAAGCCTCTCCCAACTCGACCTCCCGGCAACATGACAATATGGCCTCGGCCCTTCTTGCCCATGCCGCCTCTTTGCATCGGACCAGAACCCGCCCAGTGGTCGCAGCGACCGCATTACGGAACCGGCCTTGGTCGACGATGTTGTTGATTGTGCCGAGGGTGATGCTACCCTCCCCGGTTTCCATCCAGTATTCGGGAGGGTCGCCGAGGTGCTTGACCAGGTCGATTATCTCCACGCCAATCAGAATCGACAGGTCGGCCAGCGACCCGCCTTCTTCAAGACGCTCTTGCGCCTCGGCCTGTTCCACCGGACCTCTGGCCTTGGCTATCGTTCGGGTGTAATAGTCTTCCCGTAACTTCAAATCGTCGCCGTTGCTTCGGCGGCTGAAGATGAGAAGGTTGGCAATCTCCTGGTCTTTCCATCCGGCCACGACCGCAATCGAGGCCAACGACATATCGTAGGATGAGGGCGATTGGTCGGAGAGGTCAGACCGCCGCCGCTCCAGCGACCGCTTGAACTTCGGGTCGTTATCCCGCAGAGCGCGGAACTGTTCCCAAGGCGGCTCGGCACTTGTATCGAGGGTCAGGTTGCCGGCTTTGGTGACCGGCTTGCCCTCTGTTATGTATCGCTTGAATACTTCGTCGTCTTCGCTCCCGACCCCGATGTAATCCCATACCGCGTCCCTTTCAAGTATCGGCCCATCTGAGGAGATGACGTTGACCGGCACCGGGTCGGACTTATTATTAAATGTTCCGGGCAAGCGCATCAACCGGGAAAGGTCGTGGGTCGCGTCAACAACCCAGTCACCCCGGTCTTTTGCTATCTGCGCCATGTGGCCCTGCCACCCACGAATCATCGCTTGGGCTTCTTCACGCTCAAGTGCCGATTCAAACATCCACGGTTCTTCGAATAACCACCACGCCTGAAGGCCATGACCGGAGTGGACCAGTATGGTCGGCTGGACCGGCATGGCATAAGTTAATGCCAAGGCCTCATTCTCGTTTGTGGGTAATCCGGCCTTGGCATGGTCTTCGCCGGCATAGTCCACATCAGCCCACAACCCCGCAATCCCGGCAATCGTATCGGCGGTCGCCCTCTGGCCGGTCTTCAAAAGAACGTCCGAAGGGGCGACCCCGACCCCGGTATAAACATCAAGGCGGGAGAAGTCTCCCACCCTGACATTATCTAACCGGTTGTACCAGATTGACCGTTTTTGCGGGAGGGTCCAGACCAGGACTTGCCCCGGTGGTGGATTTCCCCACAACTTTGTGAGGAACTCTCCCGCATCCAATTAGGCCTCGTCTCGTTCGATATCCGTATTGACCATGTACCCGATAATGGGCTTGATGGCGGCAACGTACTCGGCCAACTTCTCCCGCTGTTCCTCTGGAACAGGCCCGGAGGACTTGGGCGCGATTCGACTATAGGAGATGCCGGTCGAACTTTGAGCCTTCTCCAACGACAGTTGCGTCAAGACCGACCAGTACGGCAAGCCTTGGGAGGCCAACCGGAGAAGATATTTTTTCACGGTCTGGATTGAAGTCGAAGGGGCTTGGATGACTATCGGCAATAGGTCGGTGGCGCGGAGAAGGAACAGCATCCGTTTCTCTTTGCAGGCCTTGCCGCCACCGCCTTCGGCACTTCCCCATTGGTTGAGCGGGCAGGTGAAACATTCCCCGCCCGGCTGGCCGTAACCCATTTCCCCATTGTGGCTGGAACAGTCGGGAGGCGCATTGCCACCGGCCTCCAAACCGGTCGCCCAATACGCCCTCGGCGCGGTCCAGTGGACGATTATGCCGTCGAGGGTCTTGGCCGAGTCCTCGCCTCCGAGGGTCGGAACTGTCCAGTTCAAACCGCCGCCCAAGGGTACCGTTATGCGGTCAAGGTCGCGGTCGGTTATGCGGTCGTTGCCGATGTTCTCTTTCACGGTCTCCAGAACTCCGACCGGCGTATTTTGTAGGGCCAGGAATGTCTCCACTTTTTTCAGTGCCATGTTAGTTGCTCCTCATTCTCATTCGATATACTTCGGTTACGTCGATGTAGGGTTGCAAGCCCTTGGGAAGAACCTCGTCCATCTCGCGGACCCAGGCTCTTAATGTGTTTGCATTCACGGTCTCCTTTACGAAATCGCCAAGCCCCGCTCGACGGAATGCGGTGTAGGCTTTCTTATGGTCTCCGGTCAGCTTCGCGAATATCTCCCGGTTGAGGTAGATAGTCTGCCCGGTCGCGGTCTTGATGTTCTGGATGCCGGCTTGCGCGAACCCTTCCACCAACTTATCCTCACGGGCCGCGAGGTCGGTGGCCAACTTCTTGACCTCGGCCTCTAGCTTGCGGCGTTGTTCGGTCAGGTCGGCAAACTCCGCGACCAGGGTACTGAGTGGTTTATCCGTTTTAATCATTCCTCTTTGTCCTCCTGAAACATGCCGATGTCATGGCAACTTGAGCATCTGCCGTACATGACCACATCTTGCTGCAGATAGTGGTTAGGCGAAGTCAGATAGTTGACCCATTGTTCCAACGTATCTTCGACAGCCTCGGAATGACAGCAGTCCGAGATATATGTCATGGCCTCTTTACCTCCTCCAAAATATGGTCGATGACCGCCTCCCGGCGCGCCAGAGCTTCCATCACGGTCTCGTCGACCGTTCCGGATGCCAATATGTGGATGTATTCCACTGGGTGCGTTTGGCCTGGTCGGTGTAGTCTGGCCATGCTCTGACTATAATCCCCTAGGCTGAAACCTAAACTATAGTAGATGGCATACCGGGCCAGCGTAAGGTCCAGGCCCAATCCTCCGGCTTGAATCTGGACAGCCAGAACTCCTTGGCTCCACTCTGACAGGTCTTTTCGGCGACCCGAAACCTCATAACTAGGAACCCCGACCTTGGCCGCTATGCGGTGGACCACGTCGAGGTCATGGGTGAATCTTGTGAACACAACCACAGGTTCCCGGCCGATATCGGTTAGGGTATCTTCAAGAACCCTGGCCTTGGCCGTATCAATCTCCACGTCGGTGCCATCCTCCAACCTCCCGTAGCCACTGGTGATTTGTTGGAGTCGTAAGAGTCGGGAGAGGGCATTGGATGCGGTTATGTGACCGCCTTCCAGGTCGGCCACGAACTCGTTGGCCATCTCCGAATAAAGCCGTTGCCCATCCCGGCCCAACTCACACATCAGGTTGATGGAGAGGGTCGAGGGCAGGTCGAGAACATCGTCGGACTCGACCCGGTATGCCCTACTATAAAACAGGTTCCTGAGTTCGGTCTCCCTCTGATAGCCCACAACTTGCATCCGGTTGAAACCGCCCATGACCGCATAGCGGGAGCGGAACCTAACGAACGAAGTGCCGTAGATGCTTTTGTCGAGGGCGCGGTACTGGGCATAGATATCAAGAGGGCTGTGGGACATTGGAGTTCCGGTCAGGGCCACCCGCCTCTCGACCCGGTCGGAGAGCCTGGAACAATACCGGCTCGCCACCCCGCCCGGAGCCTTTATCCGGTGGCTCTCGTCCATCACCAACAAATCCCACTTCTGTTTCATGGCCCAATCCCCGAAGGGCTTGCGCCAGATGGCATCGTAGTTCATCACGACCGCCGTGGGCCGACCGGACCCGATGGCTTTGGCGGCGGTCTCTTGCCTGGTCTTGGTCGACTTGCCGGCAAGCGGCAGAACGTCGAGAAGACCCGGAGCATGCTTCACAAACTCTCCGGGCCAGACATTGGCCATCACACTAAGCGGTGCCAGTATCAAGACCTTCTCGTACCCGTTCTGAGCGACCAGGTCGACAACGATCCGGCTCTTGCCGGTCCCCATATCCATCGCCAACATCGCCCCGGCTTTATCGGACAGAAACTCCAATGCCTCTAGTTGATGCGGCCAGGGTTTCATGCGGTCGGTCTCCAAAGAACATCCTCGGACCCGCATCGCCGGCACCGGACAGGAATATCAATCTTGATGGTTTGGGTCGTCGTCTTGTGGCAAGTCAAACATTTCACGTAGTGCATCCTATCGCCGCGCGGCGGCGAAGTGATAATCCCCGACCTCAATGTTCATATCTTTGGCCCACTTGTAGAATGTTCCCCAAGATACGCCGAGGTCGTCGCAACAGTCCTGAACCATCGTCCGGGTCGCCCGGAACTTTTCCAGACTGTCGAGCATGATATCCCGAATGTCTTTGTGCCTCTTGGCTTCCAAGAGAAGTTGAGTCGAAGTCTTCATGTGGGTCTCCTTAAAGTAGGATATATATATTATATACCCTCTGACTTATCTAATCTAGCCTCTGAACGTCGGTTGGCCCAATCCTTCACGTACTGGGTGAAGTCATCGACCACATCCTCGTCGGTGTCATACTCGACCGCCGCCTTGTCCATTATGATGTTGAGGCGGTCGACCAAGAGTTTGTGATTGTCGAAATGATAGCCTGGTCTAAACATCTTCAGCCTCGCATAGAAGTCGGCCGCAACCGGAGCAAACTTTGCAGTGGTGGTCTTGAGGTTTCCTAACCAGAACATAAGCCGTATGTAAATAGGTGGTCCACTCGTGCGAGTGGGCTTCTTGAAAGTACGGGTTGTCTTTACTGAAGACGATGAAACTGCCCATCGGGTCGATGCCATCGTGCCGGCAAGCCAACTCCCACCAGACCTTCCGGCAGACCGGATGGAACGATGACCAGTCCGACCGGCCCGGTAGATTGGCCTTCGCGTATTCTTGGAACGTGGCGGTCTCCTCCGGCGTTAGGTCTTTGAACATCATGCCTCCTGAATCATCGAGTCGAGCGCGGTCACGTCGAGCGACATATCCCACAGGCTGACCCCGTCTTTGGTCTGAGCGTATCCAAGTGATACCGCCAACTCGTGGCGAAGACTCAAGAACGGACTCGCATAGCCCTTGTACCCTCGGGTGATGCAGTAGAGCGGATAATCGTTCTGCAACCAGAGGGCCACGTTCCAGGTCTCATAATTCTTCCAACCGTTGTATCCTTCCATAGCCTCTCCTATTAGTTATTGCCGACCCTCCGGAGAGGGTTTCGGCCGGGAACCATCCGGCCTCGTCAGGGCAGGGTTATCACGCGTATCCCATCAATAAAAGTTCCTCGGCTCCAAAGACTTTGCCTTCCGCGCCGCAAGAGGCGCAATCGTAGCTCCGCGCATCCGGTTCACATCCACCGACTTCCTCCCCGCAAGCGAGGCAAAAGCCTGGGTTGTCGGTGCCTTCCATCTGGCGTTGGACCGCGTCTAAAATCCGTTCAATGGTAGGTGCTGGCATGGTCTTTCCTCCTTTGGCTTATCGCCTGACCCTCCGGAGAGGGTTTCGGCCCGGAGCCACCGGGCCATCATCAGAGGCGGGTTAAAGGTTGAGGTGCCACTGTAACCGCTGGTCGAACTCAATCTCCCCGACCGCGACCTTTGCCTTGGCCAAAGCCTGAGGGAAGACCTCGCGGGCCGCGTCGAGGGTGATTCCGAAGTCGTAACAAACGCCCTCGTATTCTAGGGCATCGAAGTCCTCAATCTGGAGTCCCTTAACCTCTGACCCCATAGTCCCGATTAGTTCCAGGGCGATTTCGCTGACTAGGTCTTTCATCTTCGTTTCCTCCTCTAGCTTTGCCTGACTCCCCGGAGGGAGTTTCGGCCCGTAGCCACCGGGCCTCATCAGAGGCGGGGTTACTCGCTGGCCCATCCGAAGAACATCCACCCGTCCATGGACTTCTGGTTCTTGGAAGCCCTCTGTTTGATTCGGATGGCTCCCGCTGGACCCCACTTGTCGTCTATCCGGGCATCGCACTTCTCAATTAAATCGTCGGCCAATTTGAAGGCCTTGGCATACGATATCCCCTCGTCACTGATGACGGTGAAGGAGTTTTTCTCGGCGATGGTCCCGGTATAACCCCTGTGGCCGTTCTCGTACTGGGCGTTCTTCCGGGCATACTCGAAGACTTCGTCCGCTTGACCACGTGTGGTCCTTCTCATCACCCCGTAGTAGTTCATGAAAGTGGTTGCGCCCATCTCGTTTCTCCTCTACCTAAACTTTATACTTATATTATATATCGTTGCTATATGAAATGTCAAGCATTTATATAAATTCAACATGGTCTGAACAGACCTCATCCCCCCCGTCCAGGCACATCCACCCATCGGCCAGCGGTTCCCCACAGATGTGACATTCGCCTTCCAACTGTTCAGCGAAGTAGTCGACTTCGAATTGAATCCAGGCGTTCCCCTGTTCATCGGTCCCGCTCAGTCGGGAGATACCCTCGATGTTGGTCAGCTTAATCATCCGTTCCTCCTCTAGCTAGTGCCGACCCTCCGGAGAGGGTTTCGGCCCGGAGCCACCGGGCCTCATCAGAGGCGGTTAGGCCGGGATATATCCTGGTCCGGCTCCGGCTCCCACGAACCGTTCTACCGTATAACTGTGAACTGTGCAAAAGTGGTAGATACGCCCGTTCTTTGTTTCTTCCACGGTCGCCTCTTTGCGGCATCGAACCCCGATTAGCTTCCCGAAACTGTAGTTCTTTTGGTTTAAGAAGTAGCACCGATTCATTGGGATTGCCTCCTTAATATATTCGGCCCCTGAGGTGGCACTCGACGCACACGCCCATCTGTCCGCGCCCGGTCGCCTGGGTGGTGGGCATCCAGTTGTGGCGGTGCTTGATGACCCCTAGAGCCTGTAGAAGTTTTACCATGTATACATTTTATATCATGGCTATATAGAATGTCAAGGGATTATACATAGTTTTAGGGATTGGTTGTGGATTGCCCCACAATAGAAAACGACCCGGTGGCGGGGAATCCACCGGGCCGCTTCTAGGAGGTGAAAGAGATGAAGTTTATCTAGGCGTTGGCGTGGTCTTCCAGATGCCGGACCAGGCTACTTCGGAGTTCGCGAACGTCGCTCTTGACCTCGGAGATATCATCCCGAAGGGCATCCAGCTTGGCGACCACGACCTGATAACGGTCGGAACTGCCGTTGCCGTGGCGCCGGCTGATGATAGCCCAAGCCACGACCACGACCAGGACTCCGATTGGCCCGACTATCTCGGCCAGCCCTCCCAGGTTCTCCACGTTAGGGCATCCCCTTGTCCATCTGCATCATCCGAATCTGGCCGTCCGATGTAATCGTCCCATCCCGTAGCTGGTCCATGAGGGCATCATACTCGGCATCGCGTACCGCCTTGGCTGCGAGCTTCTCGGCGGCCTCGATCTCCTCGGCATCCCGCGCATCCTCCTCCGCTGGAGTAAATGCGACATCCTCCTGGTAAGATTCTCGCCAGTATCCCGGAGCATCGCCAACCGCGTCAATCCATTGTCGGGGGTAGCTGATGGTATGATGCCTACCCATACCCCACCTCTCTTTAAGTGTGTTTGTATCCGTACACCGTCAAGCGGCCCGCCGTCATGTTGCCGCTGGATGATTTGAGGAGGATGCGGTCGAGGGTGATGACCGCTAAACGAACAGCAATAACGATGCCTCCCGCATTCACGGTCGAGCCATTCAAGTAGGAACAAGTCCCGGATAAGGTGGGGTACATTGCCCCATCGGCTGGGCGATGCAACCACAATACGGCTCCCGCACCCTCCCCCGTTGCATTACCAACCCCATCAGGACACATCTCGATTCCCGAATCCCCATTGCTGACTCGACTAGTACCATAACCTGTTGCAGAAAACAAAGCATTTTGTACGTGATAGCCGTAATCACCGGCACCAGAATCAATACCGCTAGAATCACCGACTTGGAGTATCATTAACTGACCATTCGTGGCCGGGTCATAGTCGGAGATGGCTATCATATATGTATCGTATGTACTGTCCAGGCCAGTGATGGTCAGGCTGGCGCTATTAGATGCCTCGGCGGTCCCAATTAAAACCAGTTGACCACCGCCAGCAGCCGCGGCCCACTTGACTCCCGTCGTTTCCCCGGAATCAGCGGTCAAGACCTCATCGTTGCTGCCCACTCCCAACATCTGCGGTGGGCCGGACCCATCCCCTATAAGAATCTGGCCCTTGGTAGTCTGGGTGACCATCGTCACCGCTGACGAGCTATTGCCAATCAGGATGGCCCCGGTCGTCAGGCTGGTCTGCCCGGTGCCACCGTTCCCGACCGGCAATGTGCCGCTCACCCCGGTGCCGAGGGCGACTTCGTTCCAGGCGGGGGCGTTGCTCGTCCCGGTGTTGGCGAGGTATTGAGTGGACGTTGTGGACTTGGCTAACCTCGCGGGAGTGTTTGCTCCGCTGGCGTAGATTATGTCACCCGCCGTCGTCATAATCGCCGGGGCGGTGACGTTGAGGTTATCTCTCAGATGCGTATTGAGGTCAGCCGCGAGGACTACATATCCACTGGCCCAAGTTTTCGGAGTGCTCCAAGCCATTCTAAGCTCCTATGCCGTGGTCGGTGTTTTCTTGTTTCAAAGCCGCCACGGTCTCTCCCGGTTCCCAGTTCCGGTTGACCGCCTCGGATGGATTGCGTCCGCTCCAGGGTCTCTTTAATAACTCGGCCTCGATGGCCTTGCGGTTGGACGGGACGGTCACCGCAAACCACTTCCCGTCGTTGGCGGCGTTCCCGCATTCGACGCACATAAAGACCGGCTGGGAGAGGTCAACGACGAGGGCAGAATTACATCCACCGCAATCGACCAGCCACCGGCCATGATTGATCCGGGCCGCGACCTGGCCGGAGATGTTGGCCTCGGTCGGCTCGGGGAGTGGGCCAAATCCCATCCGCATATACATCCCCCGGATCATGACCAGATAGTCCTCCGGCTGGAGGTCTTGATGTTGGACTATGTAATCATCCATCAGTATGCCAGCCTGGTCGAGGTTCCAAGGGCCGAGGTATTCAAGACCCAGAAGTCGGAGAACTGGACGGCGTCCGATAGGAGGTATGTTACTTTGTGGAGACGGTTTGCGCTGATCTGGTGACTCACCGCCTCGATGAAGAAGTCCCGGTTAATCGAAAGGTCCGCGGTATTGTCAGCCACGACGGTCACCCGCTCCGATATGTCCCGGTCGAGCATCTCGTTAATGGCGTTGGTGTCGCGATTTGCCCAGT
>Ga0208181_1000570_pt1 | contig 17687 bp, 14 predicted proteins | sample MalvirDeepMed_s6_FD_184244 | JGI IMG/M metagenome (GOLD analysis project Ga0208181, IMG submission 184244) | Marine viral communities from the Global Malaspina Expedition - Malaspina viral metaG DeepMed_s6 (SPAdes) (version 2) | ecosystem: Environmental > Aquatic > Marine > Oceanic | place... | reverse complement strand
TCCCGCACGCGCCCCCCCTCGACGCCGCCCGCGCTCTCCCGCATAACCCACGCCATGACCCGCCTGCCCATCGACGACGCCCTGCCCGAGCTTCTCACCGCCCTCCGCGCCGAGGGACGCGCCGTGCTGCAGGCGCCGCCCGGCGCCGGCAAGACCACCCGCGTGCCGCTGGCCATGCTCGAGGCCGGGCTGACCGATCAGACCATCCTGATGCTCGAGCCGCGCCGCCTTGCCGCGCGCGCCAGCGCCGCGCGCATGGCCGACACGCTGGGCGAGGCGCCGGGCGAGACCGTGGGCTACCGCATCCGCGGCGAGGCCAAGGTCTCGAACGCCACCCGCATCGAGGTGGTCACCGAGGGCATCCTGACCCGGATGCTGCAATCCGACCCCGCGCTCTCTGGCATCGGCGCGGTGATCTTTGACGAGTTCCACGAGCGCTCCCTCAACGCCGATCTCGGCCTCGCGCTTTGCCTCGAAGTGGCCGGCGCGCTCCGCGACGACCTGATCCTGCTCGCCATGTCTGCCACGCTCGACGCGGGGCCGGTGGCCGAACTCATGCGGGCCCCGGTCATCACCTCGCAGGGCCGCGCCTTCCCGGTCGAGACCCGCTGGCTCGAGGCGCCCCTGCCCAAGCAACGCCGCTTCGAGGACAGCATGGCCGACCTGATCGTGCAGGCCGCGCGCGAGAGCAAAGGCGGCATTCTCGCCTTCCTTCCGGGCGAAGGCGAGATCCGCCGCACCGAGGCGAAGCTCAGGGGCCGTCTGCCCGGCGACGTCACGGTGCGTCCGCTCTTCGGCGCCATGGCCTTCGCCGACCAGCGCGCCGCCATCCGCCCCGAGCGCCACGGCCGCAAGCTGGTGCTCGCCACCGCCATCGCCGAGACCTCGCTGACCATCGAGGACATCCGCGTGGTGGTCGATGGCGGCCGCGCCCGGCGGGCCCGCTTCGATCCGGGCTCGGGCATGGCGCGGCTGGTGACCGAGCGCGTCACCCGCGCCGAGGCCACCCAGCGCGCCGGCCGCGCAGGCCGCGTGGCCGAGGGCGTGGCCTACCGGCTCTGGACCAAGGGCGAGGAAGGCGCGTTGCAGGCCTACCCGCCCGCCGAGATCGAGACCGCAGATCTGGCCGGTCTGGCGCTGGAACTGGCGCTCTGGGGCGCCACGCCCGACGATCTGCCCTTCCTCAGCCCGCCCAATCCCGGCGCCTTTGCCGAGGCGCAGGCGCTCTTGCAGATGCTGGGCGCGCTCGACGAGCAGCGCCGCATCACGGCGCACGGCAAGGCGCTTGCCGCGGTGCCTCTGCATCCGCGGCTCGGCCACATGCTGACGCTCGCCGGCCCTGAGGCCGCCCCGCTCGCGGCGCTGCTGGCCGAGCGTGACCCGCTCACCGGCGCGCCCACCGATCTCGCCCTGCGGCTCGAGGCGCTGCGCGACCCCAAGCGGTTCGAGGCGACCCGGTCCTACGGGCTCAACCGCGCCGCGCTCGAGCGCATCCGCTCCGAGGCGAAGCGCCTGCGGGCGCGGGCGAAAGACGCCCGCGAGGAGACGATGAGCCCCGCCGCCATGGCCGCGCTCGCCTATCCAGACCGCATCGGCCTGCGCCGCAAGGGCGACGCGCCGCGCTTCCAGCTTTCGGGCGGCAAGGGCGCGATGCTCGACGCTGCCGACCCGCTGGCCTCGGCCCGGCTCATCGTGGTCACCGATACCGACGGCAACCCGCGCGAAGCCCGCATCCGGCAGGCCACGCAGATCACCGAGAGCGAGCTGCGCGCGCTGTTCCCGGACCAGATCCGCTGGCACGATCTGTGCGAGTGGTCGAAGCGCGAGCGCCGCGTTCTGACGCGCCAGCAGGAACGGCTCGGCGCCATCGCGCTCGACGACCGGCTCTGGAAAAATGCCCCGCCCGAGGCGGTGGCACGCGCCATGCTCGACGGGGTGCGCGAGCTGGGTCTTGCGCTTTCCGATGCGGCGCGCCGGTTCTGCGCCCGCGTGGCCATCGGCCGCGAGGGCGGGCTCGACCTGCCCGACATGTCGGAGCCCGCGCTGATGCAGACGCTGGAGGACTGGCTGCTGCCCTACCTTTCCGGAGTGAAGAGCACCGAGGACTGGAAGCGCTTCGATCTGCTGCCGGCACTGCGCGCCCGGCTCGACTGGGGCCAGATGCAGGCGCTCGACGCGTCGGTGCCGGGCAAGTTCACCACGCCGCTCGGGCGCGAGATCCCCATCGACTATTCCGGCGACCACCCCGAAATCGCCCTGCGCCTGCAGGAGATGTTCGGCCAGCGCAGCCACCCGACGGTGGGCCGGCGTCCGCTGCGGGTCACGCTGCTCTCGCCCGCCCGCCGCCCGGTGCAGACCACCATGGACCTCCCCGGCTTCTGGGACGGCTCCTATGCGGATGTGCGCAAGGACATGAAGGCGCAGTACCCGAAACACCCCTGGCCCGAGGACCCGCGCCAGGCGGACCCGACCCTGCGCGCCAAGCCGCGGGGAAGCTGAGGGGCGCTGCCCCTCTTGGCCCTGCGGGCCAATTCACCCCGAGGTATTTTTGAACCAAAGAAGACCCGGGCCCACCACGCGGCCGGCCCGGGTCTTCTCTACGTACCAAATACTCATAAAAGGCTCCGGTGACCCTGGCGCGGCGTGGGGTCGGCCGGGCGCGGCGTGTCAGCCCTCGACACACCAGCGCATGATTGCCTTCTGGGCGTGCAGCCGGTTCTCGGCCTCATCCCAGATCACCGATTGCGGCCCGTCCATGATCTCGGAGGTGACCTCCTCGCCGCGATGCGCCGGCAGGCAGTGCATGAAGAGCGCGTCCTTGCCGGCGGCCTCCATCAGCTTGTCGTTGACCTGGTAGGGGCGCAGCATGTTGTGGCGACGCTCCTTGGCGGATTGCGCGTCGTGCATCGACACCCAGGTGTCGGCGACCACCAGGTCGGCGCCCTCGACCGCCTTGAACGGGTCGCGCTCGATGGTGATGGTGCTGCCCTGGTTGCGGGCGAGGCCGACGAATTCCATCTCGGGGTCGAGCTGCACCGGGCCGGTGAAGGTCAGGTCGAAGCCGAACTGACCGGCGGCGTGCAGGAACGAGGCGCAGACATTGTTGCCATCGCCGCACCACACCACCTTCTTGCCGGCGATCGGGCCGCGATGCTCCTCGAAGGTGAGGATGTCGGCCATGATCTGGCAGGGATGGGTGCGGTCGGTGAGGCCGTTGATCACCGGCACGTCGGCATATTCCGCCATCTCGGTCAGCACCGCCTCGTCGAAGGTGCGGATCATGATCATGTCGACGAAACGCGACAACACGCGGGCGGTGTCGGCGATGGTCTCGCCGTGACCGAGCTGCATGTCGGAGCCCGACAGCACCATGGTCTGGCCGCCCATCTGGCGCACGCCCACGTCGAAGGACACGCGGGTCCGGGTCGAGGGCTTCTCGAAGATCAGCGCGACCATGCGGTCCTTGAGCGGCAGATCGTCGTCGGGGGCGGCGCGCGGGCGGCCGTTGCGCTTGTTCTTGATCGCCTTGGCGGCGTCGATGATCGACCGCAGGTCGTCCTTGTCGGTCTTGTGGATGTCGAGGAAGTGGTTCATGAATCTGTTCTTTTTTGTCTGGCGGTGTGGAGGGGCGCTGCCCCGCCACGCCGAAGTATCTTTCAAACCGAAGAAGAGGCGACCGGCGCGAGGCTGGAGGCGGCGGTGTCGAGGCGCGCGATGGCCTCGCCGATCTCGTCCTCGGTGATGGTGAGCGGCGGCAGCAGGCGGACGACGTTGTCGGCCGCCGGAACCGTGATCACCAGCGCCTCGTAGCCGGCCTTGACCAGATCCGCCGGGGCGATCTTGCACTTGAGGCCGAGCATCAGGCCCATGCCGCGCACGCCCTCGAAGATGTCGGGATGGGCGGCGACCAGGCCCTCGAGCTTCTGGCGCAGCAGGCCCGCCTTGCGGTTGACGCCGTCGAGGAAGGCCGGATCGGTGACGTGATCCATCACCGCGCAGCCCACCGCGCAGCCCAGCGGGTTGCCGCCATAGGTCGAGCCGTGCGTGCCGGCGGTCATGCCCGAGGCGGCCTCCTCGGTGGCCAGCACCGCGCCCAGCGGGAAACCCCCGCCGATGCCCTTGGCGACCATCATGATATCGGGGGTGATGCCGGCCCATTCATGCGCGAAGAGCCGCCCGGTCCGTCCCATGCCGCACTGCACCTCGTCGAGAACGAGCAGCACGCCCTTCTCGTCGCAGAGCTTGCGCAGCGCCTGCAGGTGCTGGTCGGGCAGCGGGCGGATGCCGCCCTCGCCCTGCACCGGCTCGATCAGGATGGCCGCAGTGGTGTCGTCGATCGCCGCCTCGAGCGCGTCCTGATCATCCCAAGGCAGGTGCTTGAAGCCCGGCAGCAGCGGGCCGAAACCCTTTGTCATCTTCTCCGAGCCCGCCGCGGCGATGCCCGCCGAGGAGCGGCCGTGGAACGAGCCCGCGAAGGCGATGATGTCGGTCTTGTCGGGCTGGCCCTTGTCGTACCAGTACTTGCGCGCCATCTTCACCGCCAGCTCGCAGCTCTCGGTGCCGGAATTGGTGAAGAACACGGTGTCGGCAAAGCTGGCCGCGACCAGCTTGTCGGCCAGCGCCTGCTGCTGCGGGATCTCGTAGAGGTTCGAGACGTGCCACAGGTTCTGCGCCTGCGCGGTCAGCGCGGCCACAAGCGCCGGATGCGCGTGCCCCAACGCGTTCACCGCGATGCCGCTGCCAAGATCGAGAAATCGGCGGCCGTCCTCCTCAACCAGCCAGGTGCCTTCGCCCTTCACGAAGTGCAGGGGGGCGCGGGAATAGGTCGGCAGGACGGACGGGATCATCAGAATATCCTCGGTGGATTGAGGCCCGATTGGTGCCAAGGGCACGGGGCCAAGTCAAGTTGCATGGGGGTGAGACGTGCGAAGCAGGCGCCTCCCCGGTGAGGAGGCACGACAGAGGAGCGTTCAGGCTCGTCGGATTCGGATCGCAAACGTCATGGCTGCGCTGATAGCGGGGTTTGCCCGCGGCGCAAAGCGATTTCTTGACCGAAGGTCACCGGCGGCGCAGCTTTGCCTCAGGCGAAAGGATCGTCCGCGTAGCCCACCCCCATGAGGTAGAGCCCGTCCGGCGGGCAGACCGGCCCGCAGGCGGCGCGGTCGCGGGCCTCGAGCGCGGCGCGAACGTCTTCGGGCGCCCAAGAGCCGGCGCCGACGCGTTCGAGCGTGCCGACGATGGAGCGCACCTGGTTGTGCAGGAAGCTGCGGGCGCGAAGGTGGAAGCGGAACTCCGGCCCCGCCCCGGTGTCGGTTTCCTCGATGCGGATCTCGTCCAGAGTCTTCACCGGCGAGGCGGCCTGGCACATGGTCGAGCGGAAGGTGGTGAAATCATGCTGCCCGATGAGATGGGCGGCGCCCGCGCGCATCGCCTCGAGCGAGAGCGGGTTCATCACCCGCCAGACCTGCCCGGCCTCGAGCGTGGCCGGCGCCCGGCGCACCAGCAGGCGGAACAGGTAGCGCCGCTCGTGGGCCGAGAAGCGGGCGTGCCAGTCATCGCTCACCGCCGCGCAGGCCCGGATCGCCACCGGCGCGGGCTTGAGGTGGAAGTTGAGCGCCTCGGACAGGCGGAACGGGTCCCACGTCTTCTCCATGTCGCAATGCGCCACCTGCCCGCGCGCATGCACGCCCGCATCGGTGCGCCCGGCGGCGGCGATGGTGTGATCGCGCTTTTCGAGCCGCGCGAGCGCCGCCTCGATCGCGCCCTGCACCGAGGGCTGATCGGCCTGACGCTGCCATCCGGCGAAGGGGCGGCCATCATATTCGACAAGGAGGGCGTATCTGGGCATGGCCGCTCCCATACAAGCGCCGTCGCATCTCGGCAATGCCGCAGCCCCGTCGTGGCCTTGCCGGCTTGAGTTTTCTTGGCAGGTTCTATAGGGGAGGTCGACCTGACCTGCCCCGAAACCGGTGACCCGTATGCTTGCCCGCCTCTGGAAAAGCTATATTGCCCCCATGCTGCGCCGCCCTCCGCGGGTGCAGATCGCGGCGCTGTGCCATCGTACGGGCGAGACCGGACCCGAGGTTCTGATGATCACCTCGCGCGAAACCAAGCGCTGGATCATTCCCAAGGGCTGGCCGATGCACGGCACCGACGCTGCCGGAACCGCGCTTCAGGAAGCGTGGGAAGAGGCCGGGGTCAAGTCCGAGGCCGAACGGCCGGCGCGCATCGGGCGCTATCGCTATGACAAGGTGCTCGATGGCGGCCTGCCGGTGGCCACCGATGTCGATGTCTACGCCATTTCGGTCGAGAAGCTGCTCGACAGCTTTCCCGAGATGGATGAGCGCGAACGCCACTGGATGACACCCGAGGAGGCCGCCGAGCGGGTCGACGAGGAGGAGCTCTCGGAGCTTCTGCGCGACCTTCCGGCCCTGCTCGCTGACACGGCGCGACGCTGAGCTCCGCGCAACACGCGCCGAACCGGTTGCCAGACCTACAGGACCTTCCGACATTGCCCCAGGACACGCCCCCGCATCAGTGGAAGACGCTCGATCAGGATCTCAACCGCCTGTCGCGCCTCGAGGCTGCCACCATGTACACGTCGCGCCCGCTCGTCGGGGTCGGCGTCAGCCTCGTCTTCGTCACGCTCGCGGCGGTGGCGGCGGCGATCTTCACCGGCGGTGAGCCGCAGGGGCTCGCGGTGGTGGTGGCGGCGGCGTTCGGCGCCTACATGGCGATCAACATCGGTGCCAACGACGTGGCCAACAACATGGGCCCGGCGGTCGGCGCCAGGGCGCTGTCTCTGCTCGGGGCCATCGCGATCGCCGCCGTCTTCGAGAGCGCGGGCGCGCTGCTGGCCGGCGGCGACGTGGTGTCGACGATCTCCAAGGGCATCATCGATCCAGCGAGCCTGTCCAACACCAAGGTCTTCGTCCGCGCGATGATGGCGGCGCTGCTGGCGGCCTCGATCTGGGTCAACATCGCCACATGGGTCGGCGCCCCGGTCTCGACCACCCACTCGGTGGTCGGCGGGGTGATGGGCGCGGGCATCGCCGCGGCGGGCCTTGCCACGGTGAGCTGGTCGACGATGGGCGCCATCGCCGCAAGCTGGGTGATCTCGCCTCTGCTGGGCGGCATCATCGCCGCCGCCATGCTCGCCTTCATCAAGTGGCGGGTGATCTATGTCGAAGACAAGATCGCCGCCGCGCGGGTCTGGGTGCCGGTCCTGATCGGGCTGATGAGCGCCGCCTTCGGGACCTATCTGGCCCTGAAGGGCCTGCAGCACGTGATGCAGATCGATCTGCAGACGGCGCTGCTGATCGGCGCCGTGGCCGGGGTGATCTTCTGGGCGCTCTCGGTGCCCTTCATCCGGCGCCAGTCCGAGGGGCTCGAGAACCGCAACCGCTCGCTCAAGACCATGTTTCGGCTGCCGCTGGTGGTCTCGGCGGCGCTGCTCTCCTTTGCCCACGGTGCCAATGACGTGGCAAATGCCGTGGGTCCGCTCGCGGCGGTGGCCTATGTCCAGCAATCCGCAGGGGTGGCCGACGAGGTGACCATTCCGCTCTGGGTCATGCTGATCGGCGCGCTGGGGATCTCGTTCGGTCTGGTGCTCTTCGGGCCGAAGCTGATCGGCATGGTCGGCAGCCAGATCACCAAGCTCAACCCGATGCGCGCCTATTGCGTGGCGCTCTCCGCCGCGGTCACCGTGATCGCCGCCTCGTGGCTCGGCCTGCCGGTGAGTTCGACCCATATCGCGGTCGGCGGTGTGTTCGGCGTCGGCTTCTTCCGAGAGTGGTACATGGAGCGCCGCGCCCGCAAGGCCACCGGGAGCGGCCGCAGCGGCACCCGTCTCGCCCGGCAGGAACGCGCCCGACGCAAGCTGGTGCGGCGGTCGCATTTCATGACCATCGTGGCGGCCTGGGTGATCACCGTTCCCGCCGCCGCGCTGCTCTCGGCCGCCTGCTTCTGGATGCTCTCGATGCTCGGTTTCTGATCTGCCCGACTGGCAAGTGCAGGGCCCCGGGTCTATCTGTAGGGCGCAGCACAGCTCAGAGCAGCACAGGCAGAGAGGCAGACCTTGGTCATCGGAACCATCGCCGACAGGCTGACCCGCGGGGTCGAGAACGTCACAGACACGCTGACCAGCCCGTTCACCGAGCCGGTGATCCGGCTTGGCGTCACCGGTCTGTCGCGCGCCGGCAAGACGGTGTTCATCACCTCGCTGGTGGCCAACCTGATGGACCGGGCGCGGATGCCGCAGCTTCTTGCCGAGAGCGAGGGCCGCATCCTTGCCGCCTACCTGCAGCCGCAGCCCGACGACACCATGCCGCGCTTCGACTACGAGAGTCATCTGGGTGCGCTCACCTCCCCGACCCCGCACTGGCCCGACAGCACGCGCGCGGTGTCGCAACTGCGACTGTCGCTGCGGCTGCGCCCGACCGGGCTCTTGTCTGGCATGTCGGGTCCGCGCACCGTGCATCTCGACATCGTCGACTATCCCGGCGAGTGGCTGCTCGACCTCGGCTTGATGGACAAGAGCTATGCCGAGTGGGCCGAGGACAGCCTGTCGCGCCTCGCTCAGCGCCCCGGAGGGGACGGCTATGTCGCGATGGCGCGCGCCGAGGACAGCGCGCAGACGCTTGACGAGGTCCGCGCCAAGGCGCTGGCCTCGCGTTTTACCGAGGCGCTGCACGCCGCGCGCAATGCCGGCTTTTCCGATTGCACCCCGGGTCGCTTCCTGCTGCCCGGCGAAAAGGAGGGCAGCCCGGCGCTGACCTTCGCGCCGCTGCCCAAACCCGCCGATCCGCCGCGCAAATCGCTCTGGCGCGAGATGGAGCGCCGCTTCGAGGCCTACAAATCCCAGATCGTGAAGCCGTTCTTCCGCGATCACTTCTCCCGCATAGACCGGCAAGTGGTGCTGGTCGATGCGCTCGGCGCGATCCATGCCGGCCCCGCCGCGATGGAGGATCTGCGCCGCACCATGGCCGAGATCCTCACCGCCTTCCGCCCCGGCGCCAACGCCTTCCTCACCAGCCTGCTGCTCGGCAAGCGGGTCGAGAAGATCCTCTTCGCCGCCACCAAGGCCGACCACCTGCACCACACCCAGCACCGCCGGCTGACCGCCATCATGGAGGCGCTGACCCGCGACGCCCGCGACCGCGCACGCTTTGCCGGGGCCGAGACCGGCGCCATGTCGATCGCCTCGCTGCGCGCCACGGTCGAGCAGACCCTGCCGCGCAACGGGGACAGCTTCGACTGCGTGCGCGGCACGCTGCTGCAGGACGATGGCAGCCGCGGCCGAGAGGCAGCGTTCTACCCCGGCGAGCTGCCCGAGGACCCGGCCCGCCTGCTTGGCCCCGCCCGCGAGGGCGCGGAGCGCTGGCTCGACGGCGACTATGCCATCATGCGCTTCGCGCCGTCGCGGCTCAGCCTCAAGCCCGGCGAGGGCCCGCCGCATATCCGCCTCGACCGCGCCGCGCAGTTCCTGTTCGGAGACCGGCTGTGAGCCCGGATCTCAGCTCCACGCTGCGCCCGGCGTGCAGCCTCGACGCCGGCGCCATGGGCGCGATGATCTCCGAGGCGGTGGCGGCGCGGGCCTGGAAACCGCGCCTGCACTCGGCGGCCGAGGACATTGCTCATGCGGATGCGCTGATCGCGCGCGGCTGGGTGACGGTGGCCGAGGCCCCGGAGGGCGGCACGGTGACCGGCTTTCTCGCGCGGGAGGGCGGCTACGTGCACGCGCTCTTCATCGCCCCCGGCTGGCAGCGCCGCGGCATCGGGCGCGCGCTGATCGCCCGCGCCAAGACCGAAAGCCCGGCGCTCGATCTCTGGACCTTCACCGCCAACACCGCCGCCCGCCGCTTCTACGAGGGCGCGGGGTTCGCCGAGATCGAGCGCGGCAACGGCTCGGAGAACGAGGAAGGCCTGCCCGACATCCACTACCGCTGGACCGCCCCGGCCAGCGCCGCAGCCAAGGAGCCCGGATCATGAGCGACAAGGACACATCCGGCGACAGGCGCGGCCCGGTTCTGTTCGAGCTTGACGAGAGCGCCGCCCCGGCCGCCCCCTCCGAGGCGCCGCCGGTGCCCGAGCCCGAGATCGCCCCGACCCGGCCCGAGGGCCGCGCCATGACCACCGCCGCCGTGCTCGCCGCGCGCCGCCCGTCGCGGCTGGCACGCTGGTTCTGGGCCCTGCTCGGCACGCTGATCTCGGCGCTGGTCTCGATCGCCGCGTGGCGCTTCGTCACCGACCTGATCGCCTCGGTGCCGGTGCTGGGCTACGCCGTCACCGCGCTGATGGTGCTCTTCGTGCTGGTGGTGGTGCTGATCGTGATCAAGGAGCTGGCGGCGCTGTCGCGGCTGGGCCGCGTCGACGCGCTGCACCGGGCCTCGGCCCGGGCACTGGCCGACGAGGATCTCAAGGCGGCCCGCGCCGTCACCGGTAAGCTCACGGCGCTTTATGCGGGGCGCGACGACACCCGCTGGGGCCGCGAGCGCCTGCGCGAGCGCGAGGCCGAGATCTTCGATGCCTCGGGGCTTCTGGGCCTTGCCGAGACCGAGCTGCTTTCGCCGCTCGACGCCGCCGCCCGGCGCGAGGTCGAGGCCTCGGCGCGTCAGGTCGCCACGGTCACGGCGCTGGTGCCGCTGGCGCTGGCCGATGTCGCCACCGCGCTCGGCGCCAACATGCGGATGATCCGGCGCATCGCCGAGATCTACGGCGGCCGCTCGGGCACGCTGGGCAGCTGGCGGCTGACCAAGGCGGTGATGTCGCATCTGGTGGCCACCGGTGCGGTCGCGGTCGGCGACGACATGCTCGAGCCGATCCTCGGCGGCGGCCTGCTGGCCAAGCTGTCGCGCCGCTTCGGCGAGGGGCTGGTCAACGGCGCGCTGACCGCGCGGGTCGGGGTGGCCGCCATGGAGGTCTGCCGCCCCCTGCCCTTTCAGGCGGTCAAGCGTCCCTCGGTGCGCGTGATCATCCGCAGCGCGCTCTCCGGGCTGGTGAAAAGCGCCGACAAAGCCTGAGGCGCGCCACTCTGCGTCAGGCGCGCGCCCGGGCATAGCCCGAGGGTTGTTCGACAGGCCCTACGCCGCCGACAGGTCGAGGTCAGGGCAAAGCGGCGGCCTGCGCCTCGGTCACCGGGTCGCGCAGCGTGTCGCGGGTGTTGGTCACAGCGTCGTGGCCCACCAGCATGCCCAACGCCAGCAGAACGGCAAAGACAAGCGCTGCGGTCCAGTCCAGACCGCGCAGATCGACGGGCAACAGCGGCTCGGGCCGCACGGGCGGGGGACAGTCATCTCTCGACTGGGACATTGCAATATACTCGATTGGCAGAAAGAGCAGAACGAGGCTGACATGAGCCTCGAACAGACGTTTGTCGCGCGGTATTTCGGCCCGAGGCAGCAATGCGCGGCGGATCGCGCAAAGACGCGGATCCCTGCGCCACTTCCCGCCAATTGCGGCAGGATTGCCACATTTGGCCTGCAAGCGGCGCGATCATGTTTGCCGACGGGCTCGGCCTTTGCCGCAACACATGTGCCGCCCCCGCCCGAGGGTCCGTGAGTGGTGGCGCGACTCCCGTCAGGGAAAGGAGCCTCGATCCAGGGCGGGAGCGGCGGACGCGGGCCTCTACTCGGCCGGCGCGTCGGGTGCAACCGGTGCCGTATCGTCAGCCCCTCCGGTCGCGGGAGCCACGGCGCCATCCCCTGGCGCCGTGCCATCCATCGTCTCTGAGGTGGTCGCCGGCGCGGTGTCGGTTTCGCCACCGCCGAGGAACATGCTCGCGGCAAAGACCAGGCCGAGGATCAGGATCACCGCAACGAGGATGCCGGTCAGCCGGCTGCCGCGACTGCGGCTGCTCGGGCGACCATGCGCCCTCGGGTCGTTCTGGCCCGGCGGTGCATCGGGATCGGGTCGCTTCAGTTGTTCGTCGGGGTAGGCCATGACGGCGCTCCTGCTTGATATGGGGGCGGATGCGGCGCGACGGTCGGCCGCGCCTCCTTGCATCCAGTTGAGCACAGCCGGGCGGCCGCGCAACGGCCCGCCCCCTTGCCTCGGCGAATGCGGCGATCGCCCGCCGCAAACACAACCTGAAGTAGGCCGATCCCCGCCGCGCCGCGGCGCGGCATGGCCGGAACCGGCGATCTGACGCCGGTTCCGGCGGCGGTTCGGGGGTTTCTCGCTCAGGGTCTGCCCCCCTCGCATCGGCCGCAAGCTCTGGACCATCGCGAGTCGCGCGCCTATAAGGCCGCCCATGATGGGCCGTTTCGAGATCATCATTCGAATTACATGCCCGGCGCTCTGAGAGCAGAGTCGCCGGGACAAGGCGTATGGACCACCGCGCCGACCGACCATTCCCCAATTCACGATTCAAGAACCGGGACCACAGATCATGTGCGCCGAAACGCCTGACTACAAGGACACGCTGAACCTTCCCAAGACCGACTTCCCGATGCGCGCGGGCCTGCCCAAGCGCGAGCCGGAGTGGCTGGAGCGCTGGGAGAACATCGGCATCTACGACCGCCTGCGCGAAAAGGGCGCCGAGCGCCCGCCGTTCACCCTCCATGACGGCCCGCCCTACGCCAACGGCCACCTGCATATCGGCCACGCGCTGAACAAGACGATCAAGGACATGATCGTGCGCAGCCACCAGATGATGGGCCACGAGGCGCGCTACGTGCCGGGCTGGGACTGTCACGGCCTGCCGATCGAGTGGAAGATCGAGGAACAGTACCGCGCCAAGGGCAAGAACAAGGACGAGGTCCCGGTGATCGACTTCCGGCAGGAATGCCGCAAGTTCGCCGAAGGCTGGGTCGACATCCAGCGCGACGAGTTCAAGCGCCTCGGCATCACCGGCAACTGGGCCGATCCCTACCTGACGATGAATTATCACGCCGAGCGTGTCATCGCCGAGGAATTCATGAAGTTCCTCACCACCGGCACGCTCTACCAGGGCTCCAAGCCGGTGATGTGGTCCCCGGTGGAAAAAACCGCACTGGCCGAGGCCGAGGTCGAGTATCACGACAAGGAAAGCTTCACCATCTGGGTGAAGTTCAAGGTCAGCGCATATGAGGCCCCCGAGGTCGACCGCGCCAGCGAGGAAGAAAGCGACGACGAGCGCCAGGCTGCGGTCAACGCCGCGCAGGCCGCGCATGACACGTTCCTCGGCGCCTACGTGGTGATCTGGACCACCACGCCCTGGACCATGCCCTCGAACAAGGCCGTCGTCTACGGCGAGGACTTTCAGTACGGGCTCTACGAGGTCACCGACACGCCCGAGGAATGCTGGGCCGCCAAGGGCGAGCGCTACATCCTCGCCGACAAGCTCGCGGCGCAGACCTTCGCCCGCGCCCGCCTCGACGAGAGCCAGTGGACCCGCGTCTCGGACGTGACCCCGCACCAGCTTGCCGCGATGACGCTGCAGCATCCGCTGGCCGGCGCCGAAGGCGGCGAAGGCGAGTGGGACGCGCCGCGCGACTTCCGCGCCGCGCCCTTCGTCACCGACGAGGAAGGCACCGGCTTCGTGCACTGCGCGCCCTCGCACGGCATGGAGGAGTTCGAGCTCTATCGCGATCTCGGGATGCTCAAGCAGGTCATCACCTACAACGTCATGGAGGACGGCTCTTTCCGCGAGGACCTGCCCTTCTTCGGCGGCAAGATGATCCTCAAGCCGAACGGCAAGGAGGGCAACGCCAACAAGGCGGTGATCGACAAGCTGACCGAGGTCGGCGGCCTGCTGGCCCGCGGCAAGATCAAGCACTCCTACCCGCACAGCTGGCGCTCCAAGGCGCCGGTGATCTTCCGCAACACGCCGCAATGGTTCGCCGCCATCGACCGCGCCGTGGGCGACGGTCAGGACGACTATGGCACCACCATCCGCGAGCGCTCTCTGCGCTCGATCGACGAGCTGGTGAAGTTCACCCCGCAATCGGGCCGCAACCGCCTCTACTCGATGATCGAGAGCCGCCCGGACTGGGTGCTGTCGCGGCAGCGTGCCTGGGGCGTGCCGCTGACCTGCTTCGTGAAGAAGGGCGCCCTGCCCACCGACGAGGATTTCCTGCTGCGCGATCCGGCGGTCAATGCCCGCATCTGCGAAGCCTTCGAGGCCGAGGGCGCCGATTGCTGGTACGCCGAGGGCGCCAAGGAGCGCTTCCTCGGGTCCGACTACGCGGCCGACGAGTGGGAGCAGGTCTTCGATGTGCTCGACGTGTGGTTCGACAGCGGCTCGACCCATGCCTTCGTGCTGCGCGACCGCGAGGACGGCACCACGGACGGCATCGCCGATGTCTACATGGAGGGCACCGACCAGCACCGTGGCTGGTTCCACTCCTCGATGCTTCAGGCCTGCGGCACCATCGGCCGCGCCCCCTATCGCAACGTGGTGACGCATGGCTTCACGCTGGACGAGAAGGGCAACAAGATGTCCAAGTCGCTCGGCAACACCATTGTCCCCGAAGAGGTGGTGAAGCAGTACGGCGCCGACATCCTGCGTCTGTGGGTGGCCCAGACCGACTACACCGCCGACCAGCGCATCGGGCCCGAGATCCTCAAGGGCGTGGCCGACAGCTACCGCCGCCTGCGCAACACCATGCGCTTCATGCTGGGCGCGCTGGGGCACTTCTCGGAAGCGGATCGGGTCGCCGCCGAGGACATGCCCGAGCTCGAGCGCTGGGTGCTGCACCGTCTCGCCGAGCTCGATGCGAAGGTGCAGGAAGGCTACCGCAGCTACGATTTCCAGTCGGTGTTCCAGTCGGTCTTCACCTTCTGCACCGTGGACCTGTCGGCGTTCTACTTCGACATCCGCAAGGACGCGCTCTATTGCGACGGCGACACCGAGCGCCGCCGCGCCGCGCGCACGGTGATGGACATCCTGTTCCACCGCCTGACAAGCTGGCTGGCGCCGATCCTCGTCTTCACCATGGAAGACGTCTGGCTCGACCGCTTCCCCGGCGAGCAGAGCTCGATCCACCTGCAGGACTTCCCCGAGACGCCGGCAAGCTGGCGCGACGAGGCACTGGCCGACAAGTGGGCCAAGGTCCGCGCCGCCCGCCGCGCGGTGACCGCGGCGCTGGAGATCCAGCGCAGCGACAAGGTGATCGGCGCCTCGCTCGAGGCGGCCCCCATCGTGCACGTGGAAGATGCCGAGATGCTCGCGGCGCTCAAGACCGTGGCCTTCGAGGATCTCTGCATCACCTCGGGCATCCGCCTGACCGCCGATCCCGCCCCGCAGGAGGCCTTCCGCATGGCCGAGGTGCCGGGCGTCGGCGTGGTGTTCGAAAAGGCCGAGGGGCAGAAGTGCCAGCGCTGCTGGAAGATCCTTCCCGACGTGGGCACCCACGCACACCCCGCGACCTGCGCGCGCTGCGACGCCGCGCTCGGCTGAGGCGCACGCCGCGGACGCTGACGATACGTCGCGAAACGGACCAAGACCCCCGCAGCACGCTGCGGGGGTCTTTCTGTTTCGACGCCTCTTGCAGCGGTTCGAGCGCAGCGCAAGGCCACGGCAAACTGCCTGCGTTCTGTGCAGTTCTGCCCCCGCTCGGCCGCAGCCCGGCGGGCCGCGCCCCGCTGCGGCGAAAAACCCTTGCGCGAATCCGGCCTCTGCCCCTTTAGCTGAAAGCACGCGGCAACGGCGCCGCACCTGTCTCCCGAATGACCGGGATCGCTGAGCAAAGCTGCTCGATCCGTCGCTTCAGATGATGCGACGTGTCGGCGGCTTTTTTTGTGTCTGCACCCTGCGCATGGAGATCTTCCCGATGACGCACCCGAAGACCACAGGCCACATCGCGCTTGTCGGCGCCGGACCCGGCGCCCGCGACCTTCTCACCCTGCGCGCGCTCGAGCGCATCCGTGCCGCCGACGTGCTGCTCTACGACCGGCTCGTCGATCCCGCGATCATGGAGCTTGCCCCTTCCGGGACCGAGCGGATCTATGTCGGCAAGGACGTGGGCGCGTGCAAATGGCCGCAGGGCCGCATCGACCGGCTGATCGTTGCCAAGGCGAAGCTCGGGCTGCGGGTGGTGCGGCTGAAATCCGGCGATCCGTCGATCTTCGGCCGCGCCTGCGAGGAGATCGCTGCCGCCCGTGCCGCCGGCATCGAGGTCGAGATCGTGCCCGGCATCACCGCCGCCTCGGCCGCCGCCGCCAGCATCGGGCGCCCGCTCACCGAGCGCGGCGAGACCGACACCTTCGTGATCACCACCGGCACCTGCAAGCCCGGCGACGCCGCGCCCGACCGCGCCCGCCTCGCCCATCCCGGAACCTCGATGGCGTTCTACATGGCGGTGGAGCGCGTCGCGCAGGTCCAGGCCGACCTGATGGACGCCGGTGCCCCTGCCGCCTGCCCGGTCGAGATCGTGACCCGGGCCAGCACTCGGCACGAGCGGCACGTTGCCACCACGCTGGGCGCGCTTTCAAAGACCATCGCGGCGGAGGGCATCGCCAACCCGGCGATCCTGTTCATCCGTTACCCGAAATCGCTGGCCCGCGCCCTTGCGAGCACAGGCGCCGTCATCGCCGCCTAGGCAAGCGCACGCTCAGAGCGCGCCCTTGGTCGAGGGGATGGCGTCGCCCTTGCGCAGGTCCGGCTCGACCGCCTCGCGCAGCGCGCGGGCCACGGCCTTGAAGGCGGCCTCGGCGATGTGGTGCGAGTTGAACCCGTTCAGCTGATCCACATGCAGCGTGATGCCGCCATGGGTCGCCAGCGCCTGGAAGAACTCGCGCACGAGCTCGCAATCGAAGGTGCCGATCTTTTCGCTGGGGAAATCGACGTTCCAGACCAGGAAGGGCCGCGCCGAGAGGTCGAGCGCGGCGCGCACCTGCGCGTCATCCATCGGCAGGTGGCAGGACCCGTAGCGGCGGATGCCGCGCTTGTCACCCAGCGCCTCGACCAGTGCCTGCCCGATGGCGATGCCGGTGTCCTCGACGGTGTGGTGATCATCGATGTGGTAATCGCCCTCGGCGCGGATCGTCATGTCGATCAGCGAGTGCCGCGACAGCTGGTCCAGCATGTGATCGAAGAAGCCCACGCCGGTCTGGTTGTCATAGGTGCCGCTGCCGTCGAGATCGATGCTGACCTCGATCGCGGTTTCGGCGGTCTTGCGGCTGATGCTGGCCTTGCGCATGGGCGTTCTCCTCGGATGTCGGGGCGCTTATAGGCGCGGCCGCCGCGCGCGCCAAGCGGCGCTCTTGCGCATCTTGTGCCGGCGTGGCGTCTGTGCCAGCTTGCGCCCGAAGGAGACCACCATGACCACCTGCGTTTTCGTCCAGATCCGCTGCACCCCCGGCACCACCTACAAGGTGGCGGAAGAGATCGCGCTGCGCGAAATCCATTCCGAGCTCTACTCGACCTCGGGTGAGTGGGATCTGCTGGTCAAGCTCTACATCCCCGACGGCGCCGATGTGGGCCACTACATCAACGAGCAGCTCGCCGATGTGCCGGGGATCGAGCGCACCCTCACCACGCTGACCTTCAAGGCGTTCTGAGCGCCCCGCAGACGCCCCTCGCGACCAGTTCCGCCTCGGTGCGCCGTCCCTTTCGGGCGCGACTGGCGCGGCCAAATGTCAGCGACGCAGGCACCTGCTTGCAGGCGGTGTGGCCCGCTGCACGGCGGTGATACGGACCACTCCCGACGCGCTGAGCTTGGGGGAGGGCCCCCACGATCGCACCGCCAACAGTCTTGGTATCACCG
>Ga0208181_1000563_pt1 | contig 17850 bp, 24 predicted proteins | sample MalvirDeepMed_s6_FD_184244 | JGI IMG/M metagenome (GOLD analysis project Ga0208181, IMG submission 184244) | Marine viral communities from the Global Malaspina Expedition - Malaspina viral metaG DeepMed_s6 (SPAdes) (version 2) | ecosystem: Environmental > Aquatic > Marine > Oceanic | place... | reverse complement strand
CCTTTTGGAGTAGGGGTTATAGCAGCCACAAGTGAAGCTATTGCGACAATAGCGGTTATCCATACAAATATATTTATATATACCATTTAATTTACCTCTTCGGTTGTTGATGATTCTTCTAAAACTTCTTCAGCGACTTTTTTAGAAGCTTGAACAAAAGCATTTTGAAATACTGACATACTGGCAGCTACTTGGTCTAATTGAAATTTAAGACTTGCTTCTTTGTTTTTTAAATCCAGTAATTGCGAGTGCAAGTATTTCTGTTGATCGGACAGCTCAGATACTTTTATCTCTTTATCGTCTATAAAGACTACGGCTTCTTCAGTCATATTATCTCCTAGTCGTTTGCTGCTATGTAATTCGTGCCCGTTGTAACGGCTGCAACGTGTGTAGTTTTTTTACTATCTGCTGCTCCTTTTACATTTGGGGTATTATCATCTGAATCTACAGGTTCATAAAGCAAGATAATTGAAAGATGGTCAACATTTTGTTGTACTATTCCATTTATCTCGGCTTGTGTCATGCCTGCAACTAAAGGTTCTGCTGAAGCGTCTGTATTAATACTGTTGATTAATGTTACGCTGTCTGAACCTGCTGCTAAGACTTCTGTTACTGTTTGTGACATTTTTTACTCCTTATTATTAAGTTGTTTTTCTAAATCTTCCACTTTTGCAGAAAGTTCTTGTAGTGCTTTAGTTAATACAGGAATTAACTTTCCTTGTTTAACTTCAAGTCTTTCTGGGTTTTCTTCGTACACTAAATCTAATATTTCATTACTGTCGTCTTCCATAGCTTCTTGTAATTCTTGGGAAATAAAACCAATTCTAGTTTTACCATTGTGTATACTTTCCAAATCTCCTTGAACTAAATTTCTTCTATCCCAAGTAAATTGTACTGGTCTAATTTTATTGATAAATTCTAAACCATAAGAAGAATCTATAATGTCTTTTTTGTCTCGTCTGTCTGATAGAGAAGATATAGAAGTATCAGCACACCTTAAAGAACTGACACTAGCATTACCTAAAGTAAATTCGTTAGAGACAGTTGCTCCTGTTGGGTCTGCCTGATTACCGAGACAAGTATTATTAGCACCAGTTGTAATAAGGTCACCTGCATCATGACCAATCGCTGTGTTATTTGCTCCAGTGCTTACTAATGTTAAAGCCCGATCCCCTACAGCCGTATTGTCGGCTGCTGTCGTATTTGTTGTTAAAGCAGTATATCCAACGGCTGTGTTACCAGCACCTGTCGAGTTTGCATTTAAAGCTTGATAACCAACGGCTGTATTATCTCCTCCTGTGCTGTTTGATGCTAAAGCACTTCTACCAAGTGCTGTGTTATTTCCTCCTGTCGAATTTGTTGTTAAAGCAATCCAACCAACTGCTACATTATTTGCTCCTGTGGTATTTGTTGTTAAAGCACTTGTACCAACAGCTGTATTACCTGAAGCTGTGGTGTTTGTAAATCCTGCTCTAAAACCTATAAAAGTATTGTTGTCTGAAGTCGTAGAAGCATAACCTGCTTGCATACCAAAGAAAGCATTACTTTCACTGTCTGTAAGAGCCTGCCCAGTTTCATAACCCATTATGGTATTAGACTGTCCAGTTGTAATAGTATCTCCTGCTTTATACCCCATTGCTGTGTTGTAACTACCTGTGGTAGCTCCTGCTAAAGCACTTTTACCTACAGCAGTGTTAGCCGTTGCTGTGGTGTTTGCTAACAAAGCACTGTGTCCTACTGCTGTGTTATCATTTGCTGTTGTAAGTGCTCCTAAAGCATCATATCCAATCGCTACACTAGCATCGGCAGTTGTAGCAGCATCCATGGCACGTCTACCGACTGCAACATTTTCTGCTCCTGAAGTATTTATATACAGTGCCCTGTTACCGATTGCTGTATTACCAGACCCTGTTCCAACAGCACCATAAGCATCAGCACCTACAGCAGTTGTATAATCTCCTGAAGTTGTTGCATCCCCAGACCTTGCTCCTAAAAATGTATTATAAGAACCTGTGATTGTTTGACCTGCTCCTGAACCAAGTGCTGTATTGTACCCATCAGAACTTGAGTGATTTGTTTCTAATGCTCTAAAACCAATACCTGTATTATGACCGTGTGTGGTGTTTCCTTCCCCTGCTTCTGCACCTATATAAGTATTACTAGCACCTGTGGTAACGGCTGTTCCTGCATTATGTCCTATTGCTGTATTAGAACTTGCTGAAGTATTTGCGTCTAAAGCAAAAGCACCCATTGCTACATTATTTGCACCAGTCGTGTTAGCTACCATCGAACTTTTACCAACTGCTGTGTTATAAGTACCAGTGGTAGTTGCTACCATAGATTCTGCACCAACGGCTGTATTGTCTCCTATCGTAGTTACTGCTAAAGCGTTATATCCTATGGCAGTATTATTGTTTACAGTAACAGCATCATTTAAAGCATTTACACCAAGTGCTACGTTTTGTACACCTGTAGTGTTTGTTTTTAAAGTCTCTTCTCCAACTGCTGTATTACTTGAACCTGTAGTGTTAGCTGTTAAAGCTGAAAAACCAATGGCTGTATTATTATCACCAGTAGTAATCGCAGTACCTGCTTCATCGCCAACTGTTACGTTGTAGTTACCACCACTTTCAATACTGTTACCTGCGTTGACACCTGCTCTGAAGTTACTTGTTCCTGCTGATGGTGTTGAAATATCGCCAGCAACAGAAAGTCCTGCTGCTCCTACTAACATTAAATCATCTGCGGATTCATCCCAGAGCATGTACGCTCCAGATGTTGCTCCGAAGAATTTAACGTCATAACCCGTATCGTCTACGCCTACTGTTACTGTTCCTTGGTTGGATAACGCACCAGCATTCGTTAATGCTGCGGTTTTAGTTGTTCCTGCTAAGTTTACATCCGTTAATACGTCATAAACTACAGCACCAGAACCAGCTCCGTCAGTGGCTATCATTTTTGTTTCACCTGCTAAGATTGCTACGTTAGCCCCACTACCTTGCGTAAAGGTAAGTGTATAACTTGTAACATTATCTATTATCCAAATTTTAGACGCTGTATTAGGTGCTAGTGTAACAGTACACGCTTGCCCACCACCCGTGAGTTTAAGATACATTCTTCTTGGCTCACTACTTGTTTCTGTTCCATCAGGTATAGTCAATGTAGCTGTTGAAGCATTAGCAACTGCTAAAGTAGCGTACCCAAAGGCTTCTCCAATAAGTGTTAAATTTGTATTTGTTGTTGTGCCCCAAGTTCCACTACCGTCACCAGTAGCCATTTCGTTGAGTCTTAGGTTATTAACGTATGTACTAGCCATCTATTTTCCTCTTGTAAAAATTATATATTATTATGCAACTTCACTCCAATTAGGAGTTTGAGTTGTAGAAATTGTTGAATAATTAGGTGTTTGATTAGGAATTATTTTTCCCCAAACATTTAATCCACTTATTGCACCTGTTCCTGTAACTGTAGTTGGATAAACATTAGAATTACCTGTTACAGTTTCAGCACCTAATGCACTTGTCGCTGCATCCATTGTAACTGCAATTATATTTACAGTTACTAGGCTTATACTGCCTAAAGCTGTTGTTCCTACTACATTTGTAGGATAAACATTGGCATCACCTGTTACAGTTTCATCACCAAGACCAATAGTAGATGCAGTACCGCTAACACCAGTAATTGCAAAACCAGCAGCAATAACAGTTCCAACTGCACCTGTTCCTGCTAAACCAGTTTCTGTTACATTTGCATCACCAGAAACAGACTCATTTCCTAATGCAGTAGTTCCTATTACATTTGTAGGATAAACATTGGCTACTGCATTTACAGTTTCATTACCTAATGCAGTAGTTCCTACTACATTAGTGGGATAAACATTAGCAACACCTGTTACAGTTTCTGTGCCTAACGCAGAAGTTCCTGCAAGCCCCGTAAGATTTACAGTTACATTAACTGCTGCAGGCTGACCCCAAGGACCTGCACCCCATGTACTTCTACCCCACCCGACTGCCATATTGAATTACTTTATTAAGCTATTCTTATCACCGCATTACTTGCATCAGCCGTAGGAAACGTAATTGTAAATGATCCTGCTGTAGATGTTTTATCTGCACCAAAATCAAATACTGCTACTGCTGGATCGCCTGATTGAGTATCGTTAAAAATCATACAACCTCTAGCAGTTATAGTTGCCGTTCCAAAAGTTAAATCAGCAAAATCTGTTATTGCTGTAGTTCCACTATTTGTTGGTTCTACTTTAGTTAAAGTTCCGCCTTTAGCTGTGTAGTTAGTTCCACTAGCTTCATTAGTTGTTGTATATGCAGTAGTAGCTGCACTCATTGTTGCACTACTTGTATATAAAGCTAATTTAAAGGTATTGCCACCTGTTGAAAAATTGTGCTTTGCTTGTAAAAGTTCTTTTTTAAAAGTTGTGCACATTGCTTGTGTTATTGCCATTATAGTCTCCTTATAATATTTGCTAGGTCTTTATGACCTTGTTTTTCTAATTGATTGCATATTGTACAAATATGATTTTTTACAGCTTCATTCATGTAATAAGAAATTACTTTTTGTGTAGCATCTTTAAATAAATGAGCTTGTGATTTTATAGGTTCTGGTGCGGTATCACTTATTGATACTAATCTTTCAGTTGCCATAAAAGCAACTTCTTCTACTGTATGTCCACGATTATTTGTAGTGGTTACACCTAATGTTCCTAAAGAACTTTCAAATGGGTCTGTATTCATTATGGTTTATTTGGTTCTACTAAATCATTAAAGTTAGTTTCTGGGTCTTCTCGTCCTGAAATTCCATAAGGAACCATTTGTTGTTTTATTACTTCTGAATATTTGCAAACTTTCATTTTATTATTTTCAACGTAACTTACTACAGGATCATTTAAACGATGATAGCCATACAGTTTATCTTTAGTTTCTACATTAGCATCTAATAAATTAGACCTCAATGCTATTGATACTTCTATTTTTTGTTCCATACATTTAGCTAACCAAAATTCACAACAAGCTCTTCCCATTTCAGCAAAATAAACTAATTTTTTATAAGTAAAATCAGCTCCAAACATGCTTATAGAACCAACTTTATTCCAATACGCAAAAGCTATTGCGTAAGCTACTGTATTATTTAAATATCCGCATTCTGTGTCTTGAATAATAGCTTCTATTGGATAAAGCTCTACAGACGGTGTTCTTTTATCTAATTCAACAGAATAAACAGGACAATTAATTGTAGACAATGTTTTTCTCATTAACTTAGTTTGACCACCTGCATCTTCAGTATCAAAAAATCTGCTCATTGGGTCCATTGCAAATACCCTATCTGGATTAGGAATAATTCCTGCCATTGCATTAATAGCCCATACTTCATCAAATTCTTGACTGTGTGTTCTTGCTATATGAAAATCTAATTGACTTTCTCCCATAGCTACAATAGCTATATTTTTACCTTTTAAGGCTTTTATTGGTTTTTTTAACATTATCTGCTCCTTAATGTTTAAGTTTGTTGAATTTTATATGTTCCTTCTCTATAACTGTCGGTAGTATTTCTGCCTTCTGCTAAAATCTTTAATCTTGCCAAAGCTTCATCGTATCTTGTTTTATAAAGATTCATTAGGTCGGCATCTCCCTTCATGTAAGTATAGCCTTCCAATAAAGACCCATATAATAAAACATTAATAGCATTAGTAGACAACCAAGTTGTACCGCTATCTGATCCTGCTGTTATAGAAGTAGGACGATAAAAATAATGCAATTCAACGTTAAAATCAGCGTTTGGAGTTGGTCCAATAATATAAGTGTTGTTGTCAAAAAGAGCATAATGTTTAGGCTCTCCTTTTGTTGTAGTTGTAGGATAAGCTTCTCTTATAAAACTTACATCTGTTCTTATTAAATAATTGTAAGTATTTGAACTTATAGTTGCTAAAGAAAAAGTGTCCATAAAATCAGTTGGAGTTGTAAGATATTGATTACCATCCGTCAAATTACCTTGTACATTTTTTCTAAATACAGGCAAACGAACTAATTTTAATATTCTTTCTTCAGCTTGTTTAATTATTGTAGGTAAATCATTTACAAAAGTTGTTTCTGAATTTTGTAAATAATCTTGTATAGCTGTTTTTAATTCTGAATAAGTCATAATTAACTCGTTGTTACTGTTAAATTTCCTATTTTTCCAAACATATCTAAGCCAACTGTAGAAGAACCAAATTCAGTCATTCCTCCTCCTATTGGATCAAATGCTGAAAGTCTTCTACTTGCTGCTAAACTTTTATCAGGTCTAGGATTGCGTAATGCTTGTGGATCATCTTTAGCATATTTACCTAATTGTAATTGCGGTTGATCAACATCCAGACATTCATTGCAAACTCTATACCCAGTTCGTTTTTGATCATATATTTCAAACTTTAATTCGTTATAAGGATATTCAAAACTACAACGATCACAATATGCTATAGCTTTTTTGCCTGAAGCAAAATTACTCATTAATTTTGCCCAATAAAAGGAACAAAACGAACAGATGATTTTTCTCTATCTTCTTCTGCTGCAAATCTCCATTGTTCTTCATATAGTCCTTTTAATGCAATAACTCTTTCAGGTTGTTCTGCGTGTTTAATTGATAAGTAATAAGCTAAACCAGCAGTAGCACAGGGCAAAAATCTTGCTGGTAAATCTAAAGTGTTAGATGCTGGAGCACCTACGTCTTCAATTCTAGCAATCCTGTAATAAAACAATGTGTAAGTTTCCGCACTATCTGGAACAGGATATAAATGCACAACTGGAGCTGCTTGTTGTCTATCTATGTATATTTGAATAGGCAAGCCTTGAGATAATTTATTAGGAATTGCTGCATAAGTAGACACAGAAATACGATTCAAACGTGAATCGCTTTGTGTGCTTGTATTACCAGAATCTGTTCTAATAAAATATTCAATTAAATCAATAGTATCGGCTGGCATAGTATAACTACCTGTTCCAGCAGTAAGCGTTTGTGTTCCACTTTCAACTGTCCATAAGTTAATACCACGATTTGCCCATTCAAGAAACATGGTATTTAAGGAGCGTCTAGCACTCCTTAAATGATACCCAGAACGCATTTCTACTCCAGCCATATCATAGGCTTCTTCTGCTAGTTCTGTAAAATCTGGATTAAATGTAGCTGACCCACTTGTAGCCATTTACACTTTTCCGCCATATTTCTTTTTAACCAAGTCTTGATACATTGGTATTTTACTACCTGCCTTATACATTGGTACTTTTTTACCTGCCTTCATTGCAACTCTTCCTCTACCTAAGTTTTCTTTTTCAGGTCCACCTACTCTTGCTGCGGGTGTTGGTGGTTTTTTAGGAACTCTTGGTCTTGGTGGCATAGGAGTTTTATTATGTGATAACGCAGGCATTGGGTTATTTTCTGTACCTGCTTTTAACATGTACGTTTCTGCTATATCAACTGACAAACTAATAACTGGTCCTAAATCAAAAGCTTTTTTAGCTTTAACAATTAAAGAACCTATTATGTCACCAATTTTTAAATCAGAAACTTCAGTAAACCCTTTTCCTTCTACATAATAAGGGTGGCTATAAGAAGTAACAATACTGTTACTTTCTTCTCCTTCTATTCCTTCAAAAAAGACTTCACATCTTTCTTGTTCTTCTAGTCGGTCAACTCTAGTAACCGTTTGGATTTCTTTTGAGGTGACAACTTGATCACCTATTTTTAAATCCCCAGCTTGAATCCATTTATTATTTGATAATAAAATTTCTTCTTCTGGTCTAGGGCAACTACCCGGTCTGGGACCAGCCGGTGGTTTTGTTGGGTCTAATCTTTTTCCTTTTGCCATTTTTTTTGGCGGTCTGCCTTTTTTTGAACCATAGGTTCCTTTACCTTGTGGCATAATATTCTCCGTTTAATAGTGTTTGTGTGCCCAAATCATCATACTGTAAGTATCGCCACTTGTATGATCTACTGTGGTTAACAGTAAATCTCCATTGACTCCAGTTCCAGCGTTATTTGGAATTCCTGATTTTCCTTCATTTCCCATAGAAAAATCCCAAGTATCTGACCAATCTTTAGGTGCTTCAAGAACAATTACATTGGTACTTGCGTTCCAATATAATTTAAATCCCATACCTATATTACTGAACCAGATACGTTGTATTGATATACGGCTGCAAGCTGCTCCTGTACTTGGATTAGTATTTAATCCAGATACATCAACTTTAGCAACAGCACTTTCTCCAGTGCCGTCACTAATGTTGGTAAACTTCATTATTAAGTTTTTGCCACCGTCTTCTATGGTTTGTGATGTTACTGCATCAGCCATAAATTACTCCTTACTCGAATGGAGTTGCTAAAGTACCATCCCCGTGTAGGAATGCTTCACAATGCCATACTGCTGCTGTTGTAGCGTATAAGCGAATTACTCCACCCACTAACCAACCTTGTGCTGCTGATCCTAAGTCAATAGTATCGTCATTACTGGCATCAGGAATAAAAGTATTAGTATCTCCCGCAGTTGCTGGATCAAATATTTGTGCAAACCCAGAGAATAAATCACTGGTATTGTCTGTATTAATTTGTCCTGCACCTGTAAAGGTAGTGCCTACTATAAATGTATAGTTAAGTCCTGCTGCTGCGGTAGGTAGTGTTACTACAATACCTGCTGCTCTGTTTAAAGTATAAACAGTACCTGAATCAGTTGATTCTACGCTTTTTGTTGCTGTTGTGATGCTGCTGATGTTTGAATAAGCAGAAAGATAACCTGTTGTGGTTATATTTCCGCTTGTATCTACATCTAAATTGGTAGTAATAGCACCTGTTGTTGAGTTTTTAGTGATTTGTTCAAAACCACCTTCGGACCTGACTGGTCCACTAAAAGTCGAATTAGCCATGATTAAGTCTCCTTAATAATTCTATCGTCTTGGCAAAGTCTGCTAGGTCAGTCGATAGATAAATTATAATTACCCTAGATTTAAAACAGAAAAAAGGAGGATAGAATTAACTACCCCCCGTTTTATCTTAGCTGCTACCCGGTGATCCGTAGACCCCTAGATAGTCACTTACTCCAAATGAGTAACGCTCTCTTGCTTTGTAACGCACATTTCCGGTGTCAAAATCACCGTCCATAGACGTTTCTAAAGCTGTTCTTTGGAAGTGTTTCATTCCATTGGGAACATCAGTAATAATGAAGAAAGCATTAGTATCTGTTAAATAGTGATTAACAAAATAACCTTCTGGAATTGCTCCATTATTTTTTAAAGCGTTTATATCATTATCAGAAGTTGAAACTCTACCAGTTGTCTCTAAAAGACGAGTGGCAGTAAATTGCAACGCTGAAGGAATAACTAAACGTCTTGGTTTAGCAGCAACCAAAAGTCCACGTTCATCTTTAAATCCAGCAATATCAATTACTGCATTTTCAAGTGAAGTTTCATTAAGGTCGGTTGCTGTAGCAGGACGGTTACTGTTTTTACCGCCATCTACCAATGGGTGACCATCGCCACCAGATACCCCGTCACCGCTAGCGGTAAATAGAGGTACGCCATCACCAGAGTTGTAAGCAGTTGTAAACCCATTGTTAAATGGATTAACAGCTTTTACTTGTTTGGTGTAAGCCATTGCCCTAGCTAGTGCTTTTGTGTATCTAGCAGAAAGAGAGTCATAGAGGTTATCCTCCATAGCTTCTTCTGTAATACTAAAGCCCATTGCTATAGTTTCATGGTTGTAACGAGATGTGTAAGTTTCTTGTGCTGAATCATAACTGATTGCAGAACCTTCATTCTTAACTGGAGCTGCGTCAAATCCACTTAACTTTACTTCTTCCTCGAAAGATCGATCAGAATTTTCAGTTTCATAGATTGCCGTGTGCTCATCATCATAACCCGTGTATTCATCGCCAAAGAGTGCATTCAATCCCGGAAGCAACTCTTTAAGCATTTGTGCTCTTGAAATAGCCATTTATATACTCCGTTAAATACCAGTGGTATTTAGATATTGATGCCCTACATTGAATTTAACAATGACATCTGTGTAAGCGTCACCAACAGAACTATCCGGACCATCGACAAAATCGATGATACGAAGAGGAAGAGTAGCTGTAGTTGCTGCAATAGTTGAACTATCGACTGCATTTTTGCTACGTCCAATATCTGTTGAACCTGCGGTTTGAACCATTGAAACATTATTACCTATTGCAGTTTGAGCTAAAGTAGCATCGCCTTGCATTTTCATTAGAACATGTGGGTCATCTAACACATAAGCTTTAATATCACTAGCTACCGTTGAAGCTGGATAATATTGTGAATATGTAGGTTGTTTAGTGGTCGGATCAGTGTAGAAACAGCCCATAAAAACACCAGTGGTGGTTAAGGCGGTTGTTCCTGTATCCTTTTCTATTGTTCCAGCAGCGACTGTTTTTACAAAGTCACCATAGAAAATAGCAGTGCCGTAATTACTGGCAATCTTTAAATGTCTAACTTTTCCTGTAAAGGAACCGCTAGAACTTAAAGTACCAATAGGTTCTGCACCTGTGGGAGTTGCCGTTGCTGACATATTATTTCTCCGATTAAAATTAAATTAAGCTTTACTTAAAAATTAAGTATTGCCACCAAATTTGACCTTCGTATTTCTTTCTGGGTTTAGCAGTGGCATACGAGGATCATTTTCTCGTAGATAATTTCTATCGACACCTTCCATTTGGGTTTGAGCCATATCTTGATAATATTTTGCTCTTCCATCCATTGCTTTTTTAGAGGCTTTACATAAAAGTAAACCTCCTATTTCAATGTTTCCTTTTTTTGCAAACTCTGATCCGTAATCAGATTGTATTTTTAGTTCTGGGTGATCTTCAGATAACACGGGTTCCCAACCTTCACGAAAACGTGTTGAAACGTTTATGTTGTCGGACTCCCCTAGTATCTGCGTTCTGACCCATCTAAAAACCCAACCGTCTTGAGGAATCGGTGTTGGCAATAAAGATTGAGGTACAAAATTATCAGATGGACGAGTATCGTCTTTTCTTTCATCTACTTCTCTAGGTGCTCGCTTATCAACTACAGATTCTTCTGTGTTGTTTTCATATATATCAGACATTATATTTTCTCCTTAATGAGTTCTTTTGCATATCTTTCTGGACTAAGCCCAAGTCGCCTTGCGAGAGCTACTTGAGTTGAAGTTAACTGTACTTTGCGGGGTTTGCTACCGTTGTTTCGAGTAGATGGAGCAACCACCGATTGTGTATTTCTGGATGTCACAGTTTCAACAACTTCGTTGCTGTCTTCATTAGAATTTTCCATCCCGAAATAATCAGGGAAACGAACACGCATACGCTTGCTCACTTCCTCATAATACTTATCTGACTGTGGCGAAACACCTTCTTTAGTAATTAAAGTTTCATGTATTCCATATGCCAAAGCAGTCATTTCTTTTTGATCTTCTGAACCAAACCAAGGGTTCTCTTTTAACCAAGCAACTGCCTTTTGATCAATAGGTGGTGCTTTTGTTGGTAATGGTTGTTGTTGTATTGGAGCGTTTGTTTGTTGCTGTTGTTGTCTGGCTTGTTTAGCAAGATGATCATCGGCAACTTTTAACTCTGATTGAGCTTTAAGCATTTCTTGTGTTGCATCTGTTAATTGATCTGCATCACCAGCTTCATAAGCATTTTTATGAAATTGCTTTGCTTGCTCTAATTGTGTTTCAGCTTTTGCTTTAACTTGCGTCATTAATGCACTTTCGCCACGTTGGACCAAAGCTTGCAATCTTCTGTTTTCTTCTGATTGTTGTTTAGCAAAATTTACAGATTCATCACGAAGTTTTTCTGCTGCTTCTTTAGCTCTTCTTTCTTCGTGCCATTCGTATTTAAGTTTGCCTATACGTTTTTTTACACGATCATCTACATTATCAATTTCAGTTTCTAAATCTTCTTGATCTAATGTTTTTTGTTCATCAGAACGAGGTGTTTTTTTATCTTCTTCAGGTCTGTCGTCAATAATTTCTACATCAAAATCAGATTCTTCTTTATTGTCAGAAACAACAGTATTTTTTATACCTAAAAATTTTTCTTCTTTTGTAGCAGGTTCTTCTATAACAAGTTCTTCTTGTTCTGCAAATTCTTCGTTTGTACTCATGCTTTAACTACTCCTCTTGGGTCTTCAACAACAGCTTCTACGCTGTCGTCATTGATTAATCGAAATTCTTTTCCATGCACTAAAAATCTAGTGCCTGAATAAGAACGCATTATTATCCAATCGCCTTCTTTGCAATACGCTCCGTTAGGAAAACGTCTTTCATCTTGATAAGCGTCTGAACCTAATTTCATTACAAATCCACATATTGATCCAACAGATTCTCTTTCTACAAGAGAAGCAGCTTTTATAATACCGCCTTCTGTTTTTTCTTCTGCTTCGGGTAATGCTATTAATATTCGATAACCAGCAGGTTCTGGTAGTTGTTTTGCTTTTTGGTCTTCTTCTTTTGAATTAGACTTTTTTGTTTCTATTTCTGTTACAGCTTCCATAGTTTCCTTTTATTGCACTGGTTAAGGACCAGAGACCTTTGCACCATTATGGCGTTATTGTTCTCCTCTTTCAATTAAATCCAGAAGATCACGTTCTGCTAAAGCTAAACCAGCAATGATTCCTGTCATATACTTGTAGTCGCTAAAGTCTTTGCAGCTCCCTCCACTGATAGCGTCTGAGTGATCATTCATTCGATCTCTTATTATATTTCGTAACGCATCAGGGAAATTTTGTGTACTTAAATCGCTCATTTATCCTTGTGTAATATATCTGATGCTATTTCTTTTCCTATCTTAGCACCTTCTATTTTCTCTTTACTGCTTATATCGGCTTCGTCTGTAGCTAATTTAGCAGCTATATTAGCACTTGTTATTCTTTCTTGTGAAGCTAAACGTTCTAATTCTGTTGCAGCCACAACTTTAGATTTTTGTAAATCAACAGCTATTTTCTGTGCATCAGACTTTATTTTAGATTGAACCTGAGATTCTCTTATATCCAACTCACGTTCACGTTGTTGAATAACAGGGTCTTCCATTTTCTTTTGTATTTCTTTTTGTCTTTCTTCTGCAAGGTCTTTGTGTAAGACTCGCTGTGCCGCTTCCGAAACCAACTGAGACAGTCTTAACTCTATATCTTCTGGTAATGGTTCATCTGGAGGTGGTAACGGCACACCGAGCTGTTCTTCTATTTCTTTACGATATTGAAAAGCAATATGTTCTGTAACGTGTTCAGAGAAAGCACCCATAATAGCGTTAGCATTAGGACTTTGACCAATCATTTGTTTAATCTTAGGATCATCTGCCATAGCCATATGCGTCATAATATGTGCTTCATGGTCTTGATACATAAATGATTTGACAGGTTTTTCATTAAGCATGTTCATATTTTCAGATACAGGGTTTGTAGGGTCTATATCTTCATCTAATGGCACAATACTTTCTGGATCACGAATTCCTAACGTTTCTAGCATCTGTCTATGCAATTCTGGCATGTTATACATTTGTGGTGCTTGTTGAGCAAGCTGTAAAGCTGCTTGATACTGCATAATTCTTTGTGCGGTAGTAGAAGCATTGGGATCAGATACAGGTATTACGTCTATTTTGTTGTCAAAATCTTCAGGAAGCAGTTCTTGCCCCTCTGTAGCGTATGGATACTCTGTTGGACCGAAATCTCTTATAATTCCTGAAAGAATATTTAATTCTTTCTTCATAGAAGCGTGAATTCTGGCTTGAACAGACCCCATAACCTTCATAGAACGCTCTAAAATAGCCAATGTAGTGCCTACAGGAGCTTGATTGCTCATATCTGCTACTTTCATGTCAGCTACTGACGCAAATCTTCTTCCTTCTTCAACTAAACTGTCTAATAATTGATAAAGAACGCCTGATGGCTCTTTATAAGGCAAGAAAGTAATGTTATCTCTTATAGCACCCCCGGGAACGTCCACATCTCTGAACTCTCCGGGCATAATAGGCGTATCATCGCCTTTAATTCTTAGTCCTCTGGCTTTTAAACCACCGGGTAAGTTGGAAAGCGTACCAGCATCTACCAGTTGTCTTAGTAAACTTGTTGCAGATTTTGCTATACCACCAATTAAATGTATTAAACCGAAACCATAGAATCCTAACCCCGGTAAATATTGATAATGAACAAAATGTTGTCGAGACATTTTCTGCTCGTCTTCTTCATACCAGTTCCTGCGAATGGATAGAATCTTACGAGAAGACAAATCTACGGTAACAATATAAGGTAAAGCTATGCCAGTAGGCTCTCCGTCCTTTAAATCTGGAAAATCTTCTAAATCCAGATCAACCATCATTTCCAACAATGTATGTCGTTGGTCGTAATCGTAACTTGCACTGTCTCCAGTTAATTGATTATATTTTTCTTTAATATCACTTAAATCTGGAGAAGGTTCATCTAATTCAATATCTCTGTAAAAGCCATTTACTTGTAATTTTCTTACATCGTTAGATGTTTTCTTCATTATGTGCGTAGCACGTTCGCAAGTTGTTAGATCAGAAGCACCGTAACTAACAACAAAATCTTCTGCGGGAACAAACATAGAACACGGTCTGTTCATACTAGGATCAAAATAAACTTTACGAAAAGCAGAACCAGCTAACGGCAAATTAAACAGTAATTTTTCTGTTTCACTGCGGTATTCGGTCATCTTGTCTGTTAATAAATAGTTAAGATAATCTTTAACACGACTGGCTTGTTGTTCTTTTTCAGAATTAATTGTACCTACCACTTTGGTTCTTACTGGTCCTTTAGGTGGAAACACTTCTGATATGGCTTGTGCCTGAAATCTAACTACCGCTTCGGTTAACAATGGATGAAATACTCCACAAGCACCATCCCAAGGTTGAGTTCTGTCTTCTATTTTAAGACCTAATTGATCCAAACCTTTAATATAAGTTTCTTCCCAATCTGATCTTGATTCTCTGTCACTTTTATAACTAGAAACTAACTCAGAAGCTAATTCATCTAGCTCTGAATCTTCCATAAATTCAGCAAGATTGTCATTAAATTCATCCGTAAAGTCTGAAGAATCAGGATCAAAGTCTATAAGCAGACCTCCATCCTCAGTTCCTATTTCAATTTCTTCTGGGTTTGTTACCAAAATTTCAAGTGCGTTATCTTTTACGATAGATTCTGGTGTTTGTAGTGGTTTTTCTGCCATTTAATTACCTAGATTTTTTTCTTCTAACAATTTTGGGTTTCTTTTTAGCTATTTTAGTTGGTGCTTTTCCACCTTCCCAAGCTTCATTTATATTTTTAGTGGACTTATCATCTGCAACGTAAGTGCCTTTTTTAGTTCTTGCTCTAACGGGTTTTTTAGATGAAGGATAATTTGTTGTTTCTTTAACAACAACAGCCTCTTTACTTTCTGTTAAGCGTTCTTCTATTTGTTTAGATTTTTTAATAACTTTTTCAGTTACTTTATCTGCTTTTTCTATTGTCTTTCTTTCAAAAAAAGATGATATTCTTTCCCAAAGTCTCATAAGTGCTCCTTTAATAATATTCTGCTCTTGTTCCTACAAACTCTTCATCTTCTTCATCAGAGTGCAAAGGAACAAATCCACCTTGACGGAATCTTAACAACGCTTGCGTTGAAGAGTCTACCAAGTCATCGTGCTCTCCACTAGGAAAAGCAGCAAATTCTTCTATAACTTCTTCAGAGAATCTTTTCTCTGGAGCCCATACTATACCTGATGCAAATAAATCAGCCACAGCATTAACTCTAGCTACCTTATCGTTACCACGACTAGGCGTGTATTCTGATACAGGTATGCCCATTGATCTTAATTCAAAAATTAAAGGCATTCCAGCAGCTTTGCCTTCAACTATAAACGCATCTGGTTGCCATTCTTTCCAATGATCAAATGCTTTCTTTTTTAATTCAGGAAATTCCATACGATCTTTTATAGCATCTAACAAAATAACATTCGGTTGCATTATTCCTGTTCCTTCGTCTTCTTTATAAAAAACTCCCCACGTTGTACATGCTGAATAGTCGGCACGTTGTGTTTTTAAAAAAGCGGTGTCCCAAGATTGAATAATAAATTCACATTGTGGAGGAACATCAGATTCCCAATTTTTCCACCATTCTCTTTTAACAATCGCTCCTTCTTCTGAAGTAGGGTCTTGTTGATACTGAGCAGACCATTTTGATATAGGAAGTTCTGCTTTTAATTTTTCAAGTTCTTTTATATCCCAGAACTCTTGCCATAAACTTTTACCAGAAGGCAAAATAGCAGGAAACTCTATAACCTCCCAATCATCTACGCCTTCTCTTTTTTGTTGTGCTTTTAATATTTGACCCGTCAAATCTTTTTTATGCCAACGTGTCATTACAATAACGATAGAACCGCCCGGTTGTAAACGCTGTCTTGGTCCAGATGTATAGTATTCGTACACTCTGTCAAAAACACTAGGATCGCCACTTTGTCCTTCTTGCTCTGAATGTGGATCGTCTATAATTAAAACATCCGCACCTTTACCCGTTACAGCACCGCCCACACCAATCGCAAAGTATTCTCCGCCTTTATTAGTGTTCCAACGTCCAGCAGCCTTACTGTCTGATTGCAAAGCAACATCAGGGAAGACTTCTTTAAAATCACCTGATCCAACCAAGTTTCTTACTTTACGTCCAAAGCCTACTGCTAGTTCAGCCGTGTGAGCAATTTGAATGATTTTTTTATCAGGGTACTTACCCAGATACCAAGCTGGCAATAAATAAGACGCAAACTCCGATTTAGTATGACGGGGTGGCATGTTAATAATTAATCTTTTTAAATCACCGTTAGCTACACGATCAAAGGCATCAGCCATTTTAGTGTGATGATAGCCTTCTATGAAGGCAGCCCATATGTGTTTAACAAATGGAAGGAAGTTATCACTGCAAGCAATTCTGTTCGAGGCTTCTTCGTACTCTTCTAATAATGATAAAAAAAGTTTTTGTTCACTGACGGGCAATGTTTTGATTTTATCAAGGTATTGATTAGACAAGTTAGCCCCCACAACCTTTATAGATTTTTACTACCAAAGGAGAGCAATCTTCTGTGGAGTGATTGTGGGAACTAGGAATTGTTTCATCTAGTTTATAACTAACTATATTAATACTTAGTATATAACTAGCTAGTTTTAAACTGTTGAGAGCAAAGCTCTCCAAGATTTTACACATTATTCATACCTTCACTTGTTCGTCAAGTGTTTTTCAAATAATTTATCAAGCTCATCTTTTTCAGATTCTTCCATGCGAGCCAACCATTCTTTCTTTTTATCTAAGTTAGACAGACCATCGTTGTCCAAAATTTTTTTTTCAGCCACTACGTTAGCTGTATGTTCGTGTGCCGTAGTCTTGTAAACGACTTTAGGTTTCACTGGCTCTTCTATTTCTTCAACCACCGCCACAACTTCTTGATGTTGAACTAGCGGAGATTTTCTGACAGACATCATGGTACGCCATCGTTTAGGTTGCATGGTGATCCACCCGTCCTCATGTAAGCGTTTTACGATAGCATGTACAGTAGACCTAGAGGAGACTCCAACAATGCTCGCTATGGCTTCTAATGACGGTCCACAGTGCTTTGTTTCCCAATACCCTTCAATGGCTTCTAATACTCTTAGTTGTTTAGGTGTCATGTTCTCATTTTTTTAAAAAATATATATACCCCCTTTAGGGTCCCTTGAACGTTTCTCATACATTATACGAAAATATATAGTATATATGCAAGCCTATCGAAAAAAATAGGGGGGGGTACCCCTTTTATGAAAAGTTAGCAAAATAATTGAGCAAAATAGTGTACATGGC
>Ga0208181_1000560_pt1 | contig 17923 bp, 29 predicted proteins | sample MalvirDeepMed_s6_FD_184244 | JGI IMG/M metagenome (GOLD analysis project Ga0208181, IMG submission 184244) | Marine viral communities from the Global Malaspina Expedition - Malaspina viral metaG DeepMed_s6 (SPAdes) (version 2) | ecosystem: Environmental > Aquatic > Marine > Oceanic | place... | reverse complement strand
TAGTTGTTCCCGTGGTGATCCTACCGAATCAAGACTCCCAACGTCACCCGATAGGTCGTACCCGTGAACGTATAACTCCTGGCCCAGTCCCGATTTCTTAGCCATTCATCCCCCTACGGCGTGATGCTCACATCCTCATAAATCATAATCTCGAACGGGACGCTGACCGCCCGGTATAACGCATTCCCCACCGGCTCGGTCGAGAACGTCGCAGAACCGACGTTTGAGTCGGTGCAATTGTCGGCCAGGTTCGCGTCACTCCGGAGGACGGTGTCAATCTGGAATGCCGCGTCCCATAGATCAGCCTCTACACTCTCCCGGACATTCGTTGATTCTACCAGCCGGAAATATCCCCGGATTAAAACCGTTGTAATCGAGCCGATATTATTCAACGTCCGCCAGTCGTTGGACCGCGATTGCATCCAGTAAGCAAGGACCGGTGTTCCCGATATCGCCAACGGCTCCGCCCTGATAACGGCGGTAAATGCCGGGTCGGTTATCCCTGACAGTAGTGCATCTATTCGGTCCAATGATCCCGACCTGGTCATTTTAAAATCCTCGCGATCTGTAGCCCGATGTATTTATCCCACAGTCCCGGCGTGTCTCTCATGTGCCGCGCCGCTTTCTCGAACATCTTATACCCTTTGAAACGGCTCCGCTTGTTCCTCGAACCGACCCCCTCAATCCATGCCGCGTAAACCAGGTCTTTCCCCAGTAATGTTTCCCCCGCGTCTACACGAACTACATTATCTTTTATGTCAGTTGCCCCCACCGATCTCTTGAGTGTTCCATCCATTTTCCCGTGTCTCTGGGAGGCGCTCGATTGGTTGTACTCGTGGCGCGGCGGTCCCCATAACTGATCGCGAACCTTGTTCGCCCCCTCAATAATCGCTAACTCCATCAAGCCCGTATTGATAACGTCCTGGACTTCCTGTACCAGTCCCGGCTCGAACAATGGCCCTTTAGCACTGAATCCAACTGTCATAAAGTCCTTCATTAAAAGATTACCCCGTTGGATGTTCCCGTCACCCGGTAATCCTTGAGCGTGTGAAGCACTGAGTCGATTTCCGCCTGGTTCGTGGTTATAGCAGCCTCTCCGCCCCCGATGGTCCCACCGGCCCCCATATCGCGGTTTCTGAATGTTAGCTTGGCGATGTCTAAACACGCCTGGACTACTAACACCGGATAGTCAAACTTGGAAGCCGTAGCCCCTCCGGAGTGGGTCGCTGCAGTCGTACCATTGACGCCCCTCTCGACCGTTAACGTATTGCCGCTGATCGAGGTAATATACATTTGCTCGGTATCAATCAGGATGGCCTGGGCCGGTCCGAAGTCGGACGCGCTCGTCACTGATACCGAGGTCGCAGTTGTTGAACCTACCGCGTCCGCGGTGGTGATACTCAACGTGTCAGCCGTATACCCCCAGGATCCAAGGATAGCGAGGGTTTGTTGACCTGCGTCCAATGTGTTGGAACTGTCTTCGTTTAGTTTGAATATGGTTTTGGGCGTTTCGTTGTAGGGCATAAGGAAAAAATCATTCGCGTATCCCTCGGTTAATACCGTACTTGCCCCCCGGTCGGTGTCGTCGTATGCCGTGACGGTGGTCGTTGATGTCAGCCAACCGTCAAGGGGAACAACCGGGGCCAAACCCGACGCCGTCCCGATAACGTCAACGCTGTTTAACGTGTAATACTGGGGCGAATTTATAAGAGATCCCCGCCCGATGTCGTAGTACCGGGTTTCTGTTACAGGGCCGTAAGCCCCGCCGTCGGTGTAGTTGTCGATCAACCGTGATGACGCCTCTAGAATCCGCCGTATGGCCGCGGAGTCGGCATCCCAGCCGCTGGAATAACTTGTACCCGCCAGGTAATCCCGGAGATCGTCGCCGGTCGCGTATGTGTGCCGTGTTGCCACTATTTATTTTCCTCGGTCGCCGCGGTCTTATCTTCCTCGACGTCCTCGTCTTTCGACCCTTCCAGCCTCTCGAAACAGTCCGGGTATGATTTTAATAGGGCTTCCTTGATGTTGTACTCGTTCCCCGGCGCGTAATGCTCACCGGTAGCGCCGAACGTGATACCCCTGAAACATTTTACTTTTGGCATTACTTGCCTCCTGTTAGCGGCGCGGGGCCGAAACCCCGCGCCCGTTATTTACTCGCTGGTTATGCTGCCCTTGAGATTTTGAACGCATCGGATAGCCCGACCTGTCCATCACCTCGCCGAGTAGCGAAGAAACCCACCTGGTCGTTCCCCATGTATAAACTATCGTTTCGGCGAATCGTGAAACCGACCCGGTCGAAAATGTAATACTGGCGCAGATCTCCAAAGATCGCGCATTTCTCCGTACTTGTGATACTAGTACCGAGTCCGCTGACTACATCCGTAACGACGTTCGGCCTACCGAGTATAAAGTCGGCGGGCGCGGCTGTCAGACTCGGAATACTATGGACTCCCGCAGCGGTGATCGCTATCGAGTTAACAAGGGAGGCGATCTGGGACCGCATCAGCCATGTACCGTTGGCCCGGAATTGAGAGCCGAGGTCAAAATAGGTTCCTATCAAGTCGGCCCCGACAATAGATGTAGCATTTGCCATTGTGTAAAATGCGACATCCCCATCGGACATAATCCCGGCATATTGCGTCGTGCCGTTTCCGCTAATAATCCCCACGTCCTCGAACTGTCCCTGGGCCTCCTGGAATATCTGGGAGAGGAATGCAGGGAGGTTAATCGCCGAGTCGTCGAGTAATTCACGGCTAACCTTGATCAGTCCGCCGGACTTCTCAATCGCGAAATTAACCTGTCCCACCACCGGCGTTGACTCGGTCGGCGCGGCCTCTTCCGCTATTGCCGCCCAGGTCGCCGATGCCAGTGTAGGGAGATAGCCGTCTTTACTGGCAACCCTGATGACGGTGCAATAAGGCCGGAGTAACGAACCGGGCGCTCCCGTGTCGTGGACTACCTGGCCGACAAATTCTTCCGGAACAAAAAATCCGCCCTCCGCGTCGGTATCCTCTTGCATGGCTTTAGCTTCGTCCGGTGTCGCCGTTTTCCAGAACACATCCTCCGAAGGCGACCTAAACCATTTGACAAACGTGTCCCGCTGGAAACGGGCCTCATCTCTCAAGTTGGACCCCATTTGATCCTGGACCCACATGGGCTGAGCCGACACCGGCAACTCTTTAATATAGGCCATCGGCTTATAATCGCTCTTTATATTAGCCGTTTTGTCATTCCCGTTGTATGTGGCGACGTCACTGGACACCACCGGGATAGTGTTGGTCGGTGTGCTAAGTTCGCCCTTCAACGCTTTGATCTGGGCCTCGGCCTGTTCTAATGCGTCGGCCTGTCTTGATTTGGATTCCGCCTCCTCGATCATTCGTATAGCGGCTTCGCCTTCGCCCTTGCCGAGTTCGGTTTCCGCCTGGATAAGTAAAACGTTAGCCTCATTTCTGATTTCTTTGGTACTCAAAATATCGCTCCCTATGCTATCAATTTTTCTTTTAATCTCAATCGAGTCCTCAGTAGGGCAATCCGGGTTAGCGCGTCCGCGGCGGATTGTTCACCCGTGGCGGCGGCGGTTTCCTCGGTATCGTCCGGGCTGGATTCACTCGTTTCGGTTATCTCGATTGTCTCGGTAGTGATGTCTTCGACTTCCTCGATTTCGTCCGGGTTATCACTCTTGGCCGCTATCGTCATTGTCGCCGGGGACGCTCCCCGGATCACTGATGACACCTCGACCCAGTCCAAATTTTTTATGCGTCTAATTGTTTCCTTGCCGAGTTTCTCATAATCAACGGCGTCGGGGCCGGGAATGTTGAACCCGACCGACCACTCCCGGACAAAATCCCCCGCGATATTAGAGAACGCCTCGCGGCCGATCTGCGTATCCATGTTCATCTGGATACGGGCGAGTAGCCGGTGTTCCGGGGCTTCCAGTTCTTCGGCCCTGGCAAAAACTACTTTCCCGACGATCTGTTTTTGATCGTGGCCTGATAGGACCGGTATCGGGAGGTTTGCCTTGATCGAGGCGTTAAAAGCCTCCGGGTCGATTATGTCCCCGTCGTGGTCCCGGACGCCCATAGTATTAACGTATGCTTCCACCTGGCCCTCGGTTTCAAATATCTTGGCGTCACTGATGGTATATTTTACGATCTCGGTCATACCGTTTCCTCCGGGTTAAAATCTCGCGGCATGGGTTGCCAGTTCAACGTCCCGTTTGGATGGTCGTCTATGTTGGCGGCGTCCTCGACGCTGTAGATCTGGTTATGCCTCTCGGCACATGTGAACCCGTAAGGATCCCCAGGGTCTATATAAGTGTCATCTTCGTCGCCGTCCACGTCGTCGGCCCGTACAAAATTAAATCCCTGGGCCTTGTAGAATCCGACCGATGTCCTGTTTTGAGTTCTCATCACCTCGGTTCTCGCGATCAGCCGGGCGCGTTTTTCTGTCTCGGTCATGATCGAACGAAGGCCGGGGAACCCGTCCGCCGGGACGCCCTTTGCCAATTGCTCGACGCTGTAGCCCCCGCGTAACGCTATAGTTACCGCCCGCCTGATAGCATCGGAAGTCGTTGAGTGGATAAGCTGCGCCCGTTGCGGAGCGCTTGTTCCCAGGGATTGAATCAACGGTAACTTCTCAGACCAGGCAAGCGTCCCCGCTAACCCGTTCCCATTGATCGCGTCAAATGTTTTCTTGCTGATGTTAAGAATTGCGGCTCTCAATACCGGGGACAACTGGTTAAATTCCCCGTCGGGTATCAGCCGGTCCGCGTCAAATGGTAGATCCTTCATGTCGGTTATATCCCGGTCCATGTACCGCCCCAGGATCCCATCAACGCGGTTCCTGAGTCCTCGGAAATAACGCTGGATCTTCGGCGTTAATTCGTCGGTTAATTCTTCCCGGTCCTCTAACAGTTGACGACGTAACATTCCCGCACGTCGTGCGACCCGCGGGGCTTTAATGTCGGGCGCGTCAACTGCCATTGATGGATGGATCAACGGTGGAATCAATGCCGGTCCGGTCTTGTAATCCTCTATTGGTATTCCCTCTTCAATGGACGCCGCACCTACCGCAACCGGCACATCCTCCCCCTCGCCGACTTCAAACATCGAGGCTTGAATCCGGCGAACGTCACCACCTGCTATTGCTTCGAATCCCAGGGTTGACCGGGCCTCGTTCAGGGTTATCACGCCGCCCGCAAACAGGGCGTTGACCCTGGTCGTCTCGCTTGTCCTATCGTCAAGGCTGGCCCGCATGGCCGCCCAGTTGACCGTGATATATTCGGGGCCGCCGTATTCCTGGTCGGTAATATAAAAGTTGAGATGGTCAAGGATACGGGCGACCATCGGCTCCAAAGTCTCCGAGTGGAAGGCCATTCGAGCCTCCCGGTAGTTGCTATAGGTTGACCGTTGTAGTCCCACGTTAGCCCCGACCAGGATGGCCGGAACCTGGAACACCGAACAAATCCGGGACTCGGTCAAGTTGTGGAGTTCGCTGAGCGCCATATCTTTAGGGGCCGATGCCATTTGCTGATAATCGGCGTCCTCGTCAAGTATGGCGACCCGGTGAAAATTGTTTTTCCCGCCGAACTGGGACCGCCACCGCGCCCGGATAGTTGACGCTTCCTCCTGGGTTTGTAATCGTCTTTTAAGTTTCAGTAGACCGGAGGGGACGCCCGCGTTCTGGAAATAGACTTTCGCGAAATCGGTCATGGCCGAGTCCAGGTTTACAGTTCGGGCCAGTGTTTGGAGCGGGCTAAGGCCGTATAAATCCCCGCTCGGATTCGGTAATGCAAGGTGACACACGTCGCCCTTCGGGAGCATGTAGTCCTTGCCGTCTACGTCGTAGATGTAAGACTCTGCCCCGTAACTACCGGGGACTATTCGCATCCGGTCGGGCCGTAGCAGCTGCAACGCCGTGACCCGGTTGCCCCTGTCGCGTTCTTTGTAGGTGTAGACGTTCCCGGCGACCTGTAAATAGGTCACGAATTCCTCGATAAATTGATACCAGGACATGGCCGGGTTGGGTCGTTTCATCAGGTCGAACAACGGGCCGCGCTCGACCGCTACCGTCCCGCCGTCGGTTGATGGCGCTATTACCTGGTATTGAGCCGAGGCCGCGCCGACTGCTAATTCTCTAATACAGGCGTGGACTATCTCCGACTTGATGTATCCCTCGGAGGCGAGGTTGGCAAATGAAACATCCGGATATGAGGCGTTGCCGATGTCGTAAGTTAGAGGAACCGTCGCCCCGATGTCGCCGGGGGCCGGTGCTTTGATTATCCCGCGGAGTGTATCAATAACAGACAATAGCGACCTCCACGGCTTCGGGCGTTTACGCCTCGGACACTTGCCGCTAAGGTCACTACCTGAGATTCTAACAATTTAACCGGCGGGAATCAAGCCATAAAAAAGCCCCCCGGTTGGGGGGCTTCGGTTGGGTCTGGGCTTGTGTTTATTTGTTGTAGAAGGTCTGCATGGCTACCGCTAAACCCGCGATGTAAGGTGTCATCGGGGGGCTTACTTTCAGTATTTCTTGGACTTGGCGGTCTAGTGATTCGCTCATTTCGACGGTCCAATTCCTTTGAGTCCTTGAGAGTACATCTTCCCTCATCAGACGGTTGTGGGTTTCCTGGTACCGGGTTGCTTGTTCTGTAGTCATCTCGTTTACTCCTGTCTGTCTGTTTACTTAACTTAAATATAGTATAAGGCTACGAATGCTATTTGTCAAGGAATTACACTATCAATATTTAAATTGGTTTTATCCCCTAACTCCCACGGCTTGTAGGGTTCCGGCCTGGTTCCGAGTCCCCGGACAAACATCAGCCCATCAACCAGGGTATAGGACAACGACCGGCCATCAATCAGCGCGGTAAACGTGACGCCCGGAAACCGTAGCGCCCTATACCTGGCCCAGCGTCGGCCCTTGTTCTCGACTAGTCGGCCTCGTTTCTTTCCTTGCAACGACCGCAAACGATCACCGTCCCCCGCTCCGCGTGTTCTGCTAGCAGCTTCCCGCAGAACCAACACCTCAACTCTTTATTGATTATTTCGCCGCCTCCGGTCGTCGCTGTAATCCAGGGCCAAACCGACAACGACATTAGTCAACGCAACCATGCAGACATTGAGAACCGTCCCTCGTTCCTTGCCGTCGGATAACCGTTGCTCGGCGTTCCGGAGGAGATCCTGCGCAATCCTGAAATGGTCCCTGGGAGATCGCCTTGCCGGGAATGTTCTCATCACCAGACCCCCACGCCCGGACCCTGGCTACCGTAGCACATCGCCAGCGCGTCGGCGTCGTCCGGACTTCCGCCCGTTGACCGCTTTTTATAGTCGTCCTTGCTTTCGAGCTTGATCCGCCGGTCCCCCTGTACGGTATAACGGCGGCTTGATAACTGGGCTATAACCGCGCCGTTATCGTCGAGGTCGATGGTTCCATTTCGGAAGGCTTGCCCCAGTTCCATCCATGCTTCCGCGATGGCGTTGACATACCGGTCCGACCGTCGGGCTTTTTCCCCGCCGTTAAACGGGATAACCCTAACCATACCGCCCCGGACGCCTTCCTCGTTAAGTCTATCAGTCACTCCACCGCCGACGCCCGTGTCGTCGACTATGATCGTGTCAACGTCCGGGTCATCCTCGGCTAATCCCTTGAGATATCCCGCGACTTGCTGGGTATCCCGTCCCTGGGTCCGCCAGACTAACCGGCACACGTCCCCCTGTCTCCGGTAAACAATCGTTTTATCAGCCCCGAACCGGGCAACGTCACAAGCCAGCGTAGCCGGTCCCGCCGCTTCGAGTGTCCGGTTTACCGCGTCCACCAGGTATACCCGCGGAACGATTGAGTCCTCAAGGTTGTCGGGGAATTGCCCCAGGACCGAGGCGACATACAGGGCCGATTCCTCGCCCCACTCTTTCCGCCGCTCATCTATCTGTTCGCGCCCGACCATGCCGGGAATTACGTTCTCCCCGTTGATAACATTCGGAGTATCGAACGCGCTGATCTCAATAGTTTTGTACATGTCGCCCCCGCCGTGGAACGCCTCGAAGAACTCCCCGGCATCGGCAAAAGCGTTGCCGGTCAATAACATCCGGGACGGGTTCAGGCGTTTAACCGCGTCGATGTGGGCCTGATCCACGTTGTGGGCCTCGGTAATAATTACCAGTAGATTCGGAGAGTGGAATCCCTGGATGTTCATGTCGTTATCAGTGGCGAACCCGACCGCATAATGCCGGTCGTCAATTTCCCATCGGGCCGTTTGTTTCATGTAGCCGCCCAGGGGGAAACGGGAATCCCTGTAGGCGCTCCGGGCCTCTTTCCAGACTATGTCTGATACTTGCCGGTGGGTCGGTCCTATAACGACCGTTATAGCCGGGTAGTTGACCATCTGCCACCACAACATAATGCGGGCGCTCATCCAATCTTTACCGCTACCGTTGCAACCGACAACGGCGACCCGCCGGTTATCTCGGAGCGCGTCGGCGATTTCCAACTGCTTATCATAGGGTTGGCAACCCAGGACCGACCGCCAGAAGAAACCGTGGTTATTCTTCGCCTCAGTGATTACCGTTTGCGCCTGGTTCGCCGTTACCATTAGCTAAAGCCCCCTCGATCTCTACAACGTCGCCCCCGTTAGCCTCGCGTAGCAGGTCGGCGAATGTCGCCCCCGACCCGTTAACCTGTACGTTAGTCTGTAACTGGATCAATGGCCGATCAGGAACCAATCCCCCGATCAGGTCAATCCGCCGGAGTATGTCGAGGACCGTCACGGTCGCCCGTTGAGCGTCCGCGTCCTCCTCGTCCATCGCTATCGGCCACCACCGCCTCAACAACGCCATGTACCGATCATACTGGACACTGTACTCAGCCGCCACCGCGTCGGCGTCCTCCCGCCTAACCTCGGACATTCGCCGTCTTACGTCTTTCCATACCTGGGCGCGGCTCACTCCGAGGATCTGGGAGATCTGGGCCTCGGTATGCCCGGACACTTTTAACTGGATCACCTCGGACCGCCGCAGTTCCGCCGCTAGTATGTGGCCGTTATGTTTACCCATGTTTTACTCACTGAACCGGAAATAGTAAACGCCGGTATCTCTTTCCCCTACTGAACCGTTAGAGGTGTTTCCACGATGTTATTAGTGATAAATGTTGCCTTGGTCGTCGAATTTACAACGAACGAGGCCGAGTCTATCCCCGTACCTGCCCCGAATTTTGAGCTATCATCTATTACTATCGAACCACTTTTTACATAGTCTATATTCCAGGCGCCCGTGTGGCACGAAATATCTTCCATGATCAAGTTCCCGATTTTTGCCGAACCGAGCATAACGATAACCACCCTGTCAACCGTGATATCTTTAGCCTCGAACGTCCCGGCTCCCCTGGTTGAAATGATGTTTAGATCCGAAACCGAGGCGACGGTCGCTTCCATCGTTCCACCGTCAACATACGGGGCAAGGGACAGGACCGACGTTTCCACGTTCGCCATGTCAAAAGTCGGCCCGCTAACACCGGTCATTGTCCAGGCGTCAACGCTTAACCATCCGCTTGTCCCGGACGCCCTCTCAATGGTCATACACTCGCTGAGGGACGCCTTACCGAGGGACAATCCCTCAAGTCTCAGGGTCGATAATCTTATACCGTCGGCCAGGTTGATTTTTAATGTCTGCGAGGGTTCCAGTGGTGTCTGGATATCCGGCTCCAACGGTTGGCCGATCTCGTTCGGGAGCGCGTAAACGGCCCCAGGTTCGGGCCACATAATCTCGGTCGAGGTCGTCGCGTTAACGATAAACATAGTCATTGCAAACCCGATCCCAACAAACGCCAGCATGCCGAACGCTGCCCGACTCCCGCCGATCTTAAATGCTTTCCAAGGCGTCGGAACCCGAAACGGCCCGACAAATCGCAATCCCGGAATGAACCGGGGAAACCTGATCGAGTTGATCGTTATCGTCTTGGGTCCGAGTTTTATCTTCACTATTTTTTATCCTCCGCCGCACGTTCTCCACCTGACCATTTGGCAACAATTGCACCCACTATAGCACTGACAGGGTTTGAGAATATAGACAGGACAAGCAACCAGTCCCTGAGATATGGAGCCGAGGCCGCCGGATTTTGTGTCGTGCGCCATACGAGCAAAATTCCGAGAATTGTGAACGCGGCCAAAAGCGGCACGGTGACGACGAGGGCGAGGAAATGATCCGCTGATAACACAGTAGTGGTTTTGAGTTTAAGTTCTGCTATTTCCTCACGGGCTTTTAAAAGTTCTTCCCGTAGGTCGGGTTGTTCAGCCATAATCAAAAATGCCGGACTTGATCGGGTCAACCCGGAGGCCCGTTTTTTCTGAGAGATGTTTCGCCAGGACTCGCCCGAACCGTACCCGCTCCGCCTCGGTCATGGGCGGCAGTTCACCATCTCCCACGTTGTGGACAAGATCCACCCTAAAACTAACTTTGCCCTTCCTACCGATGGCCCGGACCCGGTAGACCGTCACCCTCGGTATCCTGTCAGTATCCCCCAGGCTGAAACACGCCCGGACTCTTCCGGCGTTTTCGTCATCTTTCCGCCCGATTAACGGCTGCCAGTCCGAGGACCAGTACAGGTTGAACTCGACCAGGTCCGGCGGTTTGATATTTGCAACCGTCATTGCCGGGTCTGGGCCGGTTCGTCCCTTGCTAATCGTCATATTCGAGCCTGTAAACCTTGATCTCTGTTAGTGGTTTTTTAGGTGAGTCAAACCATCCATATCGGGGAGTATAGTCCCGTACCGAGTCGTCAACCAGGATAGACGCCATCGTCAAACTGTCAATTATTGGCTTAGTCATGGCAATTAAATTATCCCAATCGCGTCTTATCCGGTCGGGTAATCCCCACCTTATCGAGATGATCGGGTTCTCAATAGTTCCGCCCGTGTATTCTTGCTCAAGGATTAAGGCCCATACATCGGATTGTATGTTCCGCCGCGCCCGGTTACGGGCTGACCAGTGGACCCGCCCGTTCGGACTCATCTCACGCGGAGGTAGTCCGGGATAAACAAATCCCAGGACTAGGATCTCCCTGGGTTTCGGCGGGTTTATCGCCTTATCATGCCAGTATGTAATCAAAAAAGCGGCCCCTTTCGCGGGCCTGGATGGGATAACCAACCCGTCCCCGGTTCCGCGTTTTTGTGATCGATATGCTCCCCTCGGAAATCATAATCTAAATAATTTTTAAAGTCTTTTTTCTCCCCGCATTTCTGGCAGCTCCCCGGACTCGTTCCGCCTGATGCGGACTCTATGATCCAGTGATGGACGCAACCGTCCACCGTTTCGGGGCTGGGTAATTTTATCCTGTTTACCCTGCCGTAGCCTCGTTGGTGGCAAGTTTTACACAATCGGCTCGATCCCCGTTTCATTGTGTGGGAGTAGTATCCCCACCACTCAGTCCCGCAGCCGTGGCACTTACACCAGATATATTTTGACCTGTGTTTTTTGCCGATCTTTAACCCGTCGATCAGCGTCCCGACTTCTATGTCCTCGGTTTGTGTCATGACCGATAATCCCCCGCGGTATTGATTACGACCTTAGCCTCGTCTTTTTTCTCAAGTTCCGGGTTAGTCGCCCATATCCTGGAAGCATTACGCCTCCCCAGGTGTTGAATCATCTCATCTTTTGAAAGGTTAGTGCTAATCGCTAACCATCCGCCGGAGTTAATGCGGGCGTCTATCAGGGCGTTGATTTGCTCGTTGGCAAAATCGGTCGTTCTCTCCGCCCCGACATCATCCAGTAAAAGAACTTTCATATTGTTATACCAGGACATCATATTCCGAAGGCTCCCCCTTGGGTCGGTGTCGATTATCCCGTCGTCCCGGTCGTCCTGGTAACTACTGCGGAGGGTTTCGACAAACCTGATAGCCGGTTCAAACCGTACACGACCACCCCAGTTTAAAACGTCGTGACCAATGGCTGACATCAGGTGAGTTTTGCCCGTCCCCGTATTTCCCGCAATGACTAACATCCTCGGCCCTTCCAGCTTCGCAAACCTTCCCGCGGCCTCTACCATTTCCTCGGTTCCGGGCCGAGGTTTAAAATTACCAAACGTTTTTGGTTCCAGCCCAGGGAGTGCCGCCTGGTCATATCGTAAAATCTCCCGCGAACGCTCAACATCTTCGGCGTTCTGGCATTTACAGCGGGCTTTAATCATTACGTTTTGAATCCCGGAAGGATCCCGACCCTTCAAAATCCGGACCGCCTCCGGATGTTTCATATCAAAAAAACCGCAAATAGAACACTGGGAATCGTCCGGTAACGGCTCGAAACCCCTCCTGGTATAAGTCTCCAAAGTTTTACCTAACGATTCCATCATCCCTCCTGTTTACGCGCTATTTGTTCTTGTCGTGCTATCTCGAATTTATCCACGCCGTCAGTCGTCGCTATTGTCGGCGGGATATTATTCTGAGGCAACCGCCCGCCGTTCTTTTCATCCTCTAGCATAAAAGACATAAACCTCCTCCAGGGATCTTTCAAGTGCGGTTTTGGCTGGGGACCAACCCACTTCCTCCCGGCGGCGATAGTCGCCTCCCACTGGTCGTATAAATCCCGCTGATCGTCTAACCATGTCCGGAGTCCGGACGCCTCTTTCAATGCCCGCCGTTCGGTTAACTGGTGTTTATTCAACCACTCCCAACAATGCTCTCGCGACCAACCGCCCCAGTGATCGAGGCTTGTTAAAATCTCGAACCACTCCGGGAGAGGGTCGGGGATTGTCAAATACCTCTCCCTGATGGTTAGTGATGGTTCTCTTGATGGTTCTTGATGGTTACTTGTAGGTGAGATGTCACATTTTATGTCGTGGATTTCACATTTTATGTCGTCGTTTTCACATTTTATGTCGTGGATGTCACATTTTAATTCTGGGACGAATTCGTCACTTGTATCTGAAATATCACTTGGGACGAATTCGTCCTCCACATATAACGGGTCGTCTAAAATGTGACAACTTGTCACATTTTCCGGATCCTCTTTTATATCATCCTGTACCATGTTATAACGGCGTATCCTGTAGAGGTTCGAGCGGTTACGTCCCCGGTTTCGGTGGACCTCAAGCTCTCCGAGTTCCTCAAGTTCGCTCGATAACCGGTGTATTGACCGCTGGGTTAACAGGGTTTTCCCCGCCAGGTATGCGGTCGTCGGCCATGCCGTCCTGGACTCGGTGTTACAGTTATCCGCTATAGCGATCAATAGCAACCGTTGGGATCCTTTACTCCTGGAATACCGCCAGACCTCGGTCTGTATTTCGATGCTCACGTTTACCCCCTAATGGATCATCATCGGCAATGTTTCCCGACTTATTCTCTTGATAGACTGTGCTAGGTATTCGGTGCTGATATCAACGCCAACTCCACGCCGTCCTAACCGTTGGGCCGCAATCAATGTCGTACCGCTACCATTGAAAGGATCCAGGACCGTGGCTGGTATCTTCCCACCGTTACAGTCGCAACTAGGGCGAAAACCACCAGTCATAACCCGCGCCCATTGGTCGCCGCACTCAGAACAAACCCCCGCCTCACTCGTTGATGCCTGGATACATATCCTAGGCAAGTCTGGCGGGAAAGTTGCATAATGTTCGCCGTTGTAATTTTCGGCGTTGATATCCTTCCAGACGTTTCGACGGTTCGCGTCGGTGTCGGTTTTCACCGCTTCCCCGTCGGCATAGTAACCCATACCTTTCGTAAACTGATATATAAACTCATAACTAGCGGTTGAACGCCATGATCCCTTCCGCAAGACCAGCCCATCATTTGCATTGCACTTCTCACAACCCGGGCAATCCATCCATTCGGATCTATGATTCCCATTCCCCATAGATCCGCCCACCCATTCGTCAATCCCATCTCCGGGTCGATGCCCTTGAGTAGTTGGAGCAGGAGATAAAGCAGTCTTAATCCTGCACTGCTCCCACCTGGTTCCATTAACAGATTCTGGCATAGGTGCAGATTTTGCCCAGATGACCGCATCTCTCAATGTCCATCCGTCGGATTGCATGGCAAACGCAAAACGCCAAGGAATACCAATCATGTTGCCATGCGCAATGCCTACTTCATCATGTTGTGTCCTTTGACCCCTGTTCCGCCGATACCAATTGGTAGAATTATCATCTTCTTGTGTCTGTATGCCAGCTTTAGCACCACCGGCATAACTATCACCAAGGTTGACCCAGCAGATTCCATCATCACGCAACACACGCTTCACTTCCCTGAACGCATCCAGCATGGATTTCACATATTCATCGGGGCTTGACTCGTTCCCGATCACATTGGAAAGATCGGTTTCGTATCTCCTGAGATTGTAATACGGTGGGCTTGTCACTACACAATGGACCGATCTATCCGGTAGAGGTATCTCCCTCGCGTCCGCATGGTATAAAGTCGCGAAGTCGTTTGTCCAGTATTCCAAGTTACGCCGCGCCGCCGTCGGTTTCTGGGTTCCCGTTCCAATTGACCTGGCGACTAACCTAGACATATCATTAGGCCATCTGGTCATTTTTTGCCCCTTGATCCCCGTTGATCAGTTTCTCGGCCCTTGCCCGGTGTTCCATGTGAACGCGGAACGCTAGCCTCATCTGGTATGTATAGGTCGGGTTTGTTGTTCCGAAGTATCTGATATTTAGCATCTCGTCTATTTTTTAACCTCTGTTTAATTTTTACGTATGGAAGGTAGAACGCCCAGAAAGTCCATGCCGCCGTCATCCAGGCGGCCAGGGCGAGGGCCAGGAAGATTATACAAAATATGTTCTTCATAGCCCCCGTCATTACTGACAATCTCTAAGATTTAAAATCCCTGGTCTTGTAATCTCGCTTTTGGCGTGGACGATCCGCCGTCCGGATCCCTTGTGTTTCTCTACTCGTTGCCATTCCTCCTCGACACTCTCCCAGAAATAACGTATTGAACTATTTACCGAATCCTGTAACCTTTGACGGAGTACCCATTCTGATACTCCATCCATTAATTGATAATCAACAAACTCGGCAATCTCGGATTCCATGTCGTTAACGTGTTCGGCCATTACTCTATCTCTCCGGGTACTATTCCAATAAACCACCGTTTCCGCCCCGAATCTTTGTAACCGCAATATTCGGCCCCCTCTGTATTCATACTGCAACCCCTATGAAGAGCGTGTATCCACAAATTCGTGTCCCAATCCGCGGTATATCGCCTTTCGTAATGTTCAAAACAAAAGACCTGCCAAAGTCTCCGCCATTCGGCCCTCGTCATCTTCATTACTTTATCTCTCCGGGACCATCGGACAACGGGCCTCGCACTCCGCCCGCATCCGGTCCACCTCAGCGAATAACTCCTCAATTGTCATTCCTGATTCCGGGAGCGCCTCAACCGTTAGATCCCATGTAACCACTCCTTTGACCGAGGTACTCATATTTACCCGTCTACGCGGGGGTATAGCCTGGATAACATCATCATTAATAACCATTCTTAACTCCTGTCAAAATTCATACTGGGCTCGAATTCCGCCGTTGCGTCGGGTTCCTCTGCTACTGGTTTATTCGGCTTGAACCATATCCCGTCAGGCGACCAGATACATAGACCGCCCTTGATATTATGTCCCCATGTGCCGTCGCTGAGTTCCATCCAGGGCCGTTTATGAGTCGGGCATGCTTCCCCCAGTTCGGATTCTTCTATGACCGGCTCCGCGACTCCTGGCGCTTCCCCGGTTATCTCCTCGCGGGACCGGGGCGGAACCTGGTTGACCTTCCAGTAGAAACAATCCCGGACCCATAGAAAATGCTCGAAAAAATCCACGCCATCAGGACATGGAAACGTGCCGTTGTTTATGTGGTCGTTCGCATAGTTGGCACAAGCGCCGAGGGCTAACGGGTTAAACTCCGGAGATCCACCGCCGGACGCTCCCGACGTTCTCGGCGTATCAACCTCGGTCCCATCGGATATCCCCCTGATTGACCACCAGTAGGACGAAAATCTCTCGTCGTCTTCCCTGTCATCTTTGACCCGGTCGGGCGCTATGCGTAGTTTTACCACCTGCCCCTCGATCTGTTTCAGTTCGGTCACCAGTTCTTCCAGTGGTGTCCTCCCGCCCTGTATAAACATATTGACCGCAAATTCGAGAGGCGGGTTTATCTGCTTGTAATTCGCCTGTTTTTTAATAACGTCTACGGTGTTTAAAATTACCTCGATTGTTCTTTCTGATAGCATTATTCGGTCACCTCAGCAAGTTCCCGTTTCGTTAGTTCTACATTTAGTTTCATAGCGTCGGATGTTGCGAGTAGTATCTGGGATAAGTAGAGTCCTAACTTCGCGCTATGGTCGTCTCCGTTCCCGGTCCGCGCTTCCGATTTGAGCCAGTAGACCAGGCCGGATATATCATCGATTTTTTTAAACCAGGCCGTTTCCAGTTCCTCGGTAGTTTTAAACATCTTTCCCAACCTCGTTATCCAGGGGCCGGACGCTCAATTCCAGCGCGTGATCTCTTGCCCGGTCAACCAGGTGTAAAATAACCGTTAATAAATCGGCGTCTTTTATGTATTCCTCGTCGCCGTGATACTTTTCAACAAACCGTTTGACCTCTTCCCCCAGATCCCAGACAAGCCCTGCATAACTCCCCGTCACTTCCAATTTACTCATGTTAGTTAGTACCGGATCCCGTTCACTGTTTAAAGTTATAGGCATATTTTTACCTCTTATCCTTCGGCCCTTGCCTCTTGTAGTTCGCCCGCGTCGGGGCGGTTTCCCAATTGAGTCCATCATATGGTTATGGTAGGATAGGAGGTGCTAAAAGTTTCATCATCCTTTAGCACTCCTGTTTTGACCGCCCCACCACTGGGGCGGTTGAACTTTTCATAAGCTCCCCCCTTTTCTTTTATTACTGCCAAAATGTGAGGACACCGCCGATAATCGTGGTCCTGGCATTTCAGTGTTCCGCTAGTAGAATAAAACCAGACCGGCGTCCACCGGTCGCCGTCGATGACCTTGTAGGTTTCCCCGTTACTATCGCTCAGGGTTAACTCAACGCTAAACATTGACCACCTCCCGGACCAGTTCCTCGTCAATGATTGCCTGGTTTGCTAATATGAATTTACGGCGATTGATCCAGTACCGCCCACGGTCGCCGTTCCCCAATTTTTCCCCCCAATCAACCGCGCCGCTATCGATTAAAGACCGAATATACCGGGCATCTAACCCGCTGATCTGGGCGGCTTGCCTCGGACTGATCGGCTTTTCTACCGGCTTTGTCGTCATGTATCCCCCCTGCTATATATACTTACTGATACATATAATAACAAATTGCAACAATTATCGCAACCGTCCCGCCCCATTAATAAACTGCAATAAAAAAACCTCCCGGTTGGGAGGTTTCTGGTCGGGTCCGGGAGGGACTACCGGAGTAATCCCTTCGCCGCCGCTATCGCCGCGGCCTCGGCCCATGTGACCAGCGGCCCGTTTTGCCGCATGATCTCGCGGACCGCCTGGTCCCGCTTGTACTTGTAGGCCCAGCATTCTGGCCCTTTGTTGGTTCCCTGTTTGTTGGTTTTCATCATCTCAACTCCTGTTTGTTTGTTTACTTAATCTAAATATAGTATAAAGGCTACGAATGCTATTTGTCAAGTATTTATACCATCAACCAGGATAATGCTTTTCTAATGACCGGTCCCAATTGTGCCTGGGTCGGCGGAAGATCCCGATAGGCTCCGAGATCGCCGATTTTATTCCTGGTATCGGGTTCGTATCGGGATGATCCGGTAACGAGCATAGAAAAGACTTGTTCGGATTGGTCATTTTTCGCAAGTACCAGGCGGCCCATTCTCTGGGGACCAAATCCGAAACCGCCGTTGTCGGATTGACTCCTGAATTTACCGACCCAGACATGGCTCGGCGGTGGTGGTGTTGTCTCGTCCCAGGCGATAGGCCATTTA
>Ga0208181_1000556_pt1 | contig 18083 bp, 25 predicted proteins | sample MalvirDeepMed_s6_FD_184244 | JGI IMG/M metagenome (GOLD analysis project Ga0208181, IMG submission 184244) | Marine viral communities from the Global Malaspina Expedition - Malaspina viral metaG DeepMed_s6 (SPAdes) (version 2) | ecosystem: Environmental > Aquatic > Marine > Oceanic | place... | reverse complement strand
ACCGCTTTAAGGAAGGCTTGACGCTGTTTCTTTCCTTCAAATCCTGCATTAAACGCCTCAGTCACCGGCCCCGCTTCTCTCCCCGTAGTAATGCCTAAAGTTTCCACTCCCACTTTAGCGCCCATCCGCCCGCTCTTACGAGCTACAGCACCTGCACCCTTGCCTGCGCCTCGTATTGAGGATATGGCTGGGTCTGAGGCTATGTCTGCAACCTTAGCAGCCTTGCCTAAGGCTCCAGCCAGCCTGCTAGCACCAGCGCCCCTGGAGGCCAACTGGAGGCCTTTGATGCCAGGAAAGAGGATGCTGGCAGCGTTGGCTATGCCGGCCGTAGGGTCTTCCTGCAGTTGCTCTGGAGAAAAACTCTCCTTGAACTCACCAAAAGCCTGCCTTGCCAGGTTTACGTCAGGGTCCTTACGATTCTCTTCTTTGTCCTGTATAATCCTCTTTCCTACCCCCCGGCCTAAGGCGAGGATGCCCTTGCCGGCGGCGATGGGATCATCTATGACTGCTCCCAGTTCAGCGAACCTGTTTCCTAAAGATGTGGGAAAGTTGCCGGCCGCATTGCCCAAGGCCCCCACCATCGACTGCCCCTCTTTTCGCTGGAATGGCGCCGCCTCAGGGTCAAAACCCACACTCCCCATCTGTTGAAGAAAGTTACCTTCCTCCTCCTCCTCATCCGGGAGGTCATAGCCCATCATCTCTTTCCACAGTTCCTTAAATTCTGATGAGGCCATCCTACTTGACTCCCCCAAGGCGCTGACGCCACAAGTCAGAGACGCCTACCTTGATGTCAAACTTAGGTGATACATAAAAGCCTGATTGCCGCACACCCCCTATATAGCGGGTGCCTGAGTCTTCCAACTCTCGCATACGGTCAGTCATCGCTTGCTGGGCAAATATCCAACTGTCCCACCGGTCAGGGAACAGTTGCTTATACGGTTCCACGTCCTGCGCGGACAAGACCCCGGACTGAGCGGCGGTAGCGGCGACAATAGCCAACCTAGCCCCCTCTGCATCTATGCGCGACAAAGCTCGTTGCCCCTCTGGTGACGCCGCCAAATTGGTCTTGCCTATATACTGCTTGTTTTCATCCACCAACCGATAGAAGGATATTAGCGCGGCCTGTAGGTCGGCCCCTGCCCGCACCGTCGTCTCCTGCTGACTTGACATATCCCGACCAGCAAACGTCTTCACGTCAGCGCCCAACCCAGATAGAATGGGTAGTATCTCCCTTTGCGTTATCTCGGGAAGACCTCGGAAGGTGTCAGGGTCATCTACAAACTTCTTCGCCAACGAAACCATACCTGCATGTTTTGGATCTATCTCTGGATTCTTCAAGTCGAAGACTCTCGCCTGCGACAGGGCACTAGCATCATCCGCAGACCTTGAGGTCTGTTGTGCCCCTACAAATCCTGCGGCCTCTCCCGGGCTAAGTTTCCCTCGCTTAGCCTCCTCCACATGTTCTGGTATCTGGAAAGGGTTCTGCGCCGTACCGCCTGCCGCACTAGGATTCAGCCCAACTGACGGTCCTGAAGAAACATTCCTAGCTAAGGCTTCTCGGGCAAAGACATCTTCCCCCCTAGCCTTACCTAAGGCCAGTTCCTCTAATTCTTTCCCTCTAGTCAGTGACTGGAACGTATTGTAGGCTCCCAGCCCCGTATTGGCGGCGGCGATAGCCTTCAACAGGCCGGAGCGCTTGGGCTCTACCAGGTTGGGCTGGTTGTTGGCCCTGGGCGACAGCGCATTGATAAGGTTGGACATCGCCATGGCCTTCTTATTCTTCTTATTCGCCTTGCCGATAGCCCTGCTCTCAAGAAACGACTGTGCCAGTGGTAGGCCTACGCTGAGTAGTGGTAAGAGTGCCATATTATCTCCTATACCAAATTCGCAAGCCGCCGGAACTCAGCGATCTCTGCCGGCGTAGGCCTGTAGCCCGGCTGGTTGATCTTAGCCCTGAGGGCATCAAAAGCCTGCTTGTTCTGATTGCCCCGTGGATCCTGAAGACCCCGGTCGCCTAAGGCTCGGTCTATAGGTGACTGGTCTACCACAGGCCTTGCTGGTGCCTGGTCGATGACTGGAGCACCTACCAACCCCTTGCTTACCCGCTGGCCTAATGCATTATAACGCGTGTCATCTCCTGGATCTCTGGTATCATTGTTGTCGACAAAGGTGTTATCAACCTTCAGAGGATCACGCTCTCCTGGAGGAGGTGGTGGAGGAGGAGGAGGTGGTGGAGGTACGTCGAAGCCCAACGCCTTTCGCATTGCGTCGTTCTTAAGGTTAAAGGACAACGCCTTCTCTATGTCATCACCGGGGGCAGGAGACTCTCTCGCGGCGAGGACCTGCGCTAAGGTATCCAGGTCCTGCTGACGGGCTACCTCGCCCCTGCCCGCCTCGAAGCCGCGCTCATCCAAGCCGAAGGCTTTGTCGAACTGCCCTCCCTGTTGTCTCATGCGTTCACGCTCAAGACCCTGACTCTGTCCAAAGCGGTTGGATATATCACTTAGTTCTCTGCTCTGAAGGCGCTGTGACTCCAACCTTGCCGCTTCCTGCTCCGACATGCTTCTGTCAAATTGACTGCCTTGCTGACCTAACTGAGCTTCAAACTGACTGCCTTGCTGTGCCATACGCTCACGCTCAAGACCTTGGCCCTGACGGAAGCGGTTAGATATATCACTTAGTTCCCTACTCTGAAGACGCTGAGACTCAAGCCTAGCAGCCTCCTGCTCCGACATGCTTCTATCAAACTGAGAGCTTTGCTGACCCAGTTGAGCCTCAAACTGGCCGCCCTGCTGCGCCAGCCTCTCACGTTCCAGTTGTTGCCCTTGCCGGAAACGATTGGATATGTCGCCAAGTTCTCTTGACTGTAGACGCTGTGCTTCCAGCCTCGCCGCCTCCTGCTCTGCGAGGCTCCTATCAAACTGGCTACCCTGTTGGCCCAACTGCGACTGAGCGAGGGCCTCCTGTGCCTGCGTAGCTCTACGCTGTTCCTCCAGCGATTGGCCAAAGCGGGAAGAGACATCACTCAACTCCCTGCTCTGTAGGCGCTGTGCTTCCAGCCTGGCGGCCTCTTGCTCGGCCAAACTACGATCAAACTGAGAGCCTTGTTGCCCCAATCGTTCCCTCTCCAGTCCCAAGCCCTGACCAAACCTGTTGGATATGTCAGACAACTCCCTCGACTGTAGCCGCTGCTGTTCTACCCTGGCAGCCTCAGCCTCATTCAAGGCCCGCTGTCCCAGCGTAGACTGCCCGTCCAGTTCGCCCGTCAACTCGCCTGCCTGTAGCCGTTGCTGCGCCACGCGTGCCGCCTCAGCCTCTGATAACGCGTCACGGGAGACGTCCAGAGCGCCCCTGCCCAGTTCCTGCTCTAAGCCGAAACGCTCCTGTGCGCCTACGCGCTCACCGAAGAGGGTCTTGCCCTGCTCACGCTCCTGAAGGCTACGTGCTAAGTCTTCCTCCACACCCGCCTGCTGTATGTCTAAGGCCCTGGAGCCTAAGCCTAGCTCTGCCTCCAGACCCTGTCGCCGTAGACTCTGATCGCCTAGAGCCAAGCCCTGCTGACCCTCCAGTGCCTGAGCCCCTAAGGTCTGGGTGCCTCGCAGGTTTCCTGTAAGCTCACCCTCTCTCAAGCCCCTGTTGGCCTGGTTCTCCTGGAAGGCTATCGCCCTATCCAAGTTCCTACCACCCAACTGCGCACCCAAAGCGTCGACGTTGAGTCGGCCAAGGTTGGTCTGTCCAGCGAACTCACCCAAGACGTCAGCGGAAGCCCCGGCACTAGCACCACCGCCGATGACACCGAAGCGTTGGAGGTCTTCTACCAACTGGTTGCGCTCTTTGCCGACATTCTGCTCAAACTGAGCCCTTAGAAAGGCCGTCTCTGGGTCTTCGCCTGTCTGCCCTACGTCAGATAGAAGTCTTTGTTGTAGTGCCGCCTGCAGTGGGTCCTGTGCCGCCGCCACCTGCTGCTGACCGAACTGCGTACGCGCCTCTGGAGTAGTAAAGTCAAATGTCTGTGCGTTCTGGATCTCGGTAGCCTGCTGCGCCTCTGCCGGCCTCGGATCCTGTAGTCCTCGATCACCCTGAGCGAAGTCGGGCACGGGGCGAGGCAAGGCCCTGTCAGGCTCAAAGGCCGGTAGGCCAGTGATAGGGTCTATGTTGCCACGCTCTGGCTCAAAGCGCTCAGAAGGGGGTAGCGGAGGCGTCCCGTTAGTCGGTGGAGCCGTAGGAAGACCGGTAAAAGGGTCTACGCCCGGAGGCGCTGTCGGGGCGGGTTGCTGACCCGGAAACGGCTGCTGGGGCGTACCATTAACAGGAGATGCTCCGGGGAAAGGTTGCTGTGGTGTGCCGTTCCTCGGGTCCTGAAGGCCTCGGTCTCCCGGTGCTACAGGAGGGGTTCCATTAGGTTGGCCTGGTTGAGCGAAACTCGGTACTGGTCGTGGTGTAGGCTGAGCGAAGTCAGGTACAGGCCTCTCCGCTGGCTGAGCAAAGTCGGGTACAGGTCGTGGGCCAGAAGGCCTCTGAAGGTTCCTGTCAGGAGGTGTCTGGGTTCGAGGGTCTACTAGACCCCTATCCCCAAGGGCTGCGTCTATGGGACGCTGAAGGTTCCTATCACTGAAGGGCTGTATACCCCCACCCTGCATACCCGCCGGCAGAGGGCGGGGACCGGAACCAGAAGAAGCCGCGTTGTTGATCGCCGGTTGAGCGAAGCCCGGCACAGGTCTGCCCTGTTGCTGCTGCTCAAACATCCGCTGCCTTGCGGCCCTCTCCGCTGCTATCTGCGGGTCATTCTCAAAGGCCGCACTACGCTCTTCTGCGGACATACCCGCCGTTCGCTGGCGAAAGTCATTCAGTAGCGGATGCTCGTTTATCGACTCATTCCGAGCGAAATTGGGGACAGGCCGAACTTGGGGACGGTGGAGGTTGAACCTGTCACCACGGGCAGGCCTCTGCAGGTTCGCCCTATCACCCCGCTGCTGCATCAGATCCCGTGTCAGTCGCTGGCGGTCGTTAGGGGCGAAGGTGGCCTGCTTGACCTGAGCATTACCACCAGGATGCCTCAGGCGATTCCTGTCGCTCTGTCTGGGCCGCTGGAGATTAGCCCTGTCATTAGGAGGCGCCGCAGGCCTTCTGAGTCTGCTTCTGTCGCTGCTTATCGCTGCCATAGCTATACCGTTACCGCGTCTGTACCGAAGCGGATGACCAACTCATCACCCCTGTTACGTATCGGCGGGTACCTGCGGTTCCCCTGTTGACTGCCGTTCTGTTCAAAGGCCGATTCCAAGGCCCTGCTCATACGCTGGGACTCTCTGTCCGCCTGCTCTATGTCGCCCTCCTCTTCCAGATATAAGGAGGTAGCGTGGTGGGTGATGACGTTCTCTACCACACGAGGGATACCCAAGGCCCTCAGTTCGGTGCCGTCGTTGGCGCTGGTCCACTCGTCGATGTCAGCGAGATACCTGACACGTATGGACGTAGTAGAGTTGGCGGGGGTACGCCACAGGCTGATGACATATTCCCCCGTAGAGCCCGTGTCGATACCTCCGAGGTATACGGCCTCTATCGTCCCCGAGTCGTCCTGGTCCGGGTCTATCTGGTCATACATATCCGTGCCGATGATGTCCAGCGGACGGTTGTTCGTCACGTCCGTGAAGCTGAAGAAGCCAGTAACGTTAGTAGTAAAGGGGGTGTAGTCTCTTGTCCCCGACACCGTAGTAAACGTCGTAGTCTGGTCCAGCCACCACCAGTTGGCTAAGGGCTTGACCTCCGCCAGAGAGAAAGACAGATACCCTCTAGCAAAGTCCCTATACTCTTTGGTGTCTACGTCCAGACCTACGCGCCGTATGACCAGGTCCATAGCCTCACTGAGTAACATCTATGCCTCCTGTAGACCCCCACCATCAGATACGAGAGCGACCTCACTCAAGCCTTCCGTATTCGCCGGCAGTTGCGCGTTGAGAGAGTCTTCCGCGACGATGTCGAAGCGCACCTTACCGTCCAGCTTCTGACCGGTGATCGCTTTGTCGAGCCACTCCTTGTACCTCATCGACTTGATCGGATTACCATGACGGTCCTTCAGCGCCCCCTCATGCATCAACGCCCCCTCTGGCGTGTTGACGTCGTCAACGTGGTTGGTACAACGTCCCGAAGGCGCTACATACATAGGGATATAACCCGGAGGCTTGGGGCAGAAGTCGTTGCCGTGACGTACCTCTACACCACCATAGACCTTCAGCGCCGCCTCATCGTCGTAGTTGCGTACCCACTCACCCAGCGGCAGTCCCGGCAGGGGCGGGAGACCGATGGCCTTTCTCACCTCTGGATCCTGGAGTTGCTTCAGAAAGGCGTCCTTCTCCTCATCACCTGTCGTAGGTGTCTTGTCCTCCTCCAAAGGCTCCGGTATAGACTCCTGAAGCTCTTTGACCGCCTGGGGGTCTACCTCACCCTTCTGTGCACCCTTCGCCTGACCCATAGCGTCAAAGTTGGGATCCTTCTCTATCGTCGTATTCTTAGCCATCATATCTCCTAGGGTTTAATGATCCGGGCAAGACGTATGCCCTTAAACTGCTCTCGCCACGTAAGGGCCATGCCCGCCACCTTAGCCCACTGCCGCAAGTCAGGGAAGTCACAGTCCCTGACACGCTTTCTCGTTCCGTTGTTCAAGAGGGTAGCCACCAGCATCTGCCCGCCGCCCCTGAGGTGTTCTGACGCCTTGCTGACGATCTCCTGAGGGTCGCGCACATGCTCCAGCAACTCACCACACAAGACGTAGTCAAAGCGTTCTTCCGAGGAGAAGTCTTCCACCAGACAGTGGTGCATCTCCATGCGCTCGATCATGTCCGCCGGTACACGGGTAGCCTCGGCCTCGAAGACGTCGATACACTCCCTCGCCGGCTCTATGCCCACCACCCTGTGTTCTCTGTAGGAATACCATAATAGGTTGCCGCCCGTAGAAGCCCCCATATCGAGTATGGAGGTGTAGGGCTTTATGCCGAAGATCTCCCAGTAGTAGCGATGACCTACCCACTGGTTGCGAGGCAAAGAGGCCTGGTGGTCCACGAAGTCCTGGTAGGCCTCTTTGGTGAAGAGATGATCCATGAAGTGTCGGGAAGAGGCGTCCCCCTTCCCGACCTCCTTTAGTTGTCCTTACCGTCAGAGACGGAGGGACGGTGCATCTCTACATCCGCGATGCCGCCAGAGACGGCGCTGGCACCTTTCATGCCCTGGATGTAGTCGCCAGCCACGTCGGCATCATCAATAGAGCCGGCGGTAGCCGTCAGGTAGCAGTCGGCATTGTCAGCGAAGCCGGTGAGCGCGAGCGCCACACCCTTACCGCTGATCTGATACCAACCGTTCTCCGATGCCACCGTAGCCGCCATGGCCGTAGCGATAGGACCTACGTCGTCGGCGACAGCCAACTTCGTAGACCAGTCGTCGGCGTTGTATACGACCACCTCACCGACCGCCGTTGAGGCCAGCCCCTGGAGGTAGATGAACTCGCCTACACCGCGATCATCGGAACCAACGTCTACCGCCAGAGCGATCATCCCCAGAGGGGCCTCTTTGTCGGTAGAGTTCTCGTTGATATCCTGATCACAGGTATAAGCACCTATGAACTGATAGTCTCCTGCCATGATCAATCACCTTAGTTCCTTTCTACCTCTATGGGCAGAGTTAAGGGGTCCATTGGCTTGGTCCCCGAAAGGTTCCTACGCGCCTGTAAGAGCGGTAGAGACAGCCAGCCTACGCCGGTTGTCGGTGGTCTGCTGTACCCCGGCGACCTTGTAAGCCAACTGCGCCAACTGGCCGTTTGACTGCAGAGTCACGAAGGGTGTGGTGGTGAAGTTAGCCTGACGCAGCACATTGAGCTTCAGGTGCCTCTTGTCGATGTAGTAGCAATGCAAGGCCGCCACGTCGTTGTCAGCGATGAGGGTACTATCATAAAAGGGCGGGTTCATCTGTCCGCCGATACCACGGGCATTCTGTGTCGTGGTACGAGCGTAGCCCTGTGACGACAGCGCCTCCCGGTAAGCCCGGACGATGCTGTAGGTGGTGACGATGTGAGAGACACGGCCACCCTGGATACGTACCAGGTCGATGACGTCGTTCCAGTGGTCGATACCGTTGAAGATGTTGGTAACGGTCTGGGTGGTAAACGTCACGGCGCTGGTAGACCGCTGGCATTCCCAGGCGGTGGTGGTAGCGGAGTTGATGCCTCCGATAGTAGCCCCCGCCGCGTCGGCCATGAGGTCCTGCGTCCCCAGCATCGTCTTGCCGGCCTGTGCACCCAGCGCGTCTTCGTTGATCGCCTTGACCAGCGAAGAGGTAGCATTGGTGTCCAGATACGACAGTTCGTCAAAGACCTGCTCCGGTCCTGAGTTCTCCCAGTCTTCCGTGTCCGAGAGGATAATCGGTACCGCGTAGTAACGCCGCTTGTAGTGGGCGCTCTCCACGGGGTCTATCGGGCTCTTCGGCAACACATCGTAGGTGTCAAAGGCTGTGGCCGATCCACCGCTGGTGGCGACGCGAGTACTTATCTCTTTGCCGCCACGGTCGGTCATCTTCAGTCCGGCCTGTCGGAGGAGGTCTGTATAAGCATACTCCTCAAAGAAACCGTCCTGTACTTCAGGTCGTATTGTCCGCCTTGTCGCGGACCACCTGGTATTCCATACTTCTGAGGTTGTCTGTGGCATGGTTATGCTCCGCTATTTAGTTACATGGTTTCAGCGATAGCTGAGATCGCCTCTTGCGGAGACAAGGACCCTTCCTGGGGCGTCTGTGCTGTGTTGCTCTGCGTCCTGACCTTCTTCTTCGCCGCCTTGCGGTGGCCGTTCTGCTTGGTCACCGCCTCCTCCTGAGCCTTCGCCGGCAGGCCATGAGCCATGGCGACAATCTCTGGGATGGTGTAGGGTTTTTGGGTCAACGGGTTGGGCTTACCCCACAACGCCCGTATATGGTCCCCAGCGGCATCGGTCTTCTCCGCACCGTAAGCCTCGTCCGAAGCCTTCAACTCCTCGTTGATAGCCTTAGACTGGGCCTCTGTCTGTGCGGCGGTCATCTGCTGTGTAGACGCCTGTGTCTGCTCTACGACAGGCTGGAGGGTAGCCACAGCCCATTTCAGTTGCTGCAGTTCCGCCTTAAGCGTCGTGTTCTCCTGCTGTACCCCTTGAATGACGGAGAGGCCTATGCGGTCCTCTTGTGTCAGGTCAGGGTTCTGTAGAGCGCGGCCTATAAGGTCATCCGATTCGGGCTTCAGCGCCGTAATGAGTTCCTTCTGTTGGTTCAGTTGCTCCTGCATCTGAGCCTGAGAAGTCTCAATACGCTGCTGATACTCCGCCTCCAACTGACGACGCTGGTCGGCCAGGTCCTGTGTCTTCCGTGTGTAGTCTGCTAACCGTAGACCCCCTTCTGGGCTGTCGGCAGAGTTGGGGTCAACTGTCTCTGTGCTTTCTGGCTGTTCTCCGTCGTCCGAAGAGACCTCGCTCTGGTTGTCCTCTGCCTCAAAGTCCGGGTTAGCGAACTCACTGACAGGGGCCTCGGCAGGCTGTTCCTCAGTGGCGGGAGAATCCGTCAGCAATCCTTCTGACATGATCTATTCTCCAAATGGGCTATAGGTTTCCATCATGGGCCTGTTGATAGACCCCTCGTGTGTCCTGCTCATATCTACGTCGCTACGGGCGTACATCTTCTGTCTCAGTTCCTCCACCGTGTCCGCCTCGATGACCTCTACGTTTGGATCGCGCTCTGTCCGTGGCGCGTTCTCTCTGTTGTAGATGTCTTCCTCTATCTCTTCTTTGGTCTCTGGCGGCAACTCCACCCACCCCCGCTCCTTCAGCAGTTGCTGCTTGTGTTCGTAGGACTCTATGACCATACCGAACTGAGGGTCGAACTCACCATACTTACGGCCCGAATGAGAGCGGTGGATCTGGTTGCCCTTCGTACTAGCCCACGTAGCCTCCCCACCACAACTGCAGGTAGTAGAAGTAGGTCTGGGTGGTTCGTAGAGATGGTCGAAGACCTTAGCGCAGGTACCGCACTCGAACGTCCATGTAGCAATCACGACAGGGTAGCCTTTAGGGCGCCTATCTGTGCCGCCGTCAGGATGTAGACCGTAGTGTCGGACTGGTTGGCCTCTCTTGCGCCCTCGAGAATGGCTAGACCAGGATGCTCAACCTTTGCGGGTGCTTCCTCAACTATTGCGGGTTTATCCTCAACCTTTGCGGCCTTCTTCTTCGCTGGGGCCTTTTTGGCCGGTGCCTTCTTTCTAAGCATTATTGTCCTCCTATATCCGCTACGTCGTTCTGTACTTCCTGCGACAGTAGTTGAGCGTTCTGGTTGACACGACTGTTAAGGCCCAGGATCGGTGCGGAGACCTCGTTGGGACTCGTAGCACCCGATATAGCCGCCTGCTTCTCCGCCTCATGAGCGGCCATGTGCTGCTGGAACAACTGGTCGATACCCTGTACCCACTGCTGAGAGTCTAATGACCCCTGTTGAGCGGCCTGGAACTGAGCTACGTAGGTAGGATCTTCCTGATACTGGGGATGACCCTGGAGGTGGGCATCGTGGTCCTGGCCCGGTACGACGCCTGGATCCTGGCCTGTGGTGAGGATCATGTTGTTCTCGAGGAAGATAGCCTGCTGGGCCTCCTCGTTGACGTCCGGGTTCAGCACCGCCTCTGGATCGGCTATCTCGTAGGTAGATGTAAGGAACTTAGCGAGGGCTTCGTTGTTGAATTCCGGTAGACCGTAAGCCCTGTCGAAGAACTCGAGCGCTTTGCCCATCTCCAACTGTTCGAAGAGGGGTCTTGTAGATCCGGCCTGTACCGCTACGCGGAAGTTCCAGTGGAAGTCGGCGTTTCTCAGAGCTCTGGAAAGTTGCTGCTCCTGATTCCCGGCGACGTTGACCTTGAAGAACTCCGGCTCATACCTCGGATCGCCCATGATCTGGAAGGCGTTACGGACGATCTGCTCATAGGCGAAGCCTACTCTCGCTTCCATCCACTCTCTGAGCATAGAAGAGGCGGCAGCTACAAGACCGGCCTCTGTCGCCGTCTTCTCGGACGAGTCGCCCTGACCGCCAATCTCTGATATAGCCGAAATCTTCTGGATGTACATATTGGCGCGGTCTTCAAGGCCATACTGTTCCGCCGGCACCGAGCCATACTGGAGTTCTTTGAAGTTGTTGATGTCCACGACGTAGTGGAGTTCGCCATCATCGCCTCTACGTATGTCATCCGCCAGATTGGGATTCTTGGACTGCTCCCCCTTATTGACCAAAAGCTGACGCGCTGTACGCTTGAGGACGGCGCTCTGTCTAGAGACGGACTCTATGACGATGTCTTGAAGATCTTTGAGATACTCCATCCTCGACGTCGGGTTGTAGCTGTCATACGAGTGGTCAAACTTGAGGGGGACGAAGGGGAAGCCCTGCTCTACCAAGAACCCTGAGCCTTCCTCGCCCTCCTCGAGGTTGAAGACCGGCTGACCCTCCTCATCGAACTGAGGCTCGGGAGGATCTGTAAACGGGTTCATGACCTGAGGGAAGTCCATATTAGCGAAGGGATGAGGTATGTCCTGGATCTCTTCCTTGACACCTTCCGCGAACATGATCTGGCGCTTGTTCATGCGGTCATGGATGCGGCGGACTTTGACATTCTCACCGTTGAGGACCGACTGTCTCAAGGCTTCCTGCTGGGCCGTGTCGCCCCGTGCCTGCATGGAGTCACCAAAACCCAACTCGTCGTTCTCGTCTACCTGAGTGGCTTTGATCTCCCGCTTATGCTCTATGTCCGGGTCGTCCTTCAACTGCTTCAGCGGCACCCACATGGTCTCTATGATGTAACGGGCATGGCCGAGGATGTGGGGCGGACATTGAGGATCTACGTATACCATCGCCGGATCTACTCTGTTGACGGCCACAAGGTCTTCGGCCATAGAGTCGTTAGCGATGTAGGGAGCTATCATGTCGTCACCGGGAGGGTTGTAGTCCATGCGGAGCCAGCCGGTGCCCATGAAGAGAGCGTCGAAGATAGCCTGATGTACGTGGGGTCGTGCGTTAGCGAGACGGAGCCAAGAGGAGGCCGCTCGTTCCAAGATGTCCGATACGGGCGCACCCTGGCCCTCGTCGTCCTCGATAGTAAAAAACAGTTTGGGGTAGTTGAAGGCTATGGAGGCGATGGTCTGCTGGACCACCTGGTAGAAGACGGGGACCTTGATAGCCTCCTCTTCCGTGATGTCTCTAATCTTCTCTTTGTAGCGTAGGTCGTAGCGGTCGAGGAGGTTGCGGGCTTGCTTGACCTTAGCCTTAGCCAAGTCCTCGTTGAGAGAGATCTCTTTGTCCCAGAACTTACGCTGCTTGGCAGTAAGGGCCATCTTTAAGCCACCAAAGTTAAACGCTGATAGAGGTTTCGGGTCTCTGCATCATGACACCTCTTACAAAGTGTTTCATAGCCACTCAAGTCACACCCTCCTCCACCTTCCGCTACCGGTATAAGATGATGACCCTGCCATGGCTTCAACTCCTCAATCACCTCAACCTCTACAAACTCTCGCTTAGGCCACCGAGACGCCAATACCTCAACTTGCTCTCCACATCCATCACAGAAGCCGTTGTTTCTCTCTCGTAAGCCTTGTCTCACCGCTGAACTGTCGCCCCTAATTACACGAAAGGCCAAAGTAGCTTTGTGCTGACACTCGTCTGTCGCCCAACGCCATCTTCGGCCTGTTAATCCTCGCCCACAGCCACATAGGCACTTGCCCGTCTCTTGGGGCGGTAAGACAGGCTCAATACGCAACCCTACCTCATAGCGCCGTTTGCGAGTCATGGATATACACCTGTTAGTGGAATCCACCCGTTTGTGTATAGATAAGTCAAAAAAGGGGGGATGTCAACTCAGATGATGATTCCACCATCGGGGATACGACGCATAACGGCCATATACTGGGCCTTCTTCCAGAAAAGGAGAGAAGGCGCTAACCGGCAGTTGTTCGTCCCTTGACGGAAGATACAGGTCTCCTCCATCCGAAACGTCACAGACACCGCATAGCTTCTCCAAGGATAGAATGAGCTATGCATAGCGTCTCCTCTGCTGTGAGGCCTCTAACAGATCAATGACCTTAGCGCCGTGGTTGGCCTCCTTATGCTCTGTGGGCATAGGTAAGACCGTCCCTCTCATATCCCTTATCATCCTACCGAAGAGGCTCAGGACGTCTACCTGGTCGTCCTGCTTGTCGTTGTTACCTGTAAATAGAAGTAACTCATTGACCAAGTCCTGGGTCCAGGGAGCATTCCGGGGTATGTAGACCTTCTTCATGGCGAAGAGACCCTGTATCGCTCTGGCGCGTGTTCCCTTGTCTTTAACAGACGCGAACTGCTCCCGCTGACCCCAGACACCCCGCTCTTCCATACGGCGGTCTATGAAGGGTCCTAAAGACTTGATGATCTGTCCCGACTCTTCTCCCCAATTCAACGTCTGGTGCTTGTCCATTAGATCGAGAAAGACCTCTACCCATACGTCAGATTCTTCCCTTCCCCGCCACCAGTCCAGGATGTAGACGTCTTCGTTGCTGTCGATACCTACTATCCCGTGGACCGTATAGTCACCTTTACCACCGGAGACGGCGTAGTCTGAGGCGCCTAGCTTGGTCAGGTTCTCGGGGGCCTCGTCGTAATACTGGACGTATTCGGCCTTGAAGTAGGCTCCTTCTTCCGATATAGGGTCCTGCTGGATCATAGCGGCCCAATCTCTAGGCGCTACGACCCTCTTCTGGTTTTCCAAGGCCTCTGGTGTGAACCACTCAGGCCACAGGCTTTCTCCGACGCTTCTATTGAGGATATCTTCCTCCGACTGGGCTTCCGTCTCTATCAATCCCCTCAGTTTCAAGACCTCCCACTCTTCGGCTCCTGATAACAACCTACCAGCGAGGTCGTCGGCGTGATAGCGGGTCATGATTAGAATTATGGCCGCATCGGGCATCAGCCGCATAAAAGCCTGGGAGGAATACCATCTCGAGAGTCGGTCACGCTCTATCTGACTGTCTGCTTCCTCTCTACCGGGGACAGGGTCATCTATAATGAGAAGGTGAGAGCCTCTACCAGAGATCATCCCCCCTACGCCTGCCGCGAAGTAGGATCCGCCCTCGTTGGTATGCCACTTACCCGCCGCTTTGGAGTCAGCGGCTAAGTCAACGCCTTTGAAGACGTTCTGGTACTCCGCATCGGCCACTAAATTCCTGACGTCTCTACCGAAGTCGCCTGCTAGGTCACTATTAGCACTAGCACAGATGATCTGTCGTTCAGGATGTCTTCCAAGGTACCATGCGGGGAAATGCCTACTCGCCAGCTGCGATTTTCCCGCGCGTGGAGGTAAAAATAGCATGAGACGCTTTATATCCCCCCTCTCCACTGCCTCGAGCTTCTCGGTAATCAACCGATGGTGGCGTGCCGCCTTATACTGGGGGAAGGTGTATTCTACGAAGTCGAGGAAGCCGTCTTTGGCCTTCTGGCGGGATAGAAGCTCCCTAGCTATCTGTGCTTTAGAAAAGTCAGCCATATCCGTATTCTACTACCTTAGAGGCTAAATGTCCACGTCTTTTTCCAGAATCCCCTCAGCCAATCCAGCATATGATACCACCAATTCCCCTTTCTATTGTATAAGGCCTGATAGTTCGCTGCCCGCCTTTGATACCGAAACCACCAGTCTTTTACCTCTAACTCCACCTCTTTCAAAGCGAAGACCCCACAACTGCCGCACCGGGGCGTCTCTTGGTCCAACACCACCTTGAAGTGGTTTATCCAGTCACATTGAGGGCAACGCTTGAAGGCGCGGTGCTTGGAAAAGCCATGATTCATATCAGCCTCCGTTATGCGTATAACGAGTCTATTCCTTATCCCACGGATACTCTACCTCTATCCATAGATACTGAGCCTCCTCCATCCCCTTGCCCTCCACAGGACCAAAGGCGTGACGTGTATGGCCGGACTTCACTATCTTCCCTCCCACCATACTCACAGGAGGTAGGTCAGCCTCCGCCAGAAGCTCATTGATCTTAGGTAGGGGTATCGCCAGTCTATGAATCATTCATCCTCGCCAGGTAAGCATCTCTCGCCTGTTCAAAGACAATGCGTATCTCCTCCTCATCCGCATCCTGGAGTACAGAGACCAAGACCACCCACTGTCCCGGAACAACTTCGTAGGGGACGGTACCCTCATGACAGACGGGACAGGTTCTATCACTCATCCTCTAGTAGAGCCTTCATGAAGCTGCTTGGAGTCGAAGAGGGTCGTAGGCATAGAGACCCTCGCCCTACCGAAAGCGTCAGCGGCAGGGGTGTTAGATGGATAGAGAGCGACGTAGGGGGTATTGTGAAGGTTGTTGTAGCCAGCCATGGTCATTTCCCGAGAAGAGAGACTCTTTCCCGTATTCTACTACCTTGGAGCCTTGTTGTCCACTCTTATATAGGCTTCCAAGTCTTTCGGAGAGAAGATCGTCCCATTCAAGACACGGCCAAAGCTGTTCTCTTCGTCTACTTCTGCCAAACCCAACCGCTCAAGGAGATCAACCGCCTCCGCATTGGCGGAGAGAGCCCCTGTGTCTATGGGAGTCCGCCAACCGTCCGGCTCCTCTACCTCATCGCTGAAATTCGTAGCATGTTGGAGGACCATCGACAGCAAGCCCTCTATCAGTTCCTCGTAAGAAGGCCTCTTCGGTTCATCCATCGCCTTATTCCTTTATATATATAGGCCCATTTAATGGCGGAGGCAGTAGGACTCGAACCTACAAGGCCCGAAGGCCGACTCCTTAGCAGGGAGTTCCCGCGTCCGGCTGGGTCTACCTCCAATGGCGGAGGGCAGAGGAGTCGAACCCCTACGCTATCACGCACCCTGGTTTTCAAGACCAGTTGCCGGACCATCCCAGCGGTGCCCTCCGTTATACGTATAACGCCTCAACGGCCTTCTCAAGGTCCGCCAACAAGGCCTTAGCCTCCTCCTTCGTCAGCCAGTCCCTCTCGATGCCGTCTACATACAAGACCAGGTCCTTCTCGTTCTTCACCTCTAAGGTCGTCATCACTCCTCCAACTGAATCGTCCACTACGCTTCCTCCAATAACACCTTCATGAAGCGCTTTAGATGTAAGTCGAGCGAACGTAGGCGGTCCTTCTCTACCATCGTACCAACCTCATAGACATCATAGGTCTTCGTATTACCACAGATAGAGCATTTCCGCTTGTGGAGTGTCGTAGGGCCGTCAGGAGGGTAGTCCCACCGCGTCAGTTCCATCACACCCTCACAGCGATAAGCCCTGCAGGGAGGAAGACTCACCGTAACCTCACTATATCCTGGACCCAGAAGAAGGCCTCATGGCCTACTGGATGATCCCCCTCTTCCAGAAGCTCTACGACCAAGACATCCTGGTTAATGCTCTCATGGACCGCTCGATAGGCCACATCCCCCTCCTCCGTAGTAGGGAGATCCCACTTATGACGGATCTCTCTAGACCCGCATACCAACGCTTCAGCGCCGCCTTCGTCTTCGGCGTGTTATTCTCCATCAACGGCTGGACCTTAAAAGACCGCTTCTTCTCCATCACATCCACATTATAGTGATAGACCTCCTCACGGATCTTCTCTACCAGCCACTCTCTCGATATACCAAAACGACGGGTTCTCATGTGACATCCCTCAGATCGTGCTGTATCTGCATTTCAAGCAGACTATCCATCTCCCGACCTAAAACCCCCTCCAGCCAGTTATAAGATAACCGCCGATGTAACTCATGGTCGTCAGCTCTCACTACCGGAGGACCCTTCACCTTCGGCTTACCACAATGAGCGCATCTAGCCAGATCACGCTTATACCCATACAGCTTCCGCCACTCATGCTCACACTTGGTAGCACCACACCTCATACAGATAAACGCCCCAGGAACAACCTCCGTAGCAGGACCCGGCTCCGACCAATACTTCCCAAACCGCTCTCTCGGACTCCACTCATGCTGACATCTCATACTGCCTCCTCAACGTCAAAGGCCAAACGAACACGCCGACGAAACTCTATCCCATCCCTAACCAAAACCTCCAACTCCGATACCCTCGGAGCCAACCGGCGCATATCCTCCACCTCCTTCTTAGGAAGCTCCATAGTAGTAAAAGTATGACCCCCACCACACTTCCTATAACGCCGCACAGAACCCCCCTCAGACACCGTATTCGTCACCTGAGTCCCCAAATCACAGTAAAAACAGCGCATGTAGCATACCCCAGATTACTAACCCCGCATTTCTTGATACTTCCTTTTCTTGAATATACTACATATGCTACTCACTTCCTAATAGTTTCTCCCTGACACCCCTTAAACAGCAGTAGTAAGGTATTCAGTGAGATACCCAGAGAGAGTAGCATAGAGAAGCCCCCTACCAGACCATAGTCCAGTAAGGGGCAAAGTTTTAAACATGCTCAGAAAGTGTGGGGGCCCTGATCAAGGTCGCCCGTTTCTGAGCGGGGGGTCCCTCGACACCTGCTCGACTGCCTCTGCCTCGAGGATGCGATACAGTTCCTCGCTCGAGTACTCCCGTATCTCCCTGTGCTCTATGGGGTTACCGTCAGGGCCGCTGATCTCCCTCGACTGGGGGATAAGCCGAGCCGCGATCTTGTAGAACTCGGTTGGGTTCTCCTGAGCCCACTCGTGTAGCGTCCTAGCGCCCAGAGCGGCCAGTTCCTCCCTGATCATCGCCTTGAAGTCTGCCTTCGCCTTCTCGGGCTTCTGGCCCTTTCTCCCCCCTCTGGATCCCTTTACGAATCGTCCGAATGGGTCACGGACCACGGGCTTTCCTTCTGTCTTGTTCATTATAGAGGCTCCATGTGGTTTCCTGTCAAGATACGCTGGGGGGGAGGGGACAGCAAGTGGTATACGCTGGGGAGTGTTAGGGTAGAAAGTTAAGAAAAGTCATGAAAAAGGGCAGAAAAGTGGGAAACTACACAAGTCAGTGTCTTGTATCTCGTGGATACATGGTTATCTTTAGGGTGTGGGGAGTATCGTAGTTCACACCAATCAGGAGCAAGTGAGATGGCACAACCTAACATTAT